>BNJT01000672.1_pt1 | contig 125710 bp, 138 predicted proteins | sample 8540491 | NCBI WGS metagenome assembly BNJT01 (sample SAMD00202455, study PRJDB9452) | human saliva metagenome | host: Homo sapiens | reverse complement strand
GTCTATCAGCAGGGTGTTTTCTTCTTTACTCTTGCTTATCAGAAGCATTGGCTTCTAGATTTGAATCTTGTTTTTCATGTTCAACAAGATTAGAATTTGCTTCTTGTTTCTGTTCTGGCTTGACTGCCTCGCTATTTACAACAGCAACAGCCTGTTTCCAGATACCTTCTTCGTTTACCTTGTAGCCATCAGGTGTTGTTGCGTTCTTTAACAAAGAACCATCAGCTTGGAAATAGTACCAATTGCCATCAAGCTGTTTCCAACCTGTTTGCATAGCTCCGTTCGGACCAAAATAGTAGGTCTGAGCATTCACCGTATGAAGACCGACCAACATGGTTCCACTTTCTTTTTCATATAAACCACTTCTTTCTTTGATAGCGGAAGCTAGGATGGGATATTCATCCTGGTAGCAACTTTTCTAGCTTCTTTCCGTCATAATAAAACAAAAAGAGGGAAGGAGAAGCCTGATTGTCACACTAGAATAGGGACTAGAGTTAACAAGGAAGAACTTCACTATCCCCTCTTTTCTATATTACTAAAGAGATTTTCCTAAAAGGACCTTAGCCAAGTTAGCATCTCTTTGTTTGTAAATTGGATTTTCTTTCCAGTTGTAATGAGTGTTAGGAATTTCAAAATCCTCCCCATACAAGTAACTAATGTATTCTCTTGTATTTTCTGGAACTTTTACTAGAATTTCTTTAAAACTGCATTCACTTAGTGCTGTAAAAGGCAATTCATAGTGGTAGACTTCATATCTTGTAGGATTTCCCAAGGCATTTGTCATGTAGAAAATAGTATCTGAGGAGATGGTACCTTCCTTTTTATCATAGACAATAAAATCCACATTGAGGCCCTTGTAACTATAGGATAATTCTACAAGTTTATCATTGTAATAGAACTCTTTAGTTCTAACAAAGCCTTTCTCCAAAAGAACTTTCTCATCCTTTAAAAAGGCTTCGTAGTCTGGGATAATAATCCCAAAGTCCATATCTAAATCATGCGTAATCAAATCATTTTCTCTGTAGAATCCAAGTAAAGTTCCAAAATCTAACCAGATATCGTAGGATTTTAGTTCAGATTGATAGATTGCCTTTAGAATATCTTCAAAGTTTTCTTTGAGCAAATTGCTTCTCTTTGAATCCAAGTCGATATTGGCTTTTTTATTTAAACTCTTGATAATAGGTAGGTTTTTAACCAGATCTTTCTTATCTCCTAAGAGGCTGGCTAAACTTCTTTTTAACCATTGTAACACCTTCTATCCCTCCTTTATGTATGCCAGGAAGTCATCGTGCTTCACTCGTTTTTCTAGAGGCGGAATTTCCATAAAGTCATCTCCGTAGATGGCAGAAAGGATTTGCTGATAGGCCGCAGGAATTTTGTAAACTCTATCTTCAAATGGACTGTCAATCGTTGTATCCAAGAAGGACTTGTCAAACTTGGTAGAAACTCTTTTGTTCTCCATGAGGTAGTCAATGAAGTCTCCATCTTTTTCTTGCATAGATAGGATGTTCATCTTTCGATTCCAAGTTTTGACACGAGTCAGACGAAATACAAGGACAAGTAGATATCGGACGATATTCTTGAGTTTTGCATTCTTATTATGGATGCCATAAAGAGTATAGACTGATAAACGACGGTAAGTATCTAGTTTTACCATGTCTTTGTTAACATCAGCATAATAGTCAAATGGGAAAACATCCACACAAATTCCTAAATCGATATCATTTTCGATATAGTTGTTATCATAGACTGTTCGCGCATCATAAACTCGGTAAAATGGGTAAGGGTACCGAGCGTCATTTTCCCAAGAAACCACTTTGTAGACTGGGTCATTGTCTTGCAAAATTGCTTGATACAATTTATCGTATTCATCGCGTTTCAAGGAGATATCAATATCGTCATCCCAAGGAATGTAGCCCTTGTGTCTTACTGCTCCCAGCAAGGTTCCATAAGCCAGTGAATAGTTGATGTTCTCTTTTTGACAGAGATTGTGGATGTAATCCATGACACCTAGTTCAACTTCTTTGATCTCTGCTTCATCTAGCTTTCTGTAGCCATCTCTTTTTTTATAGAGAACAGAGAAATAGTAACCTGAAATCACAAACAAGATACAACCCTGTAGTGAAATTCCATAGAAGGTTGAACTCAAGAACAAGTTAGAAATGAGAATAACAACAGTCATTAACAGAATGGTGATCAATTCATGATTGTGGCGACCCTCTTGAAGGTCTTTCTTATATTTCTTGAGACTTGAAATGATGAAGGCAAGCATAAAGATAGCTAGCGGGATAAAACCTGTCAGACCATCATAGAATAACAACTCAAGGTAGCCGTTGTGAGTAAGATAATGTTGCTTGATGATATAGGCTGAAGCATCATACTCTTTACCTAACTCATACCAGTTTCCACCTGAATATCCAAATAAGGGACGTTTAGGAATAAAGGAAGCTGTTGACTGCCAAATAGCAAAACGGTTATTAGAGATATTTTCTTCGCTGGTGTCTGTTCTCTCAAGGGAAAGATTGTTGTCCCCATTTTGTCCATTTTCTTGGTTTTTTTGGATTTGAGCTGAGTGAGCTTTCAAGTAAATATCGCTACTATATTTGATACCATTATAGCCGACAAATACCAATCCTACTGTCACTAGAACAGTAAGAAGTGACTTAGTTTTTTTAGTCCAGTTAGCCGTCATTAAAGCATAAAAGAAAGCAACGACTACCAAACAGATATAGGTTGTCCTTGAACCTGACAATACAATATAAGCAAAATTTAGCAGAATGGATGAGATAGCCAGAGTTTTAAGGACTGTATTGTAGAGTGATAAGCGCATCCACAAATAAATAATCACCATCAAAGAAATAATAGAGAGAGATAGTTGGGACTAGCTAAGATCCCAAATAGACGAGATTCTACAAATCCTTGGCGGATCAATAAGCCCTTGTAATCAAATACGCGGTAACCTTGCAACATGAAGAATTGCCAAATTGAGACAAGAACACCTAGGGTATTTGCGACAGTGATGACTGAAAAGAAGACATCAAATAGAACACGCGCTTTTTTCACTGTGAAAGACTGAAAGACTGGATAGAGTGCAAAGAAATAGATGAAAAAGACGACTAAGTTCTTTATGTTTGTTGAAAATCCATACTTTACAACTAAGACCGCGGTCAGGATATTCATTATAAAAAAGAGAATCAAATACTCAATTTTTCTGACAGTCAGATAGGCTTTTTTGATAAAGAAATTATAAAGTCCCAACAAAACGCCCATGAGGGTCATGCCAAGAGTGACAAATTTATTGGCCGAAATCGACTGAAGTGGGACAATCAAGCCTGCCATACAGTAAAAAGATATAACTGATAAAAACAGCAGATTGATTTTAAAATAGTTTTTTTCAATAAATGAAATCATTGTTTCTCCTAACGCTTAGTTTGTGCAAGCAAGATTTTCGTATACAATTTTCGACTCAGGCACAAAGCTAAAAAGCTCACTTTTCTTGCTCTTGTAAAACGACTATCTAAAAGAATGTTCTTTGTGTTTTTCTTTAGATAGGCAATCAAACGGTCTTCTAAGACCCTATCCTTGAAATCTGCATCAACCAAGAGCCTATCCAATACATAGAAGTAAGCCCAGTTTAAACGCATGGTTGCAACATCTGCCAGTTCAGGATAATTCTCTCTGATAATATCGGCGTTTTGCTCATAAGCCTCAATAACGTTTAAGAATTTCAAGGAGAATTTTTGAGTCGTGATACTATTTTCACGGTGAACATAGTAGTATTTCTTCTCATTTGTTGCGACAACCTTGCGACAGTGATGAATCAAGGCAATCATGATGAAGGCATCTTCTGCTATTTTGCCAATTTCAAATCGTAGGTGTTCAAAGAGTTCTTTTTTATAAAGTTTGTTGACAGCTGTGACCGAGAGGATTTTAGCTTCCATAACCATTTTAATGGCTTCTTGGGGAGTTAATTCCCAAGTCTGAATCGCTGCAACTTGCTTTTCTGGAATTTGGTGGTAGACATCATAATGTCCACACATAGAAAGATCAGCATTGGTTTCTAGCATTTGACGGTAAAGGGTCTCATACATATCTTCGTCAATGTAGTCATCACTATCGATAAAACCAATCAAATCAGAACTTGCCTCTTCAATCCCTCTATTTCGAGCGTCAGACAAGCCACCGTTTTCCTTGTGAATGACACGAATCCGTTGATCTCTTTGAGCTAATTGGTCACACAGTTCTCCACTAGTATCCGTTGAGCCGTCATTGACAAGAAGAATTTCCAAGTTGGTATAGGTCTGTTTTAAAATGGATTCGACACACTTCTCCAGATAGGCTTCTACATTGTAGACTGGAACGATAACGCTTATTTTTTCTCCCATCATGCTCCGTATTCTCCCTTGTACTCTGTGTAACTCTTGTCCATGTCTGCTATAATGGCATCATGATGCGGTACTTGCTTGTCTGCTGGTGGTGGTGTCATATAATCCCCAAAAGCAGTGCTGAGATAGGCATCATAGCCGACTGGGATAGGCATCTCAGTTCCTTCAAATGGCAAGAAGAGATTATCTTCAAAGGCTGCGATTGGGTACTTGTTTCTCATGTAGCCAGGTCCTGAGCATAATTCTGTGATTCCATCACTCTCTGATAAAGTGTACTTGGTCATTTCTTTCTCAGCTTTTTTCCAAATGCGATAACGTAGAGATTTTGGTGTCAAACCAAGTAAGATGCGACTTCCCCATTTCATGACTGCACCATGCTTTTCTGGGACAGTTTGGGCACAGAAAAGGGAATAAATCAAGGCCCAGCGGACTTGTTTCTTTCGTTCAGCTGGATTTTTAGGATAATAATCTAAAGGCAAAACATCCAAAGCTAAACCGTGTGGCAAATCCAAATCCTTTTGATAAGGCTTGATACAAGTTGTTTCCTTATCACGAATGGTAATAAAAAGGTTACGGTCTACAAAATCCTTGTGACTCTTTGACAAAAAATAACGCTCATCTGCATAACGAGGCCATAGTTCAACTAATTTTTCATAGTCCTTGCGAGGCATGAAAAAGTCTAGGTCATCATCCCAAGGAATGAAGCCCTTGTTGCGAAGAGCACCAATAGCCCCTCCACCACAGAGATAGCACAACAAGTCATGTTCTTTACAAAATGCGACGAAATATTCAGCCATTTCCAGACTACGAGCCTGAATCGCTTTCAAATCACTCATATCTCTCCTCTTCTTTTCAAAAACGAGTTATATCATTTTATTATACCATAAAAAAGCCTTAAAAATCCATCAGAGAGTAAGAAAAATCAAAGCCTAAACCACTTTTTTGCTAGTGATTTAAACTTTGATTTTCTTTATAAGAGTTTTCTATCTCATTCCCATTTGGGCGAGTTTTGTCTTGTATTTTTTTTGGTCGACAAGGAGAGCCTGCCCTCCATAAACATCGTAGTCATCTACCCAGTCACCAAGTTCGGGAATAGTTAATCTTTCGATACCATTCTGAGCGCCTTCTATGACAGATAAACCATTGGTCAACAAGAAGCTATACGGTAGATTGGTCGAAGTCATCGCAAAGACTTTTCCAAGTGCCTCAGATCCTGTAAAGAGTTTGGTTGGATCTTTGATCTGCTCAAGAACGGCTGACATGACTTGTTGCTGACGTTTTGTGCGTCCGTAGTCTCCTTCATCATCATCACGGAAGCGAGCATAGTTCAGCAAGGTAGAACCATTCATCTGCTGTTTTCCAACTTTGATGGTTTGGGTTGGAGACTCTGTTTCTGTTGCATGAAGATCATCTCCGACTGTGGCTTCTGTCAGAGGTTGACCGTTCAGAGTTGAAAATTGAGCATCGATAGTCACTCCTTCAGGGAAAAGTGTGTCAATAGCTGTTGCAAAAGCCTGAAAGTCAACTAGGGCGTAGTACTTGATATCCAAGTCAAAATTATCTTTTAGAACCTTGCGGACCATTTCCGCTCCTTTTTGCCCTTCTTGTTCCCCAAGTTCGTAGGCAACATTGAGTTTGTTATCCGTTTGTTTCTGGCCATTTACAATCTTACTATACCCGTCGATATAAACCAAGTTGTCACGCATAAAGCTGACGAGCTTAATCTTCTTATCCGAACCACTGACATTTAGCACCATGATTGTGTCTGTACGGGTCTCCGCACTATTTTGACCAATACGGCCATCTGTCCCCATGATTAGGATATTCACACCATCTTTGGTATCCTGACCGTTAAAGACTTCTACTTGGGCTGCCTTGGCATCAGCTGGCTTATTGCTTGGATTGGCTGCCGACTGGAATCCTCGAAGAAACATGAAAATCATCCCTGCAGCCACACATGTAATCAACAGCAAGAACCAAGTCAGTATTCGTTTGAAGCGAATTCTTCTCTTTTTCTTTTTGACTTTAGGTAGAGGAGCTACCTTTTCACGTTTCTTAGCCCGACTTCTATTTCCATAAGTCGGAAGATTAATGTCTCTACCCCAAGATTCTTCTTTTTCTTCTTGTTGGAAATGGTGAACTTCTTGCTTGGGTCCTGTCATCTTTTGCTGCAGGTAATCAAACTCCTTTCGCTCCCGATCATTGAGGTAGTGAAAATTCTTAAAGAGATAGTCATAACGTAACTGCTCATGATGACTTAACGGGCTTTCTTTGCTCATAGGCTCTCCTTTCCTAAATCCCTAATAGTGAAAATAGGGTAGGTTCCCAGTATCTTGTACTGGATCCCAATTGTTTCTAGTTCTTGTCTGGCAAAATGAACCAGCTCTTTGGCACTATAATCCACATCTATGATGAAAAAGTATTCACCTAGTACCGTTTTGAGAGGACGACTTTCTATCTTGGTTAAATCAATCCCTCGCCAAGCGAAGGTTGACAGAGCCTTGTAAAGGGCACCAGGAAGGTTATCCGGTAAGGTTAAGGCCAAACTCATTTTTTCAGTTTGTGATTGCATATGGATAGTGGGAATCTCAGACCCTAATACCCAAAAACGAGTGAAGTTGGCTTCCATTTCTTGGATATCTTCTGCTATCAATTCCAAACCATACTCAGTAGCGGAGTTTCTAGGGGCAATGGCTGCAAAAGGCTGGTCTGGATGTTCAGCGATAAAGTGGGCTGCATAGGCTGTGCTTGCCGTCACTTCAAGCTGGGCTTCTGGATAATGCTCCTCTATGAATTTTTTTCCTTGAGCCAAAGCTTGAGGGTGTGAAAAATCTTTTCAATCTTAGTATGACCAGGAACTGCCATCAGTTGCTGATGAATGGGTTGTACTATTTCTGCAACAGCCTGAATGTCCGCCTGATGAAAAAGATAGTCCAAGCTTTCATGCACACTGCCTTCGATAGAGTTTTCAACTGGCACCACCGAATAGTCCACCAATCCTTGTTCATAGGCCTTGATAACATCTGTGATATTGGCAAAGGCTTGTAATTCCTCATTAGGAAAAGCAGTCTTCACAACGTGGTGAGAAAAAGATCCCTTGGGACCTAGATAGGCAATTTTCATCTCAGTTCCTCTATAATTTCCTCTGGACTTAACTTGGTCACATCCAGAACTTGACTGGCTATTTCCTCATACCAAGCTTGTCTTTCTTGGAAAATAGCTGCCAGTTCTTCCTTGCTATTATTTAGAAAAAGCGGCCGTTGATTGTCCTTATCAGCTGCGATCCGTTGGTAAAGGGTTTCAAAATTTGCTTTCAGATAAATGTTATCAGGATTTTGTTTGAGCAAGTCACGATTTCTCTGAGAAACGACTACTCCTCCACCAGTTGACACAACTCGGTCCGTTTTTAGTAAGTCCGCTAAAACTTCAGACTCCACCTGACGAAAGGCATCTTCTCCTTTCAGCGAAGAAATCCGCAATGGACATGCCCAAACGTTCCTCGATTAAGGCATCCATATCGATGTAGTCTGAGTCCAATCCTCTAGCGATTGTCGATTTGCCAGCCCCCATAAATCCGAGTAATACCTTAGCCATGAATCAAGCTCTCCAAATCATCAAAGAAGCTAGGATAGCTGGTATTGATGGCTTCAGCACGATCAAGTTCCACTTCTCCATCCGCAACCAAGAGGGCTGCGATGGCTGTCATCATTCCAATTCGATGGTCACCAAACGTATTGACTCTAGCGCCATGAAGTCTTGATTTCCCTTTGATAATCATCCCGTCTGCTGTAGGAGTGATAGCCGCCCCCATGCTATTTAAGGCATCTGCCACCACCTGAATGCGGTCTGTTTCCTTGACCTTGAGTTCCTCAGCATCCTTAATGACTGTTACACCTTGTGCTTGTGTCGCTAAAAGGGCAATAATAGGTAATTCATCAATCAAACGTGGAATCAAGGCTCCACCTATCTCCGTTCCTTTCAGGTCTGAAGACTCGACATTCAAGGTTGCTGATTTAGCGACTGGGTCAATATCAGTTATTTCCAATCTTCCACCCATGGCGCGAATGACATCAATAATACCTGTACGCGTTTCATTGATGCCCACATTCTGCAGCACCACACGAGAGTTTGGAACAATCAAACCTGCGACCAACCAAAAGGCTGCACTGGAAATATCTCCTGGCACGACAACCTTTTGTCCGGTCAGTTTTTGTGGTCCTTGGACTGTGATTTTCTTGCCATCCACACTTAAATGGCCACCAAATTGCTGTAGCATATCTTCGGTGTGGTTACGAGTGCATTCTTTCTCGATAATAACGGACTCCCCCTGAGCCTGCAAGGCTGCAAACATCAAGGCTGACTTAACTTGGGCAGAGGCGATTGGCAACTCATAATGAATCGGTCTTAAATTTTTCGTCCCTTTTAAATGAAGGGGAGGCAGGTCTCGCTCTGTTTGCCCTGAAATGCTAACCCCCATTTTTTTCAATGGAATCGTCACACGATCCATAGGACGTTTGGAAAGACTATCATCTCCAAACATCTCTACTTCGAAGTCTGCACCAGCAAGGACACCTGAAATCAGGCGAATCGAGGTACCAGAATTTCCCATATCCAAAGCGTTCTGCGGCGCTTTTAAGCCATCCATGCCTACACCTTGAATGGTAATAACCCCATCTTTGTCCTCAATTTCAACACCAAGGTCACGAAAGACCTGCATGGTTGAGAGCACATCCTCTCCACGCAGAATATCATAAACCTTGGTCTCTCCCTCAGCCAAACTACCAAAAATAATCGAACGATGGCTGATAGACTTGTCACCTGGAACCCGGATACTGCCATGTAAGTGGCGAATGTTTGTTTTTAGTTTCATAGTTGACCTCATACTTGCAATACTTTTCTTATTTTATCACAAAAAGTCAGAAACTTCTTAAAAATTTCTGACTTTATGATAGTTAAAAATATTTTTTAATAAACTTTTACCTTTTTGATTTATTTCAACCTAAAGATCTTTAATAGCAATTTTTTTCATTTTCAATTTACCAGCTATCTGAAGAGCCACCACCATCAAATCCTCCGCCATCCCAATCATCAGAAGACCAAGATGAACTAGAACTACCAGTATCATATCCAGATGTGGAAGAATCTAATCTACCATAAGAACTTGACTGTACTCTTTGTGAAGCATAGTAGCTTTTTTTGAGCTCAGAAGTCCAAGAAGCATTCTTCACAAAATCTTTATCGTTTGGATAGAGTTTTCCCTTCCCATTATAAGAGTATTGAGAGCGGTTCAGCCTATCTAGTTGCTTTCTTTCAACTTCTGCGTAGTATGCTTCTATCAGTAATGTAGTCCAAGTATCATTAGGCAGAAAACCTTTTGAGTCTGGATATAGTTTGTTATATCCAGAGTAGTTATACTGAGACCTAATTAAACGCTTATTTTTTTTATAGTTCGTTTTACGTTCTTCAGTCCATGTATCGTTAGGTACAAAGTTAGGAAAATCTGGATACAGCTTCCCCTTTCCCTCGTACTCATACTTAGAAAAGCGACATCTTTTTAAGTAATCGAAGCAAGTTGCTAAAAGTACATAAACCAAGATAAATAACGGAATGTAGTTAAAGCATATCCTAAGGAATGCAATAATTATTGCTGTGTATTCTAAGCTTTTTGGAAGCTGAGTATTCTTATTCTCTTTCTTGTTTATGATTTCAGATTTCCCAGATTCGGCTTTAGAGATACCTACTAGAATTCTATTAAGAGCATCAGTATATTTCCCTACTTTCATGTAAGGCTTCGAATCATTTAGTAAAGAACTAGCCTTCGAGTCAGGAAGCCAAATTGCTGCTTCGTTGGATGTTTCAATACGAAACTTCCTATCCTTTATAGCAATAGCGATTAAAATTCCACTGTTGGAATCTTGTTTCCCAATTTTCCATTTGCGTGCAACCTCATTGGCTACCTCTTCGATACTGGAATCATCCAGGGTATCTACAATGTAAATACCTACTTGGGTTTCACTTCTAGCATTCATACTCTCTAACGTTTCTGCAACACTAGTGGTTAAATAACCGTTAGGATCGTAAATACCATTTAAAGGACGATCTGGAACAGCTATATTAGCCGCCACTAGAGGCATAAAAAAAGAATAAAGGGAGTAATTAAGAGTAAAATTAACTTTTTTTCATAGGAGATACCCCACAAGACTAATCAGTTAAATTGACTTTTAGGGACAACCTTTGCATCTTTCTCTGCTTCAATTAACTCAGCTCTTTGGAAACCAAACAAACCAGCTATCATATTAGTAGGAAAAACGTCTAATGGTCTTTTTTTATATTCTGTTGCAGTATCGTTGTAATCTTTACGAGTAACAAACAAACGATTTTCAGTTCCCTCAAGCTCTGATATTAGAGAAGACACTTGTGTATCGGCTTTTTAACTCAGGATAATTTTTCTTGAACAACTAGCAATAGAGAAATAGCAGACGTTAATTCGCTCTCTCCTTCATTTTTTTGTTTCTTTATTTCCTGATCCAATCTTAGAACGAGCATCTGCAATCTTTGTAAAGATGTCTTCTTCGTGCTTCATGTACCCTTTTACAGAATTTACAACATTTGGAATTAAGTCAGCCCTACGTTGAAGTGCCACTTCAATCTTCGAGTTTGCTTGTTTCACAGATTCATCTTTACTTACAAGACTGTTGTACGAACTTGTCAACACTATAAAACTGATGAAGATAATTCCTACAAGAACTCCGATTAGAGCAATTAGTTTTTTTGACATATTATTTCCTATTTTCTATTGTTCATCATTTAACTAAGATTTATCGATAATAAAAATTTCATTCTTTTTCGTAATTTTTTTGTATTTATTATCTCATCAAAAATTCCTAACTTATCAATTGAAGTTGAAAATAACAGTTAGAAGCTTTCAAATTCGTTTTGTATTATAGTTATGATTTTCAATAGCCTATTTAATTGGTTTTGTATTTTGTTGATTAGTAAAGACATCCATACCCACAATCATTATTAAACAGACCATGCTAATAACTCTAGCTGATACAGTAGTTACCAATAATAAAAATTCTCTTAAAAGAAATACCTATAAATAATGAGCAAAATAATTTTCTTATTTTAGCAATTCTGAAATTGGTTCAAAGACAATTTTTTCAATATCAGAAAGGTAAATCGAAAGTTGTTGCTGTTTGGCAAAGAAATCTGACAAAAGAGCGTTCTCTTGGATTTGCTTGCTAAAAGACTGCATCTTTTCTTGGAAAGAAGCATCTGGCATTTGTCCAGTTTGCGCCATGACTTGGATTTCTTGCTGGAAGGCAAGGTAATCTGCAAAAATCTTGCCTGCTTGTTCATCAGCTTGGATGGCATCTTTAGCTGCTTTGACAGCCTTGTATTCTGGTAATTCGCGTAATCCACGACTAAGTTCATTTGCACTATCGTAAATATTTGACATGATTTTCTCCTTATTTGATGACGACTGTGTAGTCCGTATTTTCTGAAATTAAGCGCTCAGCTCGTTCCAGATCCTGAGCATTTTTAAAGGAAATTTGGAGAATCCCGTGAACATCCTCACGGTTTTCCTCATTGATGTGGATATTAACCAAAGAAGTCCCACGTAGCAATTCCAAAATCCGCAAGATAACATCTTCTTCATCGGGAACATCGACATAGAGGTCATAAGAACTGTCCACGCCTCCACGTTTATGGATTTCCATGACCTGACGTTGCTCACGCGCTTGGTTGAAAAAGTTCCAAATCTGCTCTTCTTCCCCCTTGCTAATAGCCTGACCAATCTCATCTAAGCGGTTCTTGAAATCCTCAATCCGCTCTAGGATGGTCTCGCGATTGGACAAGAGAATGGAAGTCCACATACCTGGTTCACTCTCTGCAATCCGGGTCATATCTCGAAAACCACCCGCCGCAAAGCGCCTTGTCATCTCATGTTCTTGAGCATAAACAGCTGTTTGCTCCATGAGACCTGATGCCAAGATATGGGGAAAATGGCTAATCTGTGAAGTTACACGATCGTGCTCCTTGGCATCAATTTCAATGAAACGAGCATGGAGACCAGAAAGTAGGTCCTTCATTTCCTCAAGCGTGTCTGAACTAGTCAAACTAGATGGAGTAAAGATATAGTAGGCATTTTCAAAGAGATTAACATCCGCAGAGGCAGCCCCTGTCTTGTGGCTACCAGCCATGGGATGGGCCCCGACAAAGCGAACAGGCTTGCCAGCCAAATATTCCTCCGCCACTTCCACAATGGCAGCCTTGGTCGAGCCAGCATCTGAAATAATGACGCCTTCTTTCAAGTTCAAACCTGCCAACTCCTGAATAAAAGCAATGGTCTGCTTGATCGGCAAGGTCAGAATGATGACATCTGCCAGAGGAGCAAAACTGGCAAAATCATCCGTTCCGCGGTCAATTATCCCCCGCTCCAAGGCAATGTCTCTCGAAGCCTGACTGCGATTGTAACCTAGAATTTTGTAATCGGGATGATCGCGCTTGATACCAAGCGCCATCGAGGCACCAATCAAACCGAGACCTGCGATATAGATGGTTTTTGCCATAGAGACTCCTTAATAGTTCTTTGTATACTCACGGTGTTTGGCTACCGCTTCTTTTAATTCCTCTAGGTTGTCCGATGAAAATTTTTCAAGAATTTCCTGCGCCAGAACTGTTGCCACAACAGCCTCCATGACAACACCTGCTGCTGGAAGAGCCGTCGGATCACTTCTCTCCACGGTTGCCTTGTAAGGTGCGTGAGTTTCGATATCCACACTCATAAGTGGTTTATAAAGAGTGGGAATGGGTTTCATAACACCTCGAACAACGATGGGTTGCCCATTGGTCATACCACCTTCAAACCCACCTAGATTATTGGTACGACGAGTATATCCGTCTTCTTTAGACCAGAGAATTTCATCCATGACTTGGCTGCCTTTTCGGTAACCAGCTTCAAAGCCGAGACCAAATTCCACTCCTTTAAAGGCATTGATAGAGACAACTGCTTGGGCCAATCGCGCATCTAATTTTCTGTCCCATTGGACATAGGAACCAAGGCCAACTGGAACACCTCCGACGACTGTCTCCACAACCCCACCGATGGTATCACCGTCACGTTTGATTTGGTCAATATAGTCCTTGATTTCTTGTTCTCGTTCTTGGTTGACAATAGAAACTTCAGACTGGGCAGCTCTTTGCTTAATCTCAGCAACTGTTAGATTTTCAGGAACATCGATTTCCTTACCACCAAAGACCACAACGTGATTGGCAATCTCCATATCTAGCTCAGCTAAAAGACGTTTGGCTACTGCTCCAACTGCCACCCGCATGGTGGTTTCACGGGCGGATGAGCGCTCCAAGGAATTACGCAAATCATCAAAACGGTACTTGATACCCCCAACCAAATCGGCATGACCTGGTCGAGGATGAGTGATTTTCCGTTTGCTTTTAAGGCGGTCTTCAATGTCCTCAGCAGACATGATGTCCAGCCATTTTTGGTGGTCTTTATTGACGACATCCATAGTAATAGGAGCCCCAGTCGTCTTCCCATGGCGAACACCCGAAGTAAAGACAACCTGATCACTCTCAATCTTCATACGACCACCACGTCCGTATCCGCCCTGACGACGTTTCAAATCCTCATTGATGTCCTCTGCTGTCAAAGGAAGTCCAGCAGGAATTCCTTCAATGATAGCTGTCAGACGGGGTCCGTGTGATTCTCCCGCAGTTAAATATCTCATAGGTTCTCCTTATTTTACCAAGTAGTCTTTCATCTCTTCTAAGGAAACAGGGTGAATGCTCGCCGAACCAAGCTCTGGCACCAAGACCAATTTCAAGGTGTTCCCACGCGCTTTCTTATCATGAGTCAAAGCTTGATAAAGTTTATCAACATCCCAGTTTTCATAGTCAACAGGCAAACCAAATTTCTGGCACATCTCTTTGATGGACAGGGTTATTCCTTCTGGCATAAGACCTTTTTCCTCAGCAACCTTGGAAATCTGCACCATCCCCATGGCCACGGCCTCACCATGCATGACTTTGCCATAACCGGCCGTTGCTTCAATGGCATGGCCAATGGTGTGGCCAAAATTGAGGTAAAGGCGAACACCGTTATCCAACTCATCCTCAACCACCATCTTGCGCTTTACCTGACAAGAATGTTCAATCAAAGTCTCTGCATGTTCCAGAATGCTCTCAACAGAACCATCCAGCTCCGTTAAGAGAGCCCATAGTTCTGAATCCTCAATCAAGCCATACTTGATAACCTCACCCATCCCCTCAATCAGCTCTCTTTTCCCGAGTGTTTCAAGGACCAGCGGGTCAATCAGAACCCCATCTGGTTGAGCAAAAGTTCCCACCATATTTTTAGCAAAAGGAGTATTGACACCTGTCTTTCCACCGATAGAAGAATCCACCTGAGCTGTCAAACTAGTCGGAATCTGAACAAAGTGAATCCCCCGCATATAGGTAGAGGCCACAAAGCCAGCCAAGTCCCCAACGACACCACCACCGAGGGCCACAATCCCATCGCTACGAGTCAAACCTTGCTTAACCAGAAATTCATAGACTTTCTGAACAGTGGTTAAATTTTTTCTTTCTTCCCCTTCTAAGAAATCAAAAACAACTACCTGAAAACCAGCATCTTCTAGGCTGAGTTTAACCTTCTCTGCATAGAGAGAAGCTACATGGTTGTCGGTTACGATAAGCACTTTTTGAGGTTGCCAGAGTTCTCGCAACCATTGACCTGCTTGCGATAGACAACCTTTTTCAATCTGAATATCATAAGGATGATGCGGAATATCGATTCTGATTTTCATAGTAGATTCTCCTTTTCATTATTGGTATTTTTCTGTCAAGGACTGCCAAATCTCGTCTGTTGGCATTTCTTTACCTGTCCACAGTTGAAAAGCTTCAGCAGCTTGATAGAGCAACATTCCAAGGCCATTTATGGTGGGATTCCCCTGACTTCTAGCCCATTTCAAAAATGGTGTTTCAAAGGGTTGGTAAATGATATCTGCGACCAAGAGAGTTTCTGGCAAATTGATGCTTTCTGGAACTGGGGACGACTGGCCATCCATCCCCACACTAGTCGCATTGACGAGCAGGTCCGACTTGGCAATCTTTGCTTGCAGGTCAGAAAGATCTTCTAAAGCATACAAGTCCACTTTAAATCCTGTTTGCTGCTGTAACTTGTCTAGGTAAGGTCTTGTTTTTTCCATGGAAACTGAACGAACAAAGACTGAAATCTGACTGACGCCATCCAAAATGGCTTGTGCCAAAATGGATTTGGCCGCACCACCTGCTCCCAGAATGGTCATTTTATTATCCGAAATTGTAAAAGAAGGCAAGCTCTTAAAAAATCCCTTGCCATCTGTATTATATCCAATTAAATTCCCATTATCATTGACAACGGTGTTAACCGCCCCAATCAAACGAGCTTCATCACTCAATTCATCCAAAAAGGGAATCACTTGCTCCTTGTATGGCATAGAAAGATTAATCCCAAACATCTGGTAACGGCGAATATTAGCGACTGTTTCCTCTAAGTCCCCCGCTTCGATTTCCCAAGCCACATAGACACCATTGGTAGCAGTCGCCTCAAAGGCCCTATTGTGGATTAAGGGTGAAATAGAGTGTTTAATGGGATTTGCAACGACAGCCGCCATACGTGTGTAGCCATCAAGCTTCATCCAAAATCTCCCTAATTTTTTTCATGTTTGATAGAGAAATCTGACCTGGGGCACTCGCTTCATCCAGGCTAGCAAATGACCAACTCGAACCCGTCACATCTGAAGTAATGCGTGATACCTTGCCCATTTTCCCCATGGAAATGGTCACGTATTCTTGCTCAGGATTGAGTGTTTTAAATCCTCGTGTGTAGTTCATCAGGTCTAAAACATCCTGCTCCGTATGGGCCATGACAGATACCTTGACCACTTTTGGAGAAAGACTAGTCAACTCAGACAGGATCTCCATCATGTTTTCAGGTGTCTCCTGGAAATTATGATAACTCAAAACAAGATTTGGAAAATCCAACATTTCCTCAAATACATCCTTGTAGCTGAAGTACTCAAAATCCACATAGTCTGGTTGATAGAGTTGAGTGACTTCCTTGATGATTTGAACATACTCCTCAGAAGACAGTTCAATTTCTCCTCCCTCAGAGCGAGTCCGAAGGGTAAAGACCAGTTCGCGGCCTGCGAATTTCTCAAAGATTGCAGGTGCTACCTGTAAAATGGCTTCCTTTGTAAGAAAGTCCGCACGCCACTCAATGATATCGGCATCTTCATACCGTGTGGCATCCAGTTCTTGGGCTTCTTCTAAACTTCTTGGCATTACTGAAACGATTAATTTCATCTACTAACCTTCATACTAATCACCTTGAGGTAATTACTGCTTTCATCTTTTTTATTATAGGCAAAGTCTGCTGGAAGACCATATTGGTTTAAGATCTGATATTTTCTTCCTGCAAAACCTTTATCAATTTGTTCTGTAAATTTCTGATGGGAAACATTGGCAGCATTGGTACTGGCAATGATAATGCCTCCCGGATTTAAAATCTCTAGACTTTGGGAAATCAGCTTGTGATAGTCCTTAGCTACAGAAAAAGTTTGTTTTTTATTGCGAGCAAAGCTGGGCGGATCCAGGACAATCACATCATAGGTCAAGCCTTTTCGCTTGGCATACCTGAAATACTCAAAGACATCCATGACGATAAAACGATGGTTGTCTGTACTGAGTCCATTTGCCTGAAAATGAGCTTCTGACAACTCTCTAGACCGTTTTGCCAAGTCAACAGAAGTCGTCTCACTCGCGCCTCCCATAGCTGCAGCAACTGAAAAGGCAGCTGTATAGGAAAACATATTGAGTAAGGATTTGCCCTTGGCTAGACCGTCTACCAGACTCCCACGAACATCGTGCTGATCCAGAAAAATACCTGTCATCAAGCCATCATTCATAAAGACCTGATAGAGTACACCATTTTCAAGAACAGTAAAGTAGTCTGGCGCTTTCTCACCATAGACATGAGCAGACTCGTAGTCTAGACCTTTAAAGCGAATCTTTTCATAAGCCCCCAATACCTCAGGAAAAACTTCCTTAAAAGCCTTTACGATCAGCTCACGAATCTGGTAAACAAAGGAGTTGTACCAAGAAAAGACAGCATAATCTCCATAGAGATCAACAGTCAGACCACCAAAACCATCTCCCTCTTGGTTAAAAAGGCGAAAGGCAGTAGTCAAGTCATCTTGATAATAAGGCTTTCTAGCTTCCTTGGCCTTACGAAACAGAATTTCAAAGAAGGATTGGTTGAAACCAACCTTTTCCTTGCTGACAAACCAGCCAATGCCCTTGTTCTGCTGAGAAAGATAGGCACTCCCTAAAAACTTCCCGTCTTGACTAAGAACTTCGACTTCCTGATCCGTCAGTTCAATATCTGTTAAATCACTCGCTTCCAAAAGAACTAGACCCTTAGCTAGCTTTTTTTCAACACGTCTGCTGACCCTAATTCTATTCATAGCTACTATTATAGCAAATTTTGTGACAATTCTCAAAATAGAAAGCGTTTGTCCATTTTTACTTTAGTTTACTAAGTGTCATTTTTGTTAAAAAAAGTTTAGTCAATTCATTTTTTTTAATCCTTCTTTCCTGACCAATGAAAAAATAATGGGGAATTTCAAAAAATAGACATTTCTAGAAATGAGTATAGAATCTTGCGCAAACGTTTGCCTAGTTCTAAACTTTATGGTAGAATAAAACACAACATTGATAAGCAAGAGGAAAAACAATGCAAAATCAAACACTTATGCAATACTTTGAATGGTATCTGCCTCATGACGGCCAGCACTGGGCTCGACTAACAAATGACGCAGAGCACCTAGCAAACCTTGGTATCAGCCATGTCTGGATGCCACCTGCCTTCAAGGCAACCAACGAAAAAGATGTAGGCTATGGTGTTTATGATCTTTTTGACCTAGGCGAATTTCATCAAAAAGGGACTGTTCGTACTAAATATGGATTTAAGGAAGATTATCTCCAAACGATTCAGACTCTCAAGGAGCACGGAATCCAACCAATGGCTGACATCGTTCTTAATCACAAGGCAGCAGCAGATAAACTAGAAGCCTTTCAGGTTATCGAAGTCGATCCAGAAGACCGTACAGTTCAACTAAGTGAGCCCTTTACTATCAACGGATGGACCCACTTTACTTTTGATGGACGTCAGAAAACCTATAATGACTTTGAATGGCACTGGTACCATTTCACAGGTACAGACTATGATGCCAAGCGCCGTAAGTCTGGCATTTACCTGATCCAAGGAGACAATAAAGGTTGGGCAAACGAGGAATTGGTCGATAACGAAAACGGCAACTACGACTATCTCATGTACGCTGACCTGGACTTTAAGCACCCTGAAGTCATCCAAAACATCTATGACTGGGCTGACTGGTTCATGGAAACGACTGGAGTTGCTGGTTTCCGCTTGGATGCTGTTAAACACATTGACTCCTTCTTTATGGGTAATTTTATCCGTGATATGAAGGAAAAATACGGTGAAGATTTCTATGTTTTTGGTGAATTTTGGAATCCAGACAAAGAAGCCAATCTGGACTATCTTGAAAGAATTGAGGAGCGCTTTGACCTTGTCGATGTGCATCTCCACCAAAATTTCTTTGAAGCCAGTCAGGCTGGAGCAAGCTACGACCTTCGTACTATCTTACTGATAGCTTGGTTGAAGTCAAGGCTGACAAGGCTGTCACTTTCGTTGACAACCATGATACTCAACGAGGACAGGCACTTGAATCAACCGTCCAAGAATGGTTCAAGCCAGCAGCCTATGCGCTCATTCTTCTTCGTGAGCAAGGCCTTCCATGTGTCTTTTATGGAGACTACTATGGAATTTCTGGGCAGTATGCCCAAGAAGATTTCAGAGAAGTTCTTGACCGTCTCCTAGCCATCCGAAAAGACTTGGCCTATGGAGAGCAAACAGACTACTTTGACGATGCCAACTGCATCGGGTGGGTTCGTGCAGGTGCTGAAAACCAAACACCGCTCGCGGTCCTTATCTCAAACGACCAAGAAAATAGCAAGTCTATGTTTGTTGGTCAAGAATGGGCTGGCCAAACCTTTGTTGATCTTCTTGAAAATCATCCAGCACAAGTTACGATCAATGCTGAAGGTTATGGAGAATTCCCAGTAGCGGCGGGTTCAGTCAGTGTCTGGGCAACAAAATAAACCTATCAGTTACAAGCCAAGTCCAACCGGATTTGGCTTTTTTGTATTCACAAAAAGACCTATCCAAATGGATAGATCCTAAATGTTTTCTTACAATTTATCTGCAACTGCATCCAACAATTCCTGAATCTTAGCTTGGTTGCTTCCTCCTGCCATGGCCATGTCTGGTTTTCCACCACCACGTCCATCGACGATTGGAGCCAATTCTTTAACCAAGTTACCTGCGTGGATGTCTTTTGTCTTGCTAGCTACAAGAAGGTTGACCTTGTCACCGATAGCTGCAACTAGGACAAGCACGTCAGAGTAGTCTTTTTGTTTCCAGTTATCCGCAAAGGTACGAAGGGCACCTGCATCTGATACAGAAACTTGACTAGCAATGTAACGGTGGCCGTTGACTTCCTTCACTTCCTTGAAGACATCACCTGCGGCTGCGGCTGCGGCTTTCCTTCAATTCTGAATTTTCTTTTTGCAATTGACGGAGTTGCTCTTGAAGCCCTTCGACCTTGTGAGGCACTTCCTTGAGTTGAGGTGCTTTCAAGGTTGATGCGACTGCTTTCAGAGCATCTTCTTGTTCACGATAAGCTTCAAAGGCTTCCTTACCAGTCACTGCCAAGATACGGCGAGTTCCTGATCCGATCCCTTCTTCTTTGACAATCTTGAAGAGGCCAATCTCTGAAGTATTGCCAACGTGGGTACCACCACAAAGCTCGACTGAATAGTCACCAATGGTCACAACACGAACTTCCTTACCGTATTTCTCACCAAAGAGGGCCATCGCTCCCATTTCCTTGGCAGTGTCAATATCTGTTTCAACAGTTTCTACAGCAATTGCTTCCCAAATTTTCTCATTGACTTGTTGCTCAATAGCACGCAACTCTTCAGGAGTTACGGCTTGGAAGTGCGTGAAGTCAAAGCGAAGGAATTCTACTTCATTAAGAGATCCTGCTTGAGTCGCATGGTGACCAAGGATATTGTGAAGAGCCGCATGGAGCAAGTGAGTCGCTGTGTGGTTCTTCATAACACGATGACGACGATTGGTATCAATTGCCAAAGTGTAGTCTTGGTTCAAAGCAAGCGGTGCAAGAACTTCAACGGTATGGAGTGGTTGTCCATTTGGTGCTTTTTGAACATCTGTCACAGTAGCCACAAGGTTTCCTACAGCATCCAAGATTTGACCGTGGTCAGCTACTTGTCCACCCATTTCAGCGTAGAATGGTGTTTCCGCAAAGATAAGAGAGGCAGTTCCTTCAGAAACAGCTTCTACTTCAGCATTTTCAGCTACGATAGCAACCAACTTAGAAGGCAATTGACTAGCATTGTAGTTGAAGACACTTTCCACTGTAATGTTTTGGAGGGTTTCATTTTGCATGCCCATAGAGCCACCTTTGACAGCTGACGCACGCGCACGCTCTTGCTGTTCTTTCATGGCTGCTTCAAAACCTTCACGGTCGACAGTCATCCCAGCTTCTTCAGCGATTTCTTCTGTCAACTCTACTGGGAATCCGTATGTGTCGTAGAGTTTAAAGACATCTGAACCAGCGATAACTGTTTGGCCTTTTTCTTTCAAGTCTGCTACGATGCCTTGGGCAAAGTGTTGACCTGAGTGAAGGGTACGGGCAAATGACTCTTCTTCGCTCTTCACAATTTTTTCAATAAAATCCCGTTTTTCAAGCACTTCTGGGTAGTAGCTTTCCATGATTTCCAACAGTTGGAACGAGTTTGTAAAGGAAAGGCTCGTTGATTCCCAATTTTTGACCGTGCATAGAAGCACGACGGAGAAGACGACGAAGGACATAACCACGACTTTCATTTCCTGGAAGGGCACCATCCCCAATGGCAAATGAAAGCGAACGGATGTGGTCTGCAATAACCTTGAAACTCATATTGTCGCCATCTTGGTCATAAACCTTACCTGACAATTTCTCCACTTCACGGATGATTGGCATGAAGAGGTCTGTTTCAAAGTTGGTCTTAGCACCTTGGATAACAGCTACCAAACGCTCCAAACCAGCGCCCGTATCAATGTTCTTGTGTGGCAATTCCTTGTACTCGCTACGAGGAACAGCAGGGTCAGCGTTAAATTGTGACAAGACGATGTTCCAGATTTCGATATAACGATCGTTTTCGATATCTTCTGCAAGAAGACGAATGCCAATATTTTCTGGGTCAAAGGCTTCTCCACGGTCAAAGAAGATTTCAGTATCTGGTCCAGAAGGTCCCGCACCAATTTCCCAGAAGTTGTCCTCAATTGGAATCAAGTGACTTGGGTCTACTCCTACTTCAATCCAACGGTTGTAAGAATCCTTATCTTCAGGATAGTAGGTCATGTAGAGTTTTTCAGCTGGGAAATCAAACCATTCAGGACTTGTCAAGAGCTCATAAGCCCAAGTGATGGCTTCGTCACGGAAGTAATCCCCGATAGAGAAGTTCCCCAACATTTCAAACATAGTATGGTGGCGCGCAGTCTTCCCTACGTTTTCAATATCGTTAGTACGGATAGCTTTTTGCGCATTGGTAATACGTGGATTTTCAGGAATGATGGTTCCGTCAAAGTATTTCTTAAGGGTAGCAACCCCTGAGTTGATCCATAAAGAGTTGGGTCGTTTACTGGAACCAAGCTGACTGATGGTTCTACAGAGTGGCCTTTGCTTGCCCAGAAATCTAGCCACATTTGGCGAACTTGAGCACTAGATAGTTGTTTCATAATATCTCCTTATTTACTTGTCTAATTTGATTGGCTTTCCAGCATTTCCACATAGTCAATCGCGACACAAAGGGAAATGACCAAATCTGCATACGAGTCTTCATAGACGGTTACGGTGTAAGTTGAGGTCAGATGGAAAATCTCTTTTCGAATCTCGGCGACAAGCTGATCACGATCATCTAGCAATTTAAAATTCAAATCCCAGATATTGCCCTCGATACGAAGTCCCAGATTATCAAACTCATACTTATCTCGAAAGAAGGTCAACTTCTTACGAATGACGAAATTGGAACCGTTTCGTAACTGGATAGTAAAGCGAGGAAGCAAAGTGAAAAATTCTTTACTAATCTCACTGACTTGCTCACCATAGGCGTCATAGATAGTAAAGGTCTTAGGAATTTGGAAGAAAGAGCCCTCTACCTGATAGTTTACCACTCCTCTATCATCCTTGATATCAAAGCGTTCGCCTCCAAGACGAAACTTTTGTTTCACGAGAAATGTCTTCATAAACACCTCCAAAAATCAAAAGACAAGCTCACATCACGAAGGGCGAAAAACCGCGGTACCACCTTCATTCAATGAACTTGTCATTCTCTTGTTCTTATGCAATTGTCTGATTGAGTAGCATGATTTCCTAGCTTAGATGGCTCGCAGCACCGCCATTTCTCTGGACTAAGTTGATTGAAAATCAATTCTCAACTCTAGTATTATATCGTTTTTTTAAGTCTGCGTCAACTGGAAATGATTCCTATTTAAATAACCCATTCCCTACATCTCAGATTACTTTTTCAGAATATATTTTTTCTTACTGCTATCACTCTTTTTATCCCAACTTTTATCCCAAAGTTTGAATTGCTAAAGATAGCTATGAAAACATTTGCAAATATAAAGTAACCTATCACCAAATATATGGAATCCATTGTTAGATATTGCCGATCCAAGCCATCCTTTAAATGAAATAGTATAATTGTTTCGTTAACAATTAAAAAGGTTGGCCAGTAACTTTTTTTGAAAAAAGTAGATATTTTCATCTTTGTTACCGCTTTCTATTCGTATAAACTTAGTATACTACTAGGCAAGCAAATAAGCAACTAGAATAGAAAAAGATAAGGCTGTAAAAGTTAACTTCTATTAAAAAAACGAATCAGCTTGACTGATTCGTTTCATACCTGCTAACTCCTACTTCCGATACATTTTAAACTGGAGGAAGAGGTCGCTGTATTTTCCTGTCCATTTATGGTCAAACTTTTCATAAACTTCTAGGTGTTTCATGGTATCAGCGTCTGGATAGAAGGATTTGTCTTCCTTGGTCTCCTCTGGGAGCATTTCCTTGGCTGGTAGGTTCGGTGTTGAGTAGCCCACATACTCGGCATTTTTCAGAGCATTTTCGGGTTTCAACATAAAGTTGATAAAAGCATAGGCTGCATCTTGGTTTTTCACGGTTTTTGGAATGACCATGTTATCAAACCAGAGATTGCTGGCCTCAGTCGGAACGACATATTTGAGGTTAGGATTTTTCTCCAACATCTGACTGGCTTCTCCTGAGAAGGTCACACCGATGGCCGCGTTATTCTGAATCATGTAACCCTTCATCTCGTCGGCCACAATGGCCTTGATATTTGGAGTCAGTTTGTAGAGCTTATCCACTGTCTCTTCCAACTGTTGAGGATCCTTGGAGTTGAGGCTGTAACCAAGTGAGTTAAGCCCGAGTCCCAGCACCTCACGCGCCCCATCAAAGAGCATAATGGAATCCTTGTATTCTGGTTTCCAGAGGTCATCCCAATGCTCGGGCGCCTCATCTACCATGGTTTCATTGTAAACAATTCCCAAAGTCCCCCAGAAGTAAGGGATGGAGAATTTATTGCCCGGGTCAAAAGACTGGTTGAGGAACTCAGGTCCGATATTTTCGATGCCTTCAATTTTTGAATAATCAAGCGGAACCAAGAGATCTTCGTCCTTCATCTTGTTGATCATGTACTCACTTGGGATGGCAATATCATAGGTCGTTCCACCCTGCTTGATCTTGGTATACATGGCTTCATTGGAATCAAAGGTCTCGTACTGGACTTGGATTCCTGTTTCTTCTGTGAATTTCTCCAAGAGTTCGGGATCGATATAGTCTCCCCAGTTGTAAATAACCAATTTCTGACTGTCTCGGCTATTGATTTTACTGTCTAGATGAGTCGCAATCCCCCACAAGACAAGGATAATTGCTGCAATTCCTGCTAAAAATGAATAGAGTTTTTCATGCTTGCTCCTCCTTCTCACGTGAGATAAAGTAATAGCCAACAACTAGGATAATACTAAAGAGAAAGACAAGGGCAGACAGGGCATTGATTTCCAGCGAAATTCCCTTACGAGCACGAGAGTAAATCTCAACTGACAGGGTTGAAAAGCCATTTCCTGTTACAAAGAAGGTCACGGCAAAGTCATCTAGCGAATAGGTGAAGGCCATGAAATAACCTGCAATGATAGACGGAGTCAGGTAAGGAAGCATGATTTCCTTAAACATCTGAAACTGGCTGGCTCCCAAGTCATAGGCCGCATGAATCATGTCATCATTCATCTCCTTGAGGCGAGGTAAGACCATCAAGACCACGATAGGGATGGAAAAGGCCACGTGACTAGATAGAACCGTCAAAAAGCCAAGTGAAAACTTGAGTTGGGTAAAGAGAATCAAGAAGCTGGCACCAATCATAACGTCTGGCGCAACCATCAAAATATTATTAAAAGATAGAAAGGCTTCTTGGTATTTCTTACGAGACTGATAGATATAGATGGCACCGAAAGTCCCTATAACAGTCGCAATCAAGGCTGACAGAAAGGCCAAGAAAAAGGTTTGGGTGAGGATCAACATGAGACGACCATCACCAAACATAGTTTTAAAATGGCTCAAGCTAAAACCAGTAAAACTATTCATATCATCCCCTGCATTAAAGGCATAGCCAATCAAGTAAAAGATTGGCAAATATAGGATGATAAAGACAAAGGCTAGGTAGAGATTGGCAAATTTTTTCATCGTTCTCTCCTTTCCTTGGTCACCCACATGGTGAGAAACATAGTCAGGATAAGAATCACACCGATGGTTGAACCCATACCATAGTTGTCATTGGTCAGGAAGTTCTGCTCAATAGCCGTTCCCAGCGTGATAACACGGTTCCCACCAATCAAACGTGTCAGCATGAAGAGACTCAAACTTGGGATAAAGACCGACTGAACCCCACTTCTCACCCCGTTCATAGACAGAGGGAAGATAACTTGGCGGAAAGTTTCCCACTTGGTCGCACCGAGGTCGTAGCTGGCATTGATGAGATTGTTATCCATGTCATCCAAGACATTGAAAATCGGCAAAATCATAAAGGGAAGCTCGATGTAGCTTGCGACAAAGATAAAGGAGAAATCGGTAAATAGCAACTGTTGCGAACCGATTCCGATAAATTCCAAAAATTGATTAATAGAGCCATTTTGACCAAAAATCCCGATAAAGGCATAGGCCTTGAGGAGCAGATTAATCCATGTCGGCAGGATAATCAGCATGAGCCAGAGTTGACGGTGCTTGAGACGGGTCAAAAAGAGGGCTGTTGGATAGCTGATGAGCAGTGTCACCATGGTCACAATCCCTGCATAAAGCACAGAGTTGAAGCTCATTTTGAGATAGGTCAAGTTTTGTGACGCAAAGTAGGATTTATAGTTTTCTAAACTAAACTGCCCTTCAATGTTGAAAAAAGATTGTCCAAATCAAGACCAAAGGTGCGAGGACAAAAAGGGCAATCCAAAGCATGTAAGGCACTACAAAGAGTTTAGAGGTTGTTTTCTTCATCTCTTTCCTCCTCGATCGCGTTAATCAGACCTGCTTCTTGCTCTTCGATTTCTACATACTCCTCGATACGAGCATCGAACTCTTCTTCGGTTTCGTTGAGACGCATGATGTGGATATCTTCTGGTTCAAAGTCCAGACCGATTTCCTCACCCACAATGGCCTTACGGGTCGAGTGGATCATCCATTCGTTTCCGAGTTCGTCATAGGCGATAATCTCATAGTGAACCCCACGGAAAAGCTGGGTATCCACCTTAACTTGGAGCTTGCCTTCTTCAGGAAGAGTAATGCGCAAGTCCTCTGGACGAATGACAATCTCAACAGGCTCGTTTGGCTTCATCCCACCATCGACCGCTTCAAAGCGTTTGCCGTTAAACTCGACCAAGTAGTCCTCAATCATGGTTCCTGGCAAGATGTTGGACTCGCCGATAAAGGTGGCAACAAAATGGTTGATCGGCTCATCATAGATGTCCACAGGCGTTCCAGACTGAACAATCTCGCCATCATTCATAACGAAAATCCAGTCACTCATGGCAAGAGCTTCTTCCTGATCGTGAGTGACAAAGACAAAGGTAATCCCCAATCGTTGTTGCAGTTCACGCAGTTCGTACTGCATGTCTGTTCGCAATTTCAAGTCCAGCGCTGACAAGGGCTCGTCCAACAAAACCACACGGGGTTGGTTGATGATGGCACGGGCAATGGCTACACGCTGACGTTGTCCTCCAGAGAGTTTACGAATGGAACGCTTCTCGTAACCTTCCAACTGAACCATCTTGAGAACTTCCGCTACGCGTTGTTCGATTTCTTTCTTGTCAATCTTACGCAAGCGGAGTGGAAAGGCAACATTTTCAAACACATTCATATGTGGAAACAAGGCATAGGATTGGAAGACCGTATGAACATCTCGTTTGTTGGTTGGGATGTCATTAATCCGTACCCCATCCAGTAAAATATCTCCTGCCGTCGCATCCAGTAAACCTGCAATGATGTTCAGGATGGTTGACTTTCCTGAACCAGACGCGCCCAAAAGAGTGTAAAATTTCCCTTCTTCCAACTCAAAGTTAATATCTTTGAGAACCTTTGTGTTGCTGTCTTCAAAAACTTTAGTAACGTTTCTGAATTCGATAATTGGTTTTTTCAATTCCTCTAAATTCCTTCTTCTTCGTAAATTAACAGATTGGGACCTTGTTAGAATGCTAGATACAAGCGTAGGAAATAAATTGACCTAAACCTCATTTAGCGATAAAATCCCAATCTTTGAATGCTATGTAAAAATAATGTTATTCGTGTTCACCCAAGATACGAACTTCTCGCTCTAAGGTAACACCTGAATGTTCTTTAACTTTTTCAATGACAGATTCAATTAAGTCTTCATAATCTCTTGCAGTCCCATCGGCTACATTAATCATAAAGCCTGCATGTTTTTCTGAGACTTCAACACCACCGATACGGTAGCCCTTCAAACCAGCTTCTGAAATCAATTGTCCTGCAAAATGCCCCACTGGACGCTTAAAGACTGAACCGCAAGATGGGTATTCTAAAGGTTGTTTGAGTTCACGTAGGTGCGTCAAGCGATCCATTTCCTGCTTGATAACCTGGTGATTTCCTGGAGCTAGCGCAAATTTAGCTGACAAGACAATGGCCCCAGAATCCTGAATAGCTGAATGGCGGTAACCAAAAGCCAAATCCTTGGCAGATAAGGTCTCGATTTCCCCCTTCCTTGGTCAAAATTTGACAAGACTGCAAGATGTGAGCAATCTCTCCTCCATAAGCACCCGCATTCATAAAGACCGCACCGCCGACGCTCCCTGGAATGCCACAAGCAAACTCAAAACCAGTCAAACTATGACGAAGGGCAATACGTGTCGTTTCAATCAAGTTGGCTCCTGCTTCTGCTTCAATAGTGTAGCCATCAACCGAAACGTTATTAAGCTTATCACACAAGATGACAAAACCACGGATTCCACCTTCACGAACGATGATATTGCTGGCATTTCCTAGCACCATCCAGGGAATATTCTCTTGATTGGCAAATTGGACGACACGCGCCATCTCATAGCGATTACGTGGCAAAACTAGATAATCCGCTCGACCTCCAACCTTTGTATAGGTATAGGTCTTCAAAGGTTCCTTGAAACGAATATCAATTCCTTCTAATTGTTCTTGTATTTTAGTTACTAATGTCATATCTCTCATCCTTTTGTAAAGTCATTTCATTATACCATTTTTAAAGGCTTTTGACGAACCGAAAAATGGAAGCATCAAAGCATTGCATAAAAAAAGAGGTGAACCTCTTTTTATGATGATTTTTCCAAAATGTAGATTTTGTAAGCCAGACAAAGGCCAGTACTTCTACAAGAAGAATGCCCTCCACTACAAGTGGATTTGCAATCCAGCCTACCTGAGATAAGGCTGGAGCCAAGTCAAACAAGGCATGCAAACCATAGGCAGCAAGGAGGTAGATCCATTTCTTTTTACGAACACTTTGATAGACCCAGATAGAGAGACCAATTTGCAGAACCAGAGCAAGCACACGCTCAACTCCTAGTAAATAAACCTGCCACACAGAAAGAGACTGAACCGTTTCGAGTGTCGTCTTTGGAAGAAGATTAGCCACATCAGTATTTGAGGACTGGATGAGTGAAAAGAGGATCAACAAACTGATCAAGCTTCCCATCCCAAGATAGAGCAACTCCAAACCTCCATGTCCCAAGCCATAAGCCAAAGCGTCTTTCTCTTCTAGACTTCTCTTTTTCTCCAACCATTTAAAAAAGACAAGACGAGCTGTTTCCTCAAAGAGGGCAGCCATAGCGATTCCATAAAGGACGTATAAGAAAGGCTGCTCCTGCATGAGAGGAATGGTTCCATCTTTTTGCGGATGGAGTACCAGAAGATGAACCATCTTCTCTAACACTTGAGAAGAAACAAAAAATGCGATTGCCCCCAAGCCCATCACTGCAAGAGAGATTTTAAACCGTTTTTTGGCATACCAAGTTCCACCTACTAGAATGAGAACTAAAGCGATCATGGTGAGGATAATATGTAATATCATCTTTTTCTCCTATTCTGACTTATCAATATCTTTCTTCATCTCGTCAACGTTAAATTTAGCAAATAAATACTGGCGATCTTGGACTGGAAAACGTTGGTCCAATTGATCAACAGCCCCCACCTCGATTATGCCTTCCTTAATAACAAAGTCCATCACGTGTCCACCAAAGGTCAAATCATCTGAGATAAAGTGCAAATGGTAACCCGCCACACTGACCCCATGGAAAATCTCTGGTGTCCAAATCCAACGATGGTTCCCGATACATTTTCACGACTATATTCAGGCTGATGGGTAGCAACCTCCGCAAACTTGGTGTCTGTTGTTGATTTGGGAATCATTCGTACATGCATGTGGGCAAATTCCCCATGAATCTTGATGGAGCGAAAAAGATTTTCCCCATCATAGTAGGACTCAATTCGCTTTTCCAATTCCTTATCAGTCATCTCAAAGCGCTGACGAAAAATCACTTCTGCCTGATGAGGGACCACTGCTGCATAGGGAATAAGAGCATCCGCTGCCACTTCGACGATTTCAGGCGTTTGACCTGAACCCTTGGCTTGATAAGCCTTGCCATCAAGGACAATCAACTCCCCATCAATCGAATCAAGGGTTCCCAAACCAAGGTCACCATGCTCCAACAATTCTCCCACTGTCATGGTTCCACCATAGAGACCTGCCATTAGGGCACCTAGAGTATTGTATTGAAATAATTTAACCGGTTCCTGCACTTTTCTATCCATTCTCTTTCTTATCTTCTGTTCAATAAATCATCATACTTTCTAAGTATACCACATTTGCTCCTAGTTGTGAAAGGGGGAAATGCTTTTCCCATTGCCAAGCAGGCAAAAAAAAGGTACAATGTAACAAAATCAACGGAGGTCTGGAATGAAGAAAGAAAGTAAATACCAAGCAGTTGTTTCCTTTCTCAAAAAAGGTATCGAATCAGGAAAATTTCCAACAGGTAGCCGGCTTCCCTCCATCCGTCAACTGAGCCAAGACTTCCACTGTAGCAAGGACACTATCCAACGAGCCCTACTGGAATTACGCCATGAACAATACCTCTATGCCAAACCACAGAGTGGCTACTATGTTCTGGAACAGGGCCAGCATCAGGACTTGGAAATCGAAGTCACTGACGAACACGCCAGTGCTTATGACGATTTCAGACTCTGCGTCAATGAAACACTGATTGGAAGAGAAAACTACCTCTTCAACTACTATGACAACCAAGAAGGCCTTGAGGAACTGAGACAATCTGTCCATCAACTCCTCTTTGACCAAGCCCTCTACTGCAAACCCGACCAACTGGTTCTAACATCTGGCACCCAGCAAGCTCTCTTTATCCTTTCTCAGATTAACTTTCCGAGCGAGGGAGAGGAGATTTTGGTTGAACAGCCGACTTACCACCGAATGAATCGTCTCTTGGTCGCTCAAGAATTGGCCTACCAGACCATTGAACGCCGAATTGATGGCATTGACCTTGAAGAACTGGAAGAACAGTTCAAATCTGGGAAAATCAAGTTTTTCTATACCATTCCTCGCTTCCACTATCCCCTAGGCCATTCCTATTCTGATCAGGAAAAGAGGGCTATTCTGGATCTAACAAATCAGTATGGTGTATATATCGTCGAGGATGACTATTTAGGGGACTTAGATCCTAGAAAGGGTCAAACCTTCCACTATCTGGATACTAAGGATCGAGTCATTTATATCAAGTCCTTCTCAACCAGTCTCTTTCCAGCCCTTCGTATTACCGCCCTCATTCTCCCAAATGCTCTAAAAAGAGACCTTTGTTTCCTACAAAAATATCCTGGACTATGACAGCAATCTCATCATGCAAAAGGCTCTTTCTCTTTACATCGATAGCCAGTTATTTGAAAAAAATCGACTGGCCAGACTGACCCTTCAGGAGAACTATCAGGCTCAGATTAAGGAAGTGCTTGAAAAAAACACCTGTCCCTTGCCCTACTATCCTCTACACGATGGTCTTTTGCTTGATTTGAGAAATTATCCTAAAATTGCCAGTTTGAAACACAGCTCACTCAAACTAGACTTTTTTGAGAAGGCTTATTTGGATGCCTGTCCTTATCAGTTCGCCAAAGTCTCTCTTGAAAATCTAGAAGCACTATTACAATACATAAAAGCAGAATTGGATTAAAGTCCAACTCTGCTTTCTTTTTTACTGTTCAACTTCTGTTAGTTTCGCTGCTTTTTCTAGATAGGTTTGATAAGTTCCTTCATCTTTCAGTTTTTGGATAACCTTATCGACTACTGCTTTCAAGTCTGATTGATTCTTCTTGATGGCAACGGCATTGGCTTCGCCATCTTTCATCGTCAAAGTAGCTGTCGCAACGACAAGGTCGGAGTTTTTACCAGCGTAACTAAGAGCCACTGGTTCATCCATATGAACAGCATCCACTTTCCCAGCCTGCAATTCATTGACTGCTTCACCCATATTGGTCAGGGATGTCAATTGAGCATTTGGCAATTGTTCCTTGACCATGGTTTCTGGAACAGTTCCCTTTTGAGCTGCGATATTTGCACTTGCGAGGTTTGAAAGATCCTTGAACTTGTCTAAATCGGCTTTCTAACCAAGAAACTCATCTTGTTTTCATAGTAAGGAATTGAAAAGTCAAAGACTTCTTTTCTCTCATCGGTGGCACTAATTCCTGCAATGGCCAAGTCAGCCTTTCCAGTTTGAAGACTGGTCAAGACATTGTCAAAACTCATACTAGAGATTTCAAGCTTAACTCCAAGTTCATCCGCAATCGCTTGAGCCATATCAATATCTGCACCAACCACTTGGTTTTTACCATCAACCAAGGCTTGGAATTCAAATGGCGCATAGTCTGGGCTAGTCGCCACAACTAGCTTCCCTTTTTGTTTGATAGCATCCACAGCAGACTGGGAACTATCCGTACTGGATTGACAAGCTACTAAAATCATGCTGGCTAGCATGCTACACACTACTAATATCCATTTCTTGAACTTCATAAATAAACGACCTTTCTGTTATTTATGAATAATTATAACTCATTCGAAAATGCTTGTCAACGTTTTTTCTTGCATTTTCATAAAATATAGTTACAAAAAATAAAAATTCCGAGATTAGTTTATCTATCTATTGGGAACTTATTTTCAAAAAAATCGTTTATCATATCTTGATGTTGCTGGTTTACGATTGCAATATTTTGTACGTCCCTATGATCAAAAAATCCTAATTCTAAAGTTTCATCACTTGAAAAAGAATTTGTAGAAATAAAAGTTTCAGATGAAACTAAATACAAAATTGTAAGAACTTGAGCCTCATCACCATTCGGATAACTATCTGAATATTTAGTATAAACATTTAAGAGTTTTTCCGCTCTCACTTCGATTCCCGTTTCTTCATAAAACTCTCTCACTAAAGCTTCTAAAGCCGATTCACCTAATTCAATAGCACCACCTGGTAATCCCCACGTTCCTTTATCTGCTCGTTTTTGTAATAATATTTTTCCTGATTGATTTAATATTCCACAGGTGAAATTTAAAATAATTTTATCTTTCCCAACTTTTTTTCTTATATTCTGTATGTAGTCCATTACTCACCTCTGATAAAAAAAACATCAATACAACGAAAGCTTACTATTAAAAAGTAAGCTTTCACAATCATTTTATCATTTGAATACTTTATAATTCAACAATTTTACCTGTTTCAAAGTAAACAACCCATTCACAGATATTTTTTGCGTAGTCTCCGATACGTTCCAAGAAGGAAATAACCTGGAAGTAATCACGTCCTGTAACAATAGCTTCAGGATTTTTCTTGATTTCTTCTGTAGCCAATTCACGAATGCTGTCAAAGTAATGGTTGATTTTTTCATCCATAGCCGCTACTTCGTAGGCTTGATCCACAGTGCCGTTCAGGTAGAGATCCAGAGCTGCTTCGACGAAATTCTTCACGTCGCGTCCCATCTGTTTGATTTCTTCTTCAACGGCAGGGATACGTTGCTCCCCTTTCATACGAATGGTTGCCTCAGCGATAGAGACTGCATGATCTCCCATGCGTTCGACGTCTGAAACCGCCTTGAGAACGGTCAAAACTGTTCGAAGGTCCTGAGAAACGGGTTGCTGAAGAGCAATCATTTCAAATGATTTCTTTTCCAACTTCACTTCGTATTCATTTACTTCTGCATCGTCTTCAATGACTTCTTTTGCCAAATCACGGTCGTGCGTGACAAAGGCGCGCACTGTACGATTGATCTGCGAAAGCACTTCTTGTCCCATTGCGTAGAACTGGTTGTGCAATTTCTCTAAATCTTCTTCAAATTGAGATCGTAACATCATTCAACTCCTTATCCAAATTTTCCTGTAATATAATCTTCTGTTTCCTTGTTTTGTGGGTTGAGGAACATCTTCTTCGTATCGTTAAACTCGATTAAATTCCCATCTAGGAAAAAGCCAGTTTTATCAGAGATACGAGAAGCCTGCTGCATGGAACGCGTTACCAAGAGCATGGTGTATTTATCCTTTAGACCATACAAGGTTTCCTCAATCTTACCAGCCGAGATAGGATCCAAGGCTGAAGTTGGTTCGTCCAAGAGGATAATTTTAGGGCTGGTTGCCAAAACACGAGCAACACAGACACGTTGCTGTTGACCTCCTGAGAGACCAATAGCCGAATCATGCAAACGGTCCTTGACCTCATCCCAGATAGAAGCACGTTGCAAGGCCTTTTCTACTGCTTCATCAAGGACTTGTTTATCCTTGACTCCATTGATTCGCAGTCCGTAAACAACATTTTCGTAGATAGACATAGGAAATGGATTGGGCTGTTGGAAAACCATGCCGATTTCCTTACGCAATTCAACTGTATCTGTGCGAGGACTATAGATATTGTGACCATTATAAATCACTGTCCCCGTTGTTGTCACCTCAGGGTTTAAATCTCCCATCCGGTTGATGGCCTTGAGAAGAGTTGACTTCCCTGAACCAGATGGACCAATGAGGGCGGTTATTTCCTTGGGTTGGAAAGAAAGGGAAACACTATTCAAGGCCTTCTTTTTGTTGTAATAAACGGACAGGTCTTTAACCTGCAAAATCGGTTCTGTCATGCTGTTTCCTTTCTAACCAAAGTGTCCCGTTACATAGTCATTGGTTGACTGTAGCTTGGCATTTTGGAAAATATTGGACGTCTTATCATACTCAATCAAATCACCCAAGTAGAAAAATCCAGTATAGTCACTCGCACGGGCAGCCTGCTGCATACTGTGGGTAACGATGATGATGGTAAAGTCCTTCTTTAATTCCAACATGGTTTCTTCCAGCTGGGCTGTCGCAATCGGATCCAAGGCTGACGCCGGTTCATCCATCAAGAGGATATCTGGCTTAACAGAGATGGCGCGAGCGATACAGAGACGTTGTTGCTGACCTCCAGAAAGCATCAAGGCTGATTTGTGGAGGTCGTCTTTGACCTGATCCCATAGGGCAGCCTGTCTTAGAGAGGTTTCTACAATTTCATCCAAGACCTTCTTATCCTTAACACCTGCACGTTCATGGGCAAAGTGATGTTACGGTAAATAGACTTGGCAAATGGATTTGGACGTTGGAAGACCATTCCGATATGCTTGCGCATCTCATAGACATTGATTTCTGGACGATTAACGTCAATCCCTCGGTAGAGGATTTGACCTGTGACCTTGGCAATATCAATTGTATCATTCATCCGATTGAGACTGCGAAGATAAGTAGATTTCCCTGATCCAGAAGGACCAATCAAGGCTGTAATTTTATTTTTTTCAAATTGCATATCGATGCCCTTGATGGATTCATTTTTACCATAGTAAACATGTAAATCCTTGGTAGAGAGGGCCACTTTTTCTTCAGGGAAGGTGATGATATGCTTTTCATCCCAGTTATATTTTGACATGGCTTCTCCTTTAGGCAGCGGTTAATTTCTTGTGTAAATAGCTTCCAAGTTTGCGTGCTCCAAAGTTAAAAATCAAGATAAAGATGAGGAGCACAGCGGCAGAACCTGCTGATACGATAGTAGCATCAGGAATGGTTCCTTCACTGTTGACCTTCCAGATGTGGACAGCCAAGGTTTCTGCTTGACGGAAGATTGAGATAGGACTGGTAACACTGAGGACATTCCAGTTAGACCAGTCAAGGGCTGGAGCGGATTGTCCTGCCGTATAGATAAGAGCGGCGGCCTCACCAAAGATACGGCCAGATGCCAAGACAACACCCGTTACGATACCTGGAAGGGCTTCTGGAATGACGACATGGACCACAGTCTCCCAACGAGAAATTCCGAGGGCCAGACCAGCCTCACGTTGGGTATGGTGAACGTGTCTCAAACTGTCTTCAACATTTCGAGTCATCTGAGGCAGGTTAAAGACCGTCAAGGCCAAGGCACCAGAAATAATGGAAAATCCATACTCAAACTGGACTACAAAGATTAAGTAACCAAAGAGCCCCACAACGACCGACGGTAGAGAAGACAAAATTTCGATACAAGTACGGATGAAATTGGTCACAGGACCCTTTTTGGCATATTCAGCAAGGAAAATCCCCGCTCCCATGGATAAAGGAACAGAAATAACCAAGGTAATAACCAAAAGGAAGAAGGAATTATAAAGCTGAATTCCGATACCTCCGCCTGCTTGATAGGAAGAAGATTTTCCAGTCAAGAAGGACCAAGAGATGTGAGGTAAACCACGAACCAGGATATAGAGAATCAAGGACGCCAGAATGGTCACGATGATACCCGAGATGGTATAGAGGACAGCTGTTGCAAGTTTATCTAATTTCTTAGCGTGCATAGTTTTTCTTTCCTCTTTCTTTCGTAATCAATTTAATCACACTGTTAAAGGCCAAACTCATCAAGAGCAATACCAAGGCCAGTGACCAGAGTACGTTATTATCAACTGTACCCATGACGGTATTTCCGATACCCATAGTCAAACAGAAGTCAAAGTCGCAGCTGGCGTTGTTAGCGAGGTTGGGATAACTGCTGAGTTTCCGACCACCATCTGAATAGCAAGGGCTTCACCAAAGGCACGTGCCATCCCAAAGACCACTGCTGTAAAAATACCTGAACGCGCTGCTTTCAAGGTCACACGCCAGATGGTTTGCCAGCGAGTCGCTCCCATTGCCAAACTGGCTTCACGGTAGTGACGGGGAACAGCACGCAAGCTGTCTGTTGTCATAAAGGTTACAGTTGGTAGAATCATGACAAAGAGAACGAAAATCCCTGACAAGATTCCAAAACCAGTTCCACCAAAGACACTACGAACAAATGGAACCACAACCTGCAAACCGATAAATCCATAGACAACTGATGGAATCCCAACGAGAAGTTCAATGGCTGGTTGCAAAATCTTAGCACCTTTTGGTGATACTTCTGTCATAAAGACTGCAGCACCAATAGCAAAGGGAGTTGCAATCAGGGCTGACAAAATTGTTACAATAAAGGAACCCAAAATCATTGGCAGGGCACCAAATTGTTTTCCTGAAGGATTCCAAGTCTGTCCAAAGAGGAAATCAAAGATGTTCACCCCATTGACAAAGAAGGTCGACAAGCCTTTCTGCGCTACAAAAATCAAAATCATCGCCACAATGATAACAATCAAAGAAAGGCAAGCGAAGGTCAATCCTTTACCAAACTTCTCAAGGCGAGAGTTCTTTGAAGGAGAGAGTAATTTTTTAGATAATTCTTCTTGATTCATTATTGACCTCCTTCTACTGCTGTAACGGTACCTGAAGCATCCTTTTGGACTTTCATCTCATTAATGGAAATATAACCCATTCCCTTAACAATTCCAGTCTGGGCTTCGTCTGAGAGGATGAATTTTAAAAATTCAGTCGCCAACTCATTCGGCTGACCTAGGGTATACATGTGCTCATAAGACCACAAAGGCCAGTTGTTGGTTGTTACATTTTCAGTTGTTGGCTCATAGCCATTGAGCTTCATGGTCTTGACCGAGTCATCTACATAGGCAAAAGCCAGGTAAGAAATGGCTCCAGGTGTTTGGGATACAATCGACTTGACCATCCCGTTAGAATCCTGCTCTTGGCTCTGCATAGCCGCTTGACCATTCATTACGACATTGTCAAAGGTTGCTCGCGAACCAGAACTTGCTGCACGGTTAATAATCGAAATTGCAAGGTCTTTGCCCCCAACCTCTTTCCAGTTAGTCACTTCACCGGTAAAGATTTTACGAAGTTGCTCAATTGTCAGATTTTCAACAGTCACTTCTTTGTTCACAATTACTGCCAGACCAGCTACTGCAACCTTATGGTCCACAAGCGCTGAAGCGTCAATTCCAGCTTTTTCCTCAGCAAAAACGTCAGAGTTACCAATATCAACCGCTCCTGACTGCACTTGAGAAAGTCCTGTTCCCGAACCTCCTCCTTGAACGTTGACTGTTTTTCCAATGTTTCTTGAACCAAATTCGTCAGCTGCTGCTTCGACCAGAGGCTGAAGGGCAGTTGAACCGACGGCTGTCATGGTTTCTCCACGATCAATCCAGCTTGCACATCCCGCTAGAGACCCTGCAAGCAAAAGTGTCGCAAGAGATAGGACGAGCTTTTTTCTTTTTTTCACTATTTTTCTCCTTGAACATAATGATGAATGTTCTGATTTCTTTCAGTTCCTATCATGACAATTAGTGATGATAAGATTTGGTTTACGATTTATAGACTGGAAGCCCCTTGAAGACCAGTCGGTTCATCACATAATATAAGTAAAAATGAAAGACTATCAGAAAAAAATCATACTTCCAATATAACATAGAATAGATTCTTTGACTAGTTTTTTCACTTGAATCTGAGGCCTTTTGGATAATAATTTTTTAAAACATTTCCAGTAACTTTTGCAAAGCCCAGACCGTTTCCTTGAACCACAACTTGATACCAGCCATTTGGTAGACTTTCAGCTAGCTGAACTGTTTCCCCAGCCACATATTTTACAAAGTCCTCACCATTGATTTCGACCCTTTGTTTCACCTGACTTGGTTTTAAGGCTAGTCCCAGAGCAAAGCTTGGTTCGAAGCGTTTCTTCTTAAAAGTACCCAAATGAAGTCCATTTCGGGCAATTTTGAGTTTCCCTAGATCAGGTAGCATCTCTGGCAAAAGATAGAGCTGATCTCCAAAAGTTTGTAGAAGACCAGTTAGTGATATTTTGAGATGTTTTTGGGCAAACTCTTGCCACAAGTTCTGCTGTTCGCGACTGAGATTGATCTTGCAGGGTTTGAATTTGGGTGTTGGATTTTCTCCCTTAAACTGCAAATGGGCAACAAACTGACCTTCTCCCTTAAAATGGTGTGGGTACATCCTAGCCGTTTCAGGAAGATCAATTCCTGCTACCATACCGTTCACATGCTCGACTGGAAGTAGATCAAAATCATAAGTATCTAGTAACCAGTGGACAATCTCTTCGTTTTCCTCTGGCGACCAGGTACAGGTCGAATAAACCAGACGGCCACCTTCTGCCAACATGGTCACTGCATCTTCTAAAATTTCTCTTTGGAGACTAGCACATTGGCTAGGATAATCGGTACTCCAATAATCCATGGCATCGGGCTGCTTACGAAACATCCCTTCACCCGAGCAAGGGGCATCAAGTACAATCACATCAAAATAACCTTTAAAAACCTTGGCCAAGCGATCAGCAGATTCATTGGTTACAACAACATTTGTAGCTCCAAATCGCTCCATATTTTCCACTAAAATCTTAGACCGCTTGCTTGAAATTTCATTGGAAACAAGGACTCCTTGATTAGCCAGATAAGCTACTAGTTGAGTGGATTTTCCACCTGGTGCTGCCGCCAAGTCCAAGACCTTCATGCCAGGAAGGGGCTGAGCTATCTGGGCCACCATTTGGGCTGCAGGCTCTTGCGAATAAACGAGACCTGTCACGTGCTCTGGTGACTTCCCTGAGACCTTACCATAGTGTCCCCAAGGTGTATGGGGAATAGCATCCGCAAACGACAACTGACTTTCTTTTAAGGGATTAACCCGAAAAGCCGATACTGCTTCCTGTTTAAAAGAGGCAAGAAAATCTCTTGCCTCATCTTCTAGTATCGCTTCATATTTTTCAACAAATCCTTTTGGAAATTGCATTTAGTTTTCTTTCCTTTCGTAGATATAAGACTGAATCTCTTCTTGCATCTCGATTGGTACCATCATGACAGGCTGACGCGTTTTAAAATCAGCGGGCTCACCTGATACTGTAAGAAGACGATAACCCAGACTTTCCCCTAAGATACTGGCCGCAGCGTAGTCCCATGGCTGTAGGTAGGTAATGTAAGTCAGAAGTCGACCTGATAAAACCTTGGAAAAACTAATGGCCGCACTACCGTAGACACGGACTCCCAACGCTGCTCGACCCAAATCACCCAAGCCCCACTCATTGGTTTCAAACATACTTGAGTTACCGGCAACTAAAAATTCTTGAAGAGGTTTCTTTTTAAAAGGCGGTAAGGGATCATTATTACGACAAGGAGGAAAGGCACCACCACCATGGTAACAATCGCCTTTCATGACATCATAGATGATGCCAAATTTGCCCACACCATCCTCAAAATAAGCCAACATCACGGCAAAATCTTCCTGCTGGGCGACAAAATTATTGGTACCGTCAATGGGATCAATCACCCAAACGGAACCTTGACCGACTGCAGCACGTAAACAACCCTCTTCCGCGCAAATCAAGTCCTTAGGATAGGAGGACCTGATCCGATCAACCAAGAGTTGCTGAACCTCCTTGTCCAAACGTGTCACCAAGTCAGTAGGGGAAGACTTGCGCTCAACCTGTAAATCTTCTTTCATGTGAGCCAAAATATAGGCAGCAGCTTCCTGCACAATCTGTTTGGCAAATTCAAATTTAGTTTCCAAGAGAAATCTTCCCTTCTCTTTTTTCTTTTGCTAATTGAACTGCATGATAGAAGGAGTAACCGCTAGCCGTTTCAAATTCGCGACCTAGGCGCTTTTCTTCACTTTTGCTCGGAACCACAGACTTAAATTCCCTATAAGAATCTAGCAGTTTTTTTGCTTCTACCTTATCTTCATAAGCAGCTTCAACATCATTAAAAAAAGAAAGCACTGAAGCAAGTTCTTCAGTGCTCCACGACAAATCTAGTGGGTAACTATACTGTTTGTTCATCTATCCTATACCAGCTCTCAATGTTGCTTCTTTCAATTCTTGTTTACGGTAACTACGAGGGAGAAAAGCACGAATCTCATCTTCATTAAAACCGATCTGCATGCGTTTGGTATCTATAATAATTGGGCGACGCAAAAGACTAGGATATTGCTCAATCAACTGAAGCAACTCCGATACCGAGATACTCTCTACATCAATATCTAATTTTTGAAAAATTTTTGAACGAGTTGAAATGATGTCATCAGTACCATTTTCGGTCAAGGAAAGAATATGTTGTAATTCTTTTCTTGTTAAAGGACTAGTCATAATATTATGCTCTTGAAAGGGCACTTTATGCGTCTCTAACCAAGCCTTTGCCTTACGACATGATGTACAACTCGGTGATAAAAATAGTGTAATCATGCTTTTCTCTTCTTTAATCTATACTTGCTATTTCTATTATACAAAAAAATAAAGCGCTTGACTAGGTATTTTTAGAAAAAAAGCCTATTTTTTCATAGAAAATAGACTCTTTTCTGTAAAAATTACCTGTTTTACAAGTTTATTTTTAGGATAACCTAACAATATATAGGGAGTGGAGTAACTTCTCTCGTTTTTTATTAAAAATACAGAATTTTATCTACTTTTTCCTTGAAGCTTTAGCAAGAAGGAAACCAAACATTCCTTCATACAAGGCAAAGAAAAGTACAAAGGCATGGAGGAAGAAAGTCTCTGGTAAAATCAGAATAACTCGATCCTTTGCTGGATCAAAGCCAGGTATCGTCTCCCACAAAGAGAATCTGATGGAAAAGAGTAAAGAATTGCTCAAAACCAATCAACACTCCTACAAGCCCAATGATCAGAGGCAATAGTACTAAAGTCAGAATACTTTTACGATATAGTGCTAAAAAGCCTTTTTTCACAATCTTTCTAACAAAGAAATAGAAACTTGGAAGTGTCACTAGGGCAACTAGCTGAACCAAGTGGAAGAGATTCTTCACCACCGCAAAGTGGTGTAGACCAGCCGCTGACGAACGAAAATCTGGCATCTCTAAGACCTGACTAAAGGGATTGGCCAGGTAATTCATCAAGATATGAAAGTTATAAAGAATGGTTTCTGGCTTTAGATAGACTCGATTCTCTAAGTTCAGCCACTGAATCTCCATGGGATAGAAAATCCAAGCCAGATAAATGGTTAAGAGAATAGAAAGGGAGAAGAGAAAGAGCATACTTCCCCAAAAGGTTAGTTTAGTTTTCATCAAAATCCCACTCCGCAAGGCTCGAAAGGACATGAGTTGGTGCAATTGGCAGGTCCGCTACTTCCTCTGCCTTGGTAAAACCTGTCGTCACCAAGAGCGTTGGAATACCATTGTCAATCCCTGCTCGGATATCTGTCAGGTAGTTGTCCCCAACCATGAGCAATTCTTCTCTTTTCAAGCCCAAGTGCTCAACTGCCTTGTCCATAATGATAGCATTTGGTTTCCCGATATAAACTGGTTTCACTCGTGTTGCTACTTCAAGAAGTGTAATTAGTGAACCAGCACCTGGCAAAAGACCACGTTCCGTCGGGATATTGAGGTCAGGGTTGGTTCCGATAAAGTGAGCACCCTTTTGGATAGCTAGAGTTGCTGTGGCAAATTTTTCATAGTCGACTTGCCAGTCCAGTCCAACTACCACATAGGCTGGATTTTGCTTGTCTTCGACATAACCAGCCGCCTGAATGGCATCCTTGAGCCCCGCTTCACCGATGACATAGACTGTCTTTTCCAGTCCCAAGTCATTCATATAGTCGATGGTTGCCAAAGTTGCTGTGTATAAAGTCGATAGAGCCGTGTTGATATTAAAATTCTGAGCCAACATCTCTTGAACGCTCTCAGGAGTACGAGTTGTATTGTTGGTTACAAAGAGATAAGGAATTTCTCGCTTTTGCAACTCATGGACAAAAACCTCTCCTGCCGGAATTCGGTCTTTCCCCTTGTAAATGGTTCCGTCTAAATCAATTAAATAACCTTTATAAGTCATATCGCTCTTTCTAATTGCCTTCAATTTCTTGCCAAGTAATCATAGCTTGGGCATTGATCTCGCCATCACTGATAATCTCATGCTTGCTTTCTAGTCCCTTGAGTTCATAAGCTGAAGCAATCATGCCACCTGGCCGCACTTCTTTGACATACTTGAGATTGATTTTCTTTGGAATGTACTTGGTTAGAAAATCGGCACCCATGACCTCAAAAATCCAGTCTAGGTATTTACTATTATTGACATGACCATTCATATCCAAATCGTAAAAACGAACATGGTAGTCTTTACTGATTGGATCTTCTAGATTTACATACTTTGGCCCACGGATGAGTTTTTTATCAAACTCAGACTGGTAAGGCGCAACAATCTCCGGTTCTACAGCATGGACTTTCCGACTATCTCTGTCCATGAGAACAAAGGTTGCTACCATGCGAATGATTTCTTGACCTGCTTCATCATAGATAGTGAAACGGCGGTAGCAAAAAAGACGATTGTAAGTCAATGCTTCTGTTTCAATCGTAATCTCTTCAGAAAGCGAGGCAAGCGAACCACTTCAATTTCATAATCCGTGATAATCCAGACCAGATTGTAACGTTCTAACACATCCTTGTCGCTAACTCCCAGTTCAATCGACTGCATACCTGATACTTGCAGGGACAGCAAAATCACATCTGGAAGTTTGATATGACCGTTCATGTCCGCCATATCAAAAGGAATTTTCATTTTCATTTGATAAGTTAAGCCCATTGTTCTACTCCAAAATAAATCGTTCTGCTACAGTGTCTCCTAAAAAGAGACCTCTCTTTGTCATTCGGACACGATCACCATCGATCTGCATAAGACCTTGTTGAACCAAGTCTCTGATGATTTCGCCATAAAGTCCATCAAAGGATCGTCCAAATTTTTCCTCAAATCGCGCCATGGAAACCCCAGATTTCTTGCGGAGGCCTAGGAACATTTCTTCTTCCATCTGCTCCTTTTGGCTCAGGTGTTCTTCAGTTATCCGAGCATTTCCTGCCTCCACTGCGCCTAGATAATGTCGAATAGGTCCGTGGTTTTTATAACGAATTCCGTTCACATAACCTGAAGCACCTGCACCGATACCATAATACTCGGCATTGTCCCAGTACATGAGATTGTGGCGACTTTCAAATCCGGGTTTAGAGAAATTGGAAATCTCATAATGCTCAAAACCAGCTCGCTCAAGCTCTGTAATGATGTATTCAAACATCTCCGCTTCCAGTTCCTCCTTGGGCAGAGGCAATTTCCCACGTCTCATGCGGTTCATAAAGACTGTATGATTCTCCAAAATCAAGCTATAAAGACTCATATGGGGAATATCAAGCGATATAGCCTTAGCTACATTGTCCTTGACCTGAGCCATAGTTTGACCAGGTAGAGCGTAAATCAAATCGATGGAAATATTATCAAAACCAGCGAGTTTGAGGCGGTCAATATTTTCATAAATATCCTTCTCCAAGTGACTACGCCCAATCTTTTTCAGCATTTTGTCATCAAAAGTCTGCACACCTAAAGAAACACGATTGACTGGCGACTGTTTCAAAACCGCAATCTTATCCACGTCTAGATCTCCTGGATTGGCCTCAATGGTCAACTCTTCTAAGACTGACAAGTCCAAGTTTTTGGTCAAGCCATTCAAGAGCACTTCTAGTTGCGGAGCTGACAAAGCTGTTGGTGTCCCACCTCCAATATAGAGAGTTCGCAACTTTTGGATATCATAAGAACGAAACTCTTCTAGCAGATGCTCCAAATAACTATCTACTGGTTGATTCTTAATAAACACCTTTGAAAAGTCACAATAATAACAAATCTGTGTGCAAAAGGGGATATGCACATAGGCTGACGTTGGTTTTTTCTGCATATTATTTATTATACCACAAAGACTGCTTTCCAGATAAATCACCATCTCCAGAACCAGAGATGGTGATACCTTATACTTCAGTAATATCAATGATGATTTCTTCTTGGTCTTCAGCAACATCGGGAGTTGCTGACTGTTCTTGCCATTGCTCCTTGAGATTGTTAAAGGTTTCTTTTGATGCTTCTGTCGCTTGTCGTGCACATGTTTTGGCTTGATCAAGGACACTTTCAAAAGTAATTTCACCAGATTCTACTTGTTCCTTTGTTCTCAGCACAAAGTCCGTTGCTTGTTCTTTCACTTCTGTCAATTTCTCACAGACTTGCTCTTTGGCATATTCTGGATCTTCTCTCAAATCATCTAGAAAATCTTGAGCTTGACTGCAAACTTGCTTGCCCTTGTCACTGGTTAAGAACAAGGCTAAAGCTGCACCTGATACAGTTCCTAAAAGGATAGAGGATAGTTTTCCCATGAGATTTCTCCTTTTTTATTTTTTGAAAAATTTACTTGCGACACGGAGTGCAGATAATCCAGCACCCGTCTTAAGTGTTTTTGATCCAGCTGATGAAGCTTTCTTGCTCAAGACACGAGCTTGACTATTGAGGTCAGATACTGACTCAGATAAGTCCGCCACCGCCGTAAAGAGTGGGTCGATCGTCGCAACCTTAACATTGATATCGTCAACCAAGACATTAACTTTTACCAACAATTCATTGGTATGATGTAAGGTAACATCTACATCTGAAGACAAGGTTTTGATGGTTTTCTCCGTCTCATCAATCATTCGACCTGCTTTTTGAATCGTAATTGTCAAATAGACTAAACAGACAATCAAAGCAATGGCAACAAGAATATAAGCAACTTCTAACATTTATTTTTCCTCCTCTGTATGATAGAAAGGGGCTTTCTTTCGATTTTGATAAAGTATGATAAAAATACCGAGTCCGATAAGGACAACTGATAACCATTGGGAAACTCGCAAACCAAAGAACATGAGGCTGTCTGTCCGCATCCCTTCGATAATCATACGACCAAAGCCATACCAAATCAAGTAGAAAGCAGTGATATGACCACGTCTGATTCCCTTTAATTTTCGTCTAAAAATCAGAATCAAAGCAAATCCAATCAGATTCCAAACCGACTCATATAAGAAGGTTGGCCGACGGTAACTACCGTCAATGTACATCTGATCACGAATGAAGCCTGGCAAATAATCCAGACTATCTACTGCTGCACCGTAGGCTTCTTGGTTAAAGAAATTTCCCCAGCGGCCTAAACTTTGGGCAATCAGAACGCTCGGCGCCGCAATATCTAAGAAATCCCAAGTATTAATCAACTTTCTATCTGCGAAGATATAGAGTACAATAGCTCCTGCTATCAAACCACCATAAATGGCCAAACCGCCATTCCAGATGGCAATCACATCACCTGGATTTTGAAGATAGTAATCTAAGCGGAAAAGCACATAGTAAAGTCTGGCACCTAAAATTGCAATAGGAAAGGCAATTAAGATAAAATCTAGAATGTCATCTGACAAAATCTTCTTTTTAGGGGCTTCTTTCATGGCAAGATAGACTGCCAAGACCAAGCCTGCCACAATACACAGGGCATACCAACGAATGGAAAAAGGACCGATTTCAAATGCAACTGGATTAATCATGTTTCACCTCATTTTGAGCGATCAGATTTGTCAAACGTTCTTCAAATAAACGTGTCGCATCAAAGCCCATTTCCTTAGCACGATAGTTCATTGCTGCCGCCTCAATAACAACAGAGATATTGCGTCCTGTTTTTACCGGGATGCGGATACGTGGAATAGCTACACCAGAAACTTCTAATTCTTCTGCATTGTTTCCTAGACGGTCAAAAGTCTTATGGGTATCGTAATTTTCCAAATAGACAGCCAGCTGAACTTGTGAAGAATCTTTTACAGCGCTTGCTCCATAGAGACTCATAACATCGATAATCCCAACTCCACGAATTTCAAGCAGATGCCTTAAAATTTCAGCTGGTTCTCCCCAAAGAGTCATCTCATCCTTAGAATAAATATCGACACGGTCATCCGCTACTAGACGATGGCCACGCTTCACGAGTTCTAGACCTGTCTCACTCTTACCGATACCACTATCCCCTTGGATCAAGACTCCCATGCCATAGATATCCATCAAAACACCATGTACACTCGTACGTTTAGCTAAACGGGAATCAAGATAACTAGATAACTCTCCAGACAAACGGCTGGTTGCTGTCCGACTGGTTAAAATCGCAATCTTGCATTCTCTAGCAGCCTTCAACATTTCTTCTGGAACCACCAAGCCACGTGCGACGATGACCGCTGGTGTTTCTGGCAGAAACATTTTTTTCAAAACTTGATAACGGTTTTGAGAAGGCATACTAACCAAATAGGACCACTCCTTCATCCCCAAAAGTTGGATCCGTTCTGGAGTGTAGTAATCAAAATAGCCCGTCATTTCAAGACCAGGTCTCGTAATGTCCGCTGTGTTGATTTCTTTTTCAAGCAATTCGCCTTCGCCGTATACAATATCTAGTCTGAGCTTTTCAATTACTTCTCTTACTAAAACCGACATAATTTCCTCCTTCAATCGAGTTCTCCTTACTATTATATCAAATTGTAGTTGGAAGTTTCCTTTTTTTGCAGGATTTACAGTATTTATTTAAAAATAAAAAGACTAGACAAGTCTAGCCTTTCATTTCAAATTAGAATTTTTTACGTTTACGAGCTGCTTCTGATTTACGTTTACGTTTTACAGAAGGTTTTTCATAGAATTCACGTTTGCGTGTTTCTTGAAGAGTACCAGCTTTAGTAACCGCACGTTTGAAACGACGAAGTGCATCGTCAAGAGATTCATTCTTACGTACTACTGTTTTAGACATTTTTTTCACTCCCTTCAAGTTCAAGATCTATTCTATTTTACATGCAAAATGAATAAATGTCAAGAGGAAACTAGTTAAAAACCACCATTAGTATGTAATATTTCTTTTTCAAAGCTATTAATAAACATTAAAAAAAATTTAATTGATGTCTTCAAACCTTATTTTTAAATCTTTTAATAATTTCTTTAAATCTTCAATTTTATTTTCTAAATCTTTATCTGAAACTGCTTTAGTATTGTGTACAAGGTTATTTCTAAACCTACGAATTTCATCTATGTTTGTTCTGTCTTCTTTATTTAATTCATCTCTTCCACTTACAAGTACTTTTAAGCCTTTATGGAAATCATTAAGTTGGGTTTTATACCTTATCTCATCCTCTAAGCTATTCCACAAGTTTAAAAATGTTCCGATTAAATTTCCGCTATTCTCCTCATTTCCTATATAGTCGTATTTTCTCTCCTTAAGTCTATCACAAATATCTTTCATTATATCTTCTTCTGGATATAAATTTCCCTTTTCAATAGGTCTTTCAGAGCCCCAAAAGCTCTCAGTATTTTCAAATTTATAAATAGCAACTATTCTTCTATTAAAATCTAATTCCCCTTTTTCTATATCGTCATCAGAAATGAATTCTGTCTGTACCAAATAACCTTCTTGAAAAAACGGTCTTTTTGAAGAGCTAGAACTTATGCTTAGTAATCTTACGTTTGTAATATAATCTTCAGAATCTACCGAAATCCTACCGTTTACATAAGGCATTCCTAATACATAAATATATCCAGTATTATCTACATTGTCTAATATAGCAAATGAACAAGCAACTTTTAAGGACTGGGTTAGATCTAATAGTGGGGTTTTACATACTTCATAGTGCTGTAATATTGAATATTGCAGTAGCTTTATTTTCTTTATTTCTTTTATCTCTTCTTTATCAACACTACTATTATTTTCTAATTCCTTCATTAAGGTACTCGATGCTTGTTCTAAAATATCAAATTCAAATTTGATATCTTTCTCACTATTTAAACGATATATTGTAGGATATAAAGTAGCGTATTTATTTTTTATATAGTTATTATTTTGTCCACGATAAAACAACATAACATCAGGATTTTTATATGAGAGTTCTGCTATTTCCATAATTAGATCATGAAATGTCTCAATATTGATGGTATGGCTTCTTACGAAAGATGTAACATTTCTAGTAGTTTGGCCTTTAAATTTATGTTGTTTATAATGCTCTTTTAATTTTTTTGTTAAATTATTATAAGTTACTGAATATTCTCTCATAAAAAATCCTTTTAAAAATATTATTTTCTGTCAACTATCACTTACTTTTATGTAATGCTTATCTACCAAGTGACCAAGTACGATTCTATTCCTATACCATCGTTCTATTTACATCAATTTAGTGTTAAAGAACCATCCAACCCAAAGGATTGAATGGCTAACATTATTCTTCAGTTTTATTTTTCAAGTAAGCTTAGCGCTTCTGCATCTGCAATGATGGTCACGTCAGGGTGGTTTTGTAGGCTACTTGCTGGTAGATTTTCAGTTACTGGGCCTGACACTGTTCCAGCAATGGCTTCTGCTTTTGACTCACCATAAGCAAAGAGAAGGATAGACTTGGCATCCAAGATGTTTTTAATTCCCATTGAAATGGCTTGGGTTGGGACGTCTTCAATCTTGTCAAAGAAGCGAGCATTAGCTTCGATGGTAGACTGGTCAAGTTCGACTAGATGTGTTTGGCTATCAAATGGAGTTCCTGGCTCGTTAAAGCCGATATGTCCATTGCGACCGATTCCCAAGATTTGCAAATCAACTGGATGGTCAGCCAAAATTTGGTTGTAGCGTTCAACTTCAGCTTCAGCATTATCCTTAACCCCACGAGGCAAGAAACTTTCTTTAAATGGTTTTTGGTTGAACAAGTTCTCTTGCATGAAGTAACGGTAAGATTGTGGATTGTCCCCATCAAGTCCCACATACTCATCAAGGTTGACACTTGTTAGATTTGAAAAATCAAGGTCACTTTCAACGATTTCTTTGTAAAACTCAAGTGGACTACTTCCTGTCGCAAGTCCCAAAGTTTGAGCGCCATTGGCCAACTTTTCCTTCAAAATTTCAAAAGCTACTTTTCCACCTTCGATTTGGTTTTCAACTTTAATAACTTTCATCTTTTCATCCTCCATTTTAATCTATATTTATTATATGGTATAGACCAATTCTTGTCAAGTGAAAACGATTTAATTTCTAAAAAAAGAGCGTCCAAACTTGAAACGTGTTATAATGGATAAGATTAGAAGTTAGAAAGAATGATGAAAAAATGAATACAGCTGATTTTGATTTCCACTTGCCTGAGGAATTGATTGCCCAAACACCCCTTGAAAAACGTGATGCCTCTAAACTCCTCATCGTCAATCGTGAGACGGGAGAATTTCAGGATAAACACTTCCACTCTATTATTGATATGTTGGAACCAGGTGATGCCCTTGTCATGAATGACACCCGCGTTCTTCCTGCCCGCCTCTATGGTCAAAAAGAGGAGACAGGAGGTCATGTGGAGCTTCTCCTGCTCAAAAATACTGCAGGTGATAAGTGGGAGGTTCTCGCTAAACCTGCCAAACGCCTCAAGGTTGGTACTCGTGTCAACTTTGGCGATGGTCGCCTCAGCGCTGTTGTTACGGAAGAATTGACCCACGGGGGCCGCATTGTCCGCTTTGAATACCAAGGAATTTTCCTAGAAGTATTGGAAAGTCTGGGTGAAATGCCACTACCACCTTATATCCATGAAAAATTGGATGACCGTGAACGTTATCAAACGGTCTACGCTAAAGAGAGTGGCTCTGCTGCAGCACCGACTGCAGGATTACACTTCACCAAAGAACTGCTAGCAGAAATCCAAGCCAAGGGTGTCCATCTAGTCTATCTCACTCTTCACGTCGGACTCGGAACCTTTAGACCTGTCTCTGTTGACAATCTGGACGAACATGAAATGCACTCCGAATTCTACCAACTTTCTGAGGAAGCAGCTGTCACCCTTCGCTCTGTTAAGGAAAATGGAGGTCGCGTCATCGCTGTAGGAACTACTTCGATCCGCACACTGGAAACCATCGGTTCCAAGTTTGATGGGCAAATCCAGGCTGATTCTGGCTGGACCAATATCTTTATCAAACCAGGCTACGACTGGAAGGTTGTGGATGCTTTTTCAACCAACTTCCACCTGCCCAAGTCAACTCTTGTTATGCTAGTTTCTGCCTTTGCCGGTCGTGACTTAGTCCTAGATGCCTATCACCATGCCATACAAGAACACTACCGCTTCTTCAGTTTTGGAGATGCCATGTTTATCTATTAAGAAAATCTCTATTAGGAAACCTAATAGGGATTTTTCTAATTATTCTATACCTAACTTTGGATCTTTCAAACTCTGAACACTGGCATTGATAACTGCCCCGATAATCAAAATCTTTGCAATGAGAATAAACCAGAACATCATGACTACCACGATAATGGAACTGAAAAATCGGACATCAACCAGATGATTGACATAACTATTGACGTAGACAGAAAAGATATTCAATAAAAAGATAAGAGTTAGCAAGACAAAGACACTTCCTGGTAAAACATAGCGGATTCGTGGTGCTTTTACTTTTGGAAGGAAGTAATAAATCATGACTAGAATGGCAAAGATCAAGGCATAGACCAGAGGGCCTGTAAAGTCTTGCAGGTAGGAAAATAGCGGACTGTCTGATTGCCAGTAAGTTTTGAGGAGGTTGAGCAACATACGACCAAACATACTCAAAAACAAGGCCAAGGCAAAAAGAATCTGCAAGCCGAAACTAACAAGTAAACTCATCAACTGATGGGAGATAATTCCTCGACTCTTGGTCACTCCATAGGCTTTATTAAAGGCTTTTTGGAGGAAATCCATTGATTTTGAAAAGGTCCAGAGGGCAGATAAAACGGCAAAACTCAGCAAACCAGTCGATGGTTGAGTCAGAACTTCTCGGACAATCTTGGCGACCACATCATACACCGTATCAGGCAAAAATTCCTTGATCGTAAGTAAAAAATTTGAGACCGGAATCTGAAAATAAGGCAAGATATTGACCATTATCATCAGTAAAGGAAAGATAGAAATCAACCAATAGTAGGCAACCGCAACACTGGTCAACTCGCTATCAGATGCTTGATAATAATGCAAAAAAGCTTTCAATAAGGGCCTATCCATCAGCTCTTTCCACCACTTTTTCATGTTCCATCCTCCGTCATTTTCTTCATCATTTAAGTTCTTCTGATTAAATCTAGCATATCATAAGGCAAGGTATTTGCAGCCTCTTTCAGAGAATAATTCTCTAAATTATTCACATTTTGGCGTAGTTTTTTAGCATACTTGGCTGTTATCAGTTTAGCTTCTTCGTATTCAAAGATTGCCTTACGTTCGAGATAGTAGCCTCGTAGCATTTCATCGATATTGTTTGGCTTGATGCGATTGATAACCCGCTCAACAAAGGCACCACTTCCGATAATGGCCGTCTCGCGTAGACGAGACTCTTGCATAAAGCTAATCAGAGAACTCTTGTAAACCCCTTTGAGGTTTTCCAAACTCTCGATAATCAGCTCTGTATTTTCCAAATACAACTCTGAAATCTGATCATAGTCAACTGCTAGTAGTTTACGAGATTCTTCATTCATCCAACTACGGAAAGTTTTGCCAAAGGTAAACATTTCATGGAGTAGAAAGCGCAATATCCGTAAGGAAACTAGGAAGTAATAAGTCACTCTAGAAGCGAAATTTCGATTGATACTCTGCTCCATGTTTTTTAGGTAACGTTGGTAAACTCGATAGCCACGCTCGCTGATTCTATTTTCTTCGTAGGCTTGCTCCAAACCGTCACTCTCAATACTCAAGATAAGAAGCTTGAGGGACTCCCAGTCCTCTTGGACTCTCTTATTTTCCAGACTAAGGATGAGGTTTTCAATCCGACCATGATAGTTATCAATAGCTGCATAAAGAGGAAGTTTGTTCTTGTGATGGTCCAGCTCTTTTTCTAATTCTGCAGCTACATCATTCAAAATCGCAATATGCATCAAATGATCCTTGCTTTCCTCTTGTTCTTCAGATAAGTGAGGGAGGACCAGTAAACCTGTTAGAAAGCTTAATAGTGTAACGCCTGCTACAAGGAAGAGTAACAAAGGATATTCCTGCTCCAAATGACTTGGTATGAGGAGAATGGTCGCGATAGATACTGTTCCTTTGACACCAGAGAAGGTCAAAAGAAGGATATCTTTCACGTACTTATGAATTTTTTTCTTAAGTCGACGCGTCCTCACAAAGTAAAAACCAGCAATCATGACAAAGCGGATCGCAAAAAGTAAGAAGGTCAGAACGACAACTGAAAGCAGTAAAAGAAGGGGATTGTAGAGAGAATTAGACAAGATCGGCTCTGCTATCAACTCTAATTCCATTCCCAAGAGAACAAAGACTGATCCATTTAGCATAAAGGTCACGGTGTGCCAAACGGTCTCCGTCACGGTGTCTACCTGAGCCTCAAGGAGCGTAATTTTCTTAAAGCGACTGGCCTTCAAAATACCTGCAACCACTACTGCGATAATCCCTGAAACATGAAACTCTTCTGCAATAAAAAAAGTCATGAGTGGCAAACTTAGCTCTAGCAATAGTTCACTGGCTATATCTATCGCTCGTACACTCAGCAAAAAGCTATGCAAGAAACGATTGACCATAGCCGTCACAAAACCGACTACAAAACCACCAAGGATAGAAAGTGCTAGGGAAGTTCCAGCTTGGCTGAGAGAAAAAGTTCCTGTTGTCCAAGCAGCCAGAGCCATCTGAAAGGCAACCAAACCAGAAGCGTCATTTAAAAGCCCTTCCCCTTTTAGGATATTGGAAACCCGTTTTGGAAAACGAAAACGTTCAGAAAGAGATGCGAAGGCAACCAAATCTGTTGGCCCAAGTGCCGCTCCGACTGCTAAACAGGCAGCTAAAGGAAGAGTCATCCAAAGGAAGTGAGCCATGCCCCCCCAAGCTTAAGGTCGAGATAAAAATCACAGGAAAGATCAGAAAGACGACAATCCGCCAATGCTTCAAAATGGACGTAATATCCGCTTCTTCTGCCTCCCGGAAAAGTAAGGGACCAATAACCATGGCTAGAAACAGCTCTGTATTGAGATGAAAGTCCGCATCGGGAACAAATAAACCAATCCCAATCCCCAAAAGGATTTGCACAAGAGGAAGTGGCAAAAAAGGGAGAAGTTTATTGGTCGTAGTTGAAATGATTAAGACAAATAAAAATAGAATCAAATAAATGAGTAATTCCACACAATTCCTCCTTAATCTTTTTTACAACAAGATTCAAAAATCTCCTTTTGCTCTTGGATTTTCTGATCAATCTTAGAACAGTCTTTGTGCTCAATTTTTTTCTGGCATCGTTCCATTTCAAGAGCCACTAATTTTTTCTTGATTTTAAGCATTTTCTTGCTCATATGTGCTTCGTCGAGCACCCCGACTGCTCGCTCGTGATGCGTTGACTCGACAAAATTTTGGCGCATTGCCTCAAGTTTCTCACGAAGGTATTGTTTGTCCATGTCTATATCTTTCTATTTTTTCAATCATAACTAAAAACGGTGGATTATTAACTTGGTTGAGAGTCCGATAAATGGTAGCTGTATACTCTTGTTGGTTCAACTGGCTAACAAAATCCAATACAGCGTCCCTCTCGGTATCTCCTCCTTCATGACCATAGTAGATCATGATCGCAATCCGTCCTCCTTTGACAGCAAATGACACAGTTTCTCTAATGCTTCGATAGTAGTCTGAGGTTGGGTGATGATGGATTTGTCAGCAGAAGGTAAATAACCCAGATTAAAAATCCCTGCCTTAGCTTCTGTAACAAATTGATCAAGTGTCTCATGACCTTGCAAGATTAACTGGGTATTTGTCATTCCAGCCTGATCCAAACGGTCTCGCGTCTTCTCCAAAGCCTGCTCCTGGACATCAAAGGCATAGACTTTCTTAGCTAGCTTGGCTAGAAAAAGCGTATCGTGGCCATTACCCATGGTCGCATCCACTACGATATCCTCTTTTGTCACAACTTCCGCCAAAAAATCATGCGCCATCTCAAGTGGTCTTTTCATTTAAACTCCTGTTTTACAGCCTTGCATCCTTGCACACTTCCGCGGCGTCTCATTTCAGTTTCAATAGCATTTAGCACTTCCCATTTATTGAGGCTCCACATAGGGCCAATCAGCATATCTCTCGGTGCATCTCCTGTAATTCGATGGATGACGATATGCTTAGGAATGATTTCTAGTTGGTCACAGATGACCTTGACATACTCATCCTGACTCATCAGTTGCAAACGTCCTTCGTGGTAATCTCGCTGCATCCGTGTATTGGTCATGAGGTGAAGCAAGTGCAGTTTAATTCCTTGAATATCATTGTCCGTGACACAGCGACGGACATTTTCAATCATCATCTCATGAGTTTCCCCTGGAAGACCGTTGATCAAATGGGAAACAATCTCAATTTTGGGATATTTTCTCAAGCGTTTTACTGTTTCAACATACAATTCATAAGAATGGGCACGGTTAATCAGGTCAGAGGTTGCTTCAAAAGTAGTCTGCAAGCCCAATTCTACCGTCACATGCATGCGTTCCGACAACTCAGCCAAATATTCGATGGTTTCATCGGGTAAACAGTCTGGCCGTGTTCCGATATTGATCCCTACTACACCTGGCTCGTTGATAGCCTGCTCATATCGCTCCCGAATCACTTCCACCTTTTCATGGGTGTTTGTAAAGTTTTGGAAATAAACTAGATACTTTTTAACATCTGGCCACTTGCGGTGCATAAAGTCAATTTCCTTATAAAATTGCTCACGGATAGGAGCATCCGGTGCTACGATGGCATCTCCAGAACCTGAAACCGTACAAAAAGTACAACCACCATGAGCTACAGTTCCATCCCGATTGGGACAGTCAAATCCCGCATCGATAGGAACTTTGAAAGTTTTCTCTCCAAAAAGTTTTCGATAATAATCATTCAAGGTATTATAAGATTTCATAACTTCCATTATAACAAAAAACACCTACAATCTCAAAAGCCTGACTTTCCTACAAATTCCCTTGTTTCTCATTTCCTTTAGCGTTTTTTTATGATACAATATGGGTATGATTTTAATGAAAATAGCATCTATTTTATTATTGATTTTAACCTTGGTGGTTTGCTTTATTGTCACCAAGCTTTTCGGACTGAAAAAACTAAGAATTAATTTCGCGGATTTAGCTTTTCCACTTTTGGTATTCGAGTACTACCTTATCACTGCTAAAGCATTTACCCACAACTTTCTACCGCGACTTGGTGTTGCCCTTTCTCTCCTAGCAATCCTCTTAGTTATCTTTTTTCTCCTCAAAAAAAGAAGTTTTTACTACCCTAAATTTATCAAATTCTTCTGGAGAGCCGGTTTTCTCCTTACCCTGATTATCTACATAGCTATGATTGTCGAATTGATGATGGTAAAATGATCACTAACCCTGTATTTAATTACCGGGTTTTTCTTTTACTCCTATACTTAAAAAGACCAGAGGAAGCCTCTGGTCTTTTTGTCACAGCCTCTTTTAAGCTATAAGGCATTCTACAGCCTGAAAATACTAAACTCTAATCTTCTTTTTTGCCTTTAGTGGCGACTAAGCCTGCACCCAAACCGAGAAGAGCTAAACCTGCTGCTACTGCTACTTGGCTTGCAGCACTTCCTGTATTTGGCAACTGCTCTTTTTGAGCTTGATTAGCTTTACTTGAAGCAATTTCTTTTGTATCTGCTTTTTCTGATACTTGTGGTTTTGTAATTTCTTGAGGTACTGGTTTGGTCGTTTCACCAGCTGTACCGACTTCGATGATGCGATCCTGAGCTATAACTTTATCATAGCTATCTTTTTCAGTTCGCTTGCCATTTTCAACTTCGATTAAGTGAACACGGATACCTTGTCTTCCTTCTTGAAGGATGCGAGTTTGACCTGCTGGAAGTTTGTCATTCTTTTGTTCCTGAACTTTGAAATCAATGATTTCTTCTTCTGAGATAAGCTCAGGAAGATTAAGAACGAGGTTCTTAACTTCGTCTTCTGGAAGAGAAGTTCCTGGTTTAGTACCAACTTCTACTATACGATCTTGAACAGCGACTTTATCGTAAGTTTCTTTAAGCTGACGTTTTCCATTTTCCACTTCAATCAAGTGAAGACGGATACCTTTTTGACCTTCTTGGACAACACGAGTTTCTCCTAGGTACAACTTATCAGACTTACGCTCCTGAACCTTGAAGTCGATGGTTTCTTCTTCAACTACAAGTTCTGGTCTGTTAAGGACTAGGTTCTTCACTTCGTCTTCTGGAAGAGAGGTTCCTGGTTTTGTTCCGACCAAGACGATGCGGTCTGTCGGAGCCTCTACCACTTCCCGAAGTTTTTCTTCTTTACTTCCATCAGGATTAATCGCTGAAAAGATACGTTCTTTACCAACTTTTCCTTCTTGTTCTACACGAGTTTCTCCTAGATACAGCGTTGAATCCTTTTTCTCAACTGTCTTGTAGGCCAAATCGTTTTCAACAAATTCGAGTTTTGGAAGTTCTTCTTGTACAGCAGCAACTGTCTTCTCAGAAACTGGTTTTTCCTTGGTCAACTGGATACGGTATTCCTTGACTTGTTTTCCACTTTCTGAAACAAGACGAACAAGTACTGGAAGGCTATCGTCTCCGCTATCTACAACTGTTGAAGCCACTTGGTCTGTTTCCTCAACTGAAACTTTTGGACGTTGTCCGCTATAAGTTACTTGATAGTCTTGACGGTTTTCAGCGAAATCAGGAAGTTCTTTTCCATCTACAAGAATCTTCGATTGAGTGCTTTCTTGAGGCAATTCGCTTGGAGCAAGGAAGGTCATCTCAATTATCGCAACACCCTTCTTATCCGCTTGCGCTCCATACGCCATCTCATGGCTTTGGCTTTGACAGCTTTAAAGGTAACGTTAATTTCATCACCGGCTTCAATGTCTTTATCCGCACGATAAGGAACAGCTTCCCAATTTTCTGGATTGTTGAATGGATGGTCTGCGTCGTAGGCTTGGTAGTTTGAATAGTAGGTTGGCACTTCAAACTCTGGACCGACATAGCGTTCTAAAACGAGTTTAGATGGTGCATCCGTACCACTATCTGCAAAGAAGTGAAGTTTAGCTTGAGCAACAGTCCGTTCTACAATCTTACCATTTTCACGGAAGATCACACCCGCTGATACTTCTGGATTAGAAGATGGTGTTGGAGACCAGTTTGTCCAACGACGATTTTCAGAATGATCTCTATCATTGATATAGTCAACACGGTCATGAGAACTGTCGTCAATATCATTAGTTGCTGAGGCAAAGGCTTGGTTACTATTTTCATCATAGTTAGGGTTTTCTGAGAGGGCCTCACCAAGTTTGTCTGTCACTCGTACAGAGAATTCCGCAACGAGGTCACTACCAAGGACACGACCTCGAACAGTAAATTGACCTGCTTTTGTCAGATTTTCTGCTGGAACTTCTTCCCATTCAACTGCCAAGTCTTTTGTTTCATAGCCGTCTTTACCTGTGAAGTAAACCGGAACCTTAGTTGGCAATTCAAGTGGTTGACCTACTTGTACCAAACGTGCTTGTTTAACCGCAGCAAGAGGTTTACGAGAAAGTAAGTCTTTGTCCTTAGTGAAATGTAGACGGTATTCTCCTAAGATGTCACCATTTTCAGCTTTCGCGATGACACGAACTGGCTCACCTTCACGAACGCTTGGAACAACCGTCGCAAGACCATTGTTGCTAACACTTGCTGTTACTGTAGGAACTTTTCCATCTACAGACTCAAGATAGTAGTCTGTCAAATCAGGGTTGAAGTTTGCTAATTCTTTACCGTCAACTTGGATTCTCGTTTGTCCTTGTTTGGCTGCCGCAACTTGTTTCGCAAAGATTTGTACCTCTGTGATAGATGTTCCTTTCTTGCTATCAAGTCGAACCATACGAATGCGAACCGCATAGGTATCAACTTTATCAAAACTGAAATGATTCATTTCTCCAGCTTTTAATTGAGCTGGTGCTTTGAGATTGCTTACCTCTTTCCAGTTTGCAGGATCGTTAAAGACATGGTTTTCCTCACCTACAAAGCTAGGATTTAGGAGCTGTTGGAACAGTCTTACCAACATAATACTCAATCACATAAGACTTAGGTACACCAACTCCGTGGTCTTCGTGGAATCCGACACTTAGATTATCAACAGAACGTTTGCTCAAGATACCTGAATCTCCGAATAGGACACCGACTGAAGCTTCTGGATTAGTACGATTCCAGTTTGTCCAACGGTTGGCTGGTCGGTCATTAAAGGAAATCAATTTATCGTTGACATTTGAAACAGGGTCGCTTGGATTTGAGTCTGAAGCAAAGGCAAGTGGCAATTCTGAACCGGTCCATTGGTCAGAAATATTTGCTCCTTGCTCAGTTTGAGCAGACACACGAACATGAAGTTTGGTAGTTAATTGCGTACCTTCTAGGCGACCATTAACTGTAAAGACACCTTCCTTGGCGTATTGCTCTGAACGAATCGTATCCCAAGTAACCTTAGCTGATGAAACGTGACCATTTGAATCGTAGGTACGAACACTTTCTGGTAATTGTGGTGCTTCAGCGATTGGTGTTGTCACACTGACTTCTTCAACAGAAACAATACCTTCTACAGAGACTTTAGCACGCGCTTCAAGGTCAATCCCTTCAACTTTACCTAGTACTTCAAAGGTTTGATAGGAGTCTAGTTTTTCTTTCGGAATAGCTTGCCAAATGACTTTATGAGTTTTAGGGAAACCTTTGTCATACTCAACAGTTACTGTTGTTGGAAGAGTAGGTTCTTGATGCAAGTCTGTCACTACATTTACTGGACGGATAGATTGCGCAACCTTCGTCTCAGTATTGGCTTGGATAGTGAGTTCAACTTGGCCTTTAGCTCCCTCATATTCCGCTTTCAGAGTGACTGCTCCAGGCTTATGTAACTCAAGCATTCCTTTACGAACTGCGACTTCCCCTTCACCACTTGTAGAGAAGGTTACTTTATCAGCTGGTAAAACTGCTTGTGTTCCGTCTTGATAGTGAGCGAGGACGGACAATTTCACTGTTTGGTCTTCTTTAAGTGCGTTAGCTTGCTCTACTTGTAGGCTCAAGTGGTCAATTTTTGGTGCTTCTTCAAGGAATTGAATTGCATAGGTTTGAAGAGGGCCACCATCTTTTGGTTGAACATAGATGCTTGCGCGCATGCCGTTTGCTGCACTTGCTTGGACTACAGTAACATCCGCATTTTCAGCACTTGCTACAACTTCTGGCAAGGATGCACCGTAAGCAAGAGTTCGATATTGCATTGGATTTTGAGTAGTAAGACCAGTGACAGCTTCACCACCAACCGTTACAGTTGGTACTGCAGGTGCCGCAGCCTCACCTTCTTCTACTACAAGGGTAGCGTGAATAGTCTCACCACCCAGTTGGCCAGTCATTGGAATACGTGATCCTGCAACTGACAGTTTAGCTTTATCTGTTTCCGCAATCTCCCACTTATCAACTTCGTATTCTTGAACGCTTCCATCCGTTACAGCAATAGAAACGTATTTGTCAACAGCGCTCAAGTCTGTTCCTGGAGCAACACGCTTAACAGTTGGAAGCTCATTTGCAATTGCTAGAATTTCGACACGGGCCTCAACTTCGCGTCCGTCTGCCATACCTTTAACAGTCACAACTCCTGCTTGGCTCACATCAACTGAAGACCAAGTTACTGGACGTTTTTCACGACTGCCATCACTGTAGATAAAACCGACTGTCTTCGGCATTTTTGGCTCTTTCTCAATAACAGTACGTACTTTTGGCACCTCTGTACCTAAAACAGTCTTTTCTTGTCCTTCTTTCTTACCAGTAAAGACGGTGACTTGGTCCGATTTCAAGAGATCTGAATGGGCTGTTAGCGTGAATTTGCCTGCTTGCTCAGTTGATTTAACAATGGCAACCCCTTTACCGTTAAAGGCTCTGCGAATCCAAGAACCATCTGCTTGTGCCTTATAACGTTCACGACTGGCTTGTTCCCCATTATCGACACCGACCAGTTGACCTTGTCCATGCAATTGGGAAACGAACCAATTTATTGGCAGTTGGTACCACATTTCCTTCACTGTCTACGATTTCGTAGTAGATGTAGGTCAAGTCTTTTCCATCTGCTGCGATTGCATGCTCTTCCTTGACGAGGCGAACACCTGCTGGTTGGCCTGCAGTAGTGATCTTATCACGTGCAATTTCTTTACCAGCTTCATCACGAGCTACTGCTTCTAAAGTACCTGGTTGGTAAGCAACCTTCCACTCAAGGTAGAGTTCCTTGGCATTGGCACCTTCTTGGTAAGTGCGTCCATCGCTAGTTTGTTTTTTGTTGAAGGTCTTAACTCCGAGAGATTGACCGTTCAAGAACAATTCAACACTTGCAGCATTAGAGTAAGCGCGAACTGGAATCTTTCCTTGTGCATCTTCTACTTTAGAGGCCAAGTCTCTATTCTCCCAGTTCCAGTGAGGAAGAAGGTGAACCATTGGTTTCTTCTTAACAGAAACCCATTGGCTTTGGTAGAGGTAGAAGTCATGTTTTGGAATACCAGCTGTATCAACAATACCAAAGTAAGAACTCTTAACTGGTGTATGGTTTTGGTTGTGCCATGGTGTAGGCTCCCCGATATAGTCTGTACCAGTCCAGATAAATTGTCCTGCGTAACCAGCATTGTCACGGTCAAAAGTCCATGAAGCGGTTGCAGTTTTACCCCAACCAACACGGTCATTTCCATAATCAGACTGTTCGTAATGACGCTCAGGTCCGTTACTATGTTTCAATTCCTGTTCAGGGCGATAGTAACTTCCACGTGTACGGGTAGCTGAAGATGTCTCAGAACCGTAAATCAACCAGTTAGGATGTTTTGCACGAAGAGCTTTGTAGTTGTCTTCAGAATAGTTGAATCCAACCGCATCCAGTTCATCAGCAATTTTCTCATGTCCACCACTACCATTACCGAAACGGAACTTATCTGCACCCATGGTAACGTAACGAGTCTTATCAACATCCTTGATAACTTTGACCAAACGTTTAACAGTTGCTAGAGAGTGGGCATCCCCATTAGCTTCACCGATTTCATTACCAATCGACCACATGAAGATAGCTGGGTTGTTCTTGCCTCTTTCGACCATGGTACGTAGGTCAAAATCAGACCATTTCGCCTTTTCGAGCTTCTGGGTGAGTGGCATCTTTTTCAAAGAAACGACCATAGTCATAAGGTTTCTTTCCACCATACCAAGTATCAAAGGCCTCTTCCTGAACCAGCAAACCAAGTTCTGCAGCGATTTGCAAGGTTTGCTCACTAGCAGGGTTGTGGGTTGTACGGATGGAGTTGACCCCCATCTCCTTCATTTGTTTGAGACGACGGTATTCTGCCTTATAGTTTTCTTCTGCTCCAAGTGCTCCGTGGTCATGGTGCAAGGAAACTCCATGGAATTTAATGCGTTCACCATTCAAAGAGAAACCTTCATTTGGAGTCCAGTGATAGTAACGGTAACCAAACAGATCCTTCTTAGCATCCACCAACTGACCATCACGGTAAACACGCGTAATCAATTCGTACAAGGCAGGTTTATCATTTAAAACTGTCCAGAGTTTTGGTCTTTCAACTTCTAAAATCGCATCTAGGCTTGTTGATTCATGTGCTTTCAAGGTACGACTCGCTGTACGAACCAAGCCTGTTACAGCCTGACCACCACGTTCAACGATTTGATACTCTGCTACAAGTTCATGGTCTTTATCGTCTGTATTGACGATTTTGCTGGTCACATGTGTTTCAACCTTGCCATGTTGCTGTTGTTCTAGTTTTGGCGTTAAGATGGTTGTACCATTTTTCTCAACATGAACCTTATCTGTCACTTGCAAGGTCACATCACGGTAGATACCGCTACCTGAATACCAACGGCTACTTGGTTGTTTGTTGATTGCATGGACAGCAATCACATTCTCACGACCATCTTTGTGGAGGTATTTGGTAATATCGTATGAGAACTGGTTATAACCGTTTGGATAATGTCCCACTAACTGGCCATTGACAAAGACTTGAGAATCCATGTAGACACCATCAAAGGTCACACGAACATTCTTCTTGAGATCTTTTTCATCAAGTTTAAAAGTCTTACGATACCAAGCTTCACCACCATTGAGCTGTCCACCTTCGTTTTGGGCAGGTGATTGATGGTCAAAATCGTTAAAGATACTCCAGTCGTGTGGTAGATCCAATTTTTTCCATGACGAAACATCTGCATCTGGTTTCACAGCTTCTTTAGAGTTCGCATTGAGTTTAAAGTGCCAATTTTGATTAAAATTCACTTTTCTGTCTTCAATCATTTGATTTACTTCTTCATTTGTCGCAGCTTTCAAATCTTCCTTAATAGGTTTTTCTTGACTTGAAGCTTGAGATTCTACCTTTGGAGCTGTTTCTTCAGGTTTTAGTGACGCTTTCTCCTCTTTCGGAGCTACAGGTTCATCTTCTTTCTTCTCTAGTTTGCTTTCTTCAATTTGAGCAGCTTGACCTTGATCGACACTTACAGCCTCGTTATTCTCTACTACTGCTTGATCCTGTTTTTCCTCCACTGCTGGACTTTCCTCTTTTGCTTGTTCTACAGTGTGCGCAATAGGAGTTTCATCGGCAAAAACTGGTGATTCTCCAACAACACTTCCTCCAAATAGAAAAGCACAGGTTCCAATCATGACAGAGCAAGCTCCTACAGCAAACTTACGAATACTGTATACTCTTTTACGATTCCAAAAGCCTTTTTCCATAAAATCCTCCTTTAGTAACCGCTTCCATTTCTTTGCAAGCGCATTACTTTTTTATAGCCTTTTATCCTTATTTTATAAAATAATATAGGAAATTTCAATACCCTAAACACAAAAAATCATATTTTTGATTGTTTTTTCTAAAATTTGTAGAAGATTCAAAAAATGTGAATGTAGATTTAGAACAAAAAAACAAACATTTCTTGTCACTCAGTAAAATATCATAAAAAAGTTCCTTACAAAAGGAACTCCTTTTACTTATAGTTAAAGATTCCCCCTGCCAACTTATCAGCTAGCTTGGGAAAGAGGGTATAAAACTTATGGGCTAGGTTCAACAAAACTGGGAGATTGAGTTCCCGTTTGTTTTTTCCTATGGTTTTGACAATCTTTCTAGCCACTGCATCTGGTTCTAAGAGAAAGCGGTCAACCGACTTGAGGTAGGTCCCATCTGGGTCTGCCTGGTCAAAAAAGGCAGTACGAATCGGTCCTGTATTGACTGTTGTCACATAGACTCCATCAGGCATGAGTTCGAGGCGTAGAGCATTGGAAACCAATAGCCGCAAACTTGGTCGCTGAGTAGAGGCTAGACTTAGCTGTTGCAATCAATCCTGCCATGCTGACGATATTGATGATATGGCCTTTTCGACTTTCCTTCATGCGCTCCGCAAGGCGACGAGACAGATTCATCAGGGCAAAGGTATTGACCTCGAACATCTGGTGAATGTCTTGATTAGAAATCTTGTCAAATTCTTCAAATATTCCATAACCAGCATTGTTAATCAAGACATCAATCTTACCATAGCGGAGATAGAGGTCAGTTACCAGATCCTCTAGGATCGAGTCATCGGTAATGTCGATTTCAATCAATTCCACATGGGCATGATTTCCATAGAGTTGTCCTAGTTTTTCCTTATTTCTACCTAGTAAGATGAGTTGGTCATCTGGCAAAAGTTTGACCATTTCTTGGGCTAAGCCACCGCTAGCACCTGTAATGAGAATTGTTCGCATACTTATCCTTTTTCAATCTTTTAGATTTCCACTTCTTCCAAGTCTTTAACCACATGGACATTTTCAAAAATCGTTGCAGCATCTTTCTTAAGCTGGCTGATATCTTTTGAAAGGAAACGGGCACTGATATGGTTGAGCAAGAGGCGTTTGGCTCCAGCTTCTGCAGCAACCTGAGCAGCCTGCATGTTAGTAGAATGACCATGATTACGAGCGATTTTTTCATCGCCCTTGCCATAAGTGGACTCATGGACAAGGACATCAGCGTTGACAGCTAGACGGACACTGGCATTGGTTTTTCGGGTGTCACCAAGAATGGTAATAATCTTTCCCGGACGAGGAGCTGAAATATAGTCTGCTGCCTTAATTTGAGTTCCATCTTCCAGAACAACATCCTGACCGTTTTTGATTTTTCCAAAAAGCGGGCCAAATGGAACACCAGCAGCCTTAAGTTTTTCAGCATCCAAAGTTCCTTCAAGATCCTTTTGCATGACACGATAACCAACACAGAAAATAGTGTGGTCCAGTTCCTCTGCGTACACAGTGAATTTATCGGTCTCAAGGATTTTCCCTAGTGAATTTTGGTCAAACTCATGAAAATGAATGCGGTAAGGCAAACGAGAACCTGACACACGTAAACTAGTTAAGACAAAGGACTTGATCCCTTGCGGTCCATAGATGTCCAAATCTGTCTGCTCTTCATTAGCCTGAAAAGCACGACTAGAAAGAAAACCAGGCAATCCAAAGATGTGGTCTCCATGTAAATGGGTGATAAAGATTTTGCTGATTTTTCGTGGTCGAATCGTAGTTTCCAGAATGCGATTTTGCGTCCCTTCTCCACAGTCAAAGAGCCAGACTTCGTTAATCTCGTCCAAGAGTTTGAGGGCGAGGCTTGAAACGTTGCGGGCTTTGGAGGGCTGACCAGCCCCCGTTCCTAAAAATTGAATATCCATTCGATACTTTCTAATTAATCAATATATAACATAGCGGTGCGGTTTTCCGATCGGAAATAGCGCTTGCCAGAAAAAGCAGCAGCTTCTTGCAGTAAATCCTCTTGGCTGTAGCCTTTGAGACGCTTGCGACCATCAGCTAAGCTTTCCAAATCTGTTAAAGCTGTGAGATTTTCTACACTAACCACTTCCTCGTCCCCGACAGCTTTCATGTAAATCTTTCCAGACTTTTCAAAGACCAACTGATGAGGGAAAATTTGCGCAATCTCAAAGAGTAATTCATCCGTAATTGCTTCCTCAGTCTCTGAGAAAATGCGACCTAGTCCTTCTTCCTCATAGCAAAAGCCAAAAGATTTTCCTGATAGATTGAGGCGAATAAAGGGCTTGCTTTCTAGAGTGAAACTTGGTTCAGCATTATAGAGGTTCAGTTCCTGACTAAGTTCTGAATAATAATCCGTCGCAGCTTGAGGGCTCTTTTTCTGGTACAGCTCGGCAAAGTAGGCATTCACTACGCTGGGTGGAGGTGTAATGAGAGCTAGTTGCTCCTCTTCAGACCTACCAGCTAAAAGCTGGTCCAGATAGACCTTGTCTAAACTTGTATAGCCACCATACTTGAGAGCTAATGATTTGATATCAGTCATAAAATTCTTCTAATCTCCATTTATTTTTCTCAGAAATGAAGCCTGTGATGACTTCGCCGTCATCTTGGTAGTCACGATCTTCAAGAATCGCTACACTTTCCAAATCATGAATCTTGTAGGACTTAGAAAAAGGGACGCGCAGGGTAAATGCTTCAAAAATATCCTTGATTTTCTCTAAAAATAAAGCCTGCAACTGCTCACGACTATACTTCGACTTGGCAGAAATGAGGGCATAAGGTGTTTGAGTAGGCGTGAAATCCTCCACCAAATCCGCTTTATTATAAAGGGTCAAACGAGGAATATCCTCCATGTCCAAATCTTTCATGATAGACAGAACCGTTTTTTCATGCTCCTCATGATAAGGATTGCTGGCATCAATGACATGAACTAGAAGGTCTACATGCTTGCTTTCTTCCAAGGTAGACTTGAAACTTGACACCAACTCTGTCGGTAGATCTTGGATAAATCCAACGGTATCTGTCAAGGTTACCTGTAGATTGCCCCCCAGATGGATGCTTTTAGTTGTTGCATCTAGAGTTGCAAAAAGCTCATCCGCTTCATACTGGGTCTTGCTGGTCAAAATATTCATAATAGTTGACTTCCCAGCATTAGTGTAACCTATCAAACCAATCTTAAAGGTACTTGATTCCAAACGTTTTTCTCGAACTGTCGCTCGGTTTTTCTCAACCACCTTGAGTTGACGTTCGATATCTGTAATCTGGTTGCGAACACTACGTCGGTTCAGTTCCAACTGACTCTCACCTGGACCACGGGAACCAATTCCCCCTGCCTGACGACTAAGCATAATCCCTTGTCCCACCAAGCGAGGTAAGAGGTACTTAAGCTGAGCCAAATGAACTTGGAGTTTCCCTTCATGGCTACGAGCCCGCATGGCAAAGATGTCCAAAATCAACTGCATACGGTCAATGACTTTTACTCCAAGAATTTCCTCCAAATTGACATTTTGCCGTGGAGTCAAGCGATTATTGACGATGACAGTAGTAATTTCCTCAGCATCCACCATTCGCGCAATTTCTTCCAACTTACCAGAGCCAACAAAAGTCTTGGAATCATACTTTTCACGTTTTTGCCTGTAGCTATCTACAACAACTGCCCCAGCTGTCTTAGCTAGACTGGCCAATTCTTCCATGGAGAGGTCAAAATTATCCATGCCTTGTAGCTCAACACCAATCAGCAGGACCCGTTCCTCTTTTTTCTCCGTTTCAATCATTTAAAAACTCCTCAATCTGGCTTAGAATGCGGTCCTTCACGCCAGACTCTCCGATTTGATAAAAGGTCACCTGCATGCGATTACGGAACCAGGTCAGCTGGCGCTTAGCAAAACGACGCGTTGCCTGTTTAAGACTCTCGCTGGCTTCCTCGAGTGTCTGCTCCCCACGAAAATAAGGAAAAGTTCCTTGTAGCCAATTCCTTTGGCAGCCTGCACATCTGGATAATGGTCAAAAAGCCACTTAGCCTCGGCCAAAAGCCCGGCCTCAAACATCAGATCCACTCGGTGGTTGATACGTTCATAAAGCTGACTTCGCTCATCATCCAAGCAGATAATCAGTGGTTCATAAGGACTTTCCTGATTTTCCAAATCCTGACCAAAATGGACAATTTCCAAGGCACGCATGGCACGACGACGGTTAAACTGGGGAATTTCAAGACCTGCTTGCTTCACGAGATAGGCTAATTCCTCATCTGAGTAAGGATCGAAACTAGCCCGGTAGGCTACAATCTCCTCATGAGGTGTCTCCCCACCTAGATGGTAGCCTTCCAGCAAGCTTTGGATATAAAGCCCTGTTCCACCAGCAATAATGGCTAGCTTGCCACGGCTTTGAATATCCTCAATAGCCTTCTTAGCTTCCGAAACAAAATCAAAAGCCGAGTAAGACTCGGTCACCTCTCTGACATCAATCAAATGATGAGGAGCAGCAGCTTGTTCCTCTGGACTAGCCTTGGCCGTCCCAATATCTAGCCTCCTGTATACTTGCTGACTGTCACCGCTAACCACCTCTCCACCAAAGCGCTTGGCTACTTCAATAGCCAGGGCTGTTTTCCCAACAGCAGTCGGTCCAACAATCACAATTATTTTTGTTTTCATCTTTTTTCCTTGAAAAATTCCCATTTTTTCGTTACTATTATTATATCACAAAAAGGTCGGTCAGAAAAATGCTACCTCTTGAGGAGCCTGGCTGATCGGGAAGATAAAGGAGGAAGACTCATGGCTAAAGGATTCGCTAAAGGTCTTGTAACAGGTGTCGCAGGAACTGTCGCTGCCGTTGCAGGTGCAGTATACGCAATTAAAAAGAAAGTGATTGAGCCAGAAGAGCAAAAAGCAGCTTTCATCGAAGAAAACCGCAAAAAAGCAGCTCGCCGCCGCGTATCACATTAAGCAACAAAAGAAGTTGAGAAATCTCAACTTCTTTTTATTTTCTTAAATAGCCAAATCAAACTTCAGCTGTGGCTTGACCGGATCATAGTCAACCAACTCAAAGTCCTCGGCTTTGATATCAAAGAAATTGGTCCCATCAGGAACATTTAAAACCAAGCGTGGTTGGCAGTTTGACGGTTCACGACGGAGCAATTCCTCTGCTTGTTCAAACTGATTATCATAGATATGGAGGTTGTTGATAAAATAGAAAAACTTCCCAACCTTCCATCCAAAATGCTTGGCAATCATCATCTGAAGAGCCACATACTGCATAGCATTGATGTGGTGGGCCACCAGCATATCATTTGAACGCTGGGTCAAGGTCGCATCTAGATAGATTTCCCCATCAACACGACGGACATCAAACATGGTCTGAAAAGCGCATGGAAGAAGACCATCTGTCTCCTCAAAAGCTTGATAATCCCAGAGCGAGATGATATTGCGACGATTCCAAGGGTTGGCTTCCAACTGTTTGAGAATTTTATTGATGATGTCGTGTTTCTTAACAACTGCCCCATAGCGCTCACCGATGGTTCCTGTATCCCCCACTTCCCAGTCATTCCAGTAGTGAACATTGTACTTGTCATTTAGCACCTCTAAGCTATTAGACTGGTCTTGGTAAATCCAGAGCACTTCCTTGATGGCAGATTTGATCGCAATGGGACGCAAGGTTGTGATGGGAAATTCGCCCTTAGACAAATCATACTCGGCAAAGGCACCCGTTACGTACTTGGAGTTGGCAACAGTCCCATCCTTGTACTTGGGACGTGCCTGCTCGGAAAAGACGCCGTCTTTGAGGATTCGTTCAATATTCTCTTTAAAAATCGTATCAGCTTTTGTCATTTACTCTCACCTCATTTATAGTCTTAACTAGTATAGCATAAAAAAAGAAAGGAGGAAAATCACTCGCTTCTAGAAAGCAATTTTCTCCTTTTTTATTTTACTGCAATACAAGTGATGCTGCTCCAATAACTCCAGCGTCATTTCCTAGAGTTGCAAGAGCTAGTTTAGTTGTTGTGCGTACTTGTGGGAAAGTATTTTCGTCGTAGACTTTTTGAACACCTTGTAGAAGGAATTCTCCCGCAGCTGACACCCCACCACCGATAACGATTGTTGAAGGGTTGAGGATGGAGCCGATGTTGGCACACGCGATTCCCAAGTAACGTGAGAAGTTACGGTAAACGATCAAAGCAAGGTCGTCCCCTTCTTTAGCCAAGTCAAAAACAGTTTTGGCTGTTACTTCTTCACCGTCGTCTATCAAGCGTTTCAAGGCCGCATCGCCTTCGTATTCATCTGCATATCGACGAGTCAAGTTGACAATCCCTGTTGCAGAAGCAACTGTCTCAAGACAGCCTTTTTTACCACAGGTACATGAGATTGGTTGGTCAAAGTCAACAGTGATGTGGCCAAGCTCTCCTGCTGCACCAGCAACACCGTGGAGCAATTTGCCTTCTGCCACGATACCGCCACCAACACCTGTACCAAGTGTCATAAAGACAACGTCTGGTTGGTTTTCACCAGCCCCCATCCAGCGCTCACCAAGAGCAGCTACGTTGGCATCATTGTCAATGAAGAATGGAATCCCCAAGGCTTTTTCAATCTTTTCTTTAATTGGTTGAAGGGTTTTCCAGTTGAGGTTGTAGGCACCGATAACAGTCCCTTTTTCACGGTCAACCACACCAGGTGATCCCATTCCAATACCTCGGAAATCCGTAGCTGACAATCCAAGCAAGTCCAAACGATGTTGAATAGACTCAATCATATCATCTACAATATGGCTTCCTTCATCCAAAATATTAGTCTTGATAGACCATTTTTCTTGGATTTCTCCCTCTTGAGTTAAAATTGCAAACTTGATAGATGTTCCACCAAGGTCAATCCCAATAATCTTTTGACTCATCATATTCTCCTTTTTAATTGAAAATGCTTACAGATATAGTATAACAAAATCGTTAGATTTGTGCAAAGGTTTGCAGGCTACAAGCCAAAATTAAAACATCTCATTTGCTTCACTATTTGTAAAAATTAGTCACCTAAATGTTGAATGGCATAGTTTGCTTCTTCTTTAGTAAATTTTCTAAAATAAGGAGAAGTTAGCCTCTCATAAATTTCTGTCTTTGATAAATTGGCATTCTTTCGGTATTCTCTTGCTTGAGCTAAGGCATTCGCCTTATAGTCTGCTTGCAAATGATTGATAGCATATTGTGCAGTGTCACTATTAAAACCTTCATAAATTAACATCTCATAAATTCTTTTTTTTGACAAATGAATCCTATTATAATCTTGTGCTGTCTTTAAAGCTGCTGAGTATGGATTCCCGGCTGCTGGTTTTGGTTGTCGCACACCATCGTTTCCTACATAGTAACGACCACCATCTACCCATTTACCCCTTACCATTTTGCCTTCAGAATTAACATAGTAACGGCCACCATCTACCCATTCATTCTTGGCCAACTTTCCATCTGATTTATAATAATAGTCCCCTACCCATTTATTGCGGGCAATGCTTCCTTCTGGTGTTAAATCTAGTTTTTGAATGGCATAGTCTGCTTCTTCTTTTGTAAATTTTCTAAAATAAGGAGAAGTTAGCCTCTCATAAATTTCTGTCTTTGATAAATTGGCATTCTTTCGGTATTCTCTTGCTTGAGCTAAGGCATTCGCCTTATAGTCTGCTTGCAAATGATTGATAGCATATTGTGCAGTGTCACTATTAAAACCTTCATAAATTAACATCTCATAAATTCTTTTTTTTGACAAATGAATCCTATTATAATCTTGTGCTGTCTTTAAAGCTGCTGAGTATGGATTCCCGGCTGCTGGTTTTGGTTGTCGCACACCATCGTTTCCTACATAGTAACGGCCACCATCTACCCATTTACCCCTTACCATTTTGCCTTCAGAATTAACATAGTAACGGCCACCATCTACCCATTCATTCTTGGCCACCTTTCCATCTGATTTGAGATAATAATTTCCTACCCATTTGTTGCGAGCGTAGCTGCCTTCTGCTGTTAGATAATAATATGAACCATAGTTTTTATCATAAATCCAGTCACTTTTAACCTTTTTTCCATCAGAATCAACATAATAACGACCACCATCTACCCATTCATTTTTAGCTCTCTTTCCATCTGATTTGAGGTAGTAATTTCCTACCCAGCCAGACTGAACTTTAGATTGTGATTTATCCTGTTTAGGAGTTGTTTCTTTAGCTTTTTCAGTAGGTTTTTGTGCTGGTGTTTTTGGTTTCTCAGCTGGTTTTGGTGCTGGCGTTTTCGGTTTCTCAGCTGGTTTTGGTGCTGGCGTTTTCGGTTTCTCAGCTGGTTTTGGTGCTGGCGTTTTCGGTTTCTCAGCTGGTTTTGGTGCTGGCGTTTTCGGTTTCTCAGCTGGTTTTGGTGCTGGCTTTGGCGCTGGTTTTGGTTGCCACACACCATCGTCTCCTACATAATAACGACCACCATCTACCCATTCATTTTTGGCCATCTTACCATCTGATTTTAGATAGTAATTACCTACCCATTTGTTGCGAGCGTAGCTACCTTCTGCGGTTAGATAATAATAGGATCCATAGTTTTTGTCATAAATCCACTCAGCTTTAGCCATCTTACCATCTGATTTTAGATAGTAATTGCCTACCCATGTGTTGCGAGCGTAGTTGCCTTCTCCTGTTAAATAATAGTATGACCCATAGTTTTTGTCATAAATCCATTCATTTTTAGCTCTCTTCCCATTTGATTTGAGATAGTAATTACCTACCCATGTGTTGCGAGCGTAGCTGCCTTCTCCTGTTAGATAATAGTATGACCCATAGTTTTTATCATAAATCCATTCATTCTTGGCCATCTTGCCATCTGATTTAAGATAGTAATTGCCTTCCCAAGCATTTTGGACATAGTTTCCCGAAGCATTTAGATAGAAATAAGAATTAGCTTTTTTATCAAAAATCCACTTATTAGTAACTTTAGTACCATTTTCATAGTACGATGAGCCTACCCAACCAGACTGAGCTGTAGATTTGGACTTATCCTCTTTAGGACTTGTATTTTTAGGTTTCTCAGCAGGTTTTTGAGCTGGTGTTTTCGGTTTCTCAGCTGGTTTTGGTGCTGGTTTTGGTGCTGGTTTCGGCGCTGGTTTTGGCTCTGGTTTCGGTGCTGGTGTTTTTGGTTTCTCAGCAGGGTTTTGAGCTGGTGTTTTCGGTTTCTCAGCTTGATTTGGCGCCGAAGTTGTATTCTCTTTTACAACCTTACCATTTTTAGACGCATCCTTTTCTTGAGCAGAAACATGCTGAGCCGAAAAAGGAAAGTCTCCAGTTGTATCTGCAAATGAAATAAGTCCCAGTGTTGCAGTTGCTAAGCTGGTTACTAAAATTTTTTTTGATTTTTTCATAAAAATCTCCATTGTTTTTAATGATTTATACCTATAGTATACCATATACTTAATTTTTTTACACTCAAATAATAACTATTTATGAAAGCCCTATTTTAAAATGAAGTGCAACACAAAAGACATGTTCATCTGATATACTAGAGTTGCGAAAAACAATATAAAGGAAGATGAACATGTCCACTCATTATTCTCATACAAGCACTTATCTGAAGCTGAGCGACTAGAAATTGAATCTTATTTAAACGTAGGACTCAAATCTGCTGAGTTTTCTCGTAGACTGGGGGAAACTGCTCTACTATTACTCGTAAAATGAATCGTGGTTCCATAACACAAGTGAAATAAGTCAATGGGCAGAAGATCTATTACCTACACCGTTATGCAGATGCTACCTATAACCGTTATCATTATGCTAGAGAAGCCAGCTATTATTTGAAACTAGATCGTTTATCGGACAACTTTCTGAAAGAATTTACAGAAGTAATGGGAGAGAAACCAACGGGACATAGCATAGATGCCTTTGTTCACACCTATAAACTCCAACCCCTTTTTGAAATTGGAAAATCCATTCTGTTCTAAGTGGAAAGACAATAGGAGAACCTTCTATTTTGAACTTGGCTATAGTCCGCAAAAAAAGCTGTTTGAGTTCACTCAAACAGCTTTAAAGATACTCTCTTAATTAGAGGAACAACTTTGTTGCACTTGACTTGTCAATCAGTGTTAAAATAGTTATTCTAAATAATTAGTCGTCAAGATGTTGAATGGCATAATTAGCTTCTTCTTCTGTAAAGCCATCTATATAAGAAGTCAATTGATTGAAAAGACCAGATTTAGACATATTAAATAATTTTCTATAGTTCTTAGCATTAAACAATGCATTATACTTATAATCAGCTTTTAGATGATCAATAGCATATTGAGCTGCATCATTTGAAAATTTATCAAATTGAGAAGTTAATTGTCTATACATACGTTTTTTTGACATATGGAATAGCGAGTTATAACTCTTTGCCTTTTCTAAAGCAGCAGAATATTCACTATTGGTTGATGATTTGGTTTCCCATAATCCATTAGCTCCTACATAGTAACGACCACCATCTACCCATTCACTTTTAGCCATCTTACCGTTTGATTTAAGATAGTAATTTCCTACCCAAGTACTACGAGCGTAACTTCCCTCTGAAGTCAAGTAGTAGTACGAACCATAGTTCTTATCATAAACCCACTCACTCTTAGCCATCTTACCATTTGACTTCAAATAGTAGTTGCCTGACCAAGCATTGCGAGCATAGCTACCTTCTGCTGTTAGGTAGTAGTATGAACCATTGTTCTTATCATAAATCCACTCACCTTTAGCCATCTTACCATTTGATTTCAAATAGTAGTTGCCTGACCAAGCGTCACGAGCATAGCTACCTTCTGCTGTTAGGTAGTAGTACGAACCATAGTTCTTATCATAAACCCACTCACCTTTAGCCATCTTACCATTTGATTTGAGATAGTAATTACCTACCCATGTGTTGCGAGCGTAGCTACCTTCTGCTGTTAGATAATAGTATGACCCATAGTTTTTATCATAAATCCATTCATTCTTGGCCATTTTACCATCTGATTTAAGATAGTAATTGTCTACCCAAGCATTTTGGACATAGTTTCCCGAAGAATTTAGATAGAAATAAGAATTAGCTTTTTTATCAAAAATCCACTTATTAGTAACTTTAGCACCATTTTCATAGTACGATGAGCCTACCCAACCAGACTGAGCTGTAGATTTGGACTTATCCTCTTTAGGACTTATATTTTTAGGTTTCTCAGCAGGTTTTTGAGCTGGCGTTTTCGGTTTCTCAGCTGGTTTTGGCGCTGGTTTTGGTGCTGGCTTTGGCTCTGGTTTCGGCGCGGGTTTTGGCTCTGGTTTCGGTGCTGATTTCGGCGCTGGTGTTTTCGGTTTCTCAGCTTGATTTGGCGCCGAAGTTGTATTCTCTTTTACAACCTTACCATTTTTAGATGCGTCCTTTTCTTGAGCAGAAACATGCTGAGCCGAAAAAGGAAAGTCTCCAGTTGTATCCGCAAATGAAATAAGTCCCAGTGTTGCAGTTGCTAAGCTAGTTACTAAAATTTTTTTTGATTTTTTCATCAAAAATCTCCTTTAAATTTTTATTGTTTACGGTTACATTATAACACAAATATGTATTAATATATACTAAAAACTATTAATCTATAAAACTCACAATACTATTAATTCCAACTCATACAAGCCTCTGACTGCATTACAGCCATAGATAGTCTCCGCTTGGTTCAAGTCTGCCAAAGTCAAAACTTTTTCCTCTACCTGTCCTCTTTCCAGCAAATGCTGACGATAAGTTCCTGGTAAAATTCCTAGACTGGTAGGCGGTGTGTAAAGTTTTCCAGCAATTTTCAGAACTAGATTCCCGATAGAGGTTTCTAATAGCTCTCCTGCCACATTATGGTAAATGATTTCCTGTTCCCCTAAGCTCAGGTGCGGTCTGTGAGTGGTTTTGAAGTAGGTAAATGATTGATTCAAATCTGCTTCTTGCAGACAAAGTTTGGCTTTGCAGAAACTTGGACTGAGGGGGGCTAAGATTTGGCGACTGAGTTCTATCTCTCCAGATTTGCTGAGACTAATTCGTAAACGGTAGTCTTGGTGGGAATCACAAGCTTGACACTCTTCCTCTATCTTTTGTCTCAGTTCTTCTAGATCAAAAGGATAAGCAAAATAACGACTCGCCTTTGTCAGTCTTTCCAGATGTTGATCTTCAAATAGCAGGCTCTTCTGGCTGACTCTTCCTGTAGTAATCAATTTGAAACGAGCTTGTTTACGATAGAGAACAGCCGCCTTTTGATGAACTTCTCGGTATTCAGATTCCCAAGTACTATCCCATGTAATCCCTCCGCCAACTCCATAGATGGCTTTCCCTTGATGCAGTTGGATAGTCCGAATGGCGACATTGAAAATTCGTCGCCCATTTGGAAGTAAGAGACCAATCGTTCCACAGTAGACTCCTCTGGGTTGTGGCTCCAAGTCCTTGATGATTTCCATAGTCGCAATTTTCGGTGCTCCTGTGATGGATCCACATGGAAAGAGGGAGCGAAAAATGGCAACCAAGTCCACATCCGGTCGTAACTGACTCTTGATGGTCGAAGTCATTTGCCAAACGGTTGAATACTGCTCCACTTGACACAGACGTTCTACATGCTCACATCCAACTTCAGAAATACGGTTCATATCATTGCGCAAAAGGTCTACAATCATCATATTTTCAGAGCGATTTTTAGGATCCTGTTCTAGCCAACTAGCTTGGGCAAGGTCTTCTTGGTCAGTCACTCCCCGCTGGGTTGTTCCCTTCATTGGACGAGTCGTTAATTCTCGGTCATTTTGCTCAAAAAAGAGTTCTGGACTCATGGAAATCACTGCCATCTCATCATGTTCAACATAGGCATTGTAACCCGCCTCCTGTTCTACCACCATGCGATTGTAGATGGCAAAAGGATTGGCACTTAGGTCTTGCTTGAGTTGGACGGTGTAGTTGACCTGATAGGTGTCCCCCTGACGCAAATGATGGTGAATCTGCCCAATAGCCTTTTCATAGTCTGCTTCAGACGTTACTTCCTGCCACTTTGAAGGCAGATCTACTTCCTCATAAGTCAGTGGAATAGGGGATGTTTCCACCCTATCGTGAACGGTAAAGTAAAGCAAATATTCGCCCAGTAGAGGAAGCTTGTGAACTGCTAGCTTTTCCTCAAAAGCAGGTGCAGCCTCATAGCTGACATAGCCCACGACATAATAGCCTTGCTCTTGGTAGCTTTCCACTTGTGCTAGCAAGTCCGCCACTTCTGCTAAATCTCTCGTTTTTAACTCTTTAATCGGCTGGGTAAAGGTGTATCTCTCCCCCAAAGCCCTAAAATCAATCACTGTTTTTCTATGCATATCTTAAGTATAGCACAAAAAGGCAGATACAGACAAAGCTGATCTACCTTTTTAGTCATTTCGACTTTATAACGATGTTTTGGTAAATAAATTTCCAGAGAATCCATCTGATTTTTGAAGGAGCTGTTTGTAAACCTTCCATTTAAGATCTTCAGTATTTTTATAATGATTCTTTATATTTGGATTTTCCAAGCTATCTAGGTCTTTTTGAACAGCTTCATCAAATAAGGACTTTAACTCAGCATAAGTAGAGATAGATCTGCCATTGATTTCGATTGTAGTGAAGCCGTTTTGAGCTTTGTCATAGACTTCTTTATACCAATGTTTCTTCCATGCTTCAAGAGTATCAAATTGCCCATTAGAGATTTTCTTGATAATGAAGTCATCACCCAACAACCCTTTGTTTTCATTGTTAGCTTCCGCCTTATATTTGTTTGAAGCGTAACCAATAAATCCGTTAAGATAACCATAGTATCCCCACATACGGAAAGCATTATGTTTGAATGAAATCGAACCAACTGTACTCTTGCTAGTATTACCACCAAAGATACCCGACATCATATTTACGGTTTGGTAAGCACTGTCAAAACCTTCCGAACGATAACGTCCGTTCCCTGGCATACCATGTTTGTAACGAAGTTATGATCAACCAATTGATCAATGCTCGTAATCGTCAATTTCTTCTCATTATCCGTTAAATCACGTAATTTATCCCATTGATGTGGCTCGCCTTTCAGATTGTTTCGTTCAGCGTTCGTACGCCATTCTCGGTCCATCTTCTTGAACCACTTACTGTTGTCGTCCAAGTGTTTTCCAATAACTGCATCTGCTTCTAGATGGTCCAGCATCATCAGAGCCTCGTTATAGTTCTTCATATAGTGATCAATTTCTTCACGGTTCTTTAACTTATTTGGATCATAATTGTAGATTTGATTGCCATCATTCTGACGTTCATAAGCCATGTTCAAACCTAAGGCGCCGTATTCACCATTTGGATTTGTCAACGATGGTGACTGGAGCATACCTTGCGCAAAGGACTCTAAGTCCGTCCCTTCACGATGATACCAACCGCCATAGTAAGCCATACGATCATTAACATGAGTCGTTTCATGCGTGAAGGCCGATGTACCAAAATCACTTATCAACTCTGTCATAACAAAGTAGACAGCATCTTGCTGATTTGGAGCTGCAAAGATATATGCGTAAGCACCATATCCATACTGATAGCCATGATATTTATGAATCCGTCCAAAGAACTCTCGAATCGGAGCATAATCTGGTTTCCCATCCTTGTGACCATATCGGTTTGCCCAACCGATACCAGGCGCATCATGATTGTCCCAAACAGGTGTTGGAACACTATTTTCACTCTTGAGGAGCTTATTACGTACATTATCAGCAGCTAATTTTGACCAAAAGTCTAAGTAGTTCACCTGCTCTTTTGCTCTCTTATTGATTTCACTCTTGAAGGCTTCACGAGCCTCCTCAGTATTTTTACCATATTTTTCAAAAGCACTAAAAGAAATGGTATTATAGGTCGAAATCATGAAGAGATGCGAGTTCTTCAAGTTTAATAGAGGCAAAATCATCCGACCATGCACGCCATTATTAATCCCTTCATACAGACGATACTTCTTATGAGCAAAATCGGGGTTCAGTGATGGCTGTTCTACCACATAAGCATTCTTTTCAATTGCCTTTTTAAACCAAACATTCATATCGGTTTCATTTGTAAACAATTTCATGTTATATGTTAGAAACTCATGAAGGCTTCCTTTACCTGTAGCACCTGCAATCACTCGACTATACGCATCTTGGGATTGGTCGCCCTTAAGATTGTTCTCTTTTGAGCCGATAGTGATCAAGCGATCTAAGACATTCACGTTCTTACCATAAAAATCTGGTTTAAACATCATAATATCTTTGATCGACAATTCATCATATTTAATGCCATAGTATTGGTTCAAATAAGCAAGCCCCATCATAATGTTGGCCTTATTGTCTTTAACTTTCTTAATGAAAGCACGTTGAGCTGCTTCATCATCATTTAGTTGATGATCTTCATTTCAACAATTTGTTTCACCAAGTTTCCAAGATTTTGTTTTACTTCATCAAAACTTTCTTCTAAGAATAAATCGCGAATGTAACCATTTTTTCGTTCATCCGTGTTTTCTTGCGGTTTGTTCCGCTTGTCCATTAACGCACGCACTTCAGGTGAAATCAATTCAACACCTGCTAATTTTGCTTTAATATCGTTGATTAATTGTGTTCTATCTTTAACAACCATGTTTGGTGTATAGACAACATCACCTAATCCTTCAATACTATATTCACGAACTTGTTGGACTTGAGAATCAGCTTTACGTGTGACAACTTTTTCTTCCTTAGTACCATCAGCATAATGAATCATAATATGATCAACATCTGACAAGTCAGTTACAAATTGCCCATCTTTCATACCTGTAACAGAAAGAACTTCTTTCGTAACCAAGTTTGAACTAGCTTCCAATTTATTGGCCTGATTGACAATCCACTCCTTATTATAGAAAGGTTGTAATTTCGATATTGCGATAAGCAAGTTCCCGGTCAATTCTGTAGTCTTGAGTATCTTTATAGGTCTTATCTAATGATTTCGTATTGTTAAGAGTGTCCTCAATTAGAGGTTTAATTTCAAACTTATCAGCAGTGATTCCCATTGCATCAATCTTGGTATTAGCTTCTTCGAGACTAATTTCCCTAATTCTATGTGAACGAGAATATTTGAACGAATGTTTACCCGCACTAACATCTTTTACAACAAAGTTTCTTTCAAGAGCATTATTCGTGAAGTATCCCCCATCGTAATCAATATCACCGGAACCATAGAATTCTTCACCGTTCTCAACTTTCATCATTGAAACATTATTTTCAAGTTTGCCCCATACCCAGTTCTTACTGATGAAACCTCCAACATCTACAGGTGATTTAACTTTAATTGTTCCTTTAGCAACTGAATTTCGTACAGTCCCATATTTACCGATGCCATTAGGGTCCGAACTATTGTCAACAGTAGACGCAAGACCAGCAACCCGAGCCTTAGTTGCTGTAATATCAGCTTCTACATATGTTTTATTCGCATGGCCTTTCCAAATCTCACCCACAATACCAGCAAGATTCCATCCTTTATCCCCAACACCATCAATTTTACCAATGAAAGCAACATTATTAACTTTAGCGCCCTCACCATCTAATTTATTAACCACACCAGCAATATCATTTTTCGCAATAATATGGCCTGTAACTTTGACATTTTCGATTACAGCATTTTTAACAATTCTTGCAACGGGTGCAATATTTTCTGCCCAAGGCATATTAATATTCACATTGCCAAGATTGATATTCTTCACAGAAGCATTTTCAATACGCTCAAACAATGGTCGAGCGATATTATGAATGGTATACTGTTTTCCATCAACACTTGTTAAATGACCATTAAATACACCTGGTACATATTGTTTATTTGGAGTTGGAACATTTGCTGCGTTCAAATCTGCACCAAGCTTAAACGTCCCCTTACGATTAGCCTGCATAGCTTTTACCAATTCATTGAAATCGTAGTAGACATTCTCTTCGTGAGATTTGGCTTGGCAAAATAATGAACATATTCTTCACTGAGTTCATTACCATTAGTATGCTGAACTAGATCAGGAGCTTTAGCAGTGACCTTGTATAGTGTTTTTCCATCGACAGTAACTTCTTCGATTTTATCCACAGCAAGACGGGTCACCTTATTATCATGCGTAGCGATTTTTAGATAGTATGGTTTTACATCAGTTGGAACAGAAGTTAAGAAGCTACTATCCGTTTCAACACCATCAGTATCAACACTTATTAAGCTTGTTTCTTTAATATTTTTGACTTCAACTTTTTTGAGGTCAATTCTTAGTGGTTCTTCCCTTAGAATTTCTTCTTCATCACCTTCACCACGGTCATAAACCATTTTGGTTTCGAGTTTATAATCCTTATAGTACTGCAAATCTGTCAGGCTAGCTGTTAAGTTGTCTGGTGAAATAGTCAAAGTTTTGACAATCTCATCACCTTTTTTCAGAGTTAAGGTGATAGATTTAATGGCTACCTTACTTGGATTTTCTAGACTATACTTAACATCTGAAGTACGCTTCAAATCCTTAGGCTCAACTGCTGTGATGGTCAATACTGGTTTTTCAAAGTTTTTAGTTCCTAATTTGACGATACGATCTTGATCCAACTCCAAAACCTGTTCGACAACTTTCGGTGCTTCTTCAGTTTTTAAACCTTTGATAGTTTTGTAAGTCTTTATAACCTTTTTCTGTCCGTCTTTTCCTTCTTGGACAGTAACTCTTTCACCTTTTTTCAGTTGGTCATCTTCTTTAACAACTTCCTTAAATGGAATCTTTTCAAGACTTTCTTCTACCAGAGTTCCTTCAATTGGTTTTGTACCACGACTTATTTTTTTAGTAACCGGTTCTTTGATGACAGTGGTTGTTGTATTTAAAACTTGATCAGTCTCAATACCGTCGAGAGCCTTATAAGTCGTTTTGGTAATTTGACTACCCTTTTCTCCATCTTGGATGACAGTTTCTTCGTCCGTATACTTGGTTGGATCTTCGATAATTTCTATCTTATAGTCAATCTCCGTAGTGGTTTCTTTCGTAACCGCGCCCTCAGCTACTTTATATTCAGGTAACTTTTCTTGAACTACCGACTCACCTTCTTTACCCGTTTCCTGAGTACCTTTGGCTTCAAGCTTGCCTGTATATTCTGCCTGTGGTTCTTGAACTAAAGACTCGCCCTTTTTACCTGGCTCCTGAGTACCTTTAGCTTCAAGCTTGCCTGTATATTCCGCCTGTGGTTCTTGAACTAAAGACTCGCCCTCTTTTCCTGGCTCCTGAGTACCTTTAGCTTCAAGCTCACCTGTATATTCCGCCTGTGGTTCTTGAACTAAAGACTCACCCTCTTTGCCTGGTTCCTGAGTACCTTTAGCTTCAAGCTCACCTGTATATTCCGCCTGTGGTTCTTGAACTAAAGACTCACCCTCTTTGCCTGGTTCCTGAGTACCTTTAGCTTCAATCTTGCCTGTATATTCCGCCTGTGGTTCTTGTACTAAGGATTCTCCCTCTTTGCCTGGTTCTTGAGTACCTTTAGCCTCAACTTTTCCAGTATATGCTTCTTGTGGTTCTTGAGCTAAAGACTCGCCCTCTTTACCAGGTTCTTGAGTGCCTTTAGCCTCAACCTTTCCAGTATATGCTGCTTGCGGTTCTTGAACTAAAGATTCGCCTTTTTTACTGCTTGTGTTGATAGTCGATTTTGATTCTTTAAAGTAACCAACATACTCATATCCTTCAATATGAATAACACCTTTAGCCAAACCTTCATGTGTAGATGCAGAAATAGTTTGGTTATAAGAAAGCAATTCTTTATTTTCAAATGCAAAGGCAGTAAAAGGTACAAAATTGCTGATGCAGATAGAGCTGATTAACAGAATCCCAAGTACTTTACTACGGTGTTTCTTAGAAACTAATAGAACCGCTAGTGAGGCTGTTGCCAATCCAAGACCTGCCAAAGCAAGCTCCTTACTTCCTGTATATGGAAGTTGTTGACTGTTAGTCTCCTTCTTGCGATAAACTACATAAATAATATCTTCATCTTGAAATTCTGTAGGAACCTCATGATGAATCAAGGCTTTTTCAGACTCGGTCAATTCCTGCTCCGCCAAATAACGGTAATGAACACTATGAGCACCACCGACTTCATTGGCGTGCACCTTATCTACTGAAAGGGTACTGGCACCAAAAAGGAAGGCACCAATGGCTACAGGACCTACCCCAACAGTTAGCTTACGAATGGAATATTTGGTAATTTTTTCTAGTTGTTGTTTTGTTTTTTTCATTCTCATGACTTTCTGATAGAATCTTCTGGATACTGCGCACGCGCACCACCAATGAGTTTGGACGGCTAGCTAGAGCCGTTACATGGGCATACCCAATTTCACGCAGTACAGGGCGAATCGGAACCTGAACATGCTTGACATGCATGCCAATTGCAGTGTCTCCGATATCCAATCCAGCATGAGCCTTGATAAATTCAACTTCAACTGGATCTTGCATAAACTTGAAGGCTGCCAACTGGCCTGAACCTCCTGCATGGAGACTAGGAAGGACGCTGACCATTTCCAGACCAAACTGCTCTGCCACCTGACGTTCAACGACGAGGGCCCGATTGACATGTTCACAACCTTGAACAGCTAGATGAATTCCTTTTTCCTCTAGAATATCTAGGATGGTCTTCACAATGATTTCGCCAATTTCTTGGCTGGATTCCTTGCCAATCTGACCACCTATCACCTCACTAGAAGAAAGGCCCAAAACAAAGATAGCTCCTTGCTTCAAATTAGCCTTGTCTATTACATCTTCTACAATCTGGCTTGTTGCTCTTTGAATGTCTTTTTCCTTCATACTTGATACCTCTTTTGTCATTATCTATCATATCGTTTTTTCTACGTTTTAGCAAGATAGACAACCTAGAAAGCTTGCCCAATTACGCATAAAACTCCCAGAATTGACTGGGAGTTAGCTAGTTTCTATTCCATTTATGTATATTTCAACTGTCGTACCTTTGAGGGAATAGAATCAATCTTCATTTGGTAATCTTCTCCAAAATGAAGTTTGAGCCGTTGGTCAACATTTTGAAGACCAACTCCCCCACGTTTGAGCTGACTTTGACTACTATCGCTAGTAGCTTGGAAACCAACACCATCATCCTCAATGCGGATGATTAGTCCTGAATCCTTTTTCTGGACGGAAACTTTAATATGTCCCTGTCCATCTTTCTCCTTGATGCCGTGATAAAGGGCATTTTCTACAAGGGGTTGTAGCACCAGTTTAGGCAAGACTAAATTATCAAAGTCAGGATCTTCAGCAATTTCATACTCCAGCTTTTCCCCATAACGTTGTTTCTGGATAAAGAGGTACTGGCGAACATGATTGATTTCATCAGACAGGAAAATCAAGTCCTTTCCTTGATTGAGCGCCAAGCGGAAATAGGTTGCCAAGGACTTGGTCACCTGAACCACTCGCTGACTATCCTGAAATTCAGCCATCCAGATGATAGTGTCCAAAGTATTATAGAGAAAATGCGGATTGATCTGACTTGACAAGGCTTGAAGTTCATACTGACGGGTCGTTTCTTCCTGCCTGCGAATAGCTGCCATCAACTGATCAATCTGATCCAACATAGCATTGAACTGTCGAGTCACTTCTCTCAGTTCATGGGCACCAGTTTCCTTGGCACGCAGATTCTGACCACCAGAAGCAATTTTCAGCATGGTTTCTCTCAAATCCTTCAAAGGAGCAATCCAGCGTTTGAGACTGAACCACACCAAGCAGAGACAGGCAAGAAGAGATGTAACACTAGCAGCAAGCAAGGTCCACATGAGTTGACTCCGAACCTGATCTAACTTCTCCAGTGAAGACACGCCTATAACCGTCCAATCAGTTCCTGCTATCTTTTCCTGACTGACGTAGGATTGGTGATCTGGAGTATAGCCCTGCCCTGTCTCAATATAGGGTTTCATGGCTTCCATTTCACTCGCTGAGCTATAGACAGTACGTTTAGGATGGTATACAAATTCATGCTTTTCATTGATGATAAAGGCAAAACCCTGCTGGCCCAACTGGAGTTGGTTGAGATAGGCTTCCAGAGTTTCGTAGGAAATATCCAAACGAAGCACCCCAAGATTGGCTCCCTTTGCATCAACAAGTTCCTGAGTGACAGAAATGACCCACTGGCTATCCGATTTACGAGCTGGGGTTAAAACTGGCTTAGCTCCCTGATGAATAGCCTTTTGATACCAATCCTCAGCCATCATATCTGAGGAAGTTTTCATCTGCACACTGTCATCAGTGGAAATGACCTGACCAGACTTGGTTACCAACACCACCGTTTTCAAGTCTTGGTCTGCCTTTAAGATCGTCAAAAACAGATCTCGGATTCCCTTGACTTGGTCTTGATTAGGATTCTCAGCATAGGCTAACAAATCCTCCTGCTGGGTCAAACTGGTAGAGGTGGTTTCTAATTTTTTGATATAAGACTGAATAAAGTGGCTAGTTTGGCTGATGGTCGTTTGACTATTGCCTTCAATGGTAGCCTCAATGGCTGAAGAACTAGATTGATAGTAGAAAGTCCCAACCACAGCTAGGAGAATGAGAAAGACCAGAAAGATGGAAATAACCATTCTGACTAGGAGAGAAGAACGCTTCATCGACCTTCCCCCTTCTTAAACTGACGAGGGGTCACACCTGCAATCTGTTTAAAGCGTTGGGTAAAGTAGTTCATATCTTCAAAACCAACCTTTTCGGCTATCTCATAAATCTTTAAATCCGTTGTCAATAGCAAGAGCTTGGCTTGTTTGACACGCTCTCGCACCAAATAATCCTGAAAAGGCAGACCCAACTCTTTCTTAATCAAGGAGCTCAGATAAGTCGAACTAAAGCCCAATTCACTGGCCAAAGACTTTAAACTAAATTGGCTGTCAGCTAGATGAGACTGGATCTTCTGGGCTATGTTTCCTTCAAACTTATCGGTCAGTAAATCTTGTAACTGCTCTTCCTTCTCTTCCTTATCTAGTTTTTGCTTGATTTTCCCCAACATTTCCTCAATATCCTGACGAGAAAAGGGCTTGAGCAGATAGTCATCGACACCTAGTTTGACGGCAGACAAGGCATAATCAAATCATCGTAACCAGTCAAAAAGACCAAATGCACTTGTGGATAGGTTTCTCGTACCAGACTGGCCAACTGGATGCCATTTAGCTGAGGCATGTTGATATCGGTTAAAATGATATCCGGCACTTGTTGTTGAATCAATTCCCAAGCCTGTCTTCCATTTTCAGCCTGACCGATGATTTCCATATCGTAGGCTGCTACATTGACCAGTTTGGTCAAGCCTTGTCTTACTAGATACTCATCTTCTACGATTAAGATTGTGTAGGTCATGCTCGGCTCCTTTGTCACTTACTAGTATCAGTATAGCAAAATTCTTCTCTAAGTGCTTAGGAAAGACTTCTTAATCAACATAATCTAGTAAATAAGCATAGCCTTTTTCTGCCATTTGGTCTTTGGGAATAAAGCGGATAGAAAGACTATTGATACAGTAGCGCAAGCCCCCCTTATCCTGTGGTCCATCCGTAAAGACATGGCCAAGGTGAGAATCTCCAACTCGGCTTCTCACTTCCATACGCGTCATATTGTAAGACTTATCTTCCTTGTAGGTGGCAACATCTGGACTGATGGGTTGAGTGAAACTAGGCCATCCGCAACCAGACTCAAACTTATCCTTTGATGAAAAGAGGGGTTCGCCAGTTGCCACATCCACATAGATACCAGATTCAAATTTATCCCAGTAGCGATTTGAAAAAGCTCGTTCTGTTTGATTTTTCTGGGTAACTGCATACTCCTCAGGTGACAAGGTCTTTTTCAATTCTTCATCGCTTGGTTTGGGATATTTGCTGGCATCGATGACGGGATAGGCAGCTTGATTGACATTGATATGACAGTAGCCATTTGGATTTTTCTTGAGGTAGTCTTGGTGGTAATCCTCAGCCACTACAAAATTCTTCAAGTTTTCCTTTTCAACTGCCAAAGGTTGATCGTATTTCTTAGCCACCTCATCAAAGACTTGGTTGATTACTTCCAAATCCTTGTCATCTGTGTAATAGACACCAGTACGGTACTGGGTCCCCACATCATTTCCTTGTTTATTTTTGCTGGTTGGATTGATAATGCGGAAGTAATGAAGCAAGATTTCCTTGAGGGAAATTTGATTAGCATCATAGGTGACATGGACGGTTTCCGCATGTCCTGTTTGGTTAATCAATTCGTACTTGGTTGTTTCCCCTCTACCATTTGCATAGCCTGAAACGGCATCTGTCACTCCGGGCACGCGTGAGAAGTATTCCTCCACTCCCCAGAAACATCCCCCAGCTAGATAAATTTCGTGCAAGTCTGCGTCTTTACTCACTTCTGTTTTTTTCACTGTTTTTCCTCCTTGGCTAACTGATGCTTTCTCAATTTGCGAGCTATCTGTCTGCCCTGCATTTCGCATCAATAGAAAATAGAAACCGGTTAGGACTAGGAGAATGACCCCTGCCAAGACAAAAAGTTTTACTTTATCATTCATAGCCTTTCTCTACCCCATTTCCTTTAATGTTTTTAAAATCATATCCTTATCCATAAAACCTGGTTGCGTTTGACCAGCTTGCCTTCCTTGTCTATAAAGGCTTGAGTAGGGTAAGAACGAACACCATAACTTTCCAAAAGTTTGCCTGACGGATCAATTAAAACCGGTAAATTTTTATAATCTAATCCCTTGTACCAGTTCTTAAAGTCTGCTTCCGCTTGTTCTCCCTTGTGACCAGGAGACACCACTGTCAAGACCACATAGTCATCACCAGCATCCTTAGCAATTTCATCCGTATCTGGAAGACTGGCTAAACAGATAGAACACCAAGAAGCCCAGAATTTAAGATAGACTTTCTTGCCTTTGTAGTCAGATAAACGATAGGTCTTACCATCTACTCCTGTTAGTTCAAAATCAGCAACCGCCTGACCTTTAGTCGCAGTTTGCGCACCGACTTGTTCTGTTTTGTTTTGCTCCTTCATAGTAGCTTCGTCTGACATATTTTTAGCCGAACAAGCTGCCAAGCAACAGATGGAGCCTACTCCAAGGAGACATGTTTGCCATTTTTTCATTTCTTTTTCCTCCCTATTCAAATAATGTAGTCAAAATGGAAGCATTTCCCAAAAGCACCAAGATTCCCATCACGATAATGAGGAAACCACCCACTTTTTTGAGGGTTCCGAGATAAGGATGGAGTTTTCGGAAATGTTTTAAAACATAACTGGAAGCAAGAGCTAGAACCAAAAATGGTAGCGCCAATCCCAGCGTGTAAACCAACATGAGACCAGCTCCCTGCCAAGCACCTGAGCCACCTGAAGCCGCTAAGGCCAAAACAGACCCCAGAACTGGCCCTACACATGGAGTCCAAGCAAAACTAAAGGTCAACCCCAGTAAAAATGCCTGACTATAGCCGTTACCCTTTTGCCCCTGTCTCTTTAATTGTAGCCTTTTTTCCTTGTAAAGCCCCTGCAAATGTAAGACTTCCATCTGGTGCAAGCCTAAGAGAATGATAACCGCACCCGTCACATACTGAAACCAAGAAGCATAAAGAAAATTGCCTAAAAAACCAGCTCCATAACCCAGTAAGATAAAGATAAAAGAAATCCCTGCTATAAAGGCCAATGTTCGCAATAAACTAACAAGTGAGATTGAAAATTTTCCACTAGAAGCCTGAGCATCATTCTTATCATCCAACAAGACCCCTGCATAGACCGGTAACAAGGGTAAAATACAAGGAGAAAAGAAGGAAAGAATTCCAGCAAAAAAAACACTGATAAAAAAGATTACATTGTCCATTGCCTTCCTCCATTCTTTGATTTGATAGGACTATTATAGCTCCAAAACCCCAGAAAAAACAGGGACAATGATAGGAAAAAATAGGAATTTAATCAGTTTATTCAGAAATCTGGCACAAAAAAAGCCAGACAAGGTCTGACTTTGATAGAAACAGAAAAGAAAATCACCTATCTTCCCTGCTTATCTGGTAATAAATAAGATCCGCAACATAGTCTTTTCTCTCCACACCATTGGCAATGGTTTTTAGATAAGACATTCCCGCTTTTTCCATCACACGGCCTGAAGCTGGGTTGAGACTGGCGTAACGAGCTCTGACTTTTTGAAAGCCTGCTTGAGTAAAACAAAAGTCTAAGACAGCTTTCAAGGCTTCTGTCATCATACCTCGGCCCCAATAATCTTTTCCTAAAACATAGCCAATTTCACAACTTGAATCTTTCTCATTCATCTCAACGATGCTGATATCTCCTATCACTTGCTCAGGATTTTCTTTGAGACAAATGGCCCATTTGTAATAGTTGGGATTGACATAAGAAGCAACCCAATTGCGAATCGAATTCCGAGTCACCTCAACATCAGGATGAGGATCCCAGGTGACATAGGTCAGATTCTCAGCAGACGAAGCCCAATTTTGAAACATGGCTTCCGCATCACTCTCCACAAATCTTCTCAAGATTAAACGCTCTGTCTGTAACATTTGCGTACCGATTGCTTTCATAATGTTACCTCGCTTTCTTATTTCTAGGCTCAGGGTAAAAAGACTATACTCAGTAACAGCTAGAAAACAAGTTTTTCATTTAGTTACTTGACGCAGTCGCTGTCTGGTTTGAAATGCACTTTACCAAGCTTTTTCAAACCTAGTCATCGTTGCGGGGGTGAGACAACGAAAATCGAACTCTACGAGTTACCGAATCTGCCTCGCTTTCTCGTTTCTAGACTCAGGGTAAAAAGGTCTACAGGACCTTCCTCGCTTTCTCATTTCTAGACTCGGGCTGAAAAGGTCCCCAGGACTAACTCTCACTTTTTTATTTCAAGGTGAGAGGCTAAAAACCTCCACTGGAGATTTTTACTCCCAAAAGTCATCAAATACGGTGATTGGTAGGTGGCGTTTGTGTTGGCCTTTATGCCACCAGTTTTCAATAGTCGCTTGGGATTCTGGGCTGATTGTTTTGCCTTCAAGGTAGTCATCAATTTCATTGTAAGTGACTCCCAAGGCTACTTCGTCTGCAATACCTGGTTTTTCTTCTTCCAAATCTGCTGTTGGGATTTTTTCATAAAGTGCTGGGTCTGCACCAAGTTCCTTCAAGAGTTGTTTTCCTTGGCGTTTATTGAGGCGGTAAAGTGGAAGAATATCCGCACCGCCATCACCAAACTTGGTAAAGAAACCTGTGATATTTTCCGCAGCATGGTCTGTTCCAATGACCGCTCCGCTATGGGCACCCGCAAGGGCATATTGGGCAATCATACGACTACGAGCTTTAATATTACCCTTGTTAAAGTCTGAAACAGGACTTCCTGCCGCTTCAACTGCAGCTGTCATGGCATCAGCTGATTCCTTGATATTCACAACCAAGCTGACATCTGGCTGGATGAAAGCGAGAGCTTTTTGTGCATCTGCTTCATCAGCTTGCACGCCATATGGCAGGCGGACAGCGATAAATTGGTAGCTGTCATCTCCTGTCTCTGCTCTCATTTCTTCCATGGCTAATTGTGCTAAGCGCCCTGCTAAGGTTGAGTCTTGTCCTCCAGAAATCCCCAGTACAAAAGTTTTAAGAAAGGGGTGTTTTTTCAAGTATTTCTTTAAGAAGTCAATGGAACGACGAATTTCCTCCTGGGCGTCAATCACTGGTTTAACCTCTAGTTGCTGGATAATGGTCTCTTGCAAACTCATTCTTCTTCTCCTTCGCCAAGGGCCTCCTTGCGCATCTTGTCAATCAAGTCCATCTTATCTTGCCAAATATCACGCGCCAAGTCCACTGGATAGTGCTGCGGATTGAGCACGCGCTTGTACTCATCCCATAGCTTGTCAAATTCCTTGCGAGCATAGGACTGAATCTCAGTCAAACTAGGCAAGTTGTAAACTAATGTTCCTTCTTTGAAAATATCCACCAAGAGAGGAACGGCATCAAAATTTCGAACGGTCTTTTTGATGTAGGTATAAGTCGGATGGAACATCTTGATTTCTGTCAGGTCACTCACATCCACACCATCATAAGTAATGTAGTCACCTTCTGACTTGCCTTTTTCACGACTGGTAATCCGCCATACCTGCTTCTTACCTGGTGTCGACACTTTTTCAGCATTGCTTGAAAGCTTGATGGTATTGCGCATCTTACCAGTTTCATCTTCGATAGCTACAATCTTATAAACTGCCCCAAGAGCAGGCTGGTCATAGGCTGTAATCAGCTTGGTTCCGACACCCCAGACATCAATCTTAGCGTGTTGCATTTTGAGGTTAAGAATAGTATTTTCATCGAGGTCATTGGAAGCGTAAATTTTGGCATCTGGGTATCCAGCCTCATCTAACTGTTGGCGAACTTTCTTGGAAATATAGGCTATATCCCCCGAGTCGATACGAACACCTTTAAAATTAATCTTCTCTCCCAGTTCACGCGCTACCTGAATGGCAGCTGGCACACCAATGCGAAGCGTATCATAAGTATCTACTAGAAAGACACAGTCACGATGGGTTGAAGCATAGGCCTTAAAGGCTTCATAGTCGTTTCCATAAACCTGTACCAAGGCATGCGCATGAGTACCCAATACTGGAATACCAAAGAGCTTCCCTGCTCGCACATTGCTAGTCCCGTTGGCTCCACCAATCACGGCTGCGCGTGTTCCCCAGATAGCCGCATCCATTTCTTGCGCACGACGTGTCCCGAATTCCATCAAGGGCTCATCTTCAATGACTGAACGAATACGTGCTGCCTTGGTCGCTATCAAGGTTTGAAAGTTAACGATGTTCAAGAGAGCCGTTTCAACCAATTGACATTGGGCTAGAGGTCCTTCAACCTGCACAATCGGCTCATTAGCAAAAACCAAGTCCCCTTCCTGAGCAGAACGAACCGTTAGTTCTAACTTGAGATTTCGTAGGTAATCCAAGAATTCTCCATGATACCCAAGCGTCTCCAAGTAGGCAATATCGCTATCTGAAAAGCGTAAGTCTTCAAGATAATGTACAATTCTTTCCAAACCAGCAAAAACCGCATAACCGTTGTTGAACGGTTGCTGACGGAAATAGACCTCAAAAACCGCCTTCTTATTGTGAATTCCTTGGTCAAAGTAAACTTGCATCATGTTGATCTGGTACAAGTCCGTGTGCAATGTCAAACTATCATCTGGATACATATGTTTTCCTTCTTCCTACTTTACAAAGGTATGAACGTATTCTACCACTTTCACACCATCCGATAAATTAGTACTATTATAACACATTTTACCGAGATGGATAAAAAGCTAACAAGCTATTCTCCGTTCTCCAGTTCATCCATATCTCGCTCAAACCTTTTTTGAGCCCATTCGCCATAACTTTTAAGTCCTAGATTGCCGATAAACCCAAGGAAGGTAAATCAGATAAGTAATGGCCCAAGCAGACAAGTATTTAACGTTCAGAGGATTGTGCTGATAAATTTCGATATTGAATTGATAATTCTGCAACATCAAAAGAGTTGTAATAGCGAGAGTCACCAGCAAACACCCTAAAATTGTAAAATGAAAACGACTATAGTAGTTCACACCCAAATCTCGAGCACGGCCGAAAAAGTAAGAAGTTCCAATAATGATAATGATGAGAATCATTCTCGGATTAAAAAGACTTGGTGCTAATACTGCAATCATATAAGATAAAAGCAAGAAAGCTATAGAGATATAGAAACTTTCAGCCCCCGCTTTATTCATCAGTTGTTCTTCTCTTTCGTCTAATAATTGATAATAAAAAAATCTATTTTTCATCTTCTTCCTCCCAAACTTGCTGATTTCTGCGATTCAAGTATAGGATAACTCTATCCATAGAAAAACTCCCAACGAGATAGATGATAACTGCTAGAACAACTTTTAGGGAGTACTTCCAAGTCAATAGATTGACCAGTTCCTCGCGATTGCCAACGATATCAATCAATAAAATCACTATAGAGAATACCAAAGCAGATAAAATTCTTTCTTTTCCAGTATTCTCAACAATATCTCGAATGTCAATTCCAACATACATGCGGCGAATAATGGCATACAAACCGACTCCAATCAATAAAAGTAATTCTGGTAAATAGGACAAAAGTGTTAAATTGAAAATATAAACTTTGGCAAAAATTTCCAGTGCCAAAAATAGGCAAATTCCCAAGAGAATTTCTCCTGAAATGTTTCCGTCCAATTTTTCCGTACGTTCATCTTTAATCACAAGTTTCTTTCTATTTTTCATCTTCTTCCTCCCAAAATAATTGATCTAAAGTTTTGCCTAAGCATCTGCAAATAGACTGGCAAAGGGAGAGACTAGGATTGTATTTCCCAGCTTCAATCAAGCCTATAGTCTGCCTAGTAACACCCACAGCCTCTGCCAAATCACCCTGTGTCATATCAAGCTCCACACGAGCTAGTTTTAACTTTAAATTTTTAGCCACTTGCATCCTCCTTCTATTTTAAAAAGTTACGCTTCTTTTAAAAACATTATACCATATATCTAACTTAATGCAATATATAAATGTCATTTTGTAATATTTTATTAACAAAAAAACTCTCTATCATCTTACATGATAAAGAGTATTCGTTATTTTATGCCACTTAGCTAAGCTCCTCTTCAAAGGAAAGAAGTCTAGGTCACAAATCCTTTTGGTAATAGTATCTTTGTCCTGTATAGGGATAGTCTTGCAAGGTAAAGACTTCCTTGTAGCCATGACTTAGATAAAAATCTGGTGCTTGAAACTGGTAAGTGTTGACAAAAGCAAAACGACAATTTCGATTCTTAGCTTCATTTTCTGCTTGTTGCAGTAGTTTCGAACCAATTCCTTGTCCTCGTAGCTCCTCTTTCACAAACAAATATTCGATTTCCAGCCAATTTCCGAAAGTCTCAGCTACTAAGCCCGCCATGAGATTGCCCTTTTCGTCTTCGAGATAAAGATTCAGTGGTTCGCTCTCAGCCTCTTCTCTTTTTGAACGATTATAAGCACGAATTTGATTCGCGATTTCTCTCGCTTTCTCGGACTCTATATTCTCCAATCTAAGGTACATCCAAACCTCCTAATAAACTGCTACAGCTTGATTATAATCCTATTTCAATAGACTGTCAAACTAGAAAAACTCACCAAACAGAGTTGATGAGTTCATGATTTATTTTCTAAATTTCCACTGACTATAAATCCCAAAAACAAGGATCCAGATAGCAGAACCAACTGCCCCCAAGAAAGTCGACTCTTGCAAAAAGAGAGTCACAAAAACAAAGACAAAAAAGAGGATGGTTAGGGGATTAAGCAAGCGATACTGAGGCATGAGGTAGCCATCAGCCATGAAATCTTGTGACTTGCGGTATTTTAGATGGGCCATCATAATCAAGATATAAATCGCGATGTAAACACCTGATGAAGATGCCGTAATCAAAGCAAAGGCATCTGAAACACCTGGTAGCACATTGATAAAGGCAGCGAGAGCAATCAAGATTGCTGAGGCGATGATGGCATTTTGTGGAACATTGTGGCGAGAAAGGGTATCGACCTTGATGGCCTTTAAGAAACGATTGGGCGAATCATGGGCAATCTGATATAAGTGTCTCCCTGTTGAGTAGAGAGTTGAGTTAAGAGCAGACGCCGCTGAGGTCAAGACAACAAAGTTGATTAGAGCTGCTGCCCACTTGATTCCCGCCAGTTCAAAAACCGTTACAAATGGAGAATCTGAAGAATTAAGATAAGACCAAGGAATAATGGCCATAATCGCAATAAGAGCTCCCCCATAGAAGAAGATAATTCTGAGAGGAATTTCCTTAACAGCTTTGGGCAAGACCTGACGAGGGTTCTTTGTTTCAGAAGTTGTCACCCCGATAAACTCAATCATCAGATAGGCAAAAAATACCATTTGAAAAGCCATGACAAAGTTCATAACTCCGTTTGGAAAAAGAGAGAACTGGTCACTGATATTTGCCAAACTTGCAACACCATGCGGTGTCTTAAAGCCCGTCAAAACCATAAAGACCCCAGTGGCAATCATGGATAAATCGCCACAATCTTGACCATAGCAAACCAAAACTCGACTTCTCCAAAGAGCTTAACCGCAATCAAGTTGACCAAAGCCAAAATCGTTAAAAAGACAAGCTGAACCATCCAGCTAGGCCAGGTAGGGAACCAGAAGCGGACATAGTCTGAGATGGCAGTGATTTCTGCCATACCGATAAAGACAACAGACAACCAATAAGACCAAACTGAAAAATATCCCCAGCCTTTCCCCAAATGACGGGTGATAAAGTTGATAAAGGTATGCTGTTCTGGATCCTGATACAGCATCTCCCCAACAGCTCTCATCATCAAAAACATAAAAGCTCCTGTAATCATATAAATCAGGATGATCGAAGGTCCTGTAAGGCTGATAGAGCGACCAGCACCTAGGAAAAGTCCTGTTCCGATTGTTCCCGCAATGGCCATCACCTGAACATGGCGATTGGTTAATCCACGCTCCATTTTATTTTTCTTCTTGTATTCACTCATATAGTCCCCCATTTCATCTAAAAAACCAAAAAGGAGTTGAACGAGGCGAAAAGCCTCCCCTACTCCTTTTTATTCTCATTAAGCTGTTTTTTCAACCTTCAAGATTTTTACTTGATAGCTGCCAACTGGTGTCTCGATGGTTGCTGTATCTCCAGTCTTTTTACCAATCAAGGCTTGTCCAATCGGACTCTCATTTGATACTTTACCAGCAAAAGCATCTGCACCCGCAGAACCAACGATGATGTAAACTTCTTCGTCATCTTCTCCAATTTCTTGGATAGTTACAGTCTTACCAATCGCAACTTCATCCAGTGCAACTGCATCGCTGTTGACGATTTCAGCATAGCGAATCTTTGTTTCCAGACTAGAGATTTGTCCTTCAACAAAGGCTTGTTCATCTTTTGCTGCTTCATATTCACTGTTTTCTGAAAGGTCTCCGTATGAACGAGCGATTTTGATACGCTCTACAACTTCGGGACGACGAACGAGTTTCAATTCTTCTAATTCTTTTTCAAGTTTTTCCTTTTCTTCAAGGGTCATTGGATAAGTTTTTTCTGCCATTTTTCTCAACTTTCTTTTTCTATTAGGTTTTTAAAACAAAATTATGTGGAAAACCACATAATTTTAGTTTGAACTACTTGATTGGGGTAATTTGCTATTGATATGCTCTGCAACATTTTGATCATGTTCTTCTTTTGTTGTCGCAAAGTATACTTTACCGTCTTCAACATTGGCTACAAAGTACAAGTAGTCACTCTTTGTCTGATTTACACTTGCTTCAATAGCATCCAGACTTGGACTATCAACTGGTCCAGGCATGAGGCCAAGATGCGTATAGACATTGTATGGTGAGTCGATATTTGTATCAATTGTAGCGTCATCAGCTAAACTAATCTTTTGACCAAGTTTGCCTTCAGCATACAGGATAGCAATGTTGCTTTGAAGTGGCATGCCGACATTCAAACGGTTATAGAAGACACCTGCGATTTTCTTGCGGTCTTCGGTCTTAGCACCTTCTTTTTCGACAAGAGAAGCAATGCTGAGCAATTCATTAACTGTCAGATTCTTTTCTTTAATCGTTGCGTAGTATGGTGACATGGCCTTGTCCATAGCAGCAACCATCTCATCAATCAAGCTTTCAACAGTTGTGCTGTCTTTGATAGTGTAGGTTGCTGGGAAAAGGTAGCCTTCAAGACGATAGCGAACGCCACTGTCTTTTGTTGGGAGGCTTCCAAGTAGGTTTGGATACTTAGCTACTAATTGGGAAATAAAGGTCTCATCTTGAGCTTTTGCCAAGAAAGCATCCGCAGTAAGAGGTTCTTTAAATTCACCTTGAAGTTGTCCTACTGTTTGAGCGATTTGCTCTAGTGTATAACCTTCTGGAATGGTCAAGTTTGCAAGAACAGGCGCCTGAGCTTCAGGAGTCCCACCTTTTTCCAATTCTTGAATCAACTCATCCGTACTCATACTCTTCTTCAAGTTGTAATAACCTGACTTCAAGTTAGCATGGCTATAGTATTTAGCATAAAGACTAAAGATAAGTCCATGTTTAACCAATCCAGATTTTTCCAAGGTGCTTCCAATTTCTTGAACATTGGCTCCGTCTGGGATTTGAACCGTTACGTAGTCCTTAGAGCTCGCATCCACAGGTTTCAAAGAATCTTGAACATAACCATAACCAAAGTAACCGCCAACTACAACGAGTACTAGGAAGACTAGAACTGTTACTAGGCAACCTTTAGCTTTTGATTTTTTCTTTTTCTTAGTTGATGTTGCACCTTGACGACGACTACGACGTGGAGCATCAGCTAATCCACTGCTAGATTCTGTAGAAACAGGCTCAACTCTTTCAGGCATTCCTGGGGTGATTTCCTCTTTCTTGTCTTCTGTTTTATAGGTTACGGCTACCTTGGTTGGAGTATCGTTAAATTCTTTTTCTTCGGGTTTAAGCTCAACTGGTTCAACCTTAGGTTGAACAGGTTCCACTACAGGTTCTTCAGCCAGATGAATCGGCTCTACTAGAGGTTCTTCAGATTCTACAACTTCAATCTTATCAATGATTGGCTGTCTAATCTCTTTCTCTTCTTGGTCATCCGTTTCATCAGTTCTAGCACTTGAAAGTGGAGGAACACTTGGTGCATTCTTTAGAATTTTATCGACAACAGACAGGGAATCAGCCATCAACTCTTCTGTTGATGTTTCTGGTTCAAGATCTGAAGGAGTTGCTGAACTTGGCTGAGTTGATGAAGTTTTCACATTTGGAATTTCAACTTCTCTCTCTCTTCTATCTTGTTCTTTCACTCTCTCTAAGTCACGTAGAATCTGCTCTTTAAAACTTAATTTTTCTGTATCTCTTTGTTTTTCAGTCAAAAGCTTTACCTCCTTGTTGACAATCCATAATATTATATCTTAAAAGTAGCAGAAAAGCAACTAACTAGGGCATTCCCTAGCTAGTTTTCTTTATTTTCTGGCTGCCAAACCATATCATACCATGTTTCCCCAGCAAAGCTTGACTGGGATAATCCTTCATTAACAAAGCCGTGTTTTTCATAATAGGGAATCAAGTAGTCATGGCAGGTCAGGTTGATACCTTCCCTTTCATGCTCTAAAGCCACTTCTTTTAGGGCCGTCAGCAATCTCTTACCGACTCCCAAAGCTTGTGCTTCTTTAGCAATGGATAGACAGGTAACAGAGATATAACCTCCAGATTTGTGACTGTGGTCCGCTATTTCTTCTGTAAAGGACAAATCTTGAAGGTGACGGTGTGGAACGACTGGACCCTCAATGTAGCCAAGGACACGTCCTTCTTTTTCAGCGACGAGAAAGCTGGTCTGAATTTCACGTAAATGCGCCTCAAAGATCGAACGAGGAATGGCTTCTTCAAGGGAGAAATTCTCTAGCTCTATCTCTAAAATTCGGTCCAAATCCGAAAATCTTGCTTGTCTGATTTTCATACTTCCTCCTGATAAAAAGGATTGACCCAAGTCATATACCATTCAGAACCACTGTCATATTGAATCCCTGTCACTTCTTCTTCAACAAAGCCATTCATTTCAAAATAAGATAGTAGTTCATCAGGACTCTGCAAAAGAATACCTTGATAATCTAGTTCGACTGTCACCTGTTTCAAGGCTGCAAGAAGAAGAGTTCCCAGTCCCTGTCTCCAATGGTCAGGATGAATGGCTAAACGCTTGATTTCAAGGTTTAGGAGTGCTTGAGTGTGTGTTTCTGACACTTCAGCCCCAAGAACATAGCCCACCAGCTGATTTTCATCCCTAGCTACAAGAAAGGTACCCGCAGACTTGCGGATACACTCTTCTAAGGATTGTCGACTCACTGCCTCTTCTGCTGAAAATTTAGCTTCTTCAATCGCCAAAATTTCATCTAGATCTGATAAGGTGGCTTGCCTTATAGTAATTGGAATTTCCATTTGTTTTTCCTATTGGACGTTGCTTGTCAAGTTTGACAAGAGACGTTCAAATGAGTACTCATAGGTTTGGATGTCTCCTGCTCCCATAAAGACGTAAACAGCATTATCATGGTCAAGGAGTGGCGATACATTTTCAACGGTGATAACTTGGTTTTTCTTAGTGATCTTGCTTGCTAGGTCTTCTACCTTGACATCCCCATTGTCCACTTCACGAGCAGATCCATAGATTTGAGCTAGGTAAACGGCATCTGCCTGATTCAAGGCTTGTGCAAAATCATCTAACAAGGCAATAGTTCGAGTGAAGGTGTGCGGTTGGAAGATTGCCACGATTTCCTTGCTTGGGTATTTCTGGCGAGCCGCATCCAAGGTCGCGATGATTTCTGTTGGATGGTGGGCAAAGTCATCGATGATTACCGTATCATTAACGATTTTCTCAGTGAAACGGCGCTTAACACCCGCAAAAGTTTTCAAGTGTTCACGAACCAAGTTCAAATCAAATCCTGCTGTGTAAAGCAAACCAATTACAGCTGTCGCGTTCATGATATTGTGACGGCCAAAGGTTGGAATGTGGAATTGCCCCAGCTCTTGTCCACGGAAATGAACAGTGAAGGTCGAACCAGTTGTTGAACGAAGGAGATCGCTAGCTACAAAGTCATTGCCCTCAGCTTCAAAACCATAGTAATAGATTGGAGCATTGGCTGTAATCTTACGCAACTCAGCATCCTCACCGTAGATGAACAAACCTTTCGTGATTTGTTTAGCATAGTCGTTAAAGGCATTGAAAACATCCTCTAGACTTGTGAAGTAGTCTGGATGGTCAAAGTCAATGTTGGTGATGATAGAATATTCTGGGTGGTAAGGCATGAAATGGCGCTCGTATTCGTCTGATTCGAAGACAAAATATTTAGCATTTTCTGAACCACGACCTGTCCCGTCCCCAATCAAGAAACTTGTATCTGTGATGTGAGACAAAACATGAGACAACATACCAGTTGTTGAGGTTTTCCCATGTGCTCCAGCAACTCCCATGCTGACAAAGTCACGCATAAAGCTCCCTAGAAATTCATGGTAACGTTTGTAGCTGAGGCCATTTTGATCAGCGTAGGCAACTTCAACATTATTATCTGGACGAAAGGCATTCCCGGCGATAATTTCTAGATCACCTTGCAGATTCTTTTCATCAAACGGAAGAATGGTAATTCCTGCTTGCTCCAAACCACGTTGTGTAAAGTAGTACTTTTCAACATCTGACCCTTGAACCTTATGCCCCATTTGGTGCAACATCAAGGCCAAGGCACTCATCCCTGATCCTTTAATTCCAATAAAATGATATGTCTTTGACATGCTTTTCTCCCTTATTCCGTGATTCTTGTCAGGTTCAACTCTTGGGCAACCTGACGTTCCTGTTCTGATTGCTTATTCTTTTTATTATAAATCTGGCTCTTCTTCAGAAAATCATAGTTGTTCTTTTTAGCTTTACCAGATTGATTTTCAAAAGTCGGAGTCGCTACTTGTCCAGCTTCTTCAGCTAGAATATAGTGGGACTGACTCAAGTTTTTGCTAAATTTAGCAAACTCACCTGGATTTTCCTTTTGAAATGGTGCTGTTGGTTGGCTTCCATGACGAGCATGAGTTGAAGAAGAATGACGTCTAGTATGACTAACGTCTTGGGTCAAATACTTGGCTGAACGTTTCTTTTTTAGATCCGCACGCGCCTCTTCTCGAGCCAACTCTGCATAAGTCTTTTCAACTTTTTTTACTTCTGGAGCTGGTTCTGGCTTTTTGCTTACCACAGGAGCAACTACACTAGCTTCCTCAACAATAGGAGACCATTCTAAATAGTTTTTATCTCGGTAATCACCTTTGATATTGCTAATAAAGTCTGACTCATCATACAAGTCCATGACTGGCATTTCGGTCAGCATGATTTCGTCATCTGACACCAATGGAAATCGATCTTGTTTCATTTTGTATTTCCTTTCAACTCTTCATTATAGCGTATTGTCTTGATTTTTCAAGTGTTGGCTTCAGAAATTCCCAAAATTTCACGAATTTCTGCCAGACTGAGACTCGCACGTGACTCCGTACCATCTAAAACTTGGGAAACCAAATGTTTTTTCTGTTCTTGAAGTTCCTGGATTTTTTCTTCAATGGTTCCCTTAGTAATCAAACGATAGACCTCTACCTTCTGCTCCTGTCCCATACGATGAGCACGTCCGATAGCTTGGGCTTCAACCGCAGGATTCCACCAAAGGTCAACTAGGATGACGGTATCAGCTCCCGTTAAATTAAGACCGACACCTCCTGCCTTCAGAGAGATGAGAAAGGTGTCTCTTTCTCCCTGATTAAAGGCCTTGGTCATCTCTTGTCTGTCTTGAGCAGGAGTTGAGCCTGTGATTTTGAAAGAAGTCAAACCCAAGTCTGGAAGTTCTTGCTCGATTTTTTCCAACATTCCTTTGAATTGTGAGAAATCAAGACCCGATGGCCACCATCAGCCACTTGTAGCAATAAATCTCGGAGACTATCGAGTTTCCCGCTGGCGCCATGGTAATCGTCCATAAAGAGAGCTGGCGTATCGCAGATCTGGCGCAATCGCATGAGGCCAGATAAGATTTCTACCCTACTTCTTTGGAATTCTTGATCTGTCACTTGCGCTAGACGCTCTCGCATCTGTTGCAACTGGGCCAAATAGATGGCCTTCTGCTGGTCTTCCAGTTCATTTTTATAGACGACTTCGATCAGATCAGGCAGTTCTGTAAGAACTTCTTCTTTCTTACGTCTCATGACAAAGGGCTTGATAAACTGCGCCACCTGCTCAGCTGGTAATTTCATAAACTCTTTCTTGTTCGGTAAAAGCCCAGGTAGCACAATTTGAAAGATAGACCACAACTCTCCTAGATGGTTTTCTATGGGCGTACCTGACAAGGCAAAGACTGCTGGCACCACAAACTGGCGCAAACTCTGAGCAATCTTGGTGTGAGCATTTTTCATGACCTGAGCCTCATCTAAAAAGAGAAAATCAAAGGACATCTCTTGATAGAGGTCACTGTCTTGACGAAAGCTCGCATAACTTGTCACATAGATTTGATGATTTTGAGAAAGAATCACTTCTCTATTCGCTTTCAAACCATGAACAACAGCCAAATCCAACTGCGGTGCAAATCTTCTGAATTCATCTGCCCAGTTGTAGATCAAACCTGACGGCGCCAAAATCAAGACACGACTATCTTCTGTAACCTGACTTGTCAAAAAAGCAATGGTCTGCAGTGTTTTACCCAGTCCCATATCGTCTGCCAAGATGCCTCCAAAACCGTAATGATGGAGCATCTGGAGCCAACGCACACCCTTTTCTTGATAGTCTCTCAAACTCGCTTGAACCTGTACCGCTCCTAAAGGAAAGTCCTCAGGATGGGTCAAATCATGGGCCAAATGCTGAAATTCCTCCGAAAATGCTATCCGATCGCGACCTTCAAAAATTTGAGAAAGACTATAAGCTAAAGATTTCCTAGCTTTGAAAGAGCCATCTTTTAGTTCAACACCCAGTTCCTGCAAATTCTGACGAATCTGCTTGGTTTCCTCATCAAAAAAGAATACTTGATCAGAAGAACTGATATAGAAATCCTGATTGCTGGTTAAGGCTTTAAGAGCTTGATTAATCTCTTCTTGCCCAATCCCTTGGAAGTCAAACTGAATTTCCAGCAGTCCTCCTTTGGACTCAATCTGAACCTGAGGAGTTTGAAGGCTGTAGAGCTGATTTATCTCATCAGACAAGAAAACTTGACCCAACTTCTCAAAAGCAGGAATCGTATGGTGAAAGAAAGAGTAAACTACCTCAGGCTTCAAAGCCTGTCTCCAAGACTGAAAATCAGCCTCAAAACCAGCCCCTAAACTAACTTGAAATATCTGGCTTTCTAGGGCAGCATCGCTAGCGAAAGGTAATTCTTCCAGCTGTTGACGACTAGTCACCTTAATATCTCCATAATCAAACTCGATATCCAAGCGGATACGACCATCCTTCTCCTTGTCAAAGTAAAAGATCGGTGAAAAGGGTCTGATTTGCAAGCGCTCAGGAGCAGAAACTGTGCCCAGCTGTCCAAACAAAGGAAGACAGGAAGCCAATCGATCCCGATCTCCAGTATCAAACTGGAGGCATTTTCTCCCTTTTGTTTCCTGAGGAAGTTCATTGATTTCTTTTAAAAGACTCATTTGTTTAGGGGTTAAGAGATAAACATTGCCCTTACGAAAGAGAACCGCCCCTCCATAGAATACATTGACCCGCTCACTTTCAGCGATTTCCATCTCAAAATAATCAGGGTACTCCTGCACGGAAAAAGAGAAAAGTCCTGCATCAGGATCTAAATCATGAAAGAGGAGATTCTCATAGCTATCAAGCTGGTGGTCAAAATGAAAATCTTCCAAGTTCATCAATAACCCCACACCCTGCTCAAAAAAGGTCAGAGGAATAAAGAGATGACGACCTTGATTTGGGAAAAAGAGTTCCTGACTGAGCCCCTCCTCAATCAAGCCCCGTAAAAAAGTAAGAACTTCTTGACTCGATTCGTTAAAAACCTCCCAAAACAAGTTATTCTCATAGTGTTTCCCGATCATGTAAGATTTGCTTTGGGCCAAGACCTTCAAAAAGAGTGGAATATCACGGATGACATAATATTTTTGACTCTCAAGCAAACCGATTCGAAGAGTCCAAAGGAGGCGATTGGTTCCAGCTTCCACCTGGCCTAGAGCCGACAAAGTGTATGTCTCTTCTCGTTTTTGAGGTTGAACACGCTCCAAAAAACTACCACCAAAACTAACCTTGGTTTCAACTTCTTCTTGCTCTTCATGTCCTTTTTCTAAGGTTTGTAAAATCACCTGACCTTCTTCATCATTTTTCAGATAATGCTCGAGCGCTGCTAGGTGAATACAGTAACCTCTTTTTTGGAAAAAATCGCAAGCGCAAAAAACAAGATCATCCTCTAAACTGTAGCGCAAATCTTCTCCAGCTACACGTGTATAGAGGCGATTCCCTTTTTCCTTGATGATCTCAATCTTGCCCGTCTCATAGAGGGTGACCCCCTCCATGCGCAATTTTCCTGGAATCAATTTAGCCATAGTTACCCCTTTATCTTATCTCCTCATTATACCATATTATCCCCTATGAAAATAGCCTTCCAGGAAGACTTTTCTCCTAGAAGGCTCGATTCTTAAAGTGTAGCAAAAGTGGTCATGATGCGTTGACAAACCTCTTCCAAAAGTGTTTTAGGCATGGCAACATTGAGACGGGCATGAAGGGTCCCTTCTTCTCCAAAGTCCAAGCCTCGGTTCAAGATGACCTTGGCTTTATTCTTCAAAAGCTCTTGCAAGCGCTCATCCGTTAGGTTATAGGCAGAAAAATCCAGCCAGATTAAATAGGTCCCTTGGGGTTTCATGACCTGAATCTTGGTTTCGTTGCCCAAAACATCCACTACATAGTTAATGTGGTCTTCGATGACTTCTTTTAGCTCTCCTAACCAGTTCTTGCCATAACGGTAGGCAGCTTCTGTTGCCAAATACCCCAAACCTGAAATTTCATGCTGGTTATTGGCCAACTGTCGTTTTTGAAAAGCAACACGAAGCTTTGGATTTTCAATGACAGCATAGGAATTTCGTTCCAGCAATATTAAAGGTCTTGGTAGCACTGCTCAAGATGAGGGCAAAGTCTTTGAAAGCAGGATCAATGGTATTAAAAGACTGGTGTTTGTGACCAAAGAGGGCCAAATCTTGGTGAATCTCATCCGAAACCAGCAATACACCATGTTTTTGGCAGAGATGACCAATCTTTTCTAACACTTCCTTTTCCCACACACGGCCCCCAGGATTATGAGGGTTGCAAAGGATATAAAGCTTCACATCCTCTTCCACCAATTCCTTCTCCAACTGGTCAAAATCAATCTCAAACAACCCGTCCTTTTCCACCAAATGATTGGTAATCAATCGGCGATTGTTGAGTTTGACACTGCGAGCAAAAGGTGGATAGACCGGTGTGTTAATTAGAACAGCTTCCCCCTCTTTTGTAAAGGCTTGAATGGCTGTTGAGATAGCTGGCACCACTCCCTCGATAAAGAAAAGAGCATCCTTGTCAAAGTGATACCCGTGTTGACTGGCTTCCCAATCCTGAACCGACTCAATCAAAGCGTTGCTTGCATAAGTATAACCATAGACCAACTGATCCGCATAGGCTTGTACAGCTTGTCGAACCTCAGGCAAAACCACAAAGTCCATATCTGCTATCCAGGCTGGTAGAACTTCTCGATCAGCTTCCGCTTCTTTCCATTTATAGGTATGGTGTCCAAAACGATTGGGCAGGCTTGTAAAATCATATTTTCCCATATTTGTCTTATCCTTCCAAAGCTCGGCGCAAGTCCGCAATCAAATCTCTAGCATCTTCAATCCCAATAGACAAGCGCAAGAGGTCGTCTGTCAAACCGTAGGAATGGCGTACTTCTGCTGGAATATCCGCATGGGTTTGAGTCGTCGGATAGGTGATCAGACTCTCCACTCCACCCAAACTTTCCGCAAAAGAGAATACCTTTAAGCTATTTAAAATATGAGGAATACGCTTTTCATCCACTACTTTAAAGGAAATCATACCCCCACGTCCAGTATAGAGCACTTCCTTGACAGCAGGTGAATCCTTCAAAAAGGCAACCACTTCTTGGGCATTGGCTGTGGAACGTTCCATACGAAGAGATAGAGTTTTAAGACCACGAATCAACTGATAACTATCAAACGGTGATAAGACCGCACCTGTCGTATTGAGATTATAGAACAATTGTTCATATAGTTCTAAACTATTAGTCACAACCACCCCAGCCAAGACATCATTGTGCCCTGCTAAATACTTGGTAGCTGAATGAAGAACAATATCCGCACCGTCTTCAATCGGACGTTGGTAAATCGGGCTGTAGAAGGTATTGTCCACCACAACCTTGGCGCCCTTGGCATGAGCTAGTTTTGCCAGTTTTGCAATATCAAATTCCAACATCAAGGGATTGGTTGGCGTTTCGATATAGAGAACATCCACATCATTTTCCAGCTCAGCAATCAACTCTGCTTCAGTATTGGCATAGGTAAAATGGAAACGGCCTTCTTGCTCGACTTGATTGAACCAACGGAAAGAACCCCCATACAGATCGCGTACAGCCAAGACTTTACTTCCTACTGGAAAAACACTAAAAGCCAGTACAATCGCAGCCATTCCTGAGCTTGTCGCTAGGGCATAATCTGCTGATTCGATTGCCGCCAAGACTTCCTCCGCCTTACTGCGAGTTGGATTTTTAGTACGGGTATAGTCAAATCCAGTAGACTGGCCAAACTCTGGATGCTGATAAGTGGTTGAAAAATGAAGCGGTGTTACCAAGGCACCTGTAGCCTCATCTGACTTGATCCCAGCCTGGGCCAAAATTGTGTTGATGTGTCGTTCTTTGCTCATACAATACCTCCAAATCTATAGTAACTATTGTACCACTTATTTTTACTAACTCATTTTCTTGTTTTCAAGAGCTAGTTATAGTTTCAAACTATATAAAAACGATAGTTTCTTGAGAAACTATCGTTTTTCCTGTTGAATAGACTGGTTATTTAACGTGTTTTGCCAGTTCTTCTTGGGCTTTCTTATTTGATTCTTCTTTTTCTTTCAACCATTTTTCTTTAGCTTTTTCATACTCATCAGCCGTTACAGTCTTATCTTGTAACTTGAGATACTTGTATGATTCGACACCCTTATTTCCAGCTTGTGAGAATGGTGATGAGAATGGAACTGTCTTTCTCAAGGTCGGTGTTCCACCCTGAGAAACGTTTGGAATAGCAAGGGCGCTATCAACGAGCCAAGCTTGAATTTCAGCATATTTTTCATAACGTTTTGCTGGATCTTGCTCCTTGTTCGCTTCTTCTAACATTTGAGTGTAAGTATCCAGACCAACTGCCTTAGCCTTGTCATTGACCTCACCTGGTTCTAGACCAATGTTTTGCAACATACCACCGTTATTGACATTTAAGATATCAAGATAACTTGATGGATCCAAGTAGTCCGCACTCCAACCGCCATTATAGATATCAAAGTCTTTTTGAGCTGCAGTTTGAGCTAGGTAGCTAGAGTTGTCAAAGTCATCTGTTGATAGCTGTTGGATATCGATAACCACATTCTCAGCTCCTAGAACAGATTCGATGGATTGTTTCAAAGAGCTTGCTTCAAGTACACCTTTTTTAGCTGATTGGTCTACAGATACATCCAAGTGGATTGGGAATTGCACACCCTTAGCTTCCAATTCTTTCTTAGCTTCTGCAAATTTAGCTTTAGCCTTGTCAGGATTGTAGTATGGATCTTGCGCATCTGCAAAGTTGATTCCTTGCCATTCTTGGCCATAGTTGACCATCTTTTCTGAAACAACATCGCCAAAGTCTTTTCCGTTGATGCTTACAAATGTTGGAGGTACAACCAAGTTACGAATAATCTTTGTTGCTCCGTCCTCCCCTTGAGATTGTGCTCCATAGGCTGTACGGTTATAAGCATAGTTGAAGGCTTGACGGAAGTTTTTATTCAGAACTGCTTCTTGGGTTGATTTCTTTTCGATATCTGAAGATTTAGACGTGAAGTTATAAGACTTTCTGTCCAAGTTGAAGTTTATGTAATAAGAAGTTGCATTTTGCATACTATAGATGATGTTATCCTTGTTCTTCTCTTTAATTCCTTCAAAACTTGAGCTATTTGGATAGAGACGTGCATAGCTGTAGACTCCTTCTACAAAGTTACGTGCTAGTGCATCTTGGTCACTACCATCATAATAGGCCAATTTCACATCATCCACAAAGACATTTTTTTCATCCCAGTAGTTGGGATTTTTCTTGAATTCGATAACAGATTTTGAAACAAACGATTTCATCAAGAAAGGTCCATTGTACAAAATACTAGAAGGGTCTACCTTACCAAAGTCATCCCCTTTTGATTTTAAGAAATCTGCATTGACAGGGAAGAGAATGGTTGAAGTTGTTTTAGAATTCCAATAAGATTCTGGACGTGTCAAAGTGTACTGAACTGTTTGGTCGTCAATCGCCTTAACACCGACAGTTGAAAAGTCAGTTGTTTTCCCGTTGATATAGTCATCCAAACCTGCTACAGAGTCTTGAACCAGGTACAAGGCTTCGGATTTTTTATCAGCAGCATATTTCAAACCTGTCACGAAGTCTTGAGCCGTTACAGGGGCGTATTCTTCACCCTCGTATGTATACCACTTAGCGTCCTTACGAAGTTTATAGGTATAGGTCAAACCATCCTTAGAAACGGTCCAGTCCTCCGCTAAAGATGGAACATAGTTCCCATATTGGTCATTTTTCCATCAAACCATCAACCAAATTGGTAACAATATCATTGGTTGTTGCACGGTTTTCAGCCAGATAGTTCAAACTAGATGGATCACTAGAGTAAACATAGTTGTATGTTTTAGATGAACTTGCTGAGTTCCCACATGCGCTTAGTAGGATACCTGCGCTTAACACGACACCTGCCAGTGTCAGATACTTGGCCTTAGACTTTTTCATTTCCAGAACCTCCTGTTTTTAAATATTTGTTATATTATACAGTTTTGGTTTTTATTTAGTCAAGCTTTTTTTGAAGAAAAAGTCAAAAAAACATATTTTTTTGCTACTAAATTTAGAAAAAGTTCTACTTTTTTTAATATTTTTGAACAATAAAAACAACCTTTCTTTAATAGAAAGGTTGTAATTATAACTTTTATTTATAAATCATTTACGATATTTTCAATCGTGTCCGTAGTCGATCTGCTTGAGCTTGGCCAATTATCTTGTCCAAGAGTCGTGTCCGTAGACTCATCAAGCCATAAAGACCTCCTCCAAGCCCTCCGATGAGAGCTACATAAAGGAAACTCCAGAAGCGTCCACTTGGCTGGAAGACAAAACCGAGTAGCCACTGTATGAAACCAACTAAGATAAACATGACAAGGGTCAAAATAGTAATCAAGATAGTTCGCTTCAAGATAATCTTTCGACGAGCACCCGTTACTTGGCAGATATCTCGGTACATCAAGACATTCGGAATGATCAAGCCGATAGTCGTTGAAATCAAAGGACCGTAGCTGTGGAAAATAGCAATGGTTGGCAATTGCAAGATGATCTTAGCAATGGAACCATAGATAAAGTAAAGAACTGCCTTGCGGTTGCGGAACATGGCCTGAAGCATAGGAGACAAGACCATATACAAGCCTAGGATAGTAGACTGCAAAACTGCAAAGACAAATAAACCCATAGCCAGACTATCTGGCTTACCATAAAAGACTGTGTAGAGCGGTTCTCCTACCATGACAACTCCAACCGTTGCTGGCAGCAAGAATAAGAGAAGCATGGTCATACTATCTTGAACTAGGCGAGCTGCTGCCTGCAAGTCACCTTTTACATAGTTCTCCGTCAAAAGTGGCAAGCCAACACTACCAATGGAAACTCCTACAGAGATTAAAATCATGGTAATTTTATTCGGATTGGCAGAGAAATAAGAAAACATAACAACCAAGTCTTCATTGCTGTAGTTGGTAAACCAAGTCATGCTTCTGATAAAAGTCATCTGGTCCAAGATTTGGAAAAGCTGGATGGCTGATCCTGTCAGGATGAAGGGAATGGCTTCCTTGATAGTATCGACTAAGAGTCGCTTGCTATTGATTTTATCCCGTGTTTCAAATACTCTTTTGAGTAAACCTTCTTGGGCTAGGAAGTAGATCAGGACTACAAAACTAGCCACCATCCCCACAAAAGCCGCAAAGGTCGATTGGGTAACTGCTGATAAGTAGTCACCAGAACCCATCTTCATAATGAAGAAGGTCGCCATCAACATCCAGATGACACGAATCACCTGCTCAGCGATTTGGCTCATAGCATAAGGCTTGAGGTTATTCATCCCTTGGAAGAAACCTCGGATGACACTCATGGACGGGAAAATCAAGACCGCCCAAGCCAAGCTCTGCATGATAGGTATCAAATCTTTGCCAACACCTGATAAATCTGCTAACCAAGGAGAAAAGAGATACAAGACCAAGGCAAAGACCAGTCCCAAGCCAGTCATAAAGCCTAGGAAACTCCGAATCAAGGCAAAGCTGTGCTCTTCTTCCCGCATGGTATTGTATTTAGCCACTTGTTTTGCGACCGCAACTGGGATACCCGCTGTTGAAATCAGCAAGAACCAAGCATAAATATTATAACCCATAGTAAAGAGTCCATTTGCCTTAGCGGCATAAGTCCCCATCCAGATATACCAGGGAATAATATAGATAGCACCAAGGAGGCGACTAATAAAGTTACTAGCTGTTAGCCAAGCAGTCCCTCGCAACATCTGGGCTTGCTGGTGATTGTTTTCGTTAGACATAGCTTCCTCATTCAATTTTGATAACTAGGAAAAGTTCCTTATCTTCCATTATAAACTTTTCCTTGTTACTTGTAAAATTCAGACTTTCGGTTTACAATAGAAAGTATGATAAAGATTGAAACTATATTAGACATTTTAAAAAATGATGGTCTCTTCCGTGAGATTATCGACCAAGGACATTACCACTACAACTACAGCGATGTTATTTTTGACAACATCAGTTACGATAGCCGAACAACCAAAGAAAATACTCTATTTTTTGCAAAAGGCGCTGCATTTAAAAAAGAATACCTCATTTCTGCTATAAGTCAAGGTTTAGCTTGGTATGTCGCAGAAAAGGACTATGAAGTCGGTATCCCCGTCATCGTTGTGAACGATATCAAAAAAGCCATGAGTTTGATTGCTATGGAATTTTATGGTAATCCCCAAGAGAAACTCAAAATTCTCGCTTTCACAGGGACAAAAGGAAAAACAACAGCAGCTTACTTTGCATACAACATCCTATCTCAACGCTACCCAACAGCCCTTTTGTCAACTATGAACACAACTCTAGATGGCAAGACTTTCTTTAAATCTTCCTTTTCAACACCTGAAAATATCGATCTTTTCGACATGATGGCTCAGGCTGTTAAAAATGGTAGAACCCATCTCGTAATGGAAGTCTCTAGTCAAGCCTATCTAGTCCATCGAGTCTATGGTCTGACCTTTGATGTAGGAGTCTTTCTTAACATCACTCCTGACCATATCGGACCAATTGAGCATCCGACTTTTGAAGATTACTTCTACCATAAACGTCTCTTGATGAAAAATAGCCGAGCAGTTGTCATTAACAGCGACATGGACCACTTTTCTGTCTTGAAAGAGCAAGTTGAACATCAAGAGCATGATTTCTACGGTAGTCAGTCGAGCAACCAAATCGAGAATTCCAAAGCCTTTAGCTTTTCAGCTACAGGTAAACTCGCTGGTGATTATGATATCCTACTCATCGGCCACTTTAATCAAGAAAATGCAGTCGCTGCTGGACTTGCCTGCCTTCGTCTAGGTGCTAGTCTAGAGGACATCAAAAAAGGAATCGCTGCAACCCGAGTTCCTGGACGTATGGAAGTCCTCACACAGAAAAATGGTGCTAAAGTCTTCATCGACTATGCCCACAACGGGGACAGTCTAAAAAAACTCATCAATGTAGTTGAAACTCATCAAACTGGAAAAATCGCTCTGGTTCTCGGTTCGACTGGAAACAAGGGGGAGAGTCGTCGCAAAGACTTTGGTCTCCTCCTCAATCAACATCCTGAGATTCAAGTCTTTCTCACAGCTGATGACCCCAACTATGAAGATCCAATGGTGATTGCGGAAGAAATCAGCAGCTATATCAGTCATCCTGTTGAAAGATTGCCGATCGCGAACAAGCCATCAAGGCAGCGATGGCCATCACAAATCAAGAACTAGATGCCGTGATTATTGCGGGTAAGGGTGCTGATCGCTACCAAATCGTCAATGGAGTGAAAGAATCCTACCCTGGTGACGCAGCTGTCGCAGAACGTTACCTATAAAATCAAAAAATCAAGGGAAGTTTTCCCTTGATTTTTTAGTCTTCTTTCTTAAATGAGTTTTTAAGACCTTCAACGGCACCTTCTACAGCACCTTTAGCATCTTCAACAACTTCTTTTGCTTTGGCAACTGTTTTTTCTACAGCACCTTCTGCTTCAGTTTTGCTATCGCCAGTAACTTTACCAAATCCTTCTTTGATAGCACCAGTTGCTTGTTCCAATTTATTTTCAAGTGACATAGCTCTGTCTCCTTTTGTTTTAATACGATAATGGTTATCGCTTACATTTAGTTTATGCTTATTCTTTAGCAAAGTCAAACAATCTGCTCAAAAGCAAACAATTAAGACAAATAGAAAGACAAGCGTTCCTTGTCAAAATCAACAGCCAACTCATACTTTCCTTCTTCATTTTGAACAATATAACCCAAGACGACTAAACTCTCAACAAAGATATCACGCCGTTTCTGCATAAGCTGGTCCTTTTTGAGGAACTTGAGTAAAAACGTCGTCATATACTTGAGGGCATACTCAGGATTGACATCTCCCAAAATGGCATAGAGTTCCTGCTGTTTTTCTGTCAAAGGATATTGATTCTTGACCTTGTAGAAATAATTCGACAGGGTCATCTTTTCTCTAGCAAAATCCGTAGATTCGACTAAAATGGCAGCATTGGTTTGATTGCGCAATTCTGTCTCAAAAGTATTCTCTAGCAAAGCTTGATAGACTGGACTGTCCTCTCTGATAAAAATTTCTTGGTCAAGGGCTAAATTATCCGTAGATTCTAAAAAAGGGAGATTGAGGGAATAGCGTTTATTTTCCCTTAGGATTAAACCTGCCTTTATATACTCTTCCATCAGTTTATCAACTGCCACATCTGGAAACTGAGCCTTGATTTCCCGGAGGATTACATCATCATGACGGTCAAGATAGTCCACCAAATCTATAAAAAATGACTGTCCAGTTAAACGGGAGGGATTAAAAATCTGAATCATGAAGATTCCTTTCTTTACATTCTAAAAGAGGAGATGCTGCCAACTGACTGGGATTGGTCCCCGGCTGGTTTAGAGGCACAGGAAGTTCGAGTTTCCCATAATATTCTCTCCAAAAATCACTAATCTCCTGCTCCCCATCCCCAAATTTCATCGGAACACTTTCAAAAATAGGGAGAATTTCCGCGATGTACTGGGAGCAGTAAAAACCAGACCCATCTGGATAAAAAGAGGCATTATAGGGTGCACCTAAATGTTTGCTAGCTCTCTCCTTTACCAAGTCAACTTCCAGCTCTGGGTAGGTATAGAGATCGTAGAGATGAGTTGATTCAAAAAAATCAGCTGGTTCTTGACAGATAACACCTGCTTGCCCACTAGCATGGTAGATCAATCCGTCCAAAAAGATGGCTACATGGCTATAGTTACCAGTAGAAGCCTGGATGGCCTGCCCCATATCTGAAAGGTCCTTCACAAAAATCAAATCACCATTTTCTAACATCTTTCTCTCCTAGAAAAAAAGGAGCCGAAACCCCTTTAGCTATAAGGAAACTAACGTTTCCTCATTTCAACTATCACTCAGACTATTAGCCATTAAAGCTTTCTGTCAACTGAGGCACCACTTGTTTCTTACGTGAAACGGCACCTGGAAGGAAAGCATGGTTGTTTTCAAGTTTGAAGTTGAAGGCTGCTTCGACCTTGTCCATGTTTGATCCAAGAGCCAAATTTCTGAGTTTGAGTTAACGATATCTGTAATCATCAAGACAAAGTCAGAGTAGCCATTTGCTGTATTGGCCGCTTGCATTGCAGCTTCAATTTCTGCTTGACGTTCCAAGACTTCAGCAATATCAACTGTGTTTACTTGGGCAACACGGACCTTATTTCCGTTGAGTTCAAAGGTCTTAGCATCGATATCAATCAATTCTTCAGCAGATTTGCTAGCTAAGTTTGTACCAGCTTTCAGCATGGCAAGACCGTACTCTTCCAAGTTGACACCAGCCAATTCAGCCAATTCAGGAGCAATGACTTTATCAGATGGGTGAGTTGTTGGTGATTTCAAAAGAAGGGTATCTGAAATCAAACCAGACAGCATCAAACCTGCAATTTCTTTAGGAACTGCTACACCGTGTTCTTTGAACATGCGGTAAACGATAGATGAAGCTGATCCAACTGGTTCCAAGCGCATGTAAAGTGGGCTTGCAGTTTCAAAGTTAGCCACACGGTGGTGGTCTACAACACCGTAAACTTCTACTTCAGCGATATCTGACACTGATTGTTGGAATTCATTGTGGTCAGTCAAGATGACTTGCTCTGCACCTTCTGCTTTAGCAGATGTGATAACGCGTGGTGCTTCAACACCAAAATAGTTCAATACATAGGCTGTTTCTTCATTAGGGGTTCCAAGTGCTACTGCTTCTGTGTCCAATCCATAAGCCTCTTTTGCAAGATAAGCAAAGGCTACAGATGACCCAATGGCATCTGAATCTGGATTTTGGTGACCAAATACTAGAATCTTAGACATGATAATACCTCGTTTCTTTATTCTCCTTATTGTAGCACTTTTTTCCTCTTTTGACAAAAGTAAGAGGAGTCAAAGGACTCCTCATTAGACATCAATATGGTTGGCTAGATTTTTCTCTTGATTTTCGGATAAAAATCGTTCTTTCTGTGGTCTTTTCTTACGTTTGAGAAGAGCCTCTGCAGACATGGCTTCTTCCTTGCTAGCAAAGCCTCCACATAGATAAGTTTGACTGGTAATCGAGCTCGGGTATACTTGGCTCCCTTACCACTATTATGAACGGCAAGGCGCCTCTTCACATCCGTTGTATAGCCCGTATAATAAGAACCGTCGCGACACTCTACCACATACATGTAGGCCTTATGATCCATAGTAAATCTCTTGAATTTCTGGGGTATAAGAACCATCATCATTGTGAACAATGAGCGGTGGCAAGACCTTGAAGCCACTAATAGATCCATCTTTGATAGCTTCGATTAAAAGCATATTAGCCTCCTTCTCTCGTTTAGGATAGACAAATTGCAGGCGCTTGGGTGCTAAATTGTGGCGTTGAAGCATGTCTAGAATATCCAACAGTCGATCTGGACGGTGAACCATGACAAAACGACCATTAGACTTGAGAATACTCTGAGCACTTCGACAGATTTCCTTAAGATTAGTCGCAATTTCGTGTCTTGCTAGGAGGTAGTGTTCACTCTCGTTCAGATTGGAATGCGGATCCACCTTGAAATAAGGCGGATTGCACAAAATCATGTCCACCTTACTTCCCTGAATGCGAGCAGGCATATTTTTCAAATCATCGCAAATAACCTGCATCTGCTCTTCCAAGCCATTCAACTGAACCGAACGCTCTGCCATATCCGCCAAACGCTCCTGAATTTCTACAGAGAGAATTTTTGCCTTGGTACGACTACTTGCAAAAAGTCCTACTGCACCATTGCCAGCACAAAAGTCCACAATTAAGCCATTTTTAGGAAAGCGAGGAAAGCGTGACAAGAGAACACTATCCACCGAATAGCTGAACACTTCTCTATTTTGAATGATCTTGATATCTGTCGAAAAGAGCTGGTTGATTCGCTCTCCTGATTTTAATAATTGTTCTTCTTTCATACTTCCATTATATCAAACTATGTTAACATTACAAATGATTTAAATAACCGTATTTACGGCTTCTTTTTTAAATGCTCCAAGGCTTCTCTTGTCCAAACAGGCATCATTCGAGCAAGTGGCGCAAAACCGTGCTTGATACGATCATTTGAAAAACGTCTCCGTCTTGGCAATTGATGTTTTTCTTCCTCCAAAGTACGGATAGAAAGACTGGCTTTCCCAGTGTATTCGTCAAAATCCACCACCTGTACTTGAACCTCATCACCAATTTTTAAAATATCATAGATATTCTCAATAAATCCCGTCCGGATTTCCGAGATGTGAATCAGCCCTGTCACCCCTGTCTCTAACTCGACAAAGGCACCATAGGGCTGAATTCCTGTAATACGCCCGTTTAGCTTATCACCAATTTTCATCCTAGTCCTCAATTTCAATCGTTTCAATTACCACATCTTCAACTGGCTTGTCCATTGCACCAGTCTCAACAGCTGCAATGGTATCTAAGACAGCAAAAGATGCTGCATCTACCAATTGCCCAAAAACAGTATGGCGGCGGTCAAGGTGAGGAGTTCCACCTTGCTCTGCATAAATCTCAGCGATTGGTTCTGGCCAACCACCACGCGCAATCTCTTTCTTAGAGTATGGCAAGTGTTGGTTTTGCACGATGAAAAACTGGCTTCCATTGGTATTCGGTCCAGCATTGGCCATAGAAAGAGCACCACGAATATTATAAAGTTCTTCTGAAAATTCATCCTCAAACGCTTGACCATAAATTGACTCTCCGCCCATACCAGTACCAGTTGGGTCTCCACCTTGGATCATAAAGTCCTTGATAATGCGGTGGAAAATCACACCATCATAGTAACCATCTTTTGAAAGAGCAACAAAGTTGGCTACTGTTTTGGGAGCCTGCTCAGGGAAAAGCTTGATACGCAAGTCTCCGTAATTTGTCTTAATAGTCGCCAACGGACCTTCTACTGTTTCAATGTCTACTTGTGGGAAATGCAATTCTTTTTCTACCATACCAAATCCTTCTAAGGCATCAAAAATGCCATCTTTTTCTACTGTTTTTGTAATATAATCTGCTTTTTCTTTGATTTTTTCATGGGAAATTCCCATGGCAATGCTAATTCCTGCATAATCAAAGAGTTCCAAGTCATTCAGACCGTCTCCAAAGACCATGACATTCTCTGGTTTCAAGCCTAAATGCTCTACCACCTTGGCTACACCTGTGGCTTTTGAACCTGAAATAGGCACGATATCAGATGAATGTTCATGCCAACGCACCATGCGAAGTTTACCAGAGAGACTATCTGGCAAGTGCAGGTCATCTCCTTTTTCCTCAAAGGTCCACATCTGATAAATCTCTACTTTTTCATGAAAATCTGGATCCACATCCAAGTTTGGATAAATCGGATCAATAGCCTCACTGATCAGTTCTGTTCGAGTGGAGAGTTTGGCGTCATGACTGCCAACCAAGCCGTACTCAATCCCCTCTTGTTTTGTCCAAGCGATGTATTCTTCCACATCTTCTTTGGCAATCTGATGCTGATAAATGATTTGACCTTTTTTATCTTCTATATAGGCCCCATTTAGGGTTACAAAAAAGTCAGGTTTAAGATCACGAATCTCTGGAACAACACCAAAAATACCTCGTCCAGAGGCGATTCCTGTTAAAATTCCTTTCTCTCGCAACTGCTTAAAAACAGTGGGAATTGTCGCCGGAATAAAGCCCGTCTTTGACGTACGCAAGGTATCATCAATATCAAAAAAGACGATTTTAATCTTCTTTGCCTTGTATTTTAATTTTGCATCCATCTCTCTACCTCTTTTCCATCACTCTTTCCATTATACCATAAAGTAGAGAAATCCCCTATCTTCAAAAAAATTCACTATCTCTTATTCGAATTTCTTGGATAGGTACAGAACTAAATCATCATTATTTGAATAGTAGCATTCATTTCCAAGGGCTGATTTCGATACCAAACACCTGAACCATCTGGAATATAGCCTCGTTTGATGTACAATCTCTGAGCAGGACCATAGCCTGAATGGAGCCCAACACCAAGGGTCACCTTATCCGATATGAGCCTAACTCGTTTTTCTGCTTCTTCCAGCAAGAGATTTCCAATACCTTGATTTTGAAAGGGCTCAAAGACATTGAAATCTGAAAGTTCTGGAGCCATTCCAGCAAAAGGCCCCTGCTTAGCGTCGGGTAAAATCGTAATGTAACCCGCTACAGCACCCTCAACCTCTGCAACTAAGACTTCTCTCTCCCCACTTTCTTGCTCCTTAAAGTATCGAGTTAAAATCTCCTCTCTACTTGGCCAACCTTGGCTGATAAATCCTCGAGATAGATTTTTTATGTCAGATTCTTGCATTTTTCTAATTGAACATATCGTCTTCATAAGTTGCTCCTTTAAAGCTTTCTCCTACCATTATAGCACGATAATAAAGATTAAAAGAAAAAACCTAGTAAGACAAAAGAATCTTACTAGGTCAAAAGGGACTCCATTCTAACAGAGTCCTGGAAAAGTCTGAAAAAAAGGGCCACTGGACCGAAGTCGCCTTCTCGTTTCAAAGCTCGTGAAAAATGACCCACCAGGGTCTGAAAAAGAGGGCCACCCGGACCTCAACTCGCTCTCTCGTTTCAAAGCTCGTGAAAAAAAGACCCACCCGGACCTCAACTTGCTCTCTCATTTCAAGGCTCGTGAAAAAGAGGGCCACCCGGGCTCAACTCGCAATCACATTTCTATGCTCGTGAAAAAAAAAGACCCACCAGGGTCTGAAAAAGAGGGCCACCCGGACCTCAACTCGCTCTCTCGTTTCAAAGCTCGTGAAAAAAAGACCCACCAGGGTCTTAATTCGCTTTCTAGTTTTCAAGCTCATGAAAAAGAGGTCCACCCGGACCTCTTTTTTAATCTTCGTTTACGAAAGGCATCAAAGCCATTACGCGAGCGCGTTTGATAGCTGTTGTTACTTTACGTTGGTTTTTAGCTGAAGTTCCTGTTACACGACGAGGAAGGATTTTCCCACGTTCTGAAACGAAACGGCTAAGAAGCTCAGTATCTTTGTAATCAACATATTCAATTTTGTTTGCTGCGATGTAATCAACTTTTTTACGGCGTTTGAATCCGCCACGACGTTGTTGAGCCATGTTTTTTCTCCTTTATAGTATTAATTGTCCATTAGAATGGTAAATCATCATCTGAAATGTCCAATGGATTTGTTGCTCCAAATGGATTTTCAGAACGTGAAAAGTCTGGTACTGGGTTTGCAGGTGCTGATTGACCTGCAGTTGGTGCAGAATAAGCCCCACCTGTATGTCCTTCACGCACTCCGCGGCTTTCCAACATTTGGAAATTCTCAGCCACGACTTCTGTTACGTAGACACGTTGTCCTTGCTGGTTATCGTAACTACGAGTCTGGATACGACCTGTGATCCCGATAAGAGAGCCTTTTTTAGCCCAGTTAGCAAGATTTTCAGCCTGTTGGCGCCACATAACGACATTGATAAAATCAGCCTCACGTTCGCCATTTTGACTCTTGAATGTACGGTTTACTGCAAGAGTAAAAGTCGCAACTGCTACATTTGATGGGGTATAACGCAACTCAGCGTCACGAGTCATACGCCCTACAAGTACAACATTGTTAATCATAATTTACCTTCTTACGCGTCAAGTTTGACGATCATGTGACGAAGAATGTCAGCGTTGATTTTTGAAAGACGGTCAAACTCTTTAAGAGCTGCGTCGTCGTTTGCTTCAACGTTAACGATGTGGTAAAGTCCTTCACGGAAATCTTGGATTTCGTATGCAAGACGACGTTTTTCCCATGATTTTGATTCAACAACAGTTGCACCGTTGTCAGTCAAGATAGAGTCAAAACGTGCTACCAAAGCGTTTTTCGCTTCTTCTTCAATGTTTGGACGAATGATATAAAGAATTTCGTATTTAGCCATTGATATGTTCCTCCTTTTGGTCTAATGACCCCAAGACTTTGCAAGGGGTAAGTGAGGTTTGCTCACAATTAACTATTATACTAGAAATACTAGTAGATAGCAAGAGAAAAAAGATAAAAATGAAAAATAACTCTATTGCTTAGAAATAACATTCTCTTTCAGTTCTACAGCTCTGGCCATCTCTTTCAAAATGAAGAATAGTGAAAATCCGACTATTACTAAAAAGAATCCTAAGTAAATGAAGGCTACTACAAAACCTATAGCATCAATCAGCCAACCCGTTAGAGGAAAAATAACAATCATACTCAGGTTGAACATCATGGAGTAGACACTTAGCATGGTTGCACGTACCTCACTTGGGAGTCGCTTTTGTAAATCGTTGTCAAAAATCGGTTGAAAGAGAGCATATAAGGCGTTACTAATCAAATAAATCAAAATATAAATCAGTGGCGTACCAAAGTAGGAAAGTAAGTAGGTCACTCCCGTTAAGAGTACAAGAATTGGAAAGAGCTTTAAGGCGGAATATTTCTTTCCAATCTTACTCGCTAGATAAACTGCCCAGATATTCAAAACACTGCCGATCAGCATGACCATCGAAATCTGCCATCCTTCTAAGTCCGGCAGTTGATTTTGATAGTAAAAATAAAACATGCACATCAGTGTCCCGATGATTTGGGACAGAATCATCCAACTAAAAAGACTGGGGTTTCTCCGCAACTCCTCTTTGACAGTCAACATAATCCTTTTCATGGTCAGACGCTCAGATTTTTGAGCTTTAACACTAGGCTCTTTTAGCATCCAAGTTAAGAATAGGACGATTATAGAAGTGGCAATCATGATATAGTAGGTCAAGTGCAATTGACCATGGACAAAAAATCCCGCTAAAACGGTCCCCAAAGACCGAGTTCCTTCTGCTACTCCTGACATAAAACTTGAGATAGACAAGTAGCGCTCTTTTAATCCAGCCTCCACGGCCGAATCATAAACCATAGCTGCACTCGTCCCCGAATCAAAATTATAAGACAAGGCACTCACCACCATAGCGAGTGCGTAAATCCAAAAATTACCTTGTCCTAGTAACATGAGAATAGACGACGCAATCCCAGCAATCCGACTGAGATAAAGATTGGTTTTATATGAATAGCGGTCAGCTAACATTCCAGAGGGAATTTCGCAAATGACACTGGTGGCGTGAAAAATACTTTCCAATAAGCCAATCTGCCAAAGCGACATCCCGTTTTGACTGAGAAATAGAATCCAAAAGCTGGTAATGCCCAGAAAGGCAAAAAATTCCACTCCAGCCATGAGACCGATATTCTTCCGATAATTTGGTTTAAACATCATTTCTCCTTTAACAAGTGTATATGTATCTTTGTGTTTGTCACTTGTTAATCTGTGCTTTACATGTCCCTCACCTCTTCTTTCAAGTATTATGGTGTTTTGAAAAAACGCCCCTAGGGCGTTTTAGTCTTTTTATGGTTTGATACGGTGCAACATACGTGGGAATGGAATCGCTTCACGGATGTGTTTTGTACCTGCTGCGAAAGTTACCATACGCTCGATACCGATACCAAATCCACCGTGTGGAACAGTACCGTATTTGCGAAGGTCAAGGTAGAATTCGTACTCTGTACGATCCATTCCAAGTTCTTCCATCTTAGCGACAAGGGCATCGTAGTCTTCCTCACGCATGGAACCACCGATGATTTCTCCATAGCCTTCTGGTGCAAGCAAGTCTGCACAAAGCACGCGCTCTGGATTGCCAGGAACTGGTTTCATGTAGAAGGCCTTAATAGCTGCTGGATAGTTGATAACGAAAGTTGGCACACCAAAGTGGTTTGAAATCCAAGTTTCGTGTGGTGAGCCAAAGTCATCTCCATGTTCCAAATGCTCGTAGTCTGCATCTTCATCGTTTTCATGCTCTTGCAAGAGGTCAATAGCTTGATCGTAAGTGATGCGTTTGAATGGCTCTGCAATGTAGCGTTTCAAAAGCTCTGTATCGCGTTCCAAAGTTTCCAAGGCTTGAGGAGCACGGTCAAGAACACCTTGAAGAAGGGCTTTAACATATGCTTCTTGCAAGTCAAGTGACTCATCATGTGTCAAGTAAGAGTACTCCGCATCCATCATCCAGAACTCAGTCAAGTGACGGCGAGTCTTAGATTTCTCCGCACGGAATACTGGTCCAAAGTCAAAGACACGACCAAGGGCCATAGCACCTGCTTCAAGATAAAGCTGACCTGACTGGCTCAAGTATGCTGGTGTCCCAAAGTAGTCTGTTTCAAAGAGTTCTGTTGAATCTTCAGCCGCATTTCCTGAAAGAATTGGGCTATCAAACTTCATGAAGCCGTTCTTGTCAAAAAACTCATAGGTTGCATAGATGATAGCGTTACGGATTTGCATGACCGCTACTTGCTTACGAGAACGGAGCCACAAGTGACGGTTGTCCATCAAGAAGTCTGTTCCGTGTTCTTTTTGGTGTGATTGGGTAATCTTGAGATTCACCGATCACTTCGATGTCTGTGATATCGAGCTCATAACCAAACTTAGAACGTTCGTCTTCTTTGACAATTCCTGTCACATAAACAGAAGTCTCTTGGCTCAAGTGTTTGATCGTTTCAAATTTTTTTCAAGACCAACTTCTTCGCCGAATTTTTTTCAATAAAGTTTGGTTTAAAGGCTACTCCTTGGAAAAAAAGGCTGTTCCATCACGCAATTGCAAGAAGGCAATTTTTTTCCTTTTCCTGATTTGTTGGCAACCCAGGCCCCAATGGTCACTTCTTGACCAACGTAGTCTTTTACATCGATAATTGTTACACGTTTTGTCATAATCTATCTTCCTTTTTTTCGTTTAACTTGTCCGAAGACGTCATTACTCATTATTTTACCATAAATAGACTGCGATAGCTAGGTTCGACTAGAGAAAAAAATCGCGAGATTTTTCGATACAAAAAAATCTTCGTCAAAATGACGAAGATTCTGAGTTTTATTTTTTTTCCATAAATTGATGCAAACGGCGAATGGCTTCTTTCAAGGTGTCCAAGTCAGTTGCATAACTGAGACGAACATTTTCTGGCGCCCCAAATCCTGCTCCTGTAATCAAGGCAAGGCCGACTTCCTCAAGAATAGCTGTTGTAAAGTCCGTCACATCGGTATAGCCCTTCATCTCCATCGCTTTTTTTACATTTGGGAAAAGATAGAAAGCTCCTTGGGGCTTGACTACTTCAAATCCTGGCACTTGGCACAAGAGAGGATAAATGGTATTCAACCGTTCCTCAAATGCTTGGCGCATGGTTTCGACAGAGTCTTGTGGTCCAGTTAGGGCTTCAATGGTAGCATATTGTGATACAGCAGTTAGGTTTGAGGTTGTTTGTCCTGTCAATTTGCTCATAGCAGCGATAATTTCAGGATTTCCTACAGCATAACCTACCCGCCAACCGGTCATGGCATAGGCCTTAGATACACCGTTGATCACGATGGTTTGCTTGCGAATCGCTTCTGACAGACTAGAAATTGGAACAAATTCATTTCCATTATAAACTAGGCGACCATAGATATCATCTGCTAGGATGAGGACATCATGTTCAACCGCCCAATTTCCGATAGCCATCAATTCCTCACGAGTGTAAATCATACCGGTCGGATTCGATGGCGAATTGAGAACCAAGACCTTGGTCTTATCTGTTCGGGCCGCTTCTAGCTGCTCGACCGTTACTTTAAAGTGATTGTCTTCCTTGGCTTGGACAAAGACCGGCACACCTTCTGCCATCTTGACTTGGTCCCCATAACTGACCCAGTATGGTGTAGGGATGATGACCTCATCACCTGGATTGACCACAGCCATAAAAAAGGTATAGAGAGAGAACTTAGCACCTGTAGCAAAAGTAATCTCGTTGGTTGCTACAGAATAGCCATAATAGCGTTCAAAGTAGGTATTAACCGCAGCCTTTAAGTCTGGCAGACCTGAAGCAACTGTATAAAAGGAAGCTCGTCCATCACGAATCGCTTCCACCGCCGCATCCTGAATATTTTCAGGAGTATGAAAATCAGGCTGTCCCAAGGTTAAGAAAAGAACATCTTTTCCCTGAGCTTTTAATGCCTTGGCTCTTGCATCACTGGCTAGAGTGACGCTTTCTTCCATTTCTAGTACACGTTTGGATAGTTTCATATGTCCTCCTTATTGGATCAATGCTCCAGTTTCAAAGTCGACCAGATAGTAGTGGTTTCCTGACTTAACTTCCCAAATCGGCTTGTCCTGATAACGACCAAAGGTGATCTTATCAATGTCGCTAGCTCCTTTTTCCCTCGAAATCGTCGCTGCCTTGTCTTGAGAAATCCCCTTATCAAGCTGATAAACATAAATCTTATGGTCATTCTTTTCAATCAGTACGGTAATGGCCTCTTGCTTTTTATTATGTCCTAAAACGCTATAATAACCTTCTAGTCCATTATAAAAATCAACCTGATCTGCCTGTTCCAATTCTGCATACTGCTTGGCTAGTTTTTCTCCTTCAACCCTAGCATCTTGATAGGGTTTCATGCTGAGTGATATCAGATAAAGGAAGGAAGTCGTCATGACTAGCAGTACCAGAGAAATACCGATTCCATACTGTAAAAGTAGCTTGTTTTTTGCTTTTTTCTGTCTTAGTTTCACTCGTCTATTTTACCATCTCTCTTCCTTTATTACAAGTGAATGCAAGAACAAACCTATATTATTTCTTCCTTCAAAGCAAACCGATTTTTCTTAGTTAAAACCGAACAAGAAAAGTAAAGACTGCTCCAAAATCAACCTATTAAAAAACCTGAGCTTGGCACTCAAGTTTTCGTAATTTTTTTGATTTATGGAATCACTTTATCATCCATTCTTTTAGCCATTTTTCCTAAAAATATAGGCAGTAGAAGGCTAATCATGACTAAAAAGAAGCCTAGATAAAGAAATGCTACTACAAAGCCTAAATTGTCAATCAACCAGCCTGTCAGTGGAAAGAACACAATCATACTTAGGCTAAACATCATAGAATAGACACTCAGCATGGTTGCCCTTACTTCACTTGGGAGGCGCCCTTGCAAATCATTGTCAAAAATCGGCTTAAAAAGAGCATGCAGAGCATTACTAATCAAATAAATCAGAATATAGATTAGAGGTGTTCCAAAGTAGGACAGCATATAGGTGATTCCAGTCAGCAGGACGAGAATAGGAAAAAGCTTCAAGGCAGCATATTTCTTTCCAATCTTACTCGCTAGATAGATTGCGAGGATATTCAAGAGACTTCCAAGTAGCATAACTGCTGAAATTTGCCAACTACTTAAATCTGGCAACTGATTTTGATAGTAAAAATAAAACATATACATGAGTGTTCCGACAATCTGAGATAAAATCATCCAGTTTAAAAGCATGGGATTTCTCTTCAACTCATCCTTAACAGTCCAAATAATCTGTTTCATGGTCACACTATCAGCTTTTTCTACTTTGACACTGGGCTCTTTTCAGCATCCAGATCAGGAAAAAGAACTATGATAGAAGTGGCAATCATGATATAGTAGGTCAGGTGCAATTGACCATGAACAAAAAATCCTGCTAGCACTGTCCCCAAAGACTGGGTTCCTTCTGACACTCCTGATATGAAACTTGAAATGGATAGATAACGCTCCTTTAGTCCAGCCTCTACAGCCGAGTCATAGACCATTGCTGCGCTTGTTCCTGAATCAAAATTATAAGACAAGGCACTTACCGCCATAGCTAGTGCATAAATCCAAAAATTTCCCTGCCCAGCCAACATGAGAATAGAAGACACAATCCCTGCTGTACGACTTAAATAAAGGTTGGTCTTATAGGAATAACGATCAGCTAACATTCCAGATGGAATTTCACAGAGAAGACTGGTAGTATGAAAAATACTCTCCAGAAGTCCAATCTGCCAAAGAGACATTCCGTTTTGACTGAGAAAGAGAATCCAAAAGCTGGTAATCCCTAAAAAAGCAAAAAACTCAACTCCGGCCATTAGGCCAATATTTTTCCGATAATTTCTTATTAACATTTTTTCTCCTTTAACAAGTGTATTATTATTATTTCTTTTGTCCGTCACTTGTTAATCTGTGTCTTACATGATCTCCACCCCTTTTTAGAAGCATTCTTCAATGCCATTATTTTCGTTTAATTGTTTATGAAATGATACCGGAAAATAGCTGTTCTACGGTTTCTATTGCGAGTTTTCTTGTTTATTTTAGCACTTATGTCATCATATTACAAGAGAATATAGGAATACTCTTCGAAAATCAAATATAAACCAGGATTCAAAACGAACAGTTCATACTTTTCCAGTCACAAATGACTAAAGTTTCTGTAATTTTTAATTTTCAAATAAACTCTGAGCAAATTTCTTGCAAGTCCTTTTTGTTTTTGTTGTAATATATTTTATAACAACGAGAGAGTTCTCGGAAAATTTAAGAAAAAGGAGACACATCATGTCTAAAAAAAGTATTATTTATCGTCGGATCACTACGTCAAGGTTCTTTTCAACCACCAAATGGCTCTCGAAGCTGAGAAAAGCACTTGCTGGTAAAGCAGAAGTTAGCTATCTTGATTACTCAGCCGTTCCTCTCTTCAGCCAAGATTTGGAAGTTCCAACTCATCCAGCTGTAGCTGCTGCTCGTGAAGCAGTTCTCGCTGCGGATGCTATCTGGATTTTCTCACCAGTTTATAATCACTCAATTCCTGGGTCAGTGAAAAACTTGCTTGACTGGCTATCTCGTGCTCTTGACTTGTCTGATACACGTGGTGCTTCTGCCCTTCAAGACAAGTTTGTCACCGTATCATCTGTAGCTAATGCCGGTCACGATCAACTCTTCGCTATTTACAAAGATCTCTTGCCATTTATCCGTACACAAGTCGTTGGTGATTTCACTGCTGCACGTGTCAATGACTCTGCTTGGGCAGACGGAAAAATTGGTTCTCGAAGAAACAGTCCTAAACTCACTTGAAAAAAACAAGCGGAAGACTTGGTTAATGCTATCAAGTAACTAAAGTAACTAACATAATAAAAGCGAACAAGACTACTTTTCTGACACTCAGAAGCCTAGCTTGTTCGCTTTTTTCTCTTTTATAAACTACAATAACTAATGATACATATTGTCAAATACAAAATATCTGTTTCATACTTTCTTTACAAAAAACCAATTCCTGTGGCTGGGACACTC
>BNJT01000796.1_pt1 | contig 125895 bp, 147 predicted proteins | sample 8540491 | NCBI WGS metagenome assembly BNJT01 (sample SAMD00202455, study PRJDB9452) | human saliva metagenome | host: Homo sapiens | reverse complement strand
CATGGTTCTCGCAAGAGGGGCGTTATTCCGGGTTAGATACTACTTCCGGACTTCTATCTATAGGATGTGGGCATTGTATTAAGGATTCAGTACGAACAAACCTGTCTGTAAATTATTTGCTAGAATTTATGTATTGTGTAAATTTTTGCGCATAAAAATAATGAAAGGGTAAATCATATCTATGAAAGATTTCGATTTTTTGAATCAACGTGCCACCGTTGATAAGCTTCAAGAACTTGGAGTTCTAGGTCGCCTTGAAGCTATGTTTCGTATCCTGAGGGTAGCTGCCGATCGTAACGAGTTCATCCCCTACACTAGGAACACGACTAAAGGCTCTTTTCACTATGACCTTGTTCGTTCCGTCATGTCGCGTGTGACGCTCACCGGAGAATACCAGCTTGATGACGGTGTAGAGCCTCATACCGAGATAGATACACTCATGGAGGGTCTTCCGCCTGAAGCTCGTAATTTTCTCCCGCTTGAACCGACTCACGGCATCTACACGTGGAATACGTTTAAAAATGTTCCATATTGGGAAGTAGATGATTTCTGTTCTCTCATCGTTCAGAGTGCGAACCGATTTGAATGTGGTGTTCAAGGTGTCCGCTGGGAGCGAAGCACCAAGCAGACCATAGTCGCAGAGACGCAACATTATGTAGGGGAAGATGCCCTATTCTCCCCTGAAGACTTTGACCTGGATGGTTTCGAAGTCTCTGTACCTATGCACCTGCCAGCGCTCGTGGTCGCATATAATATCTCTCCAGAGGGAGAGTTGCTAGAGGGTGTGATTGGGGTACCTACTCCGGCTCGCAACGCGTCTGACACTCCGTGGCTTTGGACATACGACATCCTGGCTCGCCTCGACCGCAAAGTACAGGTTGCACCTACGGCTACTCAAACCAGCCCCGTGCCTCAAGAGCAGATTCCAGATATCGAGCTTCAGCTCAAGCGCGAGGCCACTCATGAGTAATACAATAACCACGCAGAAAGAACTATGTCTTCCTTCAATGCCATCTTTGACAAGAACCGGCTGGTCCTAGCACGTCAGCTTGCAGGAATCCGGAAGAACGAACTCGCAGCAAAGGCGGGGGTGAGCGCTTCTGCTATCACCACCTGGGAATCCGGTGCTCGGAAACCCACGACGGAGAATATTGAAGCGCTCGCAGATGCTTTTTCGCTTCCGCCTTCTTTTTTTGAGGTGAACGCAGAGTATCAGCACACAAAATCCCAAGATGTTGAAACTATCAATGGTCTTGTTGCCAGTAGCGCACCGCATTTTCGGTCGCTTCGGGCAACTACGCAGCTTCAGCGCGACCAGGCAGAAGCCTATACGCACCTTGTGCATGATGTGGCAGGGGCGCTTTCACGGCATATAGATTTCCCCGAACGGCAGATACCGGATTTGCCTGCTGATCCTGAGGTGAAGAACAGCCCTATCCCTGAGCTTGCCGCGCAGCAGGTTCGTGCTGAGTGGGGTCTTGGAACCGGTCCGATTCGCCATGTTATCCGTGAGCTTGAGAAACACGGTGCGGCGGTCGTATTCGCCCCTCAGCAGAGCGACGCCATTGATGCTTATTCTGTGGATACCGGCTTCCTGCCTATCGTTGTACTTCATCCCTTGAAGAACGACTATTACCGTCAGCGCTTTGACGCCGCGCATGAGTTGGGGCATCTGATTATGCATGCAGATGCGGAGCCCGGCGATAAAACTATTGAAGCGCAGGCGCACGAGTTTGCGGCTGAGTTCCTGATGCCCGCTGATTCTATTCGGGAGGAGCTGCCTACTCGGATGACTGGTGCCGGTTGGATGAAGCTCAAGGAACTGAAAGAATATTGGGGCGTTAGCATGCAGGCCTTGCTCTACCGTGCCAAGTCGTTGGGGCGCCTGTCTGATACGTCGTACCGTAACGCAATGATCACGGTATCTAAGAATAAGTGGAGGGTGAAAGAACCTGGTGCTATTTCAACGCTGGAACAGCCTTCACTCTTTCCGCGGGCCCTTGAAATGGTTACTGAGAACGGAATTATCCCTGAGCTTTTGCGCGAGAGTTCACAGGTGCCGCCGGAGTATTTCGAGGTGATTACGTCCCGAGTGCCTTATACGCAGAGGATTATCTAGCAGGATCGTGTAAAAGGGGATGGATGCGCGTTTGATAACGTGCGTCCATCCCTTTTTTGTCTCGTGAGACCGTATTCCGCGGGTTGGTGCTTAAAGCGGAAGCATTTTCTTCATTAGGGAGCGGTTAAACTTGACTCGTTTCCTCGCGCGCTCGGAAAAACGCTCCTCAGCGGAATGAAAAGCAGCTCCCGGAACGAGTGGTGGTGGTAGAGAACGCGCATCGCGGTGACGGTTCGGGAGTTTCTTTATCATTCTATTTTTGGAACATTTCGAAAAGGGACATATATCTTTTGATGTGGCCTATCAGTTATAGATTTCACGCCTTTGGCGGTGCTGTTACAGACTGTTTTCTTGATGGTTCTAGACTTATAGAAGTTTCGGTATATTTCCGCGATATTCCGACTAATTTCTCTGTGTTAACAATGCTGATTCTGTAAATGTGTTCTCTCATGTAATGTGTAGACTATTAGGGGAATCAAAGCAGTCACTAGACTTTGCCATATCTAACCTATAATGTTCGTGCAGCTATGGTCTATGCTATTCATTTCTAGGGATTGTTTACTCTTACTATTAAATGTGGTAGATTCAAGTTAAATATATAAAACTAGACGTTAATGTTTTATAAGCTGGGCGTAGGAAGCGACTTGAAGTTAGGTTATATATGTCACAGAATACAGGTGAAAATCAACCACAGTGTACAAGTAGTTCTTGCAGTCATGCTACGGGTCAAATTTGTTGTTGCCCATGTGGGGGTAGCAAGCATGGGGTAAAAGGGCGTATCTTATGGGCTGAGGCTCTGGAGGTGCCGAAAGAAAAACGGACAGGTAGGCAACATCGTACTGCAGATATCGCCCAGGGGCGTAGGGCTGTTGCAAGGGATCGCGTTGAAAAACAGCAGGAACCTTACAGGGATTTTCCTGACCGTTACAGTAAGCACAGTAAGCCTCGTCGGGGTGATGCACAGTGGTTTTTTGAGTCTAACCGCTCTATTGATATTGTTGATTGGCTCATTGAGCATCCGACGGAGAGGAAGCAGATTGAGTGGATAGCTGATCGGGTTGGGGATGCCTGTGGGGAAATATTGAATGAATCCCTGAGGTGTATTGTCGATTGGCCGACCATTTTTGGTGTGATGTATTGGCAGCTTTGGCTCATGCTATCGATGAAGTAAGTAAAAATAGATAGTATTTCTGAAGATATTTCTTCATATATAGCTGATTTGGTATGGGAAATACTCAAACAAGAGCGAAGTAGTTCTACGACGAGTGGTAGCCCTAACCCGCGGTCAAAGAAGAGGGAAGTGGCTAAAACCCGTCTCAAAAAAGATGAGGAAGCTGGATTAGGGGATGTATTTCTGGAAAAACGTGACTAAGAGATTAGTTAAAAATAGTTAAAGAAATTTTTAAAAAGAATCAACTACTCCAATCACAACAAAGCTTGGCGAACTTCAGCAGAATGTGCGTATTTTAGCTCTTCTTATGTGCCCCAATCCATATGCACATCGAGCTGTATGGGAGTATTGCCTTCTTCCTATTTTGAAGGCAGAGATTGTCATTAAGGTAAATGAGTACCTTGAGAACTTTTTGGATACTTTCAAACAACCTTGGAAGTTACCTACTAAAAAATAGAGGCTTGAATGCAGGGAACTAGGGTAGGCGCTAGGGCTGAACTGTGCTCTGGCGGCGGCGAGAAAACACACGCACGAGCACGATGATAAAGACAATGCAGAGCGTAAAGTCGATGAGGGTAACAGCCTGTCCGAGCCAGTAAGCAATTATATATACAGCGCTTGCCCCTTCGAGATAATGACCGATACCGTCCGGATGATACAGAAGCCCCAGGAAGATAAGCATGAAGAGGTCAAGCCCATGATGCAGCGCACCCACGATATTGGCTCCGAGGATAAACCCTAAATACCGTGACCGCAGATAAAATACTGTCGCGGTGATCTGCAGAGCCCAGTAGAGCACAGTAACGAGGATAGGTGAGGATGTATATACCGGGAAATAATTGAGAGAACTCGGATAAAAGATAGCAAGAAAAGTCTGAGCGATGAGCGCAAGCGTTATACCTGCCAATCCCAAACGCATACCGTAGAGCTTCCGGAGAGGAAGAGCCGGGCGTGCGGTGCCCGCTGCCGAGATCTGCGAGCTCGAATTCTGGTGTGTGGGATTATCGCCGAAAGACTTCTCACTCATATTTTCCACCGTAATATTGCGATGTGTGCTGATGCATGTGGTGTGCGTCGTTGTATATAGAGATGTTGCACGTGGGAGCGCATAGTCGTAGAAACTTCGAATACTGCTCGCGGAATGGGGCGGAATGCTCGCCGAATGGGTGCGCACAGCGCGTCGCGGGTTGAGCGAAACAGCCTCAGCAGGCACAATCGAAGCATGACTGACCCGCAATATCACGACTCGCATCCGCACGATGCCCAGACCACCGCGCAGGAATCTCAAAGACCCGCACCCGCTCAAACTACGCCTGATACCGCCTCCGGGCAGAACCCGCTGGCGCATCGCCCCTGGCTCAAAAATTATTCACCCGGCGTCGCCGTAGACGTTCACCTGTCCGAAACCTCGCTGAGCCACCTGATTGACGATGCTGTCCGAGAGGTTCCCCACAAGGTCGCCCTCGAATTCTTCGGCGCAACCACCACCTACGCCGAACTCGGCAGTCAGATCGACCGCGCCGCCGAAGGGCTGCGCCTGGCCGGGGTGCAGGCGGGAGATCGGGTCGCCCTGATTCTGCCCAACTGCCCGCAGCATATTATTGCCTTCTACGCGATTCTGCGCCTGGGCGCGATCGTTGTGGAACACAACCCCCCTCTACACCGGCGCCGAACTGCGGCATATGTTCGAGGATCACGGCGCGAAGGCCGCTATCGTGTGGGATAAGATCGCCGGGCATATTACAGGTCTTCCCAACGATATTAGACCGGCGCATATTTACGCCGTGAACCTTATTAAAGCGATGCCAGCCCTCACCCGCGCGGCGCTCAAACTGCCGATCAAAAAGGCACGCAGTTCACGAGAAAAACTTGAAGGAGCCGCCCCCGGAACCACAAGCTGGGCGCATCTGCTCAAGAGCCCGCCGATCGATCCCGACTTTAAACGTCCAACCGCTCACGACGTAGCGCTTCTGCAGTACACCTCCGGCACCACCGGGCTGCCCAAGGGCGTGATGCTCACCCACCGCAACCTCGAATCGAACGGGCGCATGGGCGAAGCCTGGATTCAGCCCGGCGACGACGAATGCATCTACTCGGTGCTGCCGCTCTTCCACGCCTACGGCATGACCTTGGGCGTAACGATCGCGGCGCTGTGCCGCGCCCGGCTGGTGCTCTTCCCAACCGTCGATATGGGCCTGATTACTAAGGCGATGAAGAAGACCCGCCCCACGATTCTGCCCGCAGTACCGCCGGTCTACCGCCGCCTGATGGATGTCGCCAAAGAGCAGGGTATCTCGCTGCAGGGCGTTCGCTATGCGGTTTCGGGTGCCATGAACCTGCCGCCCGAGCTGGTGGCAGAGTGGGAGGAGGCATCCGGCGGGTACATGGTTGAGGGGTACGGGCTGACCGAGTGCGCGCCGCTCGTCTCATGCAATCCGCTCAACGATACGCGCCGCGCCGGGTCAATCGGCATTCCCTTCCCCTCGACCGATATTCGCGTGGTAGACCCCGAAACTCTTCAGGATGTGCCGCTCGGCGAAGAGGGCGAGCTGTGGGTTCACGGCCCGCAGTGTTTCGCCGGGTACTGGAAACGTGAAGAGGACACGCAGAAAACCATTACGGCTGACGGCTGGCTGCGCACCGGCGATATTGTGCGCCTGGACGAAGACTACTTCATTCAGATTGTGGATCGTATTAAGGAAGTCATCATTACCGGCGGGTTCAACGTCTCACCCACCGAAGTGGAAACCGCCCTGAAACAGCACGATTCCGTGGCGGATGCGGCGGTCGTGGGCATCCCGCAGGCCAGCGGGGGAGAGATGGTGGTCGCCGCCGTGATTCCCGCCGAAGGGCACGCGGTTGATGAACATGCGCTGCGCGAGCACTGCTATGCGCGCGTGACCCGCTATAAGGTGCCGCGCAAGATTGTGGCGGTGGACGATCTGCCCCGGTCGATGCTCGGCAAGATTCTGCGCCGCAAGGTACGTGAACAGTTAATTGCCAGCGGGGAGCTTGATTAAAAACACACTCTGGCACAACTGCGAGTTCGAGCGTCAAGGCAGAAGACTGCCTGTCATACCTCTTGTATGACTCTGAATCCTTAGTTACGGTGGGGACCGGAACCTCTTAATGAAATCGTAATTATTCTTCAGAGGAGTTGATACCAATGCATCAGATATCACCTGAAGGAATTGCCTTCTTGAAAGAGAAAGAAGGGTTCAGGAGTGACGCCTACTACGATGTGGCGGGCGTTCTCACGATCGGTTACGGGCATTCGATCTATGCGCCCAGTATTGAGGAGTACCCCATCCATGAGGGGCAGCATATCACCGAAGAAGAAGGGGAGAAGATCCTTCGCGCAGATTTGAAGCCTACCGAAGCTGCTGTGAATTCTGCTGTTACTCGTGAGATTACTCAGAAGCAATACGACGCGCTCGTGTCATTCACCTTCAATCTGGGTGCGGGTACCTTTAAGTCGAGTGATGTTCTCGAATTCACGAACGCAGGGAAATTATCAGGCTGCCGCGGATGCTCTGCTGCAGTACTCGCACGCTGGTGGAGAATTCATCCAGGGGCTGTATAAGCGCAGGGTCTGAGGAAAGGGCTATGTATCTTTCTTCGCTTCCCCAAGCATAAGATTCAGCGCGGTACGACGTACGCGGGCATTGCTGACCATGACGGGAGATCTTCCGGGAAAAGCTCTAAAGCTTCCGAATCGGTGGAGGCTCTGACTGGCTACTCAGAATAGGTAGTGCGTGATCTGGTCTGACAGATACGCTCTACAAGACTACGAGGTTCCAGAAACACTCACTATGGAGTCCCATAGATTCTAGCGAGGGAGGAACAGACTTTCGGTCTGTTTCTCCCTCGTTTCGTGGTGCATAGCAGACGGACACACCGGAAAATTTTTGGGGCGTAACGCATCCCACACAAGGGGTTCTCGTCAGTGTACTCGCCTTTCGCTGCAGACAGCGAACGGACCGTGATGAACGGGACGGGATTATGCTATGCGCTCAACACAACGCGGTAGGTTTATGCGATAATTGCCGGGGAATTTTTGATGAAAGTATTTACAAGGAAAAATATGAAAAAAACTAAATCTTCACTCTCTCAATTCTTTTTAATAATTTACAGTGACACTAAATTTATTTCTTGGGCGGCAATAAATATATATAAATAATTGACGTGTAAATAGTGAAAATAAACGATTGACAGACCAAATTTGAACTGTATACTTGAGACATCACTGTTACATATAGCTATGTCTTCCAACCACTTCAAGGACCAAAAATGAGCGTGACTACACCCCACCCCAAGCGCTGGGCAATCCTCGGGTTTATGTGCCTAGCGCTGGTTGTGACCGGGCTGGATTCGCTCATTGTTGCGGTCGCTATACCGTCTATGGAGACTGGTCTACAGGCAACGGGTGAACAATTGCAATGGGTTGTTGCAGCCTATTCACTTGCATTTGCCGCACCGCTACTTTTCTTTGGCGGCCTCGCCGACAGAATCGGACATAAACTAAGTTTTCTAGCCGGTATGTTTATTTTGCTGCTTGGTTCAATACTGGCGGCTTTCTCTATTAATGCAGAAGTACTTATTTTTTCACGAGTAATTATGGGTCTCGGATCAGCATTTATTATGCCTTCGACCCTAGCACTTATTCGTGATATTTTTCCAGACCATGAACGTGCTAAAGCTCTCGGAATCTGGGTAGGAATGTCCTCGCTGGGTATTCCGCTCGGTCCCATCGTGGGCGGACTGCTGCTCAAAAGTTTTTCGTGGGGATCAATTTTCCTGATCAACGTGCCTATTATTGCCGTGGCATTCCTGGCATGCCTGATGCTCGCCCCGGAATCCTCAAAAAAGCACTCTTCCCGCCTGGACTTCTTCGGGCTGATCCTCTCGATTTTCGGGCCCGCCCTGCTGGTGTACGGCATTATCGCCGCCCCGGAAGCAGGCTGGACCTCAAGCTTGACGCTGACCCTGCTGATTGCGGGTGTGGTGCTGAGCCTGATCTTCATCGTATGGGAGCGCCGCAGCGCATCGCCCATGCTCAGCCATGAGGTCTTCCGTAACCGCCGGTTCGGCGGACCGCTGCTGACGATCTCTTCGGTATTTTTTTCGGGGTCTTCGGCGGGCTGTTCATCATGACTCAGCATTTGCAGTTCGTCCTAGGGCTTGACCCTTTTACGTCCGGTCTGCATATGCTCGCCATGTGTTCGGCGGTTCTCGTGGCACCGATCTCGCCCAAACTCGTCGAAAAGTTCGGGCTGGGTCCCGTCTCAGCCACCGGCCCTCTCATGGTCGCCCTCGGCATGGTGCTTCTGGCTATCAGCCCCTCGCCCAAGAGCGGGCAGGTTGTGATAGCGCTCTTCACGTTCGGTCTGGGTGTGGGTTTTGGCGCCCCGGCCTCCGTGAACTCGATCATTGAATCGACCCCCAAGAAACAAACCGGCGCGGGCTCGGCGGTTGCCGATGTTGCTATGCAGCTCGGCGGCGCCCTGGGTATCGCGCTGATGGGAAGTATCGGAATCGCCACCGCAACGGCACAATCGCCCCGAGGCGTAGCCGCTGCGTGCTGGGTAGGTGCGGCAGTCGGTCTTTTGGGTGCTGTTGCCGTCTTCACCGTGCTTCCCAAAACTGGCGAACCCGCCGTCGAACGAGCGGTCGCGCCAGAACCAGAACCCGCAGCTAAGCTGCCCTAGGCCAGCTGCACATATTTTTTTCAACCAACCACAGACAACCATCAGAACCTCAAACTCAAACTTCCGAAACGTTCCGATGGTATCTCCCTACCCACACGGTAGGGATGAAAAAGGAATGAACGCTATGAACACCGACGAAATCAGCAGAATTCATAACAGACGCCAGATAACGCACGATGCGGTGCGCTGCCTGAGCACTCGAAGCCTTCCGACACTCAGATCCTCGCTGACCCAACCTCACGGGCAGCGGTGCACCCCCAGGTATATGCCGGGATAGACAAGCGCTGCGCTTTCGGTCTTTCGCAGCCCGCATCCATCGTGAATCCGCAGGAATATCAAGGGATCATCACACCTTCGCACCACAGTGACCGTACTTATATCTTTTTGATATTGAGAATCTTCACCATATTACCCGTATCCAGCGGCAGGGCATAACAACACCGATAACGCACACCCAAGGAGCTTACTCACCCGCACGCAGTAAGCCCCACGGGACCCCATAACCACGTGCACCATACACCAACCACAGCCAAAGGAGGGGGCAATGACCCTCATATACGAGTCGGCACCAGAGCTCGACGAAACTATCACGATAGACCCGGATATAGAAGATCTGCACTATGACCGTACCGTCGATCGCCATAAGGTACACCGTGCAGCCGTTTCCGAAGTTTTCCTCACGGACATTCGCCGGCAGAGCGCGCAGCATGTGCTCGTAGCGGCGCAGCTGCCCTCATCGCACAGCTTCTTCCACGACAGCATCTACAACGATGCCGAAGGAACCCCCGATGCGCTCCTGCTGCTCGAAATTGCGCGGCAGGCGACAATCGCCAGCGCCCACGAAGTCGGTGTAGACGCCGGAAACACCCTGATCTCCAACGAGTTTGGGCTCACGATTTATCCGCATGAAATCGCCGCGCTAAACCCCGAAGATACCAACCTGCTGATTCGCAACTACTTCGACTGGACCTCCATTCGGCGCGGCGCCCCGCGCTCCGGCCGGTGCTACCAGCAGCTCATCATGGGCAACCGGGTGATCGCCGAGCACTTCAGCGGCGGGCGCATCCTCACCAAAAACCAATTGCAGGCGCTGCGCAGCGAATACCGCGGCACCCCGCCGCCCACGACCGCGAACCTGCACGAGCTGACCTTCACAGACGTGCAGGATCCCATCGCCCCCGAGCGTGTGGGCAGGCGCAACCCCCTCAACGTGGTGATCTCGCAGCTGAACACCACCGAAACCCCGACTGCGCAGGTGACCCCGAACGTGGCGAATAAGGCACTTTTCGACCATGCCTACGACCACATCACCATGCAAATTTTGACCGAGGCGGCACGGCAGCTCTACCTGGCAACCCGCCCGGATAGCGAGCGCGCCCCCGAAATTTCCTCAATCCGCGGGAATTTCCTGGCATTCGCAGAACTCGATTCACCCGTGCAGATCCGTGCAACGGCACCCGGGGAATTCGTGGTTGAACAAGATAACCGGCAGATCGCGGACTTCGCGCTCAAAAGCTAGATGACAAGGACCTTTATGTCGCCCGACTACAACACCACGAAATATGTGTGGACGGACTTCGGCGGAGTACTCACCCCGCCGGTCAGCCACACGATGCGCGTCTTCTGCCAGAAATACGGGCTCACCGAGTCCCAGCTGCGCGCGGGATTTGAAGCGGTCGCCCGCAACCACAACCTCACCGACCCGCTAGAACTCGTCGATACGCCCCTGATGAGCGAAAAAGAGTGGCTGAGTGAAATTTCCGAACAGGTCGGCGGGGCATTCCAGCTCGACACCCTCGCCGACGACTGGTTCCGCGACCGCGAGCCCAACGCATCCTGGGTGGCGTACCTGCACGAAATCAAGGCGCACGGCGTGAAGGTAGGGCTGATCTCAAATATGGTGCCCACCTGGGATAACCACTGGCGCGCCATGCTCAACGAACCCGACCTTTTCGACGATATCGTGCTGTCCTTCGAGGTCGGATACCGCAAACCGCAGCGCGGTATCTACGACTACGCCGCAGAACTTGCCGGAGTGAACCCGGCGCAGTGCATCCTCATTGACGACCTTGCGCGTAACTGCGAAGGCGCCCGTGCAGCCGGGTGGGATGCCATCGAATTCACCACAACCGAAGAGTGCGTGAAACAGCTGCACCCCCTGCTCTCACCGGCAGAGGAAACAGTTTAAACCCCGTGACCGGCAGGTCACCCAACGAAAGGAAACCCATGGGTAAGTGGGGAAATATTATCGAAGACATGATGGCGCAGATGCCCGAAGACCTGCGCACCGTTGCCCTCGGCGTGGCTGAGATTTTCACGAACATGGATATCGAAACCGCCCGCAAAGTACATTCACCCCGACTTCGTCGATCATGAGGCGAGCGAAGGCGTTGGCGGCGGCCCCGAAGGGTACCTGGCAACCGCGAAATACATGAACCAGGCGTTCTCCGATGCATCGTGGAAGCCCTCAGAAAGATCGTGGCAAGCGCGGACGGTCAGCACTACACCATGGTGATCAAGTTCAGCGGCGTTCATACCGGCGAGTTCATGGGTATTCCCGCCACCGGTAAGCCCTTCGAGATTCACCATCTGCACCTATTCCGCGTTGAAGACGGCAAGGCAATCGAGCACTGGGGCGGGCGCGATGAGCTCGGCCTGCTGCGCCAGATCGGTGTTCTCAACTCCGAGTACCCAACCCCCGCAGACGCCGGGCAGGCCGCCTTCGCCTAAAACACGGGCGAAACACGCATTCACGCATCCCACGTAACGCTATTGAGCACCGCGCGGCGAACTACCACGGCACGCGATACGCCGTAAACCCGCCGCAGCATAAGAACCAAACCTAAGGAGTCAGATGACACACCAGAAGCGCCCAGGATGCGCCCTCGTCACCGGAGCGTCGGGAGATATTGGCGCACAAATCGCGCTCAGACTGGCGCAGGACGGATGGAATATAGCCGTCGGCTACGCCACCGGAATCGAGCGTGCCGAAGAGGTTGCCGGGCGCATCCGCGAGTGCGGCGTGTCAGCGATGCCTATCAAAAATTGACGTCACCAGCACCACCTCAGTTGATGACGCCTTTGATGCGCTCGAAGACTCGTTAGGGCAGGGTCACCGTGCTGGTCAATAACGCCGGAATTCGTTCCGACGGGCTGGTTGCGGGGCTCAGCGACGACGAATGGGATGCGGCGATTTCGACAAACTTAAGCTCGGTTTTTCGTACCTCTCGGCGAGCGTTGGGGCCGATGATTCGCGCACGTTTTGGGCGAATCATCAATATTTCCTCGATTCTCGCCGGGAGGACAATCGCCGGAACCGGCAGCTATTCCGCCGCGAAAAGCGGAATTTTGGGGATAACCCGCGCGATGGCTATCGAGGTGGCGCGCCGCGGGGTGACCGTGAACGCGGTATGCCCCGGACTCGTTGAAACCTCAATGACCGAAGAGGTTGAAACCTTCACCCAGTCGGTGCAGCGCGCCGTGCCGATGGCTCGCCCCGCGCAGGCACGCGATATTGCCGAGTGCGTGGCGTTCCTCGCCAGCGACCGCGCCGACTACATTACCGGGCAGAGCATTGCGGTAGATGGCGGGCTGAGCGCTCAGGCGTTTTCGCTGAACTAGGTTCGCGCTCGCTACGAGTAAGCCCACCGTTTGCCGGATAAGTTCACGGGCACCCGCCGTGAACAACAGATAACCAACCACAGAGAAACACTAGATAATCCGATCAGGAGAGAACCATGACTGAGACCCCCGTTAACACCGCATCCCTGGAAGAGTTCGTGACCCAGCAGGGTGATCGACATGGGCGTGCCCGCCAGCACCGTCAAGCTCGACGCCAAAAATCGATTCGATGGGGCTCGACTCCCTGAGACGTTGTTGAGCTCACCCAGGCGGTCAAGAAGCAGCTGATGATTCCCGTCAAGCCCAAGGATTTTGAAAAACGCCTCCACCCTGCAGGATGCCGTAGATGTTATTCGTGAAAAGGCACAGGAGAAGTGAGTACGAGAGTAGTCATCACGGGAATCGGTGCCGTCACCCCGCTGGGTATTGGCGCCGAGACGCTGCATGAGCGTGCCGTGGCGGGCCTGAGTGGGCTGAACGACGAAAACGAGAACGGGCTGGGCGGCAAAGTTGGGCGATGCCTCGACTTTGACGTGAAGAACCCGCTCAGTCGCCGCGAGATGCGCCGCATGGACCGGTACACCCAGCTTGCCGTGGCGGCGGCCGATGAGGGCTATCGCGCAGGCGGGCTGGGGCGGCGGACTGCCGTGCGATGCGCGGCGCATCACCCTGCTATATCGGCACCGCTATCGGCGGGCTGGACACCCTCGAAACGCAGCATTTAGTGATGCACACCGAGGGCGCCGAAGAAGTCTCGCCGCTGACCGTGCCCATGATGATGGCGAACGCCGCGCCCGCGCATATTTCCATGCGCCACGGGCTGCACGGCGAAACAACCGCAATCGTCACGGCGTGCTCCTCAGGGGCGCAGGCGATTATCGCCGGTGTGCGCAGTATTCTGCTGGGCGAGGCGGATGCAGCCGTCGTAGGCGGCGCAGAGGCGGGAACCACCCGGTTCACCCGCGCTATCTTCAACGCCGCCGGGGCGATCTCGCCCGACGGGAACTCGACCCCCTTCGATGAGGAGCGCAACGGCTTCAACCTGGGGGAGGGAGCCGGTATTCTCGTGCTCGAATCAGCCGAGAACGCCCGCGCCCGAGGCGCCGAGATACTGGGCGAAATCGCAGGGTACGGGCTCTCCTCAGACGCCCACCACATTACAGCGCCGAACCCGGACGGCAAGTATGCGGCCTATGCCCTCAACCGTGCGCTTGAAACCGCGGGGGCAACCCCCGAGCAGGTGTCGTATGTGAACGCCCACGGCACCGGAACCGAGCTGAACGATACGACCGAAGTGAACGTGCTGCGGCAGGTGTTTGGCACGGCTCTTGAGGACATCCCGGTTTCCTCCACGAAATCGGCGATCGGGCACCTCTTCGGGGCTGCGGGCGCCGTCGAAACCATCGCCATGCTTCAGGCTCTCCGGCACGGGCAGGCACCGCCCACCCTGGGGCTGAAAAACCTGGATAAGCGGCTGGGGCGGGTGCGCATCAGCGGCGAACCACAGGATTTAGCACCCGGCACGTTCAGCGCGGCCGACGGCACGCCCAAAAGGCTAGGACTCTCAAACTCCCTGGGCTTCGGCGGGCACAACGTGACCCTGGCGATACGCGCATGAGTACTCGGCAGTCTCCCGAGGATGCGCCGCCGACGGCGGGATGTGCATCCGCAGACCCGCGATACGCGGCGTATCTCGGATGCACCTACCATCCTGCCCCCAGCACGGCACCCGATGCGGGCCTCACGCAAGCGGAAAAACCCGCCGCTGAAGACCCGGCGAATGGCGGGGAATACCGCGTGTTCCTGCGGTACGATACGCGCATCGCCCCCGATATGAGGAGCCGGTCACGCTGAGCGTGACTGATGTGGAATACCTGCAAGACCTGCACCGCCAGGGGATTGAGGCGCTCGGGCGTGAGGCGCTCGGCGTGAAATCCGCCGACCATTTCGTGCTTCGCGGCGCAGGGCTCACGTTCACCCCGCATGTTCTGGGTGGCGACGTTCGCGGCTCCGACACAACCGGCACAGACGAGCCGATCGAGCTGAGCCTGCACGTTCCCGTGAGTACCATCCGCCGCAGGCGCGGGCAGCCGTGCTATGCGATCAGCGGGGCGATCACCCTCTGGGCGGGCGATACCTGCCTGGCCGAAAGCGACGGTGCGGCGCTCTTCCTCACCGCCGATACCTTCGAGGAACTACGCGGTGAACTCGGGGACACCGCAGAAATCCAGGATGCGGCTTCCGCCGGTGGCGCATCCGCCGAACCCCCGAAGGCCGTGCGCGTGTGGGGAACGCCGTACGGGCACGTGCAGGCTGCCCCCGCGCGCCTATGTGGGGTGAGCGACGCATCCCAGGTTTTGATCGGAGACGTGCGCCATAACGATACGGCTCACGGTACCGAAACCGCCCAGGAACAGGCGGAAGAGCCGCGGAAGAAAACCTCGGAACGGCTCTCTCAGAACCCGCCGGGAACCCCCGCACTAGCCCAATGCCGCATCGTGCCCACAGCACCGCCACGGCATTTCGACCGCCCGCTGGATCACTATCCGGGGCTCATGATGGCAAGCGCAGCCCGGCAGTTCGCGGTGGCGGCGCTCGCGCATCGTACCGGGGAAGACCCCGCGAACCTGCGCGTGGCGGAAGAAACCCACGAATTTTTCGAGTTCGTGGAACTCACCGAGATTCCAACCCTCAACCTGCTGCGGTGCGAGAAACACCGCGACACCTATCAGACAGAGATCACCGTGAATCAGGGCGGTGCCGTTAAGGCACGCAGCCGATTCACCTTTATCTAGAAATTCAAGAAAGGCACCATGAGTGTGACAATTTCGGGCGTTGGCGCCGCCGTGCCCAATGACCCCATTCCAAACAGCGAATTCGCCGCGCTCGGCGTGGACGACGAATGGATTGCCAGTCGCACCGGAGTGCGCCAGCGCCACCACCTGCGCCAGGAGCAGACTCTTGCTGAGCTGGCGCTTGAAGCGAGCGAGAAGGCGCTTGCGGATGCCGGTATAAGCGCCGAAGAAATCGACTTTGTGCTTGCCGCAACCACAACCGCCGACCAGGTTTCGCCGGGACTCGCGCCCGTCGTCGCCGCAGGTTTAGGCGCCCCGCAGGTGGGCGCGGTCGATCTGAACGCCGCATGTTCCGGGTTCCTGTACGCCCTCGACTACGCCGCCTCAAAAATCGAGCAGGGCAGTATCGACCGGGCGCTCGTCATTGGTGCCGATGCGATGTCACGCCTGACCAACCCCGAGGATGCGGGCACGGCGGTACTCTTCGCCGACGGTGCCGGTGCCGCTATCGTACAGGCGGCCTCCGAGGTGAGCGAGGACGAATACCCCTATATGTGTTCGTTCGGTTCCGACGGCAGCCAGGCGCAGGCGCTGTATATTTCTGATTCCACGCAGCAGGTGGTGATGGACGGCGCCGAGGTCTATATGGCGGCGGTGGATGCGATGTCCGAGGAAATCACCTACGTACTCGACTCGTGCGGTATCGACCCGGAGAGGATCGACCAGCTGGTCTGCCACCAGGCCAACGGCAGGATTATGGCGGCGGTCGCACGGCGGCTGCGCTGGGATTCCTCCAAAGTGCTCTCATATATCGACCGGTACGGGAACACCTCTGCCGCCTCCATCCCGATTACCCTAGCCGTCGGGCAGCAGGAGGGGCACGTGAAACCGGGAGACTTGCTGGCGCTGACCGCTTTCGGGGCGGGATTCACCTGGGGCGCGGGCGTGATCGGGTTCAAAACCACCGCCTAAAGCTGGCGGTCAGGGCGCATCCCGGTTGCGCGCAGCTAGAATCCGTCACCGTATTTCACTCTTATGCCACCCACACCCCTCATCAAAAGAGCTTTTATGAGGGGACTGACAGATAGGCGTTAATATGCCCAACACACTACAATCTCCGCCGCAGCAGGTGCAGAACGGTGTGAGCGATGACCTGCTCATCACCGCCCACGCCGCCATACTCGCGGGCAGGCACTTTAATCAGCAGGCGAGCAACCTCGCCAAACAGGGATATATGGGGGCGTACCCCTCATCCCTGGGGCAGGAGGCGTGCCAGGTTGCCGCCGCCCTCGCCTTAGAACCCGCCGACTGGCTTTTCCCCACCTACCGTGATTCGGTCGCCGTCATGAGCCGGGGTATCGACCTCGCCGAAGTTCTCTCGCCCTTCCACGGGTCTTCGCACTGCGGGTATGCCCCCACGAAAACGCATACCGCCCCGGAGGCAACCCCGCTCGCCACGCATACCGCCCACGCGGTCGGGCTGGCAATGGCGGCAAAATTCGCCGGTGATTCCACGGTAGCCCTCGCGATGTGCGGCGACGGTTCCACAAGCGAAGGCGACTTTCATGAGGCGCTTAACCTCGCCGCCGTCTTCGAGGCGCCCGTCGTCTTCCTCGTGCAGAATAACGGGTACGCTATCTCAACCCCCGTATCCCGGCAGATGCGCGCGGCAAGTATCGCCGCGAAGGGTGAAGGGTACGGCATGCCCGCCTACCGGGTTGACGGCAACGACTTTGAGCAGGTGTACCCCCGCCTGCACGAAGCCGTGGAGCGCGCCCGTGCCGGTGGCGGCCCCACCCTGATTGAGGCGATGACCTACCGCATGGGACCGCATACGACCTCCGACAACCCCGATCGGTACCGCAGCCGCGAAGAAGTCGAGCAGTGGCGCGGGCGTGACCCGCTTACCCGCATTCAGCATCAGATGTACCAGCGCCTGCCGAACGCGAAGACCCATATCGAAAACGCGATCTTAGCCGCAGAAAAGATCGCCTCCGAGGCCCGCACCAGCATGATGCAGCTGCAGATGCCCGATCCACAGGATCTTTTCGCCCACGTGTATGCGAACCCGCCGGCAACCCTGAGCGCCGTCGCCGAAGAGTACGCACAACAGCACGCCGCGCAGAATGGAGAAAACGCATGAGCCAGCAGGCAGCAGATACTCAGGTACGCGACGCGAAGACCGCATCTGACACCGCACCTCAGGCGCCGGAATCGACCCAATCCCGCTCGGATGCGGTGCAGCGAACCTCAATGGTAGGCGCCCTCAACCTGGCCTTGGGCCACGAAATGCAGCATAACGACCGCGTGGTGATGTTCGGCGTGGACGTAGGCACCCTCGGCGGTGTTTTCCGTGTGACCGACGGGCTGACCGAACGGTTTGGCGAGGAACGCTGCTTCGACACCCCCATCTCTGAGGCGGGAATTATGGGGGCCGCGATCGGCATGGCGATGTACGGGTTCCGCCCCGTGATCGAGATGCAGTTTGACGCCTTCGGGTACCCCGCCTTTGAACAGATGGTGAGCAACCTGGCGAAAATGCGCAACCGCACGCGCGGCGACCTTTCCATGCCCGTGGTGGTGCGCATGCCCTACGGCGGCGGGGTGGGTGCCGTGGAGCATCACAGCGACAGCTCGGAGGGCTACGCTGCGCATACTCCCGGGCTGCACGTGTACACCCCTCGAACCCTTCGGATGCCTACCATATGCTGCGCCAGGCGATTCGCAGCGACGACCCGGTGATTTTCTACGAACCCAAGCGTCTGTACTGGGAAGAGGGTGACCTTGATACCTCGGCGAACCCTCTGCCGATTGGGCAGGCACGAATTTGCCGCCCCGGCGAGGACGTAACCCTCATCAGCTACGGGCCGACGGTACCGATGGCGCTTGCCGCCGCCGAAACCGCCGCCGAATACGGGTACAGCGTTGAGGTGATCGACCTGCGCACCCTCACCCCGTTCGACGAACACACCGTATGCGAAAGCGTGATGCGCACCGGCCGCGCCGTCATGGTGCACGAGGCCCCGCAGACCGGCGGATTCGGGGCCGAGGTGGTGGCGCGCATTACCTCACGCTGTTTCGACTACTTAGAACGCCCCGTAGAGCGCGTGACCGGCCTGGACGTGCCCTATCCGCCGCCCGGGCTGGAACACCTGTATTTGCCGAACGAAGAGAAGATTCTGGGCGCTATCGCAACCCTCTACGCCGAGAACGACTAGGAGAAACACGCATGACTGATACACCGCACGCTTCATCCGCCCCGAGCCCCGAGCCCTTACCGCCCGAGGGTTCCGACGCTTCCGGCTACCCCTTCACCTTTTATCTGCCGGATTTGGGGGAGGGGCTTCGCTCGGGCGAGATTATCGAGTGGCTCATCAGCGAAGGGCAGCAGGTTGAGCTGGATCAGGTGCTCGTGGTGGTCGAAACCGCCAAATCCACGGTCGAAATCCCTCGCCGGTCGCGGGCGTCGTGGTGCGTCTGCTCGAACCGGTCGGTCAGGTTGTCGACGTGGATGCGCCCCTCATCGAGCTGCGCACCCCCACCCCGCAGACCCAGGCGCCCACGGCTGGTGCAGAAAGCCCCCGCGAAGGATTCAGCCGTTTCGCGCATAAGCTCCCCGCCAAACCCGGCGCGGGAGAGAGCAAACACCTGGTGGGCAGGGGCAAAATGCCCATCAAACCCAGCGGCACCGGTACCGCGCTGCCGCCAAAATCCGCCAAAACTCAAGGGCGGCAAGGCCCGTTCGGGTGCCAAAGTTTCGCCCGCCGTGCGCAGGCTCGCCCGCTCCCTCGGGGTCGATCTGAAAACTGTCACCGGAACCGGCGCAGGCGGCGCTATCACCCCCGAAGACGTACAAACCGCCGCCGATCACGCCGCCGGAGGCTGTCATCGAGCGCGGAACGCACCGCCGACCTGAGCGCGCGCATCGGCGAACCCCTGGGCGAGACCCCCTGGATGCGCATCAGCCAGCAGAACATCAACCGCTTTCGGCGAGCTCACCGGCGACACCCAGTGGATTCACACAGACCCGTACCGTGCGGCGCACACCCCCTTCGGCGGCACCATCGTACACGGGGCGTATCTGCTGAGCCTCGCCATCACCTTCGCCGGGCAGCTGCTCCCCGCAGAGGGTACCTCCATGCTCGTGAACGCCGGGGTGAGTGCCGCCAGGTTCCGCAGCGCCGTGCCGGTGGACTCGCAGGTATGCGGCAGCGCATCAATCGTGAGCGCCGAAGATTTTGGGGATGCCACTCTCGCCGAAATTCGTGTTGCCGTGCATGTTAAAGGCCAGAGCAAACCCGCCACAACAGCCACAGTTCGGATGGTACTTCATGACTAACAACACCGCAGATAACCCCGCCGTACTCCTCGAACGCCGCGGCAGCATCGCGTATGTGACCCTGAATCAGCCCGAAAACCGCAACACCCTCAGCCGCCACCTGGCGACCGAGCTGCGCGAGGTGCTCAACCGGCTGCACGAGGACGACACGCTCAAAGCTGCCGTGCTCACCGGGGCCGGGCAGGATTTTAGTCTAGGCGGCAGCTACGACGACTTCGCCGAAGGCATGTCGCGCGAAAAAGAAGAATCCTTAGCGTACAGCCGCGAACTCGCGCGCTTGCTCGAAGACATTATTCTTGGGATCGTTGCCGCGCCCATCCCCTTTATCGCCGCCATTAACGGGCAGGCGGCGGGGGCGGGCATGTCCTTAGCGCTCGCATGCGATCTGCGTGTTGCCGAACCGCGCACCAAACTCAATATTGCCTACGGCATGATCGGGGCCTCCACGGACGGCGGGATGAGCTGGTTCTTACCGCGCTACGCCGGGTTCAGCGCCGCCACCGAACTGTTATACACCCAGCCTGTTCTGCGTGCCGCGCGTGCGCAGGAGCTTTCGCTGGTGCATCGGGTATCAGAGCCGGGTGAGCTGAACGCATGCGCCGAACAGCTCGCGGAGCAGATTGCCGGTTCGGCCTCTCATACGGTGCGCGCCGCCAAGTCTATGCTGGCCGCGCGCTATGTTGTGGAGCTTGAGGAACATATGCACGCCGAGCACGAATTCTTCGCCCGCGGTGTGCTCACCGAAGATTTCCGCAATGCGGTGCACGCCATGCAACGGGGCGAAATTCCGTCCTTTGACTAGGCTGCAATACCTCAGCGGATGCGGCGGCGATGCTATGGTGAACCGCGTGAATGCAGCGTTTTATGATCTGAAGGGCTCCGAGAACTTAGGCGGCACCGAAAATTCGCGGGGGCTTGAGCATATGAGCACCGTCGAGAACGCGGGCGAATCACTGATGCGAAGCCTGCTTCCGCCGGATATATGCGTGGCAGAGACCCGCGGCGATTTCGGGCATCTTCGCGATGCTGAACGGGAGTATTTCGCCAGTGCCGTGCCCAAGCGTGTGCGCGAGGCGACTACGGCGCGTTCCTGCGCCCGACTGGCGCTCAAGCGGCTGTACCTGCGGGAGCCTGAGCTCACCGAGCCGCCGACCGAGCCCGTGTTCGTGCCGCGCGTCGATGGTTCGCCCGCCTGGCCTGCCGGGGTTGCGGGGAGCATGACCCACTGCACCGGGTATCGTGCGGCGGCGGTTGGCTCGGCACACCGCTATGCGGGCATCGGGATCGATGTTGAACCCGCGGTGCCGCTCTCTGCCGCCGTGCACGAGCTTATTGTGCGCGACGAAGAACGGCGGTTTGCCTTCGGGGTTTACTCGAAGGTGCTGTTTTCTGCAAAAGAGGCGGCGCTCAAAACCTGGTACCCCCTGGGCTTTCGCGGGTTTTGACGTGAGCGATATTTCCGTAGCCTGCGATGTCGAATCTGCGGCGGAACACAGGGGAGAGGATGCGCGCGGCACCTTCACGGCGCGCATCCCGACTATGCCGGATGCTCCGGTTCTGCACGGCGGCTGGGCTATCGAGGGGCGGGTTTGTGGCAACAGCCGCATCCCTGTCGGCATCAAACCTACCCGCGAGCAGGTAGGATTTTGCCGACAAGGTAGGATTTTCCTACCTGCTCGTACCAAAAACCACCTGCTCGCCGGGCCGGAAGGGGAGCCTGAGATCCCGCCCGAGTCCTGGCTCACACCCCTGCATGTTCCGAAATGTTAAGAAATATGACGAGGGTTGACGGAGTGTGTCACGGTGGGGGTCAAATAACTACCACCCACACCCGGGGGCATGCTCTAATGGGTAAACACCCCCGGAAACCCGGGAACCACCCGCACAGGAGTTAGACCGTGCACGTGGTGGCGCATCGTAAACCCAAACAACAGAAAGTTTCATAGCCGTGAAGAAATTTGTTGCTGCACTGGCAGTTGTACCTCTCGTCTTCAGCCTCGCCGCCTGCGGTTCCTCCTCGAACGGTAACGGTAACAACAAGAAGGTCACCATCGGCGTGGTCGGCACCGAGAAAGCTAACGACGTGCTCAAGGAAGAAGCCGCCAAAGCAGGGGTATCGACATCGAATACCAGGGAATTTACCGACTACAACCAGCCCAACCCCTCCGTGGAATCGGGCGATACCGACCTGAACCGCTTCCAGCACATCGCATACCTGGCGAGCTACAACGTGAACTCGGGTAAAGATCTGCAGATCGTCGGTTCAACCAATATTTACCCCATGGCTCTCTTCTCACAGAAGCACAAGAAGGTAGACGAAATTCCCCAGGACGGTACCATTGCCGTCCCGAATGACCCCGTGAACGAGGCGCGCGCCATTCTGCTGCTGAAGGCTCAGAACCTGGTAACCCTCAAGTCTGACGTGCACAGCCCCACCCACGACGATATTGACACCGAGAAGTCCAAGGTCAAGGTTACCCCCGTGGACGCATCGCAGACCGTGGTCTCCCTGGACTCCGTGGACGCCTCCGTCATCAATAACACCTTCTTGGCGGATGCGGGCCTGAACCCCTCGGACGCCCTCGCGCAGGATGACCCCAACAACCCCGACGCCCGCCGCTACGTGAACCTGTTCGTGGCGCAGAAGGATAAGGTAGACGACGAAACCTACAAGAAGGTCGTCGAAATCTTCCACACCCAGCCCGTGCAGGACGCCGTGAAGGAAGACTCCAAGAACACTGCGGTTGAGGTGAACCTCTCCCAGGACGAACTGAAGCAGGCGCTGCAGAAAGAAGAATCGGCGCTTCGCAAGTAAAACAGACACGTGCATGAGTGCACACGGTAAATGCGGTAACCCGGAATTTCCCTGAAAACCAGGCGAAAACCGGCTTACCGCCTTTGCCGTCCCTGGGGTGAATACATGCGGATGCGCGCCGCCGAGCACAAGCGCATCCGGCGTATTCCGCCCCAGCCCTAAAACACACGAGAGCAAAGAGAGCGTACAGTGAGCGAACAGGCAGCCCCGTGGGCAAAGAACCCAGAGCCCGGCGCCACCACACCGGAGGGCACTAACACCCTCATCAGCCCCGGCGCAGCGGATACCGGCGCCGAGCCCATGGTCACGATTGATAACGTCTCCAAAATTTTCGGCAAGGGCAAGAAAGAAGTTGCCGCCGTCAAACGTTTCCCTCACCGTCAAGAAGGGCGAGATCTTCGCGATTATCGGCTACTCGGGCGCAGGTAAATCTACCCTGGTGCGCCTGATCAACGGGCTGGAGAGCACCACCAGCGGTACCCTGACCGTGGATGGCTTCGAGATTTCCGGTAAACGTGACCTTGAGCTGCAAAAAGTCCGTACCAATATCGGCATGATCTTCCAGCAGTTCAACCTCATGAACTCGCGCACCGTAGCCCAAAACGTGGAGTTCCCGCTCAAGGTCGCCGGATGGAGCAAAGGAGAACGCACCAAACGCGTGCAGGAGATGCTCGAATTCGTGGGCTTGGCAGACCGCGCGAAATACTATCCAAGTCAGCTTTCCGGCGGGCAGAAACAGCGTGTGGGTATTGCCCGTGCGCTCGCTACGAAGCCTTCCCTGCTGTTGGCGGATGAGGCAACCAGTGCTCTTGACCCGGAAACCACGCATGAGGTGCTTGAGCTGCTCAAAGAGGTCAATCGTGAGCTTGGGATTACGGTCATCGTGATTACCCACGAAATGGATGTTGTTTCCTCGATCGCCGATCGTGTGGCGGTCATGGAAGAAGGCCGCGTGGTAGAAACCGGCAGCGTTTACGAGGTTTTCTCGAATCCGCAGACCGAGGTTGCGCAACGATTCGTGGCGACCACCGTCAAGCAGAGCCCCACCGGCGATGCGGCTGCCGCGCTGCGCAAGAACCACAAGGGCTACCTGGTGAACGTCGAGATCGTGGAAGGCAACCAGGAACTCGGCAAAATCCTGGCGTACCTGGGTTCGCGGAACGTGCGCTTCAATATTGTGCACGGCGGCATTGAGACCTTGCAGGGGAAAGCCTACGGAACCCTCACCCTCGAACTTCTTGGCGATGTGACGAGTATTGATGCCGCGGTTGCCGAGCTGAAGACCGTAACCCGCGTACAGGAGGTGCGCTAATGTCTGCACTTGTGACTACTCTGCCGTTAGCGGCATCAACCCGGTCGGTGAATTGGGATACCTTCATTCCCGATAAGCTGGTTCCCGCCATCTTCGATACCCTGTACATGGTCTCTGTCACGATGGTGATTGCCGGTCTTCTCGGTCTGATCATGGGTGCCTTGCTGTACACCACGCGCACCGGAAATATCTTCCAGAACCGGTTTGCTTACACGGTGCTGAACGTTCTGGTGAATATCGTGCGGCCTATCCCGTTCATTATTCTAATCGCGGCTTTAGGACCGCTCACCAGCGCGGTAGTACAGACCCGTCTAGGCATAAACGCGGCGATCTTCGCAATGACCTTCGGCGCATCCTTCGCTATTGCGCGCATTGTGGAGCAGAACATGGTCTCGATCGACCCTGGCGTGATTGAGGCTGCCCGCGCGATGGGTGCTTCCAAGCTGCGGATTCTCTTCACCGTGATGATCCCCGAATCGCTCGGACCGCTGATCTTGGGCTACACCTTCATCGTGATCGGTGTGGTCGATATGTCGGCCATGGCCGGGTATGTGGGCGGCGGCGGCCTGGGTAAGGTCGCTATCGTTGACGGCTACCAGAGGTTCCAGGACCAGATCACCTGGGCTGTGGTTGCGGTCATTATCGTGCTGGTGCAGCTCGTGCAGCTCATCGGCAATATGCTGGCGAAGAAGGCTCTGCGCCGCTAAGTCTCGCCGAATTAGGCACACTCAAGGGGTTTCCTATGAAGCAATCGTGTTTCGTGGGAAACCCCTTGAGTTATGTTTGAGCTTGTGAATGTATAGTGCAGCCCGCATCATCCCATGCGAGTTGCGAGTTTTTGCGTCGTGAGCGCCAGCGAACGCGCACTGTTTGAGCTGGAGTATGCTCACTGGCTGAGGGCGGAAACCACCCGCCCGTGCCCATCACAATATTCGTAACCGCATCCGCCCGCTACGACGAGGAATCGTCTTTATGACGCGGGTTGAGCATCCCCGGACGGTACCGCGGAATCTGCGGTGCATCGCCGGATGTGCCCTTCTGCTGGGCGTAGTCGGTGGGGCGCAGCACCCGTTCGTCGTCGTCCTGCTGCGTGTATTCGCCGAGCGCCATCATGCCGTAGATGAGCGCCGCGAAAATCAGCAGGGTCGTGCCGATCTCGCCCCACATGACGATGTGATTGCGCCTAAGCGTATCGTCCACATGCGCGTAAATAATCGGCACCACCGAGAAACACCCCAGAATGGATGCGGTTCCCGCCGCCGCAAGCACATGCGGCAGTATCCACCAGCGGCTTCGTTCGCCGCGTTTGAGCGCGCTCTCCCCGGGCAGGCGCAGCCAGGGCGAAGAGGCGACGGCGCACCGCGACCCAACCGAAGATGCCTGCTCCGAAGGCGAGAGCACCGGGGAGTGAAAGGTACAGGGCACCTGAGAGCATGCCCGAGAGCGTGAGGGTTACCCCGACCGCCACGGCAATCAGGCTGAGGGCGTTCACCAGGCGGCGGCGCGCCCGCACCTTCAGGTGGTCGATGAGTTCAAGGGGAACCGCATCCGGGTCAGGTTTTTCTTCCCAGAACGGGCGGTAGTATTCGAGTTCTTCGGCGCTCATGTTCTCAAAGCGCAAACCGTAGCGCCCCTGCCCACTCTGATACTGCCCGCGCGAGGTTTGTTCATGCTGATTCGGGCGATCCTGTTCAGCCCGATTTCGCTCCGAGTTCTGCCCCGGCGAGTTCTCGGGTCGGTCGCCAAAATTCTGCTCGTTGCGGGCATCTTTACCCGGGTTCTGAGGTGTCATTTTAGCTCTCCATCATCAGGGTTGTGGATGCTTTCACCGCCGAATCCTCCAGGCGTGCCACCCAGTCGCGCGCCGTGCGCCAAAGCTGCGGGTCGGTAAACGTGTCGAAGTGCCCAAACCCGCGCGGTGCTCCCGCAAAATCACCGTGGGGCATGTAAATAAGAACCTTAGTTCCGGCGTCTCGTGCCGCCTGCGCGCCCGCCGATGAGTCTTCGATCGTGAGCGCATCCGGCCCGGCGAAGCCTAGGCGACGTGCCGCCTCCCGGTAGATATCGGGTGCGGGTTTGCCGTGGGGAACGTCGTCGCAGCTGACCCAGGTGCGCACGAGCGGGGCGTACCCGTAGGTGTGCATTTTGGTGTCGAGAATGCCTGCCGTGGAGTTGGATGCGACGGCCACGGGCATATGCTCGCCCAGGTAGCTGAGGAATTCTTGGGCACCGGGTACGAGGTCCACACCGGCGTTGATAATATCTGCTTCGATGCGCGCAAGTTCAGTGAGCGTATTATGCTGATGCTGGGCGTATTCCTGGGTGTTGTTAGGGTCGCCGGTGTATGAGAGACGGGCGAGCGTTTCTGCAACCTGATGCGCAGAAAGCCCGGTTAACTGCTCTTCGAGGTCGTCGCTGAAGGGTATGTTCCAGCGGTTGAAGAGTTCGCGCTGCACGCGGTTCCAAGCGGTCTCGGAATCGAGAAGAACCCCGTCGCAGTCGAAGATTGCGCAGCGGGGGAACCAGGATGCGGGCACGGTGTGTTCAAACATGTCTCCATCTTCTCACACCCGCCCTCCTATTACTCCTATTCCGCGAGCAGGTGGTTTTTGGTCCGAGCAGGTAGGAAAATCCTATCTTTTCGGCAAAATCCTACCTGCTCGCGGTATTCTGAAATATAGTAACATTACTACAATTGGATTTTGGGGAGAAAACTATGACGACTACAGTATCAGCACGTGAATTTAATCAGAATGCCAGTGCCGCTCTGCGCCTTGCCGCGGAAGAACCCGTCTTTATTACCAAACGCGGCACACCGACCAACGTTATTTTGAGTATTGAAGACTATCAACGACTGGCCCAACCGCAACCTCGGCGTTCCTTGGCGGATGCGCTTTCCACCATGTCGGCAGAGGCGGGCGAGATTGATTTTGATATTGATCGCGAACCGAGCATCCCAAATCCTCACCGCGAGGTAGACTTCGCAGAAGACGGCGACTTTTTCGGCAGCGAGGAGAACTAATCCGTGTACCTTGCCGATACAAACGTGATCTCCGAACTGCGTAAATACCGCTCGGGCAGAATTCATCCTTCGGTGCGCCATTGGGTGGAACACGTAGACGTGAACGACGTGTATATCAGTGTGATTAGCATGATGGAGATTCGCACAGGAATCCTGCGGCATGCCCGTAAAGATGCGGCCCAGGCTCAGATTCTGCAGCAGTGGTTTTCTCATGAGCTTGCGCCGGAGTTTGCGGGGCGCATCCTGCCGGTTTCTTTAGAGGTTGCTCTTACCTGCGCTGAACTCCACGTGCCGCATAAGAAATCAGAATACGATGCGCTGATCGGCGCCACTGCCCGAGAACACCATCTGATGTTGGTGACTCGTAACGTTGCAGATTTCAGGGCATGGACCTCGATATTCTCAACCCGTTCGAGTTTTAGTCTTAACGCTTAGTGTATGCCGCGAGCAGGTAGGATTTTGCCGACAAGGTAGGATTTTCCTACCTGCTCGGGACAAAAACTACCTGCTCGCGGGAGGGACAGGCGCGTCATATTGTGATGATTTTCTATGCACATCGCTGAAAATATGTCCCAAAACGCGTGCAATCATCATATTGCTGCGAGTTATCCACAGATTGGGCTTTTCTACGCGTAGTCGGGAAGCAAAATATGCTTGGATAGCAGCATGACAGACAACGAAAACCTCAGTATCCATATCAAAAGCGTTCATGAACTTATAGAAAATGGATATTCAAAACGCACTATTACACGCTGGCAACGGCAAGAAAAGATTATTAAGCTTGCGCCTGGGCAATATATCAAAAAGTCAGTATGGGATGAGCTATTTCCCGTTCAGAAACATCTTGCCCGAGTTATTGCTTATTCACGCACCCTGCACAACCCTGTTTTCACGCATTACAGTGCGGCTGTCGCGTTATCGTGTGCCCTTTTGAGCGCTCCACACAATGTTCAGGTACGTGGATGTGGAGGAGCCAAACGTGCGGGAGTGGTATATCGACAAGATGACTCAAGCGTAATATCTTCGACCATCACACTTAGATATGGTCGGGATTCCCTGACAGTTGTTGATCCTATTACCGCCCTCATCGGATGCGCCCGTGACGCCCCGATTCGTGAGGGGCTCGTCATCGTTGAAAGTGCTTTTCAGAGCTGGGGGCGCGTCTGAGCTATAGCAGACTTCATAAAGCGCTGAGTGAGGTCAAACGGGTACGGGGCGCCCGTAAAGCACGGTACATCGCCGATATTATGAGTCCTCTATCGGAATCGCCAGCCGAGACCCTGGCGCGTCTGGCGTTTTTAGATTTGGGGTTCAATCCGGTGCAGCAGTACGAGATTCCAACGCATCGTGGGGTTTATCGAGTGGATGCGGCTCTCGTGAAAGAGCGCCTTGTTTTGGAGATTGATGGGGCGCTCAAATATCAAAGCGGGCAGGATGTTCTGGATGAGAAAGTTCGTGAGGACGCCATTCGTCTGGAAGGGTGGGATTTCGTGAGGTTCACGTGGGAGGATGTGCTGCATCCGGCACGTGTGGAACGAAAGCTTCGGCGCAAAGGTATAATCTAAGACTCTTTGATCCCCACAAGTTTATCCCCGCGAGCAGGTAGGATTTTGCCGACAAGGTAGGATTTTCCTACCTGCTCGGGACAAAAACCACCTGCTCGCGGACAATGGGAGGGAAAAACGCTACACCGCCGAGACCGGTTTGCGGCTGACCTGCTCCATAACGGGCCCGGTTGCCGCCAACGCCGCGAATACCAGTCCCCAGCCCCATCGCGATCGAGGCCGAATACCAGTGCTGCGGTGTACAGCAGCCCCGTCTCGGTGAGCGCCGAACCAAGCAGCAGCACGAATAGCGGCAGTGCCACCACCGCAGACATACAGCTCACCAGCAGCAGCGGGCCGAACACCACGATGCGCCTCGAACGCTTCAAAACCGCAGCTTCGGTACCCATCATCCGCAGAGAAGAATACAATGAACCGCGCTCATAGATAGCGGCGGACTGGTTCAGCAGCGCCGAAAGCGCCACCAGCAGGTAGGAGAGGAACAGCACCAGCACCAGACCCTGCAGTATATCCCCAATAAGATAGGACTCCGCCGAGCCTTCTTCCACACCCGGCGCGGAATTGACCATGCCCAGAATCGGCCCCACGAAAGCGGCAATAAACGTGGTCATGGCAACCCCGGAGACCTGCCGCCAGGCGGCGCGCGGCGATTCCAAAATGGAGCGATATGCCAGCAGGGTTGCGGGCGTGCGGGCGGTGCGAACCCGAATGCGGGCGTACAGGCCCACCACGAACCCGCCAATCAGGTCTACGGCGAGCATCGTGAGCAGGATCGGCAGCCCAAACATGATGGTGGTTACTAGCACCAGCACGAACCCGTTCGAGTCCATCGAATCGGCTGCGAGATTCATAATGTGGGAGGCAATCGCCCCGACGAAACCCACCACTAGAAGCGCACAGCCCAGAATGAGGGCGCGTTTGCCCAGGGACGGCTTATCCGAACGGGTGCGTACCCCCAGCGGGCTGATGGTCACCTTCGAGAGCCCAAAGAGCGAACTGGTTGCGGCGATGATCAGGCTCACAAACCCACAGACCAGCACGATGGGCAGGGGCAGAAGCATATTTTCGGGACCCAGCGGGATGTTCTGGAAGCGCAGCATCCCGAAGGGCAGCACCAGAACCAGGTACACGATAAACCCGAGCACGAACCCAACCGCAGCGTAGATCACGGAATCGAGCATGGTGTAGAGGGTAAGCCGCCGGGTGGAGGCGCCCAGCAGCCGCAGGGTTGCCAGGCGGTCGTCGCGGCGGCGTGCGCTGAGCCGTGCTGCGGATGCGCCGAGCGTGAAGAGCGGGGTGAGCAGCAGGAACCCGCTAATCCAGGCGAGCATCAGGTATAGCGGCTGCAGCGTGTGCGCCGTGTTTTTGGTGCCAGATCCCGCCTCGACCGAGGTGGCCGTGCTGGCGTCCCCACCCAGCCAGGTGTAGAAGGCGTGAATACCTCCGGCGATCAGCAAAAAGAGCGCCGCAGATGCGGCAAACGCAAGCACCGGAAGGACCGCCTGTGAGGTGGGCAGGGTGCGGCGCGCGAGAAGTTTGAAGGTCTGCATTCTTAGCGCCTTTCCCCAGGAGGCCGCGCATCCAGAAGGGGCGTCGGGCGGGTTTATACGGCGCTGGTGCATGGTTGCGTGAGGCCGCGGTGTGCGCCGTGCCCGGTGCATGGGCGGGGGAGTAGCGAACGTTCGCGGGCGGCTGGGTTTGTACGGAAACCCGGTTGTATGTTTGGGGCGGGTTTACCGCGGGGTTACCCCGGTTGGAAGACGCCCGGCTGCGCGGAAGGAGCGGGCGCCGCATCCTGAGGCGGTACCGGCTGGCTCGGCGGCGCGGGAACCCGATACTGTACCGAATCCCCGCCCTGCTGACCGGGCGCGGTGGGATCCTGCCGGTTATCCTGCACAATCTGCCCGTCGTGCAGGTGGATTGTGCGGGAGCATTGCGCCGCAACCTGCGGATCGTGGGTGACGATCACGAGGGTTTTACCCTGCTGCGGAACGAGTGTGAGCAGAAGATCCATGACCTCTTGGGCGGTCACGCTGTCGAGCGCGCCGGTGGGTTCATCCGCAAAGGTAATCGGTGCACCGGTAATCTGTGAACGCGCAATTGCCACGCGCTGTGCCTGCCCGCCGGAAAGTTCGCCGATGCGTTTCTCGCACATGTCGCCTAGCCCCAGCCGGGCGAGCAGGTTTGCGGATGCGCCGCGTGCCTGCTCGCGCGACATCCCGGAGATCATGGCGGCGAGCGAGACATTTTCTTCTGCGGTGAGCTCAGGGGATGAGAAGCCCTTGCTGGAAGATGAATCCGAAGGAGTTTGCACGCAGGCTTGTGCGCTGTTTTTCGCTTAGGGCGCCGAGTTCAACGCGCCCGCCCGGTATTTCGGGTCCGCCGCCGAGCACCTGAATGGTGCCCGAGTCTATACGAATAATGCCGGAGAGCGCGTGCAGAAGCGTGGTTTTTCCAGAACCGGAGGGTCCCATAACGGCCACGGATTCGCCGGGGTAAATATCGAGCGAAATATCGCGCAGTACTGTGTGCTGTCCGTAGGATTTGGTAAGGTTGCGCACCGAGATAACGGGTGCGTATGAGGTGTAAGAAGTATTCATAGCATCCATTTTTCCAAGGGAGACGGGGCGTTTTTATCCGTCTGCGGAGTGAAAAAATGCGGCGATAACGCCGGGTTTTGTGCGGGTTTTCATCCCTAAGGATGAGCGGGGCGTGTTCTGGGATACGGCTCTAAATCGTGCGGATGATGCCATACTTAAGACCATGACTGACGCACAGACCCACCATGAACACGCTGAAACGCCCGGTAAGATTTTTCTGCTTCGGCACGGGCAGACCGACTGGAATATAAATCACCGGTTTCAGGGCAGAACCGATATTCCGTTGAACGATACGGGGCGTGAACAGATTCGGGGTGCCGTGCCGCAGCTGCGTGAGATGGCTCAGCGCGGCGTGCAGATTGACGGTGTGGTTTCGTCCCCGCTTGAGCGCGCGGCGGAGAGCGGGCGGATTGTTGCCCAGGCACTTGGGGTGCCGTATCTGGGCGCATACGCGGGGCTAGAAGAACGCTCATTCGGTGATTTGGAGGGTGAGGCTGCAACCCCTGAGCTGGTGGCGGCATCCCGCACGGATGGGCATAAATACGGGGTTGAGGAGCGCGAGGGTCTGGTGAGCCGCGCTCTGACTGCCCTGAACCGGGTGCGCCGCGAGCATGAGGGCAAGAACATTGTGGTGGCTACTCACGGCATGCTGATTGCGGTGACGATGACTGTGCTTCTGGAAGGCCGCGAGCATGAGGGTCTACGAGACGATTGACGGCATGTTCCCGATTCCTCCGAATGCTTCGCTCACCGAGCTTCCTATTAATTATCTTGACGATGCGATCGATGCCCACGTGCTGGTCAGCCGCCAGCCTAAGCTGCACGCCGAACCTTTCCCTAAGAACCTGGCGGGCGGTTCGCTCACGCTGATTCGCCACGGACAGACCGAGTGGAATAAGAACCAGCTCATGCAGGGGTATCAGCGATATTCCGCTGAACGACACCGGTCGCGCACAGGCGCGTGAAACCGGGGCGAAAGCTGCGCAGCCTGGGTTTGAGCTATGACCGTGTGATTTCTTCACCGCTGTCGCGAGCCTATGAAACCGCGCAGCTGGTGGGCGAGGATTTCGGGCTTCCGGTCAGTGAAACCTACCCTGACTTGGTGGAACGTGATTATGGTGCCGCCGAGGGCGTGAATATTCCCGTTCCCGAGCGCCGCGCCCCCGACCGCTACTATCCGCAGGTAGAGACCGAACGCGATGTGTATGTGCGTGCCGTGCGTGTTCTGCGTGAGATTGTGCGTCAGTATCCCGGGGAGCGCATCATCGTGGTGAGCCACGGGAGCCTGATTCGCCGTGCTATTTCGGCGGCGCAGGGGTACGAGCATACGCAGACTGTGCCGAACGCTGAGCCTTTAGAGGTCGATCTTAAGGGGCTTTTCGCCTTTGATGAGAACACGGTGTTCGATGAGCGGGGTCGTCTTGTCTGGTAGATCTGGCAGAGTGCTCCGGGCGGTCGGATGGGCGCTTTTTGCCCTGTATTGCGTCGCCGTTGCAACAATCGTGTTCGCCCCGCAGCATGTGGACGATAACGAGGCTGGTTCTCGTCTGGCTTCGCTTCTCGATGCCGGTCACGCGCAGGGCTGGCTGCCCGGGTTTATCACCTATGCGAGCATCGAGCAACTCTCGAATGTCATTATGTTTGCCCCCGGTGGGTTTCTGCTCATGCTGTTGCTGTTCTGCCGTGCCCGCCCGTGGCGAAGGGTAGGGGTAATTACCCTGGGTGCGGTGACGGTCAGTGCCGGAATCGAGCTCATTCAAACGGCGATGCCCGAACGCACCGGCGATCCCATAGACGTGCTCATGAACGGGACGGGTGCGTTTATTGGTTCCCTGACCGCCTGGGGTGTGCATGGTCTCTGGATGCGCTGGGCGGGTCAGGATAGGATGCACACGCCCGACGGTAGCAACAGCAGGAGCTCGCTCCCCCTGCGCATCCTGAACGCGCCACGCACTAGAAAACCTTTGTGGTTCAAGGCAGATCAAAACTACTCGCGCCCGAACCTTCAAAATCCGCGCATCCGGTGTGGGTTTAGATGCGTTGTGGGGTGAACAGTGTGTGTCTGTTGTGGATTATTTGACCTTAAGTGTGGTTTCTAGGGTAAATTCACAAAAAATCGATGATTTATCCGTGGGTTATCTTGACGTGCCCACATAAACCCACATAAAATCAAGGGCAAGACTGTTGTCTTGAGTGGTGATACGCATTCGCCGTTCCGCCATGATACATAGACCTAAGAATTCGCGTGGAACGGTTCGTTCGCTCCACACCCATACCTTGAAAGTGATGTGCGCATATGTTTGCTGAAGAACGTCGTGCCGAAATTGCGAAACTGGTATCTTCTGCACGCCGCGTTAACGGTGCTGATCTCGCTCGACGCTATGACGTCACCATGGAGACTGTGCGACGAGACCTTGCCGCCCTCGAAGAAGCGGGTAAGCTGCGCCGCGTGCATGGCGGCGCCGTTACCGTTGAGCAGTCTACCTCCCTAGAGTCCTCTATTGCCTCACGTCAGGGCATGAATACTCCCGAGAAGCGCCGCATCGCTGCGAAGGCTTATGAGTATCTGCGTGACTCTGATGTGGGTTCGATTGTTCTTGACGCTGGCTCGACCATTGAGATTTTGGCGGACTATATTGGGTCAGAAAACTTTAGCCTCAAGACCGGCAGTGACCGCATCATTATTACCCATGCCCTGCACATTGCAGTCAAACTCGCTGAGGCAGAGGGGGTCACCCTCGAACTTGTGGGCGGTCAGCTGCGCAAGATGACCTGGGCGGCGATTGGTGCTCGTGCCGCCGAATACTTCGCTACGGTACGCCCCGACATTGCGTTTCTTGGTGCCAACGGCATAGATGCCGAATTTGGTGTTTCCACCCCCGGCATGAATGAGGCCATCGTGAAGACCGCGATCTGCAAATCGGCGCGGCGCGTGGTGCTTCTGTGCGATTCAGCAAAGTTTGGGCAGGAATCGCTCGTGCGCTTTGCTGACTTCGAGAATATCGATACCATGATCACCGACCGCGCCCCCGATGGTGCGCTTGCTCAGGCTCTTGAAGCCGCTCATGTGGAGGTGCTCATCGCATGATTCTAACTCTCACCGCTAACCCTAGTTTGGATCGCACGATCGAACTGGGGGCGCCTCTGGCGCACGGCGCCGTTCAGCGTGCCGTAGGCGCGGTTCAAGACCCCGGCGGTAAGGGGTCAATATTTCGCGTGCCTTACATACTTCTCAGGTGCCTACTGTTGCGGTGGTTCCGGGAGAGGCTACCGACCCCGTGCTGACCGCCCTTGCGGCGAGCGGTGTGCAGTTTGCGAATCTGCCCACGGGTGAGCCTATCCGCTCGAATATCACCGTGGTTGATCCGGACGGCACGACCACTAAGCTTAACGCCCCCGGTACCGAGTTCACCCCTAAGCTGCGCGACGCCCTGGATGCGCTCGTAATCGCCCAGGCAGAGGTTGCGGATTGGGTGGTGCTCGCCGGTTCGCTGCCTGGCGGACTGGAGGCAACGTATTATGCTGAGCTGTGTGCGAAGCTGCGCGCCAGCGGATATGAAGGCAAGATCGCCGTCGATACCTCTGAGGCGCCGCTGATCGCCACCGTTGCGGGGCAGATAAAGCCTACGCTGATTAAGCCGAATTCTGAGGAGTTGGCACAGCTGACCGGCGCCGAGAACTGGGAAGAGCTGGAGTCGAGCCCCGAGCTGACTGCACGTACCGCGCGAACCTTGGTGAATGACGGCATTCCCTATGTGCTGGCAACCCTTGGCGGGTCCGGCGCGGTTCTCGTGACCGCCGAAGGCGCCTGGCATGCACAGCATGAACCCGTGAAGGTGCGCAGCACGGTGGGCGCCGAGGGATTCGTCGCTCTCCGGTTTTCTCTATGCTTATGAGCGGGGAGAGTCGCCGCAGCAATGCCTCGTGCAGGCGGTTGCGCATGGCTCGGCGGCAGCATCCTTGCCCGGAACACAAATGCCTTCGGCAGCCATGACAACCCCCGAGAAAGTAACCCTAAGGCAGCTTTCCGTTTAGCTTATATTCCATATCAGGGCATATAGCATATAGCCTGGTCAACCACTAAAAAAACAACATATTTACGGACACTTGAGTGCGTACTGAAAACGCCCACACAGGCATCATGGCGCACCGCATCATACGCCCCGAGGAGGGTATTATGTCTGAGCTCATCACCCCAGAGCTGGTGCTCCTAGACCAGAATCTGGGAGAGACTAAATTCGACGTCATCAGCAAGCTTGCGCACGCCGTCGTCAATGCCTCACGTGCCACCGACTACGATCAGCTCTACGCCGCTGCAGAAGCCCGCGAGTCCAAAGACCGACACCGGCATCCCGGGCGGCATCGCCATCCCCACTGCCGAAGCGCGGCGGTCACCGAACCCACCCTCGCGATGGCACGCCCCAACCCCGGCGTGAGCTTCGGCGCGAAAGACGGTCCGGCCGATCTGATCTTCTTCATCGCCGCCCCCGATGGTGCCGACCAGGAACACCTGAAACTGCTCTCCACGCTGGCACGTTCGCTCATGAAGAAGAGCTTCACTGCCTCCCTGCGTGAGGCACAAACCCCCGAAGAAATCGTAGACCTCGTGAACGATGCGCTCGGCACCGGCGCCCCGAAGAAGGCTCCCGCCGACTCGGCAGCATCGAACGCGCAAAAGGCGGGTGCAGGCGCATCCGCTCAAGCCGCAGCGGCACAGACCGACTCCGCAGAAGCGACTGCATCCGAGAAGCCAGCCACCAAGAAAATCGTGGCGGTCACCGCATGCCCCACCGGCATCGCGCACACCTATATGGCGGCGGATGCCCTCAAATACGCGGCGGAAGACCTCGGCTACGACTTCAAGGTGGAGACTCAGGGGTCTTCGGGGAACGAAACCCTCACCCAAGCCGATATTGATGAAGCCGACGCCGTCATTTTCGCGGTCTCCGTGAACGTGCGCGACCGCAGCCGCTTTCGCCGGTAAGCCCTATGTGGAAGCCCCCGTGAAGCGCGGCATCGACGAACCGCAAGCCATGATTGAGGAGGCCCTGGCCGAGGCGGAAAAACCCCAACGGCAAGCGCGTGAGCGCCGCCGCATCCAGCGGAGAAGACACCTCCTCGGCTGCCGAAGGTTCGTGGGGCTCGCGCATCTACAAGGCCGTGATGACCGGTGTTTCGTACATGATCCCGTTCGTCGCCGCCGGCGGCATTATCGTGGCTCTGGGCTTCATTCTCGAAGCAATCACCATGCCGAACCTGGGCGATGTCGATACCGAAAAAGATCCTCGCCAACGCCACAATCTACAACCTGGGAGACACCCACTGGACCCTCTACCTGGGCGCGGTTCTGCAGACCATCGGTAAGTTCGGTCTTGACCTGATGGTTCCCGCGCTCGCCGCCTTTATCGCCTACGGGTTGGCGCAGCGCCCCGGTATTGCGCCCGGCTTTATCGCCGGTTCCGTCGCGGTTGCCGTGAAGGCTGGCTTCCTCGGCGGCATCGTCGGCGGTCTGCTCGCCGGTCTGATTGCCTACGGTTTAGGCACTCTCAAATTGCCGCGCTGGCTCGGTTCGATGATGCCCGTGGTCATTACCCCGCTCATTACCTCACTCGTTGCGGGCGGCATCATGTACCTGCTGTTGGGCGCGCCGCTGGCGTGGGTTCTCGAATCCCTGCAGAACTGGCTGACCTCCATGTCTGGCGCATCCGCTCTTGTTCTCGGCCTGATTCTGGGTGCCATGATGGCATCCGATCTGGGTGGTCCCATCAACAAGGCGGCTTACCTGTTCGCAACCGCCGGGCTTTCTTCGGGTGCCGATGTGAACAAGGAAATTATGGCAGCCGTTATTATCTCCGGCATGGTTCCGCCGCTGGCTATGGCGCTTGCCACCACCCTGCGCCCCAAGCTCTTCACCGAGCCCGAGCGTGAAAACGGCAAGGCCGCGTGGCTGCTGGGCGCATCCTTCATCTCTGAGGGTGCTATTCCGTTCGCCTCGGCAGACCCGGCGCGCGTGATCCCGTCCTCCATCGTAGGCGGCGCGATTGCCGGTGCTATTTCGATGAATGCGCATGTGGCATCCCCGGCACCGCACGGCGGTATCTGGATTATTGGTTTGAGCAACAATATTCCGATGTTCCTGCTCGCCGTTGTCGCCGGTACCGTCGTATCCGCTATCACCTATGTGCTGCTGAAGTCGATTGGCGCGAAGTCGCGGCAGACTGCGACCGAGACCCCAGCGAAGACCGCCGCATAAGCGTTACACTGTAGAGAACCCAAACACGAAGGATATATCTTCATGACTACATATAAAGGCGTCGGTGTTTATGCCGGACGCGTTATTGGTCCCGTGCTACAGATGCCCGAGCCTATTCAAGAGCCTAAAGCCGGTCTGCGCCTAGACGGTGAAAGCCCCGAAGAGGCCGGACAGCGTATTCAAGATGCGTCGGTTCGCGTGAAAGAGGACCTGCTCGCACGCGCCGAAAACGCGGGTCGTGACGGCAAGGCCGTGCTCAAATCGACCTCGCAGATGGCGACCGACCGCGCCCTGATTAAGAGCGCCGTAAAGCTGGTTGAGACTCAGCAGATGGCACCTGAGCGCGCGATTTGGGAGGCAGCAACCTCGTTCGCCGACCAGATGGCTGCCCTTGGCGGTTACATGGCTGAGCGCGTCACCGATATTCACGATGTGCGCGCCCGTATTGTGGCGGAACTAACCGGTCAGCAGGCGCCGGGCATCCCCTTCGCGGAGGAGCCTTTCGTGCTCGCCGCAGTTGATCTTGCCCCCGCAGATACCGCGACCCTTGACCCGAAGAACGTGATCGCCCTGATCACTTCGGACGGCGGTCCGCAGGCGCATACCGCGATTTTGGCGCGCGGCCTGGGCCTTCCCGCTATTGTGGCGGCGAAGGGGGTCACCGATATTCCTGACGGCACCGAGGTCTATGTGGACTCGAACGCGGGTATCGTCAATACCGAGCCGACCGATGAAGACCGCGAAGCCGCCGAAAAAAATACGCTAACCGCAAACCTATCGCCGACTTCGACGGTAAAGGCGTGCTCGCCGACGGCACCCGCGTGCCACTCTACGCGAACGTGGGCGACGGCAAATCCGCCGAGAAAGCAGCCAGCCTGAACGCTGAAGGCGTGGGTCTGCTGCGCACCGAATTTGGCTTCTTGGGGCACGACGCCGAGCCGTCTATTGAGGCCCAGGCGGCAACTTATAAGTCTGTGTTTGATGCCTTCCCGGCAAGCACATCGTGGTTCGCACCCTGGATGCGGGCGCCGACAAGCCTCTGCCCTTCCTCAACGTGAATCCCGAGGAAAAACCCGGCGCTGGGCGTGCGCGGTTTCCGCACCGACTGGACCGTACCCGGCGTGCTGACCCGCCAGCTGGAGGCTATCAAGCAGGCATCCGAGGATTCCGACGCCGATATTTGGGTTATGGCACCGATGATTTCGACCACCTCCGAGGCTCGCAATTCGCGAAAATGCTCAAGGAGGTTGGCCTGCCGGTACACGGCGTGATGGTTGAAACACCCGCCGCCGCCGTGAACGCCGAAGCGATTTTGGGTGAGGTTGATTTCGTGTCGATCGGCACCAACGACCTGACCCAGTACACGATGGCTGCAGACCGCCTGCTGGGCGATCTGGCTCACTTGAACAACCCGTGGCAGCCTGCGGTGCTGAAGATGATTAAGCTGACCGTCAAGGGCGCTAAGCGAGCTTCGGTGAACGCCGGCGAGAAGAAGTATGTGAGCGTCTGCGGTGAGGCCGCCGCCGATCCGGCGCTGGCCGTGGTGCTGGTCGGTCTGGGGGTTGATACCCTCTCGATGAACGCCGGTGCTATCCCCGCGGTTGCGGCGGTGCTCAAGTCGGTGACCCTGGAGCAGGCACGCCATATCGCCAACAAGGCTTTGGAACAGATTTCCTCTGCCGAGGCGAAGGCTGCCGCCCGCGCTGAGCTGCCGATTCTGGACGAGCTCGGCCTCTAGAAGACGCCTCAAACCCGGTGGAGAAAAGGCTAACTCGGTGTTGAAAGTTTATTTCAAGATCGGGTGAGGCATTGGTCCCCAAACGGTGAGTAAAACTGTACAATTGAGGCAGGAAAAACAGGGGGTGCATCCTTCTGTTTGATAAACATGGAGTCGATAACAGACGATTCCTTCACAAAGGAGAAAAACCATGGCAGAGGTTATTGCCACCATTGCAAGCCGCGTTGGTCTGCACGCACGTCCCGCAGCAATTTTTGCTGAGGCAGCTGGCGACCTCCCCGTTGAGGTCACCATTGCAGCAGAAGGCGAGCCCGCAGACGAGGCAATGGATGCGGCTTCGATCCCTATCCCTGATGTCCTTGGGTGCTAAGCACGGTGACCGTGTGGTGCTCCGAGCAGAAGGTGAAGGCGCAGACGAAGCTCTAGAGACCCTGAAGAAGATTCTCGAAACCGACCACGACGAAGAGTAATCCTTCCGGCGACTCTCGCCAGCTTTACCGGTATCCCGTCGCTTCACGTGCGGCGGGATACCTGCTTTAAGGCTCGGGCGCGCATCCGGTCTGTTCCCTTACCTCATGCCCCAGCCCGCCCGATCGGGTCGGAAGGGGCATAAAAAGGCTCTTGATACGAATAAAGCGGCGTTTTTAACTCTTTATTCGCATCAAGGCTCTTTTAGACGAGGCGAACCCCGCCGATGCACCAATCGCCGCGCCTCTTGTTAGACTTAAGGCGTGCGTGCGCCGCGAGCGCATCAAAAAGACCGCACAAGGTTCGCGGGCGATAGACGTTCGGAACACCCACCACCCCACGAGAGATAGAGACCCTTGCACGAAATTACGGCACGTTTTGCAACCCCAGCAGAAATTCAGGAGTGGGATACCCACGTGATCGCCAACCCGGACGGCGGAAATCTGCTGCAGTCCGCATCATTCGCAAAAGTCAAAGCCGACTACGGGTGGAAACCCCGCTATATCGTGTATGAAGGCACCGTCGATCGTGACGGCGAGAGGCAGCCTTTCGCCAGCTACAGCCTGGCGTTTCGAGAAGAATATTCCGCTGCTGGGCAAACTCTGGTATTTCATCAAAGGCCCGGCGGTGCATGATGCCGATGAGCTGCCCGCCCTGCTGCAGGCGAACCGCCGCCTGATTACCGAGCAGAAATTGGGTGTTTTTGCCGTCAAGATCGAACCTGAAATCGTGGCGGATGAGCATGCCCAGCAGGTCATTGCGGGCACCGAGCTGGTTCGTACCGCCGATATTCAGCCGAATGACTACACCGCCATCCTCTCCACCGAAGGCACCGAGGAAGAGGTGCTTAAGTCGCTGTCTTCGCGCGGACGTAACGCTGTACGCCGCGCCACCCGTGAGGGCTGCGAGGTCAAACGGGTTGAGCTCACCGACGAAAATATGCGCGCCATGTATGCCCTCATGGATACCGTGGGGCAGGGGCAAAGTTTCGCTTCTGCTGCGCCCCTACGAGTATTACCGCGACTTCTGGAGGGCCTTCGAGAACGCGGGGCAGGGCAGGCTCTACTTCACCTATGAAGACGGTAAACCTTCCGTGGGCGCTTACGTGATTAACTACGGTACGAAGGGCACCTATAAAGACGGCGGTTCTAAGCCGCGCCGTAAACAGTACGGCGACTCTCATCTGGTACAGTGGACTGCGATTACCGACCTCATGAAGGAGCACGGGATCAGCACCTATGACTTTCTGCGGCACCCCGCCCGCCGCCGAACTCAAGAATAAAGAACACCCTTACTACGGTCTGGGCCTGTTCAAAACCTCGTTCACGAAGAACGTGACCGACTTCGTGGGCGTTTACGATCAGCCTATTTCAGAGCTCAAATATAAGCTTTGGAACGCCGGTGTGGAGCGGCTGATGCTTCGCCTGTGGGTGAAGAAACACCACTATTCCTTCTACTAGGAAACGCCGCACCGCCACGCCACTCACCGGTACACACAGCGCACCAGCACGCAACACGATCAAGGGATACTATGGCGAAGAACCCCGAGGAGCACAGCTACAACCCAGCCGATGAGAACGCGAGGAGTATTCGCCGCCCGGGATATTTCTTCGCCGTGCCTCTCTCCGAAGTGCACGACTCCAAGCTGCGTGAGGCTCTTGCCCACAGCGGCAAGGAGGCCGAGCAGGCTGAGCAGGCGCGTGAGGCGCTATACGAGGTTGCGGCGGCGCACGGCGTGGAAACCGATACGGACGACACCCAGCTTCTTCCCGTCGACGAATCCGGGATGCCTCTCGACGAGGCTCCACAGATGTCCCTACGAGCCGGAGATACCCTACGAGGAAGTCCCCGAAGAACCCGTAATCCAGGCGGTGCAGAGCGTGCCGCCTGAGATACCGCATCCGCAGGAGCCGCCCGCGCAGACCTCCAGCAATATCGTCACGGAGGTCGCTAAATACCGCCAGTCCCAGCCCGTCCCTATGACGGGTATGATCCCGCAGGTTCCCAATTCGCATGCGGCACAGCGGTTCGGCGGTGTAGAGCCCACGGCGAGCGCGCCCCCAGTATCCGTACCCACTACGACGATGCCCGCCGGGCATGGCACGGGCGGGCGGTGGGGCGTGCGAACCACCCTGCGTTCCTTCGTGCGTGCTGACGGCCAGGCGGTGGCACACGTGGCGCCGCGCGGTGCGGCGCGCATCGCCCAGCGGCAGTTTACCCCGCGCGCCAAACGTGAAGAACGTGCTCAACGTGAGGCCCTGTACCGCGAGAAAGAGTACGCCCGCGACACCCTCAATTTCACGCTGCGTCTGGCGGAAGCCATGTTCTATTATGGCGCGGATGCGATGGACGTAGACTCGGCGATTATCGCGGTGTCTTCGGCGTATGGGCTCGATTCGGTGGATGTTAATATCACCAACCAGTCGGTGACCATCAACTATACCTCCGACCCCGATATTTACATGGAGTCGCGCATCAGCTCGCGAACCATGAGTGCCGATTCCCGGTTCACCCATACGCTCGTGCGCGTGGTGCGCACCTCTACCGAGAATTATGAGGCGCTCGCTTCTACCTACGGACTGATTCACGATATTACCGAGGGCGGCATGACCCTGGAAGATGCCGACCTTCGTCTGAGCGAGATTACGAACCATCCTAAACCGTATCCGCCGCTGATTACCTGGCTGGCGAATATTGGCTGCGCAACCACGCTGACGGCGGCGCTGGGGGCGAGCTGGTCTACCGCAACCGCTGCGGCGATCGTGTTCATTCCCGTGTATCTGCTGATTCAGTGGCTCAATAAGATTGGCATGCCCACGTTTTTCCGCATGGCGGCGAGCGCGGGTCTGCTGACCTTCCTGGCGATTTGGCTGGGCGGGGATCATTCCATGATTCGCCGCCCGGGGGGAGTCGATTTCGGCGCCTCTGGTGGTTGCCGCCGGGCTGATCATGTTCCTGCCGACCTCGCGCCTGGTGGGCGCGGTTCAGGATGCGATTAACGGTTTCCCGGTGACCGCGGCGGGAAGATTCGTTTCGACGGGCATGAGCTTTTTGGGCCTGGTGATCGGCATCGCCTCGGCGGTGAATGCGATTAGCCTGTTTGGCGGCCCGATTCTGGATATTGAGCAGACCCGGTTTGATCTTCCTTCGCCGCTTACGTTCTCGGTGTTCATGCTGGCGGCGACGGTTACGTTTGCGATTACCCTGCACACGAAGCTCGTGAAGCTGGGGTGGCTGGTACTCATTACCTGTAGTGCCCTGGTGACCTATCACCTGTATACCTACCTGGTGGGGGTCGATTCTGGGCGTGCGAATACGGCGCTTGCCGCCCTCATAATTGGCATGCTGAGCACCTATGTGGCGTACCGGCTGCATGCCCCGCAGGCGGTTTTTTCGATTCCCGCGCTGACCTTCCTGCTGCCGGGTCTGTCGTTCTTCCGCGGCATGTACCTGCTGACGGTTGAGACGAACGTGGTTTGGGGCATCCAGAGCATGATTTCGGCGGTTTCGATTGTGATTGCGATGGCGGCGGGCGTAACGCTGGGCAACTACCTGATGCAGTATCTGCTGCAGCGTTTCGCGGTTCCGCGCAATGTGCCCGCGGAGGCCGCCGAGTAGCGCATCCGTGGTTCTTACATTCCCCTGATGCGGGATGCTACAAAGGCTCTTTATTCCACAGTGGAATAAAGAGCCTTTTTATGTAGGTATGAGTGGGCGGATGCGCGTTACTTGACCGTCCAGTCCACCGGTTCCGCACCCTGCTCTACCAGCAGCGTATTCACCCGCGAGAACGGGCGTGAACCGAAGAACCCGCGATGCGCCGATAGCGGCGACGGATGCGCAGACTCCACACACGGGTACGGTTCCAGCATCGGGGCGGTGCGCCGCGCATCCGCACCCCACAGCAACCCGACCAGGGGTTTATTGCGTGCCGCCAGCGCCCGAATAGCGCACTCAGTCACCTCTTCCCACCCCTTATTACGATGCGACCCTGGCGCGCCTTCACGCACGCTGAGCACGCGGTTCATGAGCATGATGCCTTCATCGGACCACGAGCTCAGATCGCCATGCTGCGCGGGCTCAATCCCCAAATCGTCGGACAATTCCCGGTAAATATTGATGAGCGATTTCGGCAGGGGGCATATCCCGCTGCACCGAGAACGAAAGCCCCATCGCGTTTCCCGGGGGTGGGGTAGGGGGTCTTGCCCCACGATCAGCACCTTGACCTCGTTCATGGGGCGTGAGAATGCGCGGAAAAATATTCTGACCTGTGGGAAAAAGTTCGGTGTCCCGCCGCGTGTTCGGTGCGTAAAAACTCGCCCATGGCGTGGATTTTTATCTTCGACGGGCGCGAGGGCCTGCGCCCAGTCTTCGCTCATAATGTCGGTCAGCGGCGGGTTCGTCATGAAAAATACTCCCTGAGAAAAATTTGACTCTGATAACACGGTGACTTCAACCAACATACTCTAAAGTGTTCATGTAGACCACCTATGTTCGTCAGGAATCCAGATGCCGATACCTTCTTCGGAAACCCCCGAACCTTCGCCTGCTGGCGGCTCCGATGCCGCCGAACCCGCAGCGGCAGTCCCCGCCGATAGCCCCGAACCCAGCCCCACAACACAGACAGCGCCTTCCGCCCCCGACACTTCTGAGACCCGCGACACCGGCGGAAAAAAACTGAGAACACGCGAAAATCCGCCCTCACCGATTTAGAGCGTGCCATGATTGCCCTGGAAAAACGACACTGGAAGTACCAGGGCACCAAAGAGAAAGCGATTACCGCGCTCGGGCTCACCCCGATCGCCTACTATCAGAAGCTCAACACGATGATCGATAGCCAGCGTGTGATCGCCGCCGAACCCATCCTGATGCACCGCCTGCGCGAGGTTCGCGACCGCAGCTAAAGGCAGCCGCACCGATGTGTGCATGAGCGCACGCCATTCTGAACAGGACGGATAAAGCCCCATACGGTACCCTGTAAGAGAGAGCTTTGGCAGGGCTCCACCGCGCAGAGCGGTACATCTATTACTCAACCTAGGGAAGTCATGAGCCAATACCCGCACGATGAATTCGACGACATCGACGAGAATACCGCCCGCCGTGGAACATACCGCGGTGTAATTGACGACCCTTCCAAGAGCCCCAAAGGCATTATTCCCGTTGTCGTCGCCGGTATTTTATCGCTCGTGATCGGCGGCGCCATGTACATTAACCACCCGCGCAGCAGCTCGCCCGAGGCCGCCGCGCGCGCCAAGAGCTACAGCGCTCCCGCCTCGCCTTCGGAATCATCGTCGCCCTCTGCCTCGGCATCCGAGCAGGCTAAGGATGCGAACGTGGCGGTCTATAACGCATCCGCGCCCGGCGGGTCTGCGGCCAAGGCAAGCGCCGCGCTTGAAGGTTACACGATTACCGAAACCGCGAACTGGTCGGGCACCCCGCCGGAGTCCAGCACGGTCTACTACAAGGACGAGGCCAAGAAGTCGCAGGCCGAAGCTATTGCGAAAACCCTGAATATCACGACGGTTCAGGAAAGCTCAGACACCTCGATTCTGGGCGAGAACGATATTGTGGTGGTGCTTGCCGCCGACTACAGCTAAACGGCATTAACCGGCTTGAGACCGCGGTTTGCGGTACCGTTTATCGTCCCCGCTAGTTTCGGGAACGTCCTATGAGCCTCATGCGCTCGCATATAACATCGCTCGGCTATCGAAACTGGTGCTTTGGCTCCGTGCATTCGCACGCGAAGCCGTACCTGTTCACCCCATCGTGGCTTTCCGTGCGCCTTAAGAATGCGCTGAGGGCGATTAAGCTAAATTCGGTGCTCAAAATGTTTGCCCTCGGGCGCACCAAGTGCCAAAATTGTTTTTAGCACTCGGCGCCTTCAGGTGCTAAAACCGGTATCAAAATCTGCTTCGGCAGACCGGAAAACCTGAGCGCTCCATTCGAAACGTCCAGGAGGGATATCGCCACATGGCAAAACTTATTGCTTTTGATGAAGAAGCTCGTCGCGGTCTAGAGCGCGGACTGAACACTCTAGCCGATGCCGTTAAGGTAACTCTTGGCCCCCGTGGCCGCAACGTCGTGCTTGAGAAGTCGTGGGGCGCACCCACGATCACCAACGACGGTGTTTCCATCGCCAAAGAGATCGAGCTTGAAGACCCCTATGAAAAGATTGGCGCCGAACTCGTCAAAGAGGTAGCCAAGAAGACCGACGATATCGCAGGTGACGGTACCACCACCGCAACCGTGCTCGCTCAGGCGCTCGTGCGTGAGGGCCTGCGCAACGTGGCTGCTGGTGCTGACCCGCTGAGCCTCAAGCGCGGTATTGAGAAGGCTGTTGAGGAGGTCACCAAGACCCTGCTCGACTCCGCGAAAGAAGTTGAGACTGAGGAAGAGATCGCGGCAACCGCATCCATCTCTGCGGGCGATCAGGAGATCGGTAAGCTGATCGCTCAGGCTATGGAGAAGGTCGGCAAGGAAGGCGTGATTACCGTTGAGGAATCCAACACCTTCGGCCTGCACCTGGAACTCACCGAGGGTATGCGCTTCGATAAGGGCTTCCTCTCCGGCTACTTCGTGACCGACCCCTGAGCGTCAGGGAAGCTGTGCTGGAAGACCCCTACATCCTGGTGGTCAACCAGAAGATCTCGAACGTGAAGGATCTGGTTCCCGTTCTTGAGAAGGTCATGCAGTCCGGCAAGCCGCTGCTGATTATCGCCGAGGATGTTGAGGGCGAGGCTCTGGCATTGCTCGTGCTGAACAAGATGCGCGGCTCCATCAAGTCCGTTGCCGTGAAGGCACCCGGTTTCGGTGACCGCCGCAAGGCTATGATGGCTGATATTGCGATCCTCACCGGCGGCCAGGTTATTACCGAAGAGGTTGGCCTGTCCCTGGATACCGCAACCCTTGAGATGCTGGGTAAGGCACGCAAGGTTGTTGTCACCAAGGACGAGACCACCATTATTGAGGGCGCTGGCGACGCCGCCGCACTTGAGGGCCGCGTGGCACAGATTCGCGCCGAGATCGCAAACTCCGATTCCGACTACGACCGCGAGAAGCTGCAGGAGCGCCTGGCAAAGCTCGCCGGTGGTGTGGCTGTGCTCAAGGCTGGCGCAGCAACCGAGGTTGAGCTGAAGGAACGCAAGCACCGCATTGAGGATGCTGTGCGCAACGCAAAGGCAGCCGTTGAAGAGGGTATCGTCCCCGGCGGCGGCGTGGCACTGATTCAGGCGGGCGCGAAGGTCTTCGACAAGCTCGACCTGAAGGGTGACGAGGCAACCGGCGCGAACATCGTGCGTGTGGCTATCGATGCGCCGCTGAAGCAGATCGCAACGAACGCTGGCCTTGAGCCCGGCGTGGTGGTCGATAAGGTTCGTTCTCTGCCCGAGGGCACCGGTCTGAACGCTGCAACCGGCGAGTACGAAGACCTTATGGCTGCGGGTATTAACGACCCCGTGAAGGTGACCCGTTCCGCTCTGCAGAACGCCGCATCGATTGCCGGTCTGTTCCTGACCACCGAGGCTGTGGTAGCGAACAAGCCCGAGCCCGCATCCGCTGCGGCGCCGGCTGCTGACCCGATGGGCGGCATGATGTAACGTTTCCCGACTGAGGGAGTATGTTGAAGCTCTCCGGGGTGGGTTCCTGACCCGGCACAATGCCGGGTACGGAACCCACCCCGGAGAGCTTTTGTTTGTGCTTTTCCTTTTCAGAGCCGCGAGCAGGTGGTTTTTGGTCCGAGCAGGTAGGAAAATCCTACCTTTTCGGCACAATACCACCTGCTCGCGCGTGCATGAGAGCGCTCGCAACGTGCGCCGTGATTCGTTCGGAATGGGCGAGCCGCGCGGTATGCTGGATTTATGATGCCTAACACCACCTCTAAATCTTCCGAAAACGCCCCCGATGCCCCTGCCCATTCCGACCAAAACACAAAGAGCATCGGCTCGCGAAATTCATTTCTGAGCATCGGGTCGGTGAACTCATTCTGCAGCATTGGCTCCGTCAATTCGGCATTTTCGATCGGCTCGGTTTTCTCGTTTGGGTCTATCGGCTCGGCCTTTTCTTCGCTGTCCATTGCCTCGTGTCTGAGCTATATGAGCGTGTTATCGGTTTTATCGGAGGCATCCGTGCTCTCGGCACGGTCGTACAGGTCGGTGCTTAAGGCGGACCAGCAGAAGAAGGCAAAGAAACCGTAGCCTTTCCGCCCCGCCCGATCCAGCCCTGCCTGCTAAAAAGAGCCTTGATAGTGAATAAAGCGTAGTTTTCGCCGCTTTATTCACTATCAAGGCTCTTTTTGTGATGGGGTAGGGGCGAAGGAGCACACCTGGCGGCGCGCAGGCAGTGCCATCCGGTGGGTTATCCGTGCCCGCGCATCCACAGGGTAGAATAGTGGGGCTATGGAATGCGCCTATTATCGTGAGAGTCTTTGCCGCTCCTGCACCAGCATCGAAACCCCGTACCCCGCCCAGCTCGCAGCGAAACAGGCCGATGCGCGCAGGCTTCTGGCGGCGTACCCTCACCTGACCTGGCTGGAACCCGTCGCCAGTGCCGAGGCGCATTTTCGGAATAAGGCGAAGCTGGTGGTGGGCGGTTCGGCGCAGAACCCGTCCCTGGGTATCGTGGATTACCGTTCGGGGCGTGCCACCGATTTAAGCGAATGCCCGCTCTATATTGAGCCGATTGAGCGCGCCATTCCGGTGCTGCATGAGCTTATTCAGCGTGCCGATTTGACCCCGTATGACATTCCGGCCCGGCGCGGTGAGCTCAAGAATATTCTGATGACCGCATCCGAGACGGGCGAGCTGATGGTGCGGTTTGTGCTCCGCTCGAAGAAACTGCTGGTGCCTATTCGCCGCCAGCTGGGGTGGCTGCAGGAACGTCTGCCGAAGTTGGCGGTGCTGTCGGTGAATCTGCTGCGCGAACATGTGGCGCTGATTGAGGGCGATGAAGAGATTATTCTGACCGAGCGGCAAACCCTGCCGATGCGCGTGAACGGCATGAGCCTGCACCTGCGGCCCCAGAGTTTCTTTCAGACGAACACGCAGATTGCGCAGGCGATGTACGCACAGGGCCGTGAGTGGGTGGCGCAGGTTCAGCCGCGCACACTCTGGGATTTATATTGCGGTGTGGGCGGTTTTGCCCTGCACGCGGCGCAGGTGATGCACGGCGAGGTCACCGGGATCGAGATCAGTGCGGAGGCGATTCGTAGTGCCCAGCGTACCGTCGCCGAGCAGGGGCTTGAGGGCGTGAAATTTGCGGCGGGGGATGCGACCGAGTTCGCCGTGAACGCCCGCGAAATCCCCGAGATGCTGGTGGTGAATCCGCCCAGGCGAGGTATTGGTGAGAGGCTGTGCGCCTGGGTTGAGGGATCGAGGATTGAGCACGTAATTTATTCGAGCTGCAACGCAAAAACCCTCGCCGCTGACCTGGCGCGCATGCCCTCCTACAAGCCGGCTGCCGCGTGCGTGCTGGACATGTTCCCTCACACGAACCACTATGAGATTATGACGTTGCTGAGGCGCGGGTAGGCTTCCCGAGCATATACATAACCCAACCCTAGGGCGCGAGCAGATAGTATTTCGGCGAGAAGATAGCGGTTTGTTATCTTCTCGCCGAAATACTATCTGCTCGCGATGTTTCGGGCATCCCGCAGCGTGGCGGGTGCGAAGTGGTAGTACCCCAAAGATGGATACGCAGAGCAAGTCATGCACCCGCACGGTTCTTTGCCTCATTCCGCGATTCCTGCGCCCGTATCGCTCGTGCGGTCGGGCCGAGAATGAACGTGAATACGGTGGCGATAACGAAGAGTGACCCTCCGGCAACGATGGTGTTGATCGCGCCGAATGCTGGTACCGCCCATCCGGTGATGAGGTACCCGACCATACCCGCTAGGGAGAAAACCACGCCCATGAAGCTGTAGACGCGCCCGCGCATGTGTTCGTCGATAGCGTCTGCGAAGAGGACTTGCCCAAGCACTTCTTCGGGTCCGTAGAACATGCCCCAGATGAACCAGAGCACGAGTACCGCCCACAGCGCCGGGTGTAGTCCCATACTCAGGCAGACGGCACCGTAGCCGAGTCCGGAGATGCACATCCACCCGCGTTTGGTGATGCGTACCCGCCCGGTGCCTGTGCCGACGCCGAGTTTGGCTGAGAGCCAGGAGCTGATCACGCATCCGGCGGCGTAGACGGAGGTTGCGATTCCGAAGGCGGTGTAGTCGTGCCCGAGGTCGCGGGTGAGGTATTCGAGCATGGGCAGGGTGGTGATGGGTACGGCGGCGATGGAGAGGAACCAGAAGGTGAGCATGCCGCGCACGATGGGGTTGTGTGCGGTGTAGGCGGCGCCTTCGCGTAGGAGTCTGCCGGTGTGGTGTTCCTGCACGGTGGCGGTGCGTTCTGCGTGGGTGGTGTCGTAGTTGCGTATGGTGGCGACGGTGAGGGCGGCGAGCAGGTTGAGGGTTCCTGCGAATCCGACGGCGAGGGCTGGGGTGGTGAAGGATGCGACGGCGGCTGCGATGGTGGGGCCGAGGGTTTGGGCGAGGAAGATGAGGCTGCCGCGGCGTGCCATGTATTTTTGGTAGTCGTCGCCGAGTAGGGAGGGCATGGCGGCTGAGGCCGCGGGGGATGAGAAGGTGCCGAAGGTTGAGACGAGGAATGCGATGGTGAGGAAGGCGGGTAGCCCTGCGGCGGCGTAGAGTGCTGGGGATGCGATGAGTAGGGCGGCGCTGGCGAGTCTGAAGCTGACGGTGAGGGTTTTGCGGTTGAATTTGTCGGCGATAGCGCCTGCAAAGGGTGCGAAGATGATGACGGGGATTGCCTCGACGACCATGACGATAGCGGAGCGGGCGAGGTCGCCGGTGGTTCCGTAGGTGAGCAGGGGCATGGCGATGGCGCGCACGCTGGAGGCCAGAGCATCTGAGACTTGGGCGGTGAGCAGCAGGAGTTGTCCGCGTGCGTTCAGCGGCGTTGCTGATGTGGGTTTTGCGGGCGAGTCTGGTGGGTTTGTTGGAATGCGCGGCGCAGGTGATTCAGGGGGCTCAGGCGAAGGGTCTGTGGTGCGTCTCATAATACTGTGGATTCTATCACGGGTGAGAACGCTAGTGGGTGGGGTAAGGTCATGTGGGTTTTGGGGTGATATTGCGACAGGTCTGCCTGGTGAACTCACGGTAACCGAGGCGAAACAAGACACAAGACACAAGACGCGCGAGCAGATAACAGTCCGTTATCTTCTCGCCGAAATATTATCTGCTCGCGGTGTTATCGGGGTTGCCCGCAACCTGGCGGAGATGGATGAGGCGGTAGTGCGGTAGCGGCGTGCTGGCGTGTCGCTGTGGGTTTTGCGTCATAAAGCGCCACAAACAAAATTTTTGGGTGTTTCTCTCCGAAAATTCTAGGTTTAAGGAAACGTTAAGGGTAAACTGAGACTTGAACGTAGTTTTAAGGATTTAAAGGAGGGCATTCATTGGAAAGGAGGGAAATAAGGTTATTGAGAGCTTTCCAGTCACAAGTAATACGTGTTCTGTGCATTTTTCCCGTTGCTGAGCGCGTAGGAACCTTTAATTCTTCTGGCAGACAATAGAATGTAAAACTCTAGGTTTTAAATATGTACGGAGATAGCAGAGGTAAGCCATCTACAGCTATATTCTAGCTATTTCATGAAAGGATACCTGCGATGTTTAATTTAATTAAAAAAACCGAATTAAATTTTTTTCAAAGATAACGAACTTAACGGAATGAGAGAACACTATAAAAAGTTGAGATCATATTCAGAATGGAAAATCACATTCTTGTTATTTAAAGTAACGTTTGCAATAACAGCAGTTTTTATGTTTGTAAGTTGTGCGTCTAAGATTGCAAATGATATGAATGATCCTAATAATTTCCCTGTCTATATGTTTGCTATACCAATGATGATAGTTCCCATTTATGTATATGGGACATTTGCACTAATGCTATCTTTTAGTTATTCTTTGGGGGAGCTCAGAAAGTATTATTTAAAGAGAAATGGTTTTTAGATATCCTTTCAATAATATGGAATAGGATTGGTATTGGAACATCTGGTGGATTTTTATTTGGGTTACTTGTAATTATGAATAGTTTCTTGAGTGTTCGAGACTCTTATAACTTTAATATTGTTGAGACTGTTACTGTATGTTCTTTAGCAGGAACCTTTATATCAATCCCAATAGCATTAGTTGAAGCGCTGGGTCGTTCGGCAAAAAGTATAGTTTTCCCACCGTTGGGAATCTTATTTATTCCCATAATCTTCTCTTCTACATGGACTATTGCTGGTTCATATAAAGGAGATAATACCCTCCATGAAATTTATTTAAAGAGTGCAGAGTATTATGGAGCAAAATATGCAAACGAGTTAGTGAATCTGTACTCTAGCCAAAATCATATGGAGGTGGATCAAGGCCAGCGTCAAGAAGTTATCGATAAGGTAATTCAAACTAGTCAAAGTTCACCATCTTTTATAGACTCCAATATAATTTTTTGGATTATTGTAATATCCATAATAATTTCTATTTTGGTTTTTATTATCCCGGAGGAAAAACCAAAATGGATGAGTCCCAAAGGAAATAATGAATTTTTAGAGGGTGATAATAAGTAGTTATTGGCTTATTTATATAATTTTCAAATATAAGTTTATTTTATTTATTATGTTTCTAGGAGTGTATTGTGGAAGCTAAAGATATTGTTATCAGTATTGTAGTTCCTCTTGTTGTGGCAGTCATGTCATATTTTGGTTCTCGTCGTGGTACGAAAGTCGCCAGGGAAGATCTTGAGAATAGGAAAGAGGCAACTCCGCCAGAGTTGTTACGTCTGGAGAAATGGTCGACGATTCTGAAAGATTTAGAAGATTATTCGCCAGAATTCAAGAATAGTTTGGATTTGGAAACTATATATTCTACTTACAGGATTGTTCTCAACCGTACTACTCTAGAAGATCGGATAAATAGCATAGCGGTTGAAGATTGGGAGGTTAGGCGGGCACTCTTAGATATCGCCCCTGGATCAGGAGAAGGAATATATCCTAAGATGGAGTGGGAGGACCAGCGTATTTATAGATTTATTAAAAAAGTTCTGCGAATAATGCGCGTGTTAATTTCTATGAGCTTAATTATATTTATTATATCTTTCATATTAGACTATTCGAATGTTGTTAATGGGGGTCCCTTGAGTATCCTAACTATAATTTTAGTAATTCTTATCATGTTTTTAGGGGTTAATATTATTTTATTGTCAACACCCGAAAAAAATTTTTTTGAAAGAAAAGTAGGAAATAATAACATTAATGCAAAAAAATATAATATATAGAAACTGTTATCATGCACTGAGAGATGTCTTTCTGTTGGAAGGTTTTATATTATCTGAAGATAGTGGTGAACGTAATGAAAGGCAGAAGTTTGAAGAAACTAAAGAATATATAAAGTGGAAAACAAAAATGGATGAAAAGGGTTTTGAGCTGAGTTCTTGGAATTATGGTTTATCGATTGACTGGGATAATGATCCTGAGAAAATCAAGTTTAATGAATTAGGAGATGATAACCCTGTCGGCTCAGAGTCTGAGTCACCTAAACTAATTCAGAAATTGTTCCAAGTTAAACTTTTCTCCAGAGGGCCCCACGAAACTAACCCTTAACCCTTCTTCAGATGCTTAGTCATCTCCTCGGGGTGGGCGTCAAGGAGCGTCCGCTCCGAGGCTGCGAGTTTATAGGATCGCACGGGAACTGCATCCTCAAGCTGGGCGGGAGAGGTGATCCCGAGTAAAACTCATCAACCCAGCCTTTTTTCTTACCGCCTAAGCGCCGCGACCCGCTCGGCACTCGCGCCGGACCGCTAATCAGGCTACTGCCCGGCGTTCTCTCGGCGAATTGCCTCCCTGCGCAGTCGTCACGAAGTCGGACCGCCCGCGAGAATACCTGCCGCATACGCCGCCTGTCCCACGTGCTGGGCGGCATCGTCGATCATGCTCACCAGCCGCACCCCGCGCGTCACATGCGGAGTCCACGACGTATCAATCACGTCATCCAAATCAGCCTCACTCAAACCCGCAATATACTCGCTCAACGCCGCAGCAGTTGCGCTCAGATACTCGACCAGCAACGCGGCATCCTCCACCACGACGGCACGCGCCTGTTCAGCGGTATGCCCGTAACCCACCGTGTCGCCCAGCTCGCCCAAGTTGAAGCGGGCATCAAACCCTTGACTATGCCACACCTGTGGTTCGCCGTTTAGCTGCGCGAGCTGAACATCCATCTGCCGCCCGGCATGCCACAGCAGCCAGGCGATCGAGTTAGGGTGCCCGCCCACATGCGCGTTCAACGCCCCTTCGGGCAGGGTGTTTACAAGGGCTTTCGCCTCGGCGGCGGGTCGGCTTGCGGCTTCGCGCAGAACATCGCAGGCATCCATAGCGGCTCCTTCATTCGAGGGTAAACACGTCTACCACCAGTCTAGATTTCAAGGCGTAGAGACGCTTCTATTTTGGGGCTATTTAAGCTGCGAAACACAAAGCAACCCGCAGGATGGAATGCACTTCTGCACGTTTCCGCGCCGCCCCACACGTCATATGCAGACAATATAATCAGTGGAGAATATGTTTTAGGTGGACCGATTTAGGACCTGATGAGGTAGAGATCGTTGACTATCACTGACAAATTGCACCAATTCACCCCGGAGAAGTTCTGCTGAAAGATTTCATTGAAGGGTTTAGGATTACCCAGAATAAGGTGGCGGTGGCAATCGGCGTGCCGCCCCGGCGCATCAATGAGATCGTACACGGCAAACGAGGAATCACAGCCGATACAGCTGCGCGCCTTGCCCGCTACTTCGGCATAACACCGCAGTTTTGGCTGAACCTGCAAACCACGTATGAGCTCGATATGGTGGAAGATCTCAGGGGTGAGCAGATAGCGGCAATCCAACCGCTCAAGGTGGTGTCGCGGTAGCTTGCGCCCCTGGTACTGGGTGTAAAAAGAGCCTTTATGTGAATAAAGCGGGATTTCCAACGCTTTATTCACATAAAGGCTCTTTTTAGGCTGCATAAGATAAGGTGGACGGCCCGCCAGCGCAGCGTCAAAAAACTTAATGTTTTCTTGCAAAAACCAGGAATAAATGCCATACGCCGCCCGTTGAAGTTCACCGGAACACCAGACACAAATTATGAACACCTCAAACTTCACCGGGAGAACACTATGACTACCGCGCGCCTTCACTTCGATATGGTCGTTATCGGCTTTGGCAAGGGCGGCAAAACCCTTGCTGGTGCCTACGCGAAAACCGGCAAGAACGTCGCCCTGATCGAGCAGTCCTCAGATATGTACGGCGGCACCTGCATCAATATCGGATGCGTGCCCACCAAGGCGCTTGTGCACCGGGCTGACGAGTTCCGTGCCAGCGGCGAACACAACGCCGACGCTGCGAACGCCGCCTACGAGAGCGCCGTGATTTTCCGCGACAAACTCACCAGTGCCATGCGCGCGAAGAACCGCGAAATCCTCGAATCGAACGCCACCGCCAAACTCATTGACGGTCACGCACGGTTCCTCTCAGACACCGAGGTCGAGGTCACCGCAGGCGAGGACAAACTGGTCGTCACCGCCGACTGCTTTATCATCAACACCGGTGCCGTGGCGACTATCCCACCTATCCCGGGCGCCCGCGAATCGAAGCGCGTGCTCACCTCCACCGAACTGCAGAAGCTCACCCCGCGCCCGAAGCGCCTGGGCATTATCGGCGGCGGTCCTATTGGTGTCGAGTTCGCCGGTATTTTCTCCTCCTACGGCACCGAAGTAACCCTGCTTGAGGGCGCTCCCGCGCTTTTCGGGCGTTACGATGACGATGTCGCCCAGGCGGCACGCGAGATTATCGCCGACCAAGGCATTACCGCTCACGCGGGTGTTCGCGTAGAGACCGTTACCGATAACGCCGACTCCGTGACCGTGAACTACCTGGACTCCGAGGGTGCGTCCAAGCACCTTGAGGTGGATTACGTGATGGTCGCAACCGGGCGCAAACCCGCCACCGAGGGGCTGGGGCTTGAGAACACGAGCATCGAAACCACCGAGCACGGCGCAATCGCTGTCGACGAGCATCTGCGCACCACGGCACCGAATATTTTTGCGCTCGGCGACGTCAACGGTGGCCCGCAGTTCACCTACATTTCGCTGGATGACTACCGCGTGGTGCTCTCGCAGCTGCTTGGCGATGGTTCCCGCTCCACGAAGGACCGCCAGGCGGTTGCCGCAACCATCTACATGAACCCGCCGCTCTCGTCCGTCGGCCTGACTGAGCGTGATGCGCTCGCCGCCGGTCACACCATCAAGGTTGCCGCCAAGCCTGTTGCCGCTATCGCCGCCATGCCGCGTGCGAAGACCCTGGAGAACCCGCGCGGCATCATGAAGTTTGTGATTGATGCCGAGACTGACCAGATTCTCGGCGCTCAGCTGTTGGTGGTCGAGTCTATGGAGGTTATCAACCTCGTGGCGTTGGCAATGCGCCACAATATTACGGCATCACAGCTACGTGATGAAATTTACACCCACCCTTCGATTACCGAAGGGCTGAATGAGGTTTTGGCGAATGCGGTGCCTGTGAATTAAACTTCACCCTTGAAATAACAGGAAACTTTGGGGTGCCTGCGAGCTTCCCAACCCGTGCTGTCGTGATGCGGCGGCGGGTTGGGAAGCTCGTTTAGTTACGGGATGTCTATATCTATTAGCTAAGGATGACCTAATATAGTACTTGCAGACAGACAAACGTTCTATTAAGAACCCCCTAAGCTGTTGTAACCCAATGGCAGGAGGAGATCATATGGCGCTACCCAAGATTGCCCCCTATTCGTACCGCGAACAGGAGCATCAAAACCGTGTAAACTGGCGGGTCGATCCCGCGCGTGCCGCGCTTCTCGTGCACGATATGCAGCGCTATTTCGTGCGCGCCTTTGAGCTGGAACGCGACGGACAACCCTCCCAGACGCCCAAATCAACATTGCCATTGCCAATATTCGCCACCTACTAGATGCGGCACACGCGGCGAACATCCCGGTCTACTACACCGCCCAACCACCCCGCCAGAATCCCGCCGACAGGCGCTCTGCTGACCGACTTCTGGGGCGACGGCCTGCAGGACGACGAAAAACGCTCGGATCCTCGACGAACTCGCCCCCCACCGAAGCCGATACCGTGCTCACCAAATGGCGCTACTCCGCCTTCGTGCGTTCCCCGCTCGAAAAGCAGCTCAAAAGAGCTTGGGCGTGACCAGCTCATCATCAGCGGAGTGTACGCACATATTGGATGCCTCACCACCGCCCTTGAAGCGTTCATGCGCGATATTCAGCCCTTCATGGTTACGGATGCGCTCGCCGACTTCACCGAAAAAGAGCACCGCATGGCCTGTGAATACGCCTCGGGTCGATGCGCCCGCGTGCTTTAACACCGCCGAGGTGCTGGAGAACATCAACACCGGTGCTCTCGTCACAGCAGACGAGCCGGAACTCCGGAAGGTATGCGCATGAGCTGGGTTATCGTGACCGGCGCAAACGGCGGAATCGGCGCGGCAACCGTGCACGAACTCATCAAGAATAACTATTCGGTTTATGCCGCCGATCTGGAGGACAAACCGCACGAATCATTCGCCGCCTACGGCGACGCCATCTTCCGCTACCGCTCCGTTAACGTGAGCGACGAAGAATCGGTGCGGGCGCTCGCACGTGCCGCCGCTGAAGTGGATGAACCTATCCAAGGCGCCGTCTTGGCGGCGGGAATCGTGCACAGCAAACCGCTCTTAGACACCTCTTTTGAAGACTGGAAACGGCTGCATGCGGTCAATGCTGACGGCGTTTTCCTGTGCCTGCGTGAGTTCGCGCGCGTTATGATTGAGCAGATACAGACATCGCCCGAGAACACGCGTTCGCTGGTGACGGTCGCCTCCAACGCCGCCCGCGTGCCCCGCGCCGAGTTCGGTGCTTACGGGGCCTCGAAAGCCTCAGCGGCGCGGGTATCGTCAAGCTTTGGGCTGCAGCTGGCGCGCCACGGCATTCGCGTGAACACGGTCTGCCCCGGCACCACCCGCACCCCCATGGTGACCGACGCGTGGAACGGTGAAGACCTCAGTGCCCTACCCGTGGCGGGCAGCCCTGAGACCTTCCGCCTGGGAATTCCGCTCGGGCGCATCGCCGAACCCGCCGATATTGCGGCGGTGAATGCCTTCCTCATCAGCGATGCCTCACGGCATATCACCATGCAAAATATTGTTGCCGATGGCGGCGCAACCTTCTAACAGACCCGAAAGGCGTTATCAGTGAGCAATAATCTTCCTGATTTTATGTTTGCCACCGGAACCCGCGTGATGCGCACTGCCGGTTCCCTGCGCCAGGTCACCCTTGAGGATGCGCGCGCCGCCGCCGAAGCCGCCGGTACCGCCGTGGTCGGTCTGATTCCTTTCGACCCGAACACCCCCGCGCATCTTTTCGTGCCCGAACGCCTGCAGATCGACGACATTCCGGTGCCCGAGCATGAGGTTACGCTCGCCGAACCAACGCAGATTGAGGGCCGCGAAAACCCCGGGTATCGGCAGGCGGTGGCGACCGCCGTTGAGCGTATGAAGGCGCATCAGCTGGATAAGGTCGTGCTCTCTCGCCTGCTGCGCGCCGATTATACGCCGGGCACACTCGACCTCGCAGGGGTGTACAACAACCTGCGCGCCCAGCAGCCCAACACGTTTGTTTTTAGCGTTAGCTGCCGCAGGACCACCGCGGGTTGGAGCATCCATATCTGATGGGTGCCTCGCCGGAACTGATTTTCAGCACGGAACCCGATACCGGGGAAGGCAGCGCCTTCAAAACGCACCCGTTGGCGGGCAGCGCGCCGCGCATCGCCGAGCATGGAAGCGCCGAAGATGAGGTTCTTGGGCAGCGGCTTATGGCTTCGCGTAAGGATCGTGGCGAGCATGCGACCGTTATCGCCGATATTCGGGCGCAGCTGGAACCCATGACCCGCCAGCTCACTATTCCTGAGGCGCCTTCGCTTCTGCAGACCCCGCAGCTGTGGCATTTGGGCACCCCCATCTCGGGCGTGCTCAAACAGGGTATGACCTGCCTGGACGGTGCACGCGCCATTCACCCGACCCCTGCGATTTGTGGTGCCCCCACCGAGGCCGCGCGGCGTATGATCGCCGAACTTGAGCCGTTTAGCCGGGACTATTTTGGCGGGCTTGTCGGCTATATGAACGCAGACGGAAGCGGTCAGTGGGCGCTTGTGCTGCGCTGTGCTGAGGTTGATGCGCAAACCGCCATCCTCTACGCGGGCGCGGGCATTGTGGCTGAGTCAGACCCGGTGCTGGAACACACCGAAACCGGCACGAAACTGGGCAGTTTCGGGCGCGCGCTGGGCATTAATACGCTGCCGCAGGCGGTTCCAGCAGACGCTTAACATCCAGCGGTGTAGCGACCGGGTGCACATCCACCACGGGAACGGTGTCTTCGGTTGCCACCGCCAGCAGGAACCGTTCGGGATGCGCCGCCCGCCCCGCCGTATCCGCCGTTGGATGCGCTGTCGGGCTGAGCGTCAGCACCGACCAGGTAATAAAGAACGAGCGCTCGCCGCCCTCGTGGGCGTTTTCGTCCGATATGTCGCGGGTTTTCGGGGTCTGACGCTTACCTGTGTCCCCACCGCCTGCCGACGTATCTGAGTCTTCGGGCAGAGTGAGCGTGGCACGCACACTTACTCGCGGACTCACCGAAAGCTCATGCTCGCAGGGGCGATCCTGTCTGCCCGGCGCATCCAGCGGGTTTGCCGGTTCGCACAGGGCGCTGACCATCGCCAAGGTCGCATCGTCACATTCGATCTGTACCGTCTGCGGTGAAACGCTTAGCCCGTGCCCGGTTGCCTTGAGCACTGCCTCCTTCGCAGTCCAGATGGCAACTCCCGCCGCCTGCTGCTGACCCGGCGGTAGGGAGTCATAGGCGGCACGTTCGTCGACGGTGAGCGCAACCCGTGCGAAACCCGGGAAAAGCGAGGCCTGAACCGCCTCAAGATCGATACCGAGAACAACCTGCTGCTGCGCACAAAAACCGCCTGCCGCCAGCGAGGGAACCTGCGACATATTGAAATTCACGCCCGCGATGCGCGGCTTACCGTGCGGTTTACCGCTCGTGCAGAGTCGACATGACCGATCTACCGTAATCGTGCGTGCACCCCGCCCCGAAATGCCCAACCGAGGCGCGGCCACCGCCCGCATGAGGGCTTCAGTCGCCAGGTAGCTCACCGAGGCCGATGGGCTGTGTATTGACGCCGCCTTGCGCCGAGCTTCCTCGCCCACATAGTCAAGCCACGTGAACCTTAACCCACCGGTAAAGGTGCGGGTGGGCAGGGTAAATACACTGATGTGCGTGCGTGAAACATCCGCATCCCCGGAAGATATAGAGTGGATGGTCATACCCTAAGTCTACCCGTCCACCGCCTGGAACCTGCGTGACGTGAAACCTAGAGCTTCATGAACTGACGCCACACTCTGCGCTTTACGAGTGTGTAAGGTAAAGTCGAGAGCATGCAGAATCAGATTATTGCAGCGGCTGACGGCTCCGCGCTTGGTAATCCCGGGCCTGCCGGATGGGCATGGTACATTGACGAGAACCACTGGGCGGCAGGGGGCTGGGAGCACGGCACCAACAATATGGGCGAGATCAAGGCGGTTCTCGACCTGTTTGAGGCGACCGCACATCGCGCCGAGAGCAAACTTCTGATCTACTGCGACAGCCAGTACGTGATCAACTCCCTCACTCAGTGGATGCCCGGGTGGAAGAAACGCGGCTGGAAAAAGGCCGACGGTAAACCTGTGCAGAACCGTGACCTGCTCGAAGCGCTCGATGCCGCAAGCACCGGCAGGGACTACGAGATGGTCTGGGTTAAAGGGCATGCCGGGCACGAGCTGAATGAGGCCGCAGATTCCCGTGCGAACGCAGCCGCACAGGCCTTCAAAGAGGGGCGAGAACCCGAAACCGGTCCGGGCTTTCCCGGTTCGCCGCATACAGCAGGTGAACAGAGCGCCCCGAGCGCCCAAGCCGCCCAAACTCGTGAAACCGCGAACCATGCTCACGCCCAAGACCCCGATACTCTTGCTGCGGATGGGCACCTGAGCCTCGAAGACTTCACCGAAACCGAGGTGGAACGCGCATGCCAGGGGTTCGACTCCCTGAAACTTAACGGGATTCTCAAGCCCGCATCCGCCGTTGCCGCCCCCGACCCGCAGGCGGTGCAGGAGCGGAAAACGAAACTTGCCGAAGCCTCTGCACGTGCCGCAGAGCGTGAGGCGCAGGCGCAGCAACGAGCGCTCGCCGAGCAAGAACTCGCCGAATCAGAAGCCGAAGAGAACGAAGAATTTGAAGGCGAAGGGTTCGAGGAAACCGAACAGGAGAGCAACTCTCAGGGAGGCACCACAGAAAATGCCGTGCCCGAAGAGCCTGCATCCGCCCCCACGGGAACCGCTGCACCGGAACCTACACAACCGGATCCTTCCGCCCCGAACCCTGAAGATGCCGTGCACGCCGAACGTGAGCTTGAGATGCGCGGTGGGAGCATGAGCGAACCCGAGATTTCTGCGCTGCTGCACGAGCGTCTGGTGTGGGTGACCGCAACCGGTCGTTCCGTCAGCCGTGCCGACACCATTGCGTACCGTGCGCGCGCCTTCACCCAGCAGGGCAGCCCCGCTAAACAGGGCGTGCAGGTTGTCGATGATCATAACGTGCTTATCATGGCGGCGGTGCAGACGGCACGCGGGCGGGTCAATCGTTCGAGCCTGTGGCATTACGACACGGCGGCAGCCCCAAACGGCTGGCGGCTGCGGTTTAGGCAAGAGACTACCGCATCCTAAACCCGCAACTCATCCCCTGAATAAACCGGCGCAGTCCGCGCGGGAATCGACGTCACCAGATCATCTGCGCCTAAGAAAAACCGTGGCTGCCGTGAAGTCCGCTATCAATCCTTCACGGCAGCCCCGCATGCTATCTCGTTAAAGTTCAGTGCACATAGTGCGGCTCTGGAACCTAACCCACAAACATCGCAGCGTTCGCGTTTTCAGTCTCCGCATAGTTCACACCCGCACGGTCAAGAGCCTCGTTAATCTGGGTAATTGACTCTTCCACACGCTTCTGGGTGCCGCGCCAATTATCAAGCACCGCCTGAAAGTTCGTTGATGCCGAGCCCGTCCACGAACCCTGCAAATCCTGTAGGGATGCGGTCATCCCGGTAACCTCGGCGCTAATGTTAGCGACCTGAGTTTTTCGCCTGGGCTGCCTTCGCCGCAATGGTTTCTGAATCGACGACGAACTGTGCCATGATATTCCTCCTGGGTAGAGTGTAAAGGTTTTTTTCGAAAGCTGCCGACCACGTGAAATTCTGCCGTAGAATTCCGTGCCGTGCAGCGCTCACCATCTACCCTAGAGAAACACCCGTCGCGATGCGCCCGCGAACCTTACTGTCTGTGGATAACTGCCCGCGCGGGACACAAAAACCGGTTATCCACAGTCCGAGAACGTCCTAAAACCAGTGTGGGATACGGTTTCTCGTCCGCACCAGCCGAATTATGACGAACTATATCCACGCCCAGCGGTTACTGCGAAACGCCGTTATCGGTCATCACCGGCGCCGGATAGAACGGCAGGCTAATCACAAAGGTCGCACCGCCTCCGGATGTTTCCTCAATATGCACAGAACCGTCGTGCTGCTCCAAAATCGCCGTCACAATCGACAGCCCCAACCCGGTGCCGCCGGTCTCACGCGAACGCGAGGTATCGGTGCGGTAGAAACGCTCGAACACGCGCTCGCGATCTTCACCGTGAATACCCGGGCCGTGATCGCGCACCTCAATAACCGAGAGCGGGTATCCGGGAACATCTTCGCGCACGCCGACCGCGATTTCTAAGGGCGTACCCGCCGGGGTGTAGCGCATCGCGTTGGTGAGCAGGTTGGCAACCACCTGGCGCATCCGTGATTCATCGCCGATCACGGGTGCACTTGTGGGGGCCACATCGTCGGTGAGGCCCACCAGCGAGACTTCACGATCCGGCGACGTTGCGTAGGCGTCGTTGCTGGCATCAACCGCCAGGTGGAACAGATCGAAAGGGGCGAGTTTAGATTCGCGGCGTTCGTCGATGCGCGCCAGCGTGAGCAGATCCTCGACCAGCTGGCCCATGCGCTTCGACTCGGCCTCAATGCGCCCCATCGCGGTTGCCACAGCCTCGTCATTGGGCAGAGCACCCTGGCGGTATAGTTCGGAGTACCCGCGAATACTCACCAGCGGGGTACGCAGCTCGTGCGAGGCGTCTCCCACGAACCGGCGCATCTTCGCCTCTGACTTCGCCTGCGCATTAAACGAACTCTCAATCTGCGCGAGCATAGTATTCAGCGAGATCGCCAGGTTGCCGATCTCGTTGCTGGGGTTGTAATCCTCGATGCGCTGCGAGAGATCCCCGGCGGCAATCTTCGCGGCGGTCTGCTCCACGCGCGCCAGCGGCTCGAAGGTGCGGGTCACAATAACCCAGGTCATCGCGATCGCGGCGGCAAGTGTGGCAAGCCCGAACGCGAAGGTCAGCACCCCAACCAACGCGACCACCTGGTTCGTCTGCTTCAGCGGCAGGGCAATCACCATTGAAGATGCCTGACCGTTGGTTGAAGACTCCAAAGAAATCGGCATAATACGCCAGTCGTTAGAGCCTGTCCGCGAGTTTACGGTCGTGCCGGTTTCGTGGTATTTCTTGACCTTTTTCGGAATCCCAGCCGGTGAGAACCGGCTCGTTTTCCGTCTGCTGATCGGCTCCCGCAATCGAGTACAGCACGTTTCCGTGCTGATCGAGTACATAGACCCGGTACGAGCCGACCGCCCCGTCCTGCCGGGTCTGCGAGGTCCCGACGGAGGAAACGAGCGAGGAAGAGCTCGCCTTCATCTCTTCGTCGAGCTGATGCACCATTTGGGCGCGCAATGCCGAAATCGCCACGAGCGAGGTGACCGCGATAGCAAGCGCAATGAGTACCGAGGTCACCAGCACCAGCTGAGTTCGCAGCGACAGCGAGTGAGGAAGACGATCAACAGGTTTCAGTGGCACGAGATACTAGCTCCGAGAACCGCGAATCATGTAGCCCACACCGCGTTTGGTATGAATGAGAGGTTCGTGTCCTTCGCGGTTGTTGTCAATCTTGCGGCGCAGGTAGGAAATGTACGACTCCACAATGGAGGAATCTCCGTTGAAGTCGTACTCCCATACGTGGTCGAGAATCTGTGCTTTCGAGAGTACGCGGTTTGCGTTGAGCATCAGGTAGTGCAGCAGGTTGAACTCGGTGGGGGAGAGGTCGATTTCCTCTTCTCCCAGGAACACCTCATGAGTGTCAATGTTCAGGCTCAGGTCGTCCACGCGCAAAATCGCGTCGTCTTCTTCCTGGGCGTTGCGTGACCGGCGCAGAATAGCGCGGATGCGGGCGATCACCTCATCGAGCGAGAACGGCTTGGTGACGTAGTCGTCACCGCCCGCGCCCAGACCGGCAACCTTATCTTCGGTGGCGTCCTTCGCGGTGAGGAACAGCACCGGGTACGTGCGCCCCGCATCACGCAGACGGCGAGTGACCTCAACGCCGTCCATACCGGGCATCATCACGTCGAGGACGATGAGGTCCGGCTGCTCGTTTTCCGCCTTCTCAATCGCTTCGCGACCGTTACCGGCGGTGACAACCTCAAACCCCGCAAACCGCAGGGATGTAGCCAAAAGCTCTAGAATATTGAACTCGTCATCAACGACGAGCAGTTTAGCTTCTGCAGACATTGTGTACTCTTCTTTCACCAGGAAAATTATCGGAAAATCTTATGTACCGGTATGCGCGTCTTAGCTTGCTCGCCTGCGCAGAACCGCCAGCACAATACTGACCATGAGCGCAAGAAAAGCGACCGGAAGCAGAATCAGTGGAATCTGACTCATGAGCGCTGGCGGATGCGCCCCCGCCCATTTCATGAGGAGCATGACGACGCCGCATATTACGCATACTACGGCTAGAATACCGCCGCCCGCACCTAGCCAGCGAATCGCTCGGGTGTAGGGAAGGGCAGCGGCGGCCTCTACGGGCTCAGAGGAAGATACGCTTTTGCTACTCATGGCATAACCGTATCAGGTTTATGGGCCTGCTCCCGCCGAAAAACGCAATATTGCGCTGTGACGGGCAGTATTCACAGCGTTTGCGCAGGTTAGGGTCTGACATGGGCGCATGCGGGCGAAAACATCACACGAACCTCTCGCCGTCATCGCGCCGGGAGATGCTTTAATAGGTAGTATGTCTGAACAGGTGAACCAACAACCCGACGAATCTACCGTGCCCACGCTCGAACACGATGCCGAGACAACGGCAGCTGCGCATGACCCTTTCGTCGTTGAGGAAGATGAACTTCCTACCGGGGAACCCACCCTGGGGCCTGCGCATAGGCGCCGTCGCACCACGAAGGTTGACGATATTCTTGCGGAGGCAAAAGATATTGCACTCACCGGGGTTGAGGCTGTTGCGCCGCATAACTCTATCGGTCTGGTGCATCATCTGCGCGGCGAAGAAGAGCGCTTGACTACGCATCTTTTTGAGTGCCTGCTGCCGGGGTACCGCGGGTGGTTTTGGTTTGCGACTCTGTCGCGGGCGCCTCGATCTAAGGTTGCGACTATCTGCGAGGTCGGTCTGATTCCCGGTGATGATGCGCTTCTCGCCCCCGAGTGGGTGCCGTGGGCGGATCGCCTGCAGGCCAGTGAACGTGATAATAACGGTGCTGAGGATGCGGGCGCATCCACTGAGGAACAGCAGGACGCTAAGGATGCCGAATAGGTTTAGCGTGAGCTTTTGCTGAGAGCTGCCTTGATAGTTTTGTTCTTCACGGATGTACTCGGAACGATTTTCGAGATGGATTCTAAGGCGAAAAGTTCGCTTCAAGCGACGCGCCGGGGTAATCCGTGGCAAAACTACTTAAAAAGGTACATAATAGTTACTCAGATATAGGTTCGATATAAGGCTAGGCTACGTTTGCTTGGCTGCAGGTTGTATATAAGGGGAATAAGACGGTATGACCGATCTGATTGATACCACTGAAATGTATCTGCGCACCATCCTCGAACTTGAGGAAGAGGGCATTACCCCCATGCGTGCGCGTATTGCGGAACGCTTAGACCATTCCGGTCCGACCGTCTCACAGACCGTGGCGCGTATGGAAAAGCACGGACTACTCACTGTTGAGCCCGACCGTCACCTCGAACTGACCGATGAAGGTCGCAAGAAGGCTGTTGAGGTTATGCGTAAGCACCGTCTCGCCGAGCGTCTGCTCTCTGATGTGATCGGTCTGGATATCGAGTATGTACATGATGAGGCTTGCCGCTGGGAGCACGTGATGAGCGATCACGTGGAGAGGCGCATTCTGGATATGCTCAACCAGCCTAAGTTCTCTCCTTACGGCAACGCTATTCCCGGCCTTGAAGAACTTGGCATCGACAGCGAAAAGAACGACGAACGTACTGTTCCTATGGCGCTTGCTGCCCGTGATTCCGGTCCTGAGGATCGTTTCACGATTTCACGCTTCCCCGAATCTATTCAGACGGATATTGACCTGCTCAAGGTGCTTGCCGACGCCGGTATTACCTTTGGCGCTTCGGTGTCTGTGGTCGGCGGCGACAATAACGATGTGATTGTGCGTGCCGATGGCGAAGATGCCTCTATCTCGCTGGATTTGGATGTTGCGAACGCTATTGTGGTCAAGCGCGCATCTGCACTTTAAAGAATGTATCGTTCGCCAGCCGGACGGTTTTAGAAGGAGGCCGATAGTGCGTCTTCCCGTATAGATCTCATAATTGACCGTGGGGCTTACCGTAGGGTGAGCTCCACGGTTCTGTTATGTCCTGAATTCTCGGGATGAGCGGATGTGAGCCACAGTTACTCCTTAATATATAGGGGGTGGCTGCCGAATTGTACTCTTCGGGACGGTATATCTGTATCGTTGAGAATTTGGCGTGTCATAGTGCATCCATGCCGGATGTGTCTTCCGCAGATGCGATGTTCAAAACCAGGTTTTGGGGGATACATTCCAGATATAGCGCGGAAGTTGCTGTAAAACGGCAAAACTTTACAGCGCGACTATCAGGAGAAAATTAACGTTCGCGCAGAAAAAAATTTTAAGAGATATGGATCAACCTTAAAGAAACCTGGGAATGCTGGATATTTGCGTCGATAAAACCCCTCAAATTCGCGGAATGCTGTATAAAACTACTAGTCAGGGGCTTATTTTAGAAGAACAAGTGTTCTTTTCGTAAAGTATTGATAACTCTCTGTTATGGACTATTTGACACTATTGGGGTGAAAAAAGGTGGCGACACGAGGTGACAACTGAGAGTTTTCTGTGTATTCTCATTTTGTGTCCAAATCCTAATCGTAAGAGGGCACCCTTGGAGTGAATCCGCCGAGTTCTGCCAGCATTTCAAGGAACGTCTACCCAATACGGCAGAAGCGGGGGAACCACTTTTCGGTTTCTTTAGAGAAGCCTAGGCCAAGTCGCGCAAGGTGACCGAGGATCCATGCTCGAGTCTGACAGCTACCTCGTCAGCAATGAGAATATTACTAATATTAAGAAGATTGTTCGTAACGCAGGTATCGTTGCTGTTGCCGGTGCCGTTGTTATCGGTTCCAACATTCGTAAACGCATTTGCTGAGGTTCCCGCAGCAACCGGACTTGAGCTGATCATGCCAGCAGCGCCACGAGTACGATTACAGCAGCTACTGACCCCCCGCAACTTCCCATTGCACCCTCAGCTGAGCAGCAGACCGAGTATGTTGCACCTGCACAGACCGCACAGGTTGAGACCACTTCGCACAGGCACCTGCTGCTGCACCAGCAGATCAGGCTCCCGCACCCACTCACCAACAACGCAACTCGTGATTCTATTGTGTCTGCAGCTAAGGCTGCCTTAGGGCACCGGTTACGTTTGGGCGGTCGTCTACGGTGCATGGGACTGCTCCGGCTTCGTCTCCTACATCTTTGCTCAGCAGGGCATCAAGCTGACTCCTTACACCTACACCATGTCCACTGAGCTTCGCGCAACCGCGAACCCCCAGCCTGGCGACATCGTGTTCACCAACGGTTACAACCACGTTGGTATCTACGTGGGTAACGGCCAGATGGTCTCCGCTCTGAACCCCTCGCAGGGTACCCAGCTGACCCCCGTTGATGGCAATTGTTACATGCCTGTCGATGGTTACTACACCGCTTTCTAATCTCATCTGAGATAGAGAATACTTAGACAAAGACGGCACCCGTCCAATCGGATAGGTGCCGTCTTTGCCTGCTCTGGAAGGTATATATGCCTTTCGAACTTCGGTGTCAGACTTGGTGTCACACTCATAAGGCTTGCGGCGGATTCTAGACGCTTAAGCCCTCACACTGCGGCTCTATGGAAGAAAAACGCGGGAGAGACCGCATCGTGGTCATGTGAGTATCTCATGATGTGACTATATAAAGATAGGCTTGCCTTATCTTCTGGGCGAGTACAATACTTGAACTATGGAAAATACATCATCAACTCCCATCCGTGAAGACTGGACGGGCGAGGCATCTCCGACAGCTGTAGCAACCCTCTCAGGCACCGGCGGCCTGATCGTCGCCCCCACAAAGGTTGGCTATATCCTCATGGCTACTGATGGCGAAGGCCTCGAACGTAAATTTGATGCCAAGCTCCGCAAACGCGAAAAGCCCGGTGTCGTGCTGTGCGCATCCTTAGAACAGCTCGATAAACTCGCCCAGATGACTCCAGAAATCCGCGAATTCTACCGGAAACACTGGGATGACGACATTCTTCTAGGATGCATTCTGCCCTGGCGCGAAGACGCTGAAAAGTACCTGCCGGATGAAACGACGAAGGAACTTGCCCGCGATGCGCGCGCAACCAGCTGTTTCGTGGTGCGTTTTGGCACTCCTGCAGAACAGATTGTTCGTGCCCTCTGGGAGAATGAAGGGAAACTGACCTTTGCGAGCTCGGCAAACCCCTCGGGCATCGGGAATAAGGGGCGTGTGACGGGCATTGGCGACCGCATCGAGAACAGCGTAGACGTGATTGTGCGCGGCGATGAATACGTGAAATCCATTCAACCCGATAAGACCGACGAAACACGCCACGAACAGGGCGTGATGGTCTCGATGGTCGATGCCGAGGGTAACCTAGTGCCCGAACAGCACGGTGAACGCGGCGTGACCCCCGCCCCCACCCTGATTCGTAAGGGTCTGGACTATGAAGAGATTATGCGCCATCTGAGCGACTCATTCCCCAGCTGGGATTATCGCCACGGCATGTACTACTAAGCCCGCCTCAGGCTATTTTTGGTAGGTTATACGGGACGTGCGTCTGATGGTCGATCAGGCGCACGCCCCGTATACGTCTCTAGGCGTGAGGCGAAAATGCGTTCTTGCGGGGCAGGATATGCGGGTACCATAGAAGAATGCCAACACAGTTTGAAAGCCCTAAGAACAGCTCCGACCAGGAATTTACGTACCTTGCCATCGGCATGGTGGCGGGTGCGATTCCGGGCATTGTGATCGGTCTGCTCGTCGCGCTGCCGCTCGGCAACCCGGCCATGTGGGTGTCTGTCGTCGGCGGCATAGGCATTATTATCGGTATGGTGAGTGCCCGCATGGTCTACCGGAAGAAAGCGAGGGCACGAAAAAATCCCCGCAGTGAGCAGGAATAGCTCATCGGTGGGCACAATTTAGTGTGCCTCCTTGGTTGGTTGTTCGCTCAACGCTGGGCGGTAGCCCTCCAGCTCGGTACTGAGGTTCAGACGCGCAGGCGCATCCCAGAGAAGATGTGCGGTGTCTGAAGCATAGATCGCTGTGCGGTTCAGAAAACCTTGCAGAATCGCCGCTCGTCCGCGAGTGAAGGCGTCCGGAGCGTAATGGGCGTACTCGGCGCGAACCCCAGCGACATAGCGGTTATAACGCGGGCTATCGGCGGCGAGAATCGCAAGGTCAGCATCAAGGAAGAATGCTGCATCGGCACGGGTAAGCGCGCCAGAGGTATATTCCTCAATACCATCGGCTAATTGGTGAGAAGCCGTGAGCTCTATCAGGTGCGCAATAGCGGTAACCTCGCGGTTCGTGAGAGACCCGGTGCTCGCCAGGGGAGTGAGGGCGGTGCGTGCGAGGTCGGCACTAGCCGCCTCGTCTTCGCCGGGATTTGCCTCGTAGACGGCATCATGAAACCATGCCGCCAGAAGTACCGCCCGCGGGGTTGCGGTGTGGTGTCGTTCGTAAAGCGTCTTGAGCGCGGTGAGCATTTCCGAAAGATGCACGCTCGTGTGGTATTTCCGATGCGGCTGCTCGTAACGCGCCAGCAGATCTTCGCCCAGTGCTGTGTGCCCGGGCAGCAACGAGTCCCAGGCGCGCATGAGACGCGGGCGTATTTGTTAGGGCGTTCCCGCAATGGCACCCGCAGTCCGCTGCCTATCAGGATGCGCGTCAGCTGCGATCCGCTCACCTCGCGCGCACCTGCACGAACCAGCCCCTCGTACCGATACGCGGGAACGTCGTAGTGGTCGGCATCGAAGGCACGCGGACTTATGCCGGTTTTCGCCGCAAAATCGTGAAGTTCCGCCAAAGAAGTGTCAGAAATCAGGTGCGAAAAGACCGTGCCGTGTGCGGGCCAGACGGGCGGGTCAATAAAAATACTCACTCGTCTATTCTAGGGGCGTGTAAGATGCTAAATCCTGTGTGATGCCCGTATAATGGAACGAGTTGCCCCCGTAGCTCAGGGGATAGAGCACTTCTCTCCTAAAGAAGGTGTCGGACGTTCGAATCGTCTCGGGGGCACGGGTAGCGAAACCCGCTCGATGCAGCTTCCTCACGGATGCGGCTCGGGCGGGTTTTATTTTATCTGCGGGGCGCCGTTGCCCGTGTTGAGGGCGCAGAATATAAAGGTTCCATAACATTTTGCCGCAAATCCTGAAGTAAGCAGCCCTATACGCTTATTCTGAAAGTGACCGATAAATACCCGTACATATCTATGAGAGGCAATGATGTCTTCTATTTTTACCCGCAGAAATGCATTGTTCGTGTTCGGAACCGGAGCCGGTGCGGCACTACTGAGCGCGTGCGGCGGTAATTCCACCGCTGAAAACTCTGGGTCGGGGAGCGCATCGTCGTCTGATGCATCGCCGAGTACCTCTTCAAGTTCAAGCTCTTCATCGTCGAGTTCAGCCTCGGCAAGTTCCTCGTCAGCTTCTGCCTCATCAAACTCAGGATCCTCACCATCGCAGTCTGGCGCAACCGATATTGATATGAGCGGCAGCTACGGCGGAAAAATTAATTTTGAGTCCGTTCTGGAATACGAGAAAACCGGTACATATGAGCCTGCTACGAAGGAGCATCCGGCAAAAAACTGTTCCTAAACCCAAGAAACCTGCCGGTGCAGATGAGAAATCGCTCAAAGGCCTCTACCTGAGCATCGCGTTTGCAGCTGCCGCAACGCAATACGCCTATAACACGGGGGATTACTCCCTGCTGGAGCAAAGCTCTATGTCGGAACCAGAACGCAATTACTTCTTGAGGGAAGAGAAAGAACGACTCGATAAAACCCGCGAAGGCACATTCTGGCCGGATAATATTACGATCGAGTATACGCTCACCGAAGAGAGTCCCCAGATTGAAGGCGATGGCGAATACAAATGGGATCGTGAATTTATCGTTGAGTACGGTAAATTCGAGGTTGTTGACGGCAAAGTTGAGTACCATTCAGACGAAGACCACGACATGATATATCGCGATATCTTTTAAAGGTAATTTGACGGCACAGTATATTAACGGAGCTTGGATAACCAGCGCGGTTGCCAATCAACCGAAGTCTAAGAGCTAAAACGTAAGTGCCCTTACCTCTGTAAAGGTATTTATCTCCGAAGGACTCTGTTTATCCTTTCGGACTACCTAATGTGCGTGCTGTACTGCTCTATACTCCTGTGCGACGAGTATTGCTAATGATGACGGGAACTTGTGCGCGGTGCCGCTAAAAAGGGCAGTGCGAGCCTAAACTTAAACATATACCGATTTGTCCAACACTTCCGATAAGGAGAACTCTACTCATGTCTTCTCTGTTCGATCGCCGAACCGCCTTACTGGTTCTGGGTTCTAGTGCCGGTGCCGTATTTTTATCTGCCTGTGCACCTAAGGTGAAGGGGATTGAGGCGACGTCGCCCGAATCCTCTAGTTCATCGTCTTCTTCCAGTTCATCGAGCTCTAGTTCCTCGTCAAGTTCTTCAAGCTCCAGTTCGTCGGCATCACGTTCAGCGTCGTCAAGCCCGAGCCCGAGTATCGACATGAGCGGCAGCTACAAGGGCGATATTAACTTTGAATCCGTGCTCGAATACGAGAAGTCGGGTACCTTTGAACCCGCCACCAAGGAACACGCTCAGAGAAACACCCCCAAACCCAAGAAACCGGGGAGCTTAACCGAGAAATCCCTCAAGGGGATGCGCGACACTATCGCCTATACGGCGGCAACGGTCGAATACGCCATTAATACAGGTGATTACTCGCTTATTGAAAACGGTCCTATGAGCACATCCGAGAAAAACCATTTCTTAGACAGCGAGATGAAGGATCTGCTGCAGAGAGCACGGGACGGCAAACGCTGGGTGGACAACGCCAAAATAACCTACACTTTGGACGAAGACAAGCCCGTGTGGGATGGAGAAGTCTACTCGTGGAAACGTACCTTTACGATGAATTACGGCAAATTTGAAGTTGACGACGGGAAGGTAGAGGACGTATCAGACGGCGGAGGCGACGCTAAACGGGAATATAAAGGTCACCTGCTGGCGGAATACCGCAACGGATCTTGGGTTGTTGCAGGTATAGCTTCACAGTTTGAAGACGATGACGATCCCGTAACTCCGTCGAGCTCCCCTAGCGCATCAGCAGGGATTTAGGACCGAGCCCGTCTTCCGCGCGGGGCTCTGCATGAGTCCTCCCATGAAAAAGGAACCCTAATCGTGAATTAGGGTTCCTTTTTATGCAGTGAGGACGAGGGGGTTATTCTTCGGATTTACCGTCTGCCCCGGCGTTTGGCCCGCCCGCGATAAAGGTGGAGGCCGCATCCTTTAATGCTGCGCACCAGCTGGTATGCGATACCCGCCAGCGACAGAAGCAGCAGCGCCCAATCCACGGGTAACAGCACGTTCAGAGCGCCGGGCTGATGCGCAGGGTCGGCGAGCGCCGCATCCAGCATAAAAATCGTGGCGATGTGCACGAGCAGGTAACCCACCGGCGCCGCCGTGAACAGTGCCCGCAGTACCTTCGGCAGGCGTGACGTGTACGCCAGAAACGCCAGCGAAAGCCCAAAAAAGAGCGCAAAAACTATGCCCACCGAACGATGCGCATACGTATACGCACCCAGATTGTCGCCCAGCCCGGAGGCGAAGGCAGATAGGGCTTCGGTTGAGGTGACGGGGGAGAGGTCGGGGACTTGGGCGTTCGCCAGCCTTCCGTAGCTTGGCAGCACCCAGAACGCCACATAGGCGCCCAACAGCAGGGAGATCGTGACCGCCACGTACAGAAAGGTCTTCGAACGCTGCTGTTCGGCGGGTGCGTTCGCGCGCACGGCACGGTCATCCATGACCTGTTTGAGCTCATGAATTTTATGCTCTTGGGGTTTTCGCCCAGGCTGCGGTCGGTTCTGCCCCTGCTGCGCCTGCTCGCCGTACAGGCGTTTCTTCTGACCTTGTGATAGACCCATACCTTCCATTATGGCGCAGAGCGACTGGTTGTGTCAGTGTGGGGTCTTTACCAAAGAATGCTGTGGAGTATATATACGGGGCAGGCTTCTTGGTCTTCTGCTGCGCGGTATCGCTCGTTTTGCTGATACCCCTATATTAGGAAGGCTGTGGTGCAGCGGGTTATAGCTTGGCCAGGTCGATCTTGCCCATGTGCAGGATCTTATCGCGTGTGGTGGCGTTGGCCATGAGTTCGGCGATGTTGTGGGGGGACGACCTGCCACGAGACACCCCAGCGGTCGACGCACCAGCCGCAGCGCTCGGCCTCGGGCACAGCAGAGAGCCCCGCCCAGTAGCGGTCGATCTCTTCTTGGTCGCGGCAGGAGACGATGATGGAGACTCCGGGCGTGAAGGTGAAATCGTGGAAGGTCCCAGAGTCCGTGGCTGCCATCCAGGTGCCGCGCAGGGTAAAGTCGGTGAACATGACCGTACCCGCATCCAGCGGTCCGCCTTCCTCGTAACGGTACAGAGCACCACGGTGGGCGTTATCAAACAGGGCGATCCAAGCGTCTGTGGCTTCCTCGGCATTAGCGTGATTAGTACCGCCGAACATGAAGGATGGGATAACAAAGGGGCGCGGATCGCCGTCCGGGTCGGTGAGCATGAGCTGCCAGGTCATGCCGAAACGGTCACGAACCCAAGCGTAGCGCGGGGAGAAGGGGTACTCACCCAGCTCCATGAGTACGCCGCCGGTGCTGAGCCGCTCATAGAGCTCATCAAGGTAGGTTCGGGCCTGTTCCTCTCCGCCGAATAAGAGCGGATCAAAGTTCAGGATGCAGCTGATCGACGGGTTCGGGGCATATTGGTTACCGCCGTTGATGAGCGAGAGCTTGAAACCGTGGATGCTGACCATCGCCGCGAGCCCGGGCGCCTGCTCGATCACGGATGCATCGCGAAAAACATTGGCGTAGAACTGTGCTGCTTCGTCGGCGGTGCCGTCGCACCAAATAGCGGGAGTGATGACCTGATCCATTCGGTCATCGTAGCATGAGCGCACCGCGCGGCGGGGTACCGCTAAGAGCGAATTATGCGCGGCAAACGAGCGCGACGGGTGGGAGCGAGAGGGCAAATACGGTAGCATGGAATATCGAACGTGTATTCTAGGCAGCGAGGTAGATCATGAGCGAACCCACCAACTCCGCATCCGGCGTTGAGCCTGCCGCAGATACCCTCTTTGCCGATCTCGAAAACACGCAGCCGCCCTACGACCCCGAATATGATGCCCACATTCCGCCGGAAGATAGTTCCGCACCGGAAGAAGACCCCTTCGCCCACGAATCTTTTATGCCAGAGCTCAACCCTGAAGCGGTGACCTCCCAAACCGTCACCGCCCACGAGGATGCACTCGGCGAGTTCATGCCGCCCGCCTACCGAGTGGGCGGGTACGGAAGTGAGTACAATCCCGAAGATCCTTATGGGGAGCGCACCTATTCGCTGAGCACAATCGACCCTGCAACCCTGATCGACGGGCTTAACGACCGGCAGCGCGAGGCTGTTTTACACGCCGGCTCGCCCCTGCTGATCGTCGCCGGGGCCGGGTCTGGCAAAACCCGTGTGCTGACGCACCGCATCGCCCATCTGCTCGCAACCGGTCGGGCAACCCCCGGGCAGATTCTCGCCATCACCTTCACGAACAAGGCTGCGGCGGAAATGCGTGAGCGCATCCAAGCGCTGATCGGCCCGCGCGCACAGCACATGTGGATTTCCACCTTCCATAGTTTCTGCGTGCGCGTGCTGCGCCGAGAAGCCAAGGCACTCGGGCTCAAATCGACCTTCACGATCTATGATTCGGCGGATTCGCAGCGCCTGCTCACGCTCATTATCAAAGAGCTAAACCTTGACACCAAAAAGTTTGCCCCCAAGGCCGTAGGGCACAGGATTTCCGCCCTCAAAAACGAGCTGGTGAGCGCCGAAGAATACAGCGCGGCAGCGGCGAATAACCCGTGGGAAAAGACTATCGCACAGATTTACACCGTCTACACTCCAGCGCCTTCGCGCCGCGAACTCCCTCGACTTTGACGACCTCATCGGCAAAAACCGTGTTTTTTTGCTCAAGAAGTTTCCCGAAATCGCAAACTATTATCGCCGCAAATTCCGGCATATTCTGGTGGACGAATACCAAGACACCAACCACGCCCAGTACGCACTCGTGCGGGAGTTGGTGGGGGCGCATCCGCAGGGAAACACTCGCGAACAGGGGCCGTACCCGGATGCTCCACCGCCTGGCGAACTGACCGTCGTGGGCGACTCAGACCAGTCGATTTACGCCTTCCGTGGCGCCGACATTCGCAATATTACGGATTTCGAGAGCGACTACCCCAACGCGCACATTATTCTGCTGGAACAGAACTACCGTTCCACGCAGAACATTCTCTCCGCCGCGAACGCCGTGATCGAACGCAACCCCAACCGCCGCCCCAAGAAGCTGTGGACGGCATCGGGGGGAGGGCACCAAAATCGTGGGGTACGTCGCCGAATCCGAACATGCGGAGGCACGCTACATTGCCCAAGAAATAGACCGGCTTGCCGACGAACACGGTATCAAACCCTCGGATGTGGCGATTTTCTACCGCACCAATGCTCAATCCCGCGCCCTTGAAGAGCTGTTGATGCGCGCCGGACTGCCGTACCGCGTGGTCGGCGGCACCCGGTTCTACGAGCGCAAAGAAATTAAGGATGCGCTCGCCTACCTGCGTGCCCTCTCAAACCCGGATGACGACGTGAGTGTGCGGCGTATTCTCAACGAACCTAAGCGCGGTATCGGTGCGAAGTCTGAGACTGTGGTCGCCGATCACGCATCGGCACAGCGAATTTCGTTCTTTGCCGCCGCCCGTGCCGCTGCCGCCGAGCCGGGGAGCGTGCCGGGTTTGGGTGCTGCAGCCGTTAAAAAGTATGCTCAGTTCGTCAAGCTCATGGACGATCTCGCCCAGATTGCGCGCACCGAATCAGCGGACACAACCTAGAGGCGGTGCTCGAACAGTCCGGCTATCTCGCCGCCCTGCGCGAGTCTAAGGATATTCAGGACGAATCCCGGGTGGAAAACCTTTCAGAGCTGCTGGATGCGATGGTCGAGTTTGAGGCTGAGAACCCAGGCGCGGACTTGGAACAGTTCTTGGAGCATGTCTCGCTGGTGGCGGATGCCGACTCGATTCCGTCCCGAGGCGCCTCCGCTGACGGGCAGACCCCGTCTGCCGCGCAGATTGCCGCCGAGGCCGCAGAAGCGAAGGCGCAGGGCATGATTACCCTGATGACCCTGCACACCGCCAAAGGCCTGGAGTTCCCGGTTGTTTTCCTGACCGGGCTGGAACATGGGCTGTTTCCGCATCAGCGGGCGCTGACCGACGAGGGCGAGATGAGCGAGGAACGCCGCCTTGCCTACGTGGGGCTCACGCGCGCGATGCAGCGGCTCTATATCACCCGCTCCGAGACCCGCACGATGTGGGGCAAGAGTCAGTTCAACCCGCCGTCCCCCTTCCTGGAAGAGATTCCCGAGGAGCTGATCGAGTGGCGCCGCCTGGGCGGTTTTGCCGGGTTTGGTGCCTCCTGGATGGGGGCATACGCCAACGGTGCCAGCGGGTATGGAGGTTACGGGCAGGGCGGCTATCGCGGGGCGAGCGGATACAGCTCCGGCGGTGGGCGCAATGCTGATGGGCGCGGGTTAGACGGGCGCAGCACGGGCGGCTACGGCACAGGATACGATGAATCCCGCACCCGAGCGAACCGTGAACCATCAACCGCTGAGGTCAATGGTTCGGCAAGCTACGGTTTGGCGGCCGCAGCCAGCGCATCCGGAGCGGTGCGCAACCGTTCGCGGGTGCATCAAGGCAAGGAAATTCCGCAGCTGAAGGTGGGCGATACGGTGCGCCACACCAAGTTTGGAGAGGGCCGAGTTCTCGCTCTGGAAGGCACCGGCGATAAGACCGTGGCGAAGGTGCGTTTTGCCTCCGAGGAGAAGCGTTTGCTGTTGCGGTATGCGCCGTTGGAGAAAGTCTCGTAGACCCCGACCCGTAGGGCGCATCTGAACACGTGATGCCACCCACAAAAACCGGGTTGATGTGCACCCATAAGTGCACACTAACCTATATTTCCGATAAAGTAGAGACGAGAGGATTTCGAAAGCGTTTTCGCGCGCCCGCACGGGTGCCAAGGCGCATCGTATGAACCTCATGAGACCAGGCCGTCGCACCCCATGCGGCGGCATCACTTCGACGAAGAAGGACACCTGTGGACCTTTTCGAATACCAGGCGCGCGATCTCTTCGCAAAGCACGGTGTACCCGTGCTCAAGGGTATTGTTGCGACCACTCCCGAAGAAGCAAAGGCAGCAGCTGAGGAAATCGGCGGCCTGACCGTCATTAAGGCTCAGGTTAAGACCGGTGGCCGCGGTAAGGCCGGCGGTGTGAAGCTCGCTAAAAACCCTGACGAGGCATACGAGTACGCTCAGCAGATTCTTGGTATGGATATCAAGGGTCACACCGTTCACCGCGTGCTGGTCGCACAGGGTGCTGACATTGCTGAAGAATACTATTTCTCGATTCTGCTTGACCGTGCAAACCGCTCGTACCTTGCCATGTGCTCGGTAGAGGGCGGCATGGAAATTGAGCAGCTCGCCGCTGAACGCCCCGAGGCTCTCGCTAAGGTTGAGGTGGACCCGCTGGTGGGCATCGACTCCGCTAAGGCACAGGAGATCGTTGAGGCCGCCGGGTTCTCCGCTGAACTGCAGCCTAAGGTGGTTGAGGTTCTCGTGAAGCTGGGCGATGTCTTCAATAAGGAAGACGCAACCCTTGTTGAGGTTAACCCCCTCGTGCAGACCCCCGAAGGCGATATTCTGGCTCTTGACGGCAAGGTCTCTCTCGACGATAACGCGGAATTCCGCCAGCCCGATCACGTGGCGCTTGTCGATAAATCCGCCGAAAACCCGCTGGAAGCTAAGGCTAAGCAGCACGATCTGAACTATGTGAAGCTCGACGGCGAAGTTGGCGTTGTCGGTAACGGCGCCGGTCTGGTGATGTCTACCCTGGATGTGGTAGCATACGCTGGCGAAAAGCACGGCAATGTGAAGCCCGCCAATTTCCTCGATATCGGTGGCGGCGCATCCGCTGAGGTTATGGCTGCGGGCCTTGAGATTATTCTGGGCGATGAGCAGGTTAAGAGCGTTTTCGTGAACGTCTTCGGCGGTATCACCTCGTGCGATGCCGTGGCTGAGGGCATTGTGAAGGCGCTTGAGATTCTGGGCGATTCCGCAACTAAGCCGCTTGTGGTGCGCCTGGACGGCAACAACGTGGAGGAAGGCCGCCGCATCCTCTCTGAGGCAAACCACCCGCTCGTGGTGCAGGCAACCACCATGGATTCAGGCGCCGACAAGGCAGCAGAGCTCGCTAACAAGGCGTAATCGCCACCGAAGGATTTATAGGAAAAAACTATGTCTCATCTTTGTGAACAAAGACTCTAAGGTCATCGTTCAGGGCATCACCGGCGGCGAAGGCACCAAGCACACCGCTCGTATGCTCGCAGCCGGCACAAACATTGTGGGCGGCGTGAACGCCCGCAAGGCTGGCACCACCGTTACCCACAAGGCAAAGGACGGCTCCGATGTTGAGCTGAAGGTTTTCGGTACTGTTGCCGAGGCTATTGCCGAAACCGGTGCGAACGTTTCGATTGTTTTCGTGCCGCCCGCCTTCACCAAAGCCGCCGTGCTTGAGGCTATTGAGGCTAAGATCGGTCTCGTCGTCGTCATTACCGAGGGCGTGCCTGTGCAGGATACCGCTGAGTTCTGGGCTGCCGCGAAGGCTTCGGTGGACGAGAACGGCAAGCAGATTACCCGCATTATCGGGCCGAACTGCCCCGGTATTATCACCCCTGAGGAGTGCCTGGTCGGTATTACCCCGGCGAATATCACCGGAAAGGGCAAGATCGGTCTTGTCTCCAAGTCGGGTACCCTCACCTACCAGATGATGTTCGAGCTCGCCGACATTGGATTCACCACCGCTATCGGTATTGGCGGCGACCCGATTATCGGCACCACCCATATTGACGCTCTGGAGGCCTTCGAGGCTGACCCGGAGACCGAGGGTATTGTGATGATTGGTGAGATTGGTGGCGACGCGGAGGAGCGCGCTGCCGAGTACATCAAGGCAAACGTCACCAAGCCCGTAGTCGGTTATGTGGCTGGATTTACCGCTCCTGAGGGCAAGACTATGGGTCACGCGGGTGCGATCGTCTCAGGTTCTTCGGGCACCGCTCAGGCGAAGAAGGAAGCTCTGGAGGCTGCTGGTGTAAAGGTCGGCAAGACCCCCTCCGAAGCCGCTAATCTGATGCGCGAAATCTTCGCCAACAAGTAGCATTCCGCCTGGGTAAGGCAGCTAATAAGGCCCCCGGCGGCGCGAGTACTACGCTCGCGCCGCCGGGGGTCTCGTATATCATATTTCTTACCGTCCTTTATTTGAAGCGTGTAATATTTACACGGTTGCATAGTCACCACACCGATATATGGTTCTTGTATTAGGTATAAATCGGTGGTACTTTTAATTGGAATACTAATAGTCTTTGTAGGGATATGAGATCTGTGAAAATAGAAGTCGAAGTAGTTCGTAATCATTATCCTGTTGGGCAAGGCTTCTTCAGTTCCCAGCAAATTTCATATGGTGATGAAAGTTTACCTGCGTTTATGATTGTGGGTCTGTATCTAAGGGAGGTAGCCGTCTCCTCGATAAATATGTAGGTGATTTAAAAAAGACTACCGATACTATAGACTTATTGGTTTTATCTCATTTTGATTATGATCATATAAATGGCGTGAAAAAACTTGTGGGAAAATTTAATATAAATAAGATTGTAATTCCGTATTTAAGCACGTTTGAAAAATTATTATTCCTTCTAGGAAAGAATATACCTTTAAATCGCCGTGCTATGCAAAATGACCTCTATTTTTTAGCTTATCTTGTAGATAGCGTAGATAGCGAAGACAATAACTTCTTACGACGTATCGAAGAAGGAAGAATGGAGATAATATCTTCGAGGAGTGAAGTTACTTCTGTACCCATATATCTTGATGGTGATTTATCTGCGCAAATAGATGGACGTTATATGCCATTTTGGGAATTTTCTTACTTTTCTCTTGCTCCAGGTGAGGCAGGAAAAGTTGAAGAAGATCTAATTGAGAAATTTGAAGATAATCTTACTGAAGAATTACTTCAGGGTATTGAAAATAATGATATTTCCTTGATATATGAAAATAGATCTTGCATTAAACGTGCTTATAGAAAAGCTGTATGTGAGGTATGGGATAATTATCCACGTAAGGTTCCTAAGACTGACCCATATAATTTTTCTTCAGTAATTCTTTATAGTGGTCCAACACGGAATGCTCGATATAATATATTTTCTATTATTAAAAAGTCATTATGTCCAATCTATACATATTCAAATGGCATAAGTAAATTATATTATTATAATAATTTAGATTTTTTTAATTTAGGTTGGCTTGGAACTGGGGATGCTCGATTGAGGCAGAAGAAGAACATTGCTGAACTTGACAGGAAGCTTAAAGGATGGCGCAAAAAACTTATTGGCACTATAACCATTCCTCATCATGGGTCTTTTCACAATTGGAATAATGGGTTTATAGAGCTTTTTGGGAAATATGGTTCAAAATTACACTGTATTGCTGGGGCAGATCCTGAATGCAAAAGATACAGGCGCCCTCATCCTCATGATAGTGTAATTGGAAGCGTAGTTCGTCATGGTTCGCTCTTCCATTTAGTATCCACTGAACCTAGCTCTTTTTATAAAGAGAAAATCAAAATTCATTTACACTACTAGGTAGGGATTAAAAGGTAATCAAGTATTGGATGCTCACAAACAGTGTTAAAGAAATGCCCGAAATTTCACTACACTTACGATTTTTGTAGTTAGGAATCTATCGAAGAATCTTTAGATGGAATCACTAGAATTGTGCGGGCGTCTGGGCATTAACCTATTACAGCGGTAATAAAATAAGTTGTGTGGGTAAAGACCCTATCCCAGCGTGGTGCCGAAAGCTAGGCCCAGCAGGTAGGTGATGCCCGCCGCGCCCAGTCCGATGAGGATTTGGCGCAGCCCGCGGCGCATCGGGGAAGACCCCGAGAGCAGCCCCACAATACCGCCGGTGAAACCCAGCGCCATGGTGACGAACAGGAGTGAAAGCAGCATCGCCCAGATGCCGGAAAGCCCGAGAATATAGGGCAGAATCGGCACGAGCGCCCCGGATGCGAAGAAGCTAAACGATGCCGCCGCCGCACCAATATCCGTACCGAGTGCTACATTCTCTTCTTCGCCTTCCTCATTCGCACGGTGCGACAGTGACGGGTCGCAATCGCAGTCGAGGTACCCGAAACGTTCCAGCGCGCGGTGATGCGCTGCCTCCTCATCCATGCCGCGCGCCCGGTAGATGAGCTCAAGCTCGTTCGCATCAATATCAAGGTCACTCGCCACACGCAGGGTCACCTGGGTCGGCTGGGATGCATCCAAAAGTTCACGCTGGGAACGTACCGAAACGAACTCGCCCGCCGCCATAGAAAGCGCACCCGAGAGCAGCCCGGCAATCCCCGAAAGCAGCACCATAGAGCTGGACGCGCCCGAGGCCGTAATACCGATCGTCAGCGCCAGATTCGAAACCAGCCCATCGTTCGCGCCGAACACCGCCGCGCGGAAGTTGCCGGAGAGTTTTTCGCGTCCGCTGGTGGCTAGGGCGCGAATGATTTCTTCGTGAATAGCCTCGTCAGCCGCCATTTCTTCGGTGGCGTCCGGGTCTTCGGCGTAGGGGGAGCGGGATTCGGCCATTTGCGCCATTGCCAGAATAAAGACCGACCCGAAATGCTTCGCCATGAACTGCAAAATCGCCGAAGACAGCGAAGGACGTGAAGGTTTACCGGCGTGTGCACCGAGCATATCGCGCCAGTGTTGTTGATGGCGTTTCTCAGCCTCGGCAACCTGCATCAGAATCTCACGCTCTTTCGCCTTCGGCGCGCTGGGCCAGATAGCGGTAGATGCGTGCCTCCGACTCTTCATCGGCGAGATAACGCCGCCACCGCCGGATTTGTGCTTCACTCGGCTGGGTGACGGGATGGTGCCGTGCAGGTGCGTGCCCGGTCGCCGGGGAAGAATCTTCGGATGCGGTGCGAACCCCCTCAGCCTGGGCGGTGAGAAGATGCTCGCTCTGAGTTTTATGCGGTTCGGCCGATGTCATAGATACCCCGGGTAGATTGGTGTGCAACTCACCAGCATAGGGGGTTCGTCCTCGAAAATCTAGGAAAAGGTGCCGGTGCTTTTATGTTCGCTGCGTCGAAAAATATCTTTCCCAGTACCCTCATTGGTACGTTTCTTCATGCGAAAAAGAATTTACAGGTAGCGTGAGAAACGGCTGTTAAGAAAACCTGAGGAAAATTAATACAGGGGATAGTTAGGACAATAAAGGTGCCGCCTCCCGCGTAAGGGAGACGGCACCTTTCGTTCTAAATCCTGCGTGCGGATTACTTGATTTCGCCTGCGCTATTCTCTAGGAATGCGCGAACGAACCACTGGAACTTCTCAAGCTCAGCGGTCTGACCGATCAGCAGATCCTCGGTAATGGGATCAACTTTACCGGCGAACTCGATAGCCTTGCGATGGTCTTCGATCACGCGGGTGTAGACGTCGTTGAGGGCATGCAGGTGCTCGGTCACGCGAGCGCGGCCTACGGGGTAATCCTCGTGGTTGCGTGCTGCGACCAGCGCACCGGCGAGACCATTGGGGGTTGCACCCAGGGTTGCCATACGTTCTGCGATGTCGTCCACGAAGTTGCGAACGGTATCGACCTGCGGGTCAATCATTTCGTGCACGGCGATGAAGTCGGGGCCGGTTACGTTCCAGTGTGCGTGCTTTAGGGAAAGATGCAGTTCGTTAAGGTCGTGCAGGCGAGCCTGTAGAACCTCGGAAATTTCTTTGCCTTCGTCAAGAGTAAGACCGGGTGCGGTGTATTGTGCGAATGTCATGTGAGACTCCTTCTTAGTGTGTAGATGTTGCTTCAAGGGGTAGACGGCGGGGGATTCTCACCCGCTATTTCCCCGCAAAAGCGTTATCCTTAGTAAATCATTTTTACGCCCCGGAGTCAAGTTTATTTTTAGTAATTCATAATAAGGGTTGCTTTGGATGCTGTTCTGACAACGCTAAAAAATAGCCCAGATAAGGCTTAGCACACCCCGCCACAACCCTGCACCATCAACAAACTATCATTGTGAATACGGTGAAGAACGCGAAAATCGGGCGGCTATTCGCCTAAGGCGCGCACCGCATCCAACGTTAACTCGGTATGTAACATGCGGGTACTCCCCAGCTCGGCAGGAACCTCAAGCTCGCCCGGCACTACAATCACCTTCATGCCCGCCGCCGTTGCGCTGCGCACCCCGGAGGGCGAATCCTCAACCGCCACACACCGACTAGGCTCAACCCCCAAACGCTGCGCCGCCAAAAGGTATGGTTGCGGATCAGGCTTTGGATGCGTCGTCTCATCGTTGCCAATAATGACCGAGAACGTTCCCTTCTGGGGCGGCATCGGCTGTACGCTGAGCGATCGACGTGGTTGCGTTCGTAACAATCGCCGCCGGAATCTGGGCATCACGCACTTGGGTTAGGGAACGCTCAATACCGGGCAGAAACTCCACCTGCTGATGCGCCAGTGCCTCACGAACCTTGGCAACCAGGCGCTCATTAATCTGCTCATCCGGCAGGTCAACCCCGCGTTCGCGCAGACGGTCAAGCGTAAATTTCATGGAAAGCCCCAGGCAATCCAGGGTATCCTGCTCGGTCCAAGTGCCGCCGAACTCGGCCGCCAGAGCAACCTTCGCGGCAGCCCACACCGGCTCGGTATCCACAAGCGTGCCGTCATGGTCGAAAAGAATCGCGGCGGGAAAAGAAGCATTATTCGTCATAGGTTAAGCCTACAGGTCGGGTGTTCAGGTGCCCATCATCCTGCACATGTGCCACAGCTAGTACTATGGGCTATGTGAATAACGTATCCGAACATCACGAAGGGCAGGCACCAATACGCCCGCCGCAGCGTATGCATCCGATCCGGATTATGACGCTTTATCTGGCCTACCCCATGGCATTCGTCTCTGCTGCTTGGATTACCGTCGGCCGTGCCCTCTTCGGTGCCGCCGGTGACCTCGTGCCCATTTTTGCTATCTCATTCGGTCCCGCGCTAGCCGTGATTCTGTGCCTGGGTGCATGGTGGATGTTTCGTGATGCGCATCGTCGCGTCGCCAGCGGCGAGCACCTGCGGGTTGGTGCATCCTGGGGATTCGTATTTTCCGTGTGGGTCTGCTGGGCACTCGCATTTCTCTTTGGGATGTTCATTCCCGACTACCGCGCCGGGGTGCCGGTGTCGGGAATTGGTGCGCTCGCGGGTGCCGATTACGTGGGCTACGGTTCAGGATTCGGGAATACTTTCGGAATTTTGACCTTTGCCATGGCTATTACCGCCGCCGTGATCGCTTTCAACGCCAATAGGCGCTCGGCGCGCATGCAGCAGGGTGTTACCGACGAGGTTTTGGAGGAACAGGCGCGACAACAAAGCCCGTATGACTTCTTGGACTGAGGCCTAGTCTGGCCCTCTCATCCCGCGCCCTAAAAAGGCTCTTTATGCGAATAAAGCGTATTTTTTGCCGCTTTATTCGCATAAAGAGCCTTTTTTAGTGCTGAATTTTGGTTCCAAAAACCCGCATTAACCCCTTGCATCCAAATCTTGAGTGTAGTAGACTCAAGTTAGCTGTAAAAAGAAGGCGCAGGATGCGCCCCGCACAAGACGCGAAAGGATAAGATTTATGGACGCAAAATTCACAACCAAGAGCCAAGAAGCGCTCTCCGCCGCTAATATGAACGCGCAGACAGCGGGTAACCCCAGCATCGAACCTGCGCACATCCTCAAAGCACTGATGGATCAGCGAGAAGGCGTTGCCGTAGCGGTTCTCAAGGCCGCAGGGCTCGATATCGACGCCATTTCGGAAGCCGCATCCGCAGAGATTAAGAAGCTGCCGAAGGCATCTGGCGCATCCGTACAGAACGCAAACTTCAGCCGCAGCGCCCTCGCCGCTATTCAGAGTGCGCAGACCCACGCTCAGAAATTCGGTGACACCTATATCTCTACCGAAATGCTGCTGCTGGGCATCGCAAGCGGCGATAGCGATACCGCTCGCGCGCTTGAAAACCTGGGCGCAACTGCCAAAGTTATCGAAGAGACCATTCCCCAAGTACGAGGAGACCGCACCGTGGATACCCCGGACCCCGAAGGCACCTTCCAGGCCCTTGAAAAGTACGGAACCGACCTGACCGCGCTCGCCCGCGAAGGCAAGCTCGACCCCGTGATCGGCCGAGACTCCGAAATTCGCCGCGTGGTGCAGGTGCTTTCCCGACGTACCAAGAACAACCCCGTGCTCATTGGTGAACCCGGCGTCGGTAAAACCGCTGTGGTCGAAGGGCTGGCTCAGCGCATGGTCTCCGGCGACGTCCCCGAATCCCTGCGTGGTAAAACCCTGATCAGCCTTGACCTTGGGTCCATGGTTGCGGGCGCTAAATACCGCGGAGAATTCGAGGAACGCCTCAAGGCCGTGCTCGAAGAAATCAAAAAATCCGAAGGCCAGATCGTCACCTTTATCGACGAGATGCACACCGTGGTTGGTGCGGGCGCATCCGAAGGTTCCATGGATGCGGGCAATATGCTCAAGCCCATGCTGGCGCGCGGCGAGCTGCGCATGATTGGCGCTACTACGCTTGACGAGTTCCGCGAGAACATTGAGAAAGACCCCGCCCTGGAACGTCGCTTCCAGCAGGTGTACGTGGGTGAGCCGAGCGTTGATGACACTATCGGTATTCTGCGCGGACTCAAGGAACGCTACGAGGCACATCATAAGGTGCAAATCTCGGATGCTGCCCTGGTTGCCGCCGCAGCACTTTCAAATAGGTACATTCCCTCACGTCAGCTGCCCGATAAGGCGATCGACCTGGTGGATGAGGCCGCATCGCGCCTGCGCATGGAGATCGACTCGGCCCCCGAGGAAATCGACCAGCTGCGCCGTGCCGTAGACCGCCTGACCATGGAAGAACTGGCCCTCAAGAACGAGACCGACCCGGCGTCGAAGGAACGCTTGGCGGCGCTGCGTAAAGACATGGCTGACAAGAAAGAACAGCTGGATGCGCTCAACGCCCGCTGGGAAGCCGAAAAGGCCGGTCTGAACCGCGTGGGCGATTTGAAGAGTGAAATCGATGAGCTGCGCTCGCGTGCCGAGGTGGCACAGCGCGAGGGCAACCTGGCGGACGCATCCCGCCTGCTCTACGGCGAAATTCCCGCCAAGGAGAAGGAACTGGAAGAAGCTCAGCGCGCCGAAACTGAGGCTCATGGCGAGGCTATGGTCTCTGAAGAGGTCACGGCTGACGACATTGCCGAGGTTATCTCTTCCTGGACGGGCATTCCCGCCGGGCGCATGCTTCAGGGCGAATCTGAGAAGCTGCTGGAGATGGAGAAGCGCATCGGTGAACGCCTGATCGGTCAGGAAGCTGCCGTGGTTGCTGTGGCGGATGCGGTTCGCCGCGCCCGCGCCGGAATTTCCGACCCGAACCGCCCGATTGGTTCCTTCCTGTTCCTGGGACCGACCGGTGTGGGTAAGACCGAGCTTGCGAAGGCCCTGGCGGAGTTCCAGTTTGACGACGAACACGCCCTGGTGCGTATCGACATGAGTGAGTACGGCGAGAAGCACAGCGTTTCCCGCCTGGTGGGTGCGCCTCCCGGATACGTGGGGCACGAAGAGGGTGGTCAGCTGACCGAGGCTGTGCGCCGTCGCCCCTACTCCGTGGTGCTGCTGGACGAGGTTGAGAAGGCTCACCCCGAGGTCTTCGATATTCTGCTGCAGGTGCTTGATGATGGTCGTCTGACTGATGGTCAGGGTCGCACCGTGGACTTCCGCAACGTGATTCTGATTCTGACCTCGAACCTGGGTTCCCAGTATCTGGTCGATCAGGAGATGCCGTTTGAGGAGCGCACCGAGAAGGCGATGCAGGTGGTTCACCAGGCGTTCCGTCCCGAGTTCCTGAACCGTCTGGACGACATCATTATGTTTGAGCCGCTTCTCTTCCGAGCATCTGGGACAGATTGTGAACCTGCAGATTCAGGGCATGGGCAAGCGTCTGACCGACCGCCGCCTGACCCTGGATGTTACCCCCCGCCGCCCTGGAGTGGCTGGGCTTGGCAGGGTACGATCCGGCCTTCGGTGCCCGTCCACTGCGTCGCCTGGTACAGCGCGAGATCGGCGACCGTCTGGCGAAGGGTATCCTCTCGGGCGCTATCCACGATGGCGACACCGTAGAGGTGGATGTGAACCCGGATGTTGCAATGGACGGTCTGACAGTGACCTCCAAACGTGACGACTAAACCATCACGGCGCGAAACAGGAATGCTAAGTTGCAGCGGGAGCGTAGTTTACGCTCCCGCTGCAACTTTCTTCATGGACATAGTCTCTCCAGAGCTAGAACGCTATTTATTTCCTCGTACGCTCGGAATAACGTCCTGAGTATGTTACTACTGAAACGACGGCAAGCGAACCGTTATTAAAGCCATAAGGAGGCTACCAGTGATCGACCATTTCGGCATCAACGTCAAAGATATTGAAGCAAATAAAGCATTTTATGAGGCAGTGCTGGCGCCGCTGGGCTATGCTAAGACGATAGATGAAGAGCCATATGGCATGGGTTTTAGCAACCCAGACCGCACGCAGCACACGGGAATGTTTTGGCTTGGGAAAGGTGAGCCCTCCTCACCGCTGCATTTCGCTTTTACTGCGCCATCGCGGGCAGCGGTAGATGCATTCTACGAAGCGGGCTTGGCAGCGGGAGGGCAGGATCATATCGCGCCAAGTGTGCATGCTGACTATCACCCGAACTACTATGCCGCCTTTCTTATCGACCCTAACGGGCATAAGATCGAAGCGGTATGCCATAAAGCGCCATAGAGGTATCTAGTAGGGTATATTACTGGTCCCTAATTTCTCTCCGATTGATGCGCCGCTGCTGAACGAGGATGCATAATTACCTTGCACATAACCGCTCCCGGAAACATAAGGCTGGCGAGGTAGCCGTTATTGCCGACTCAAGAGCGCGGAATCAGCCCTTATTTTTAGCGATTCTGATAGAAATCCTTCTCGAATTTGCGTGCCCAGTCCGCAATAAGTCGGTAGGTATCGGAGCACAGCTCTAGGGTTGCCTTCGCCTCTATCTGGTCGTCGATGGATGCGGCAGCCTGTTCCAGCCGATCTGCCCACTCGCTGTAGGTATCGGCGATAGACTGCAACAGCTCGTGCCCCATCTTCTCATCCACCATGCGGATATTCGCGATGACGGAGACAAAGTTGAAGTCTACGCGCGCAGGGCTGGAGGCAATATCGTAGAGAAGCTCATGAAGACGTTCCTTGCCTTCGAGAGTAATGGAGTAGACCGTGCGCTCAGGCATAGCACTGTCTTTGACGGTGGTGCTCTCTACGTATCCCTGCTTGTAGAGCTGCACCAGGTTGCGGTATACGGAGGGTGAGCTGATGCGTGCCCAACTGCGCACTCCGCGCTGGTCCATCATTTTGTTCATTTCGTAGGCGCTCATCGGGTGCTCGTGCAGAGCCCCCAGGATCATAGCGTCGATAGTTGGGGTTGCCATGATGCTTCCTTTCACTATTGCTGTTGCTAATAATACTATCAGTAATACTAGTCTTGAGTATAGGAGTTTGTGATCAAGAGAACCCGAACAGGGAAGTAGGTTGCCCGTCCCTAACTGGGGAGAGAAACATCCCCGACATACACTAGACACATGGAAAAATGGACCGATACGCAGAACTTCGCAGACGCGGGCGAGAAAAGTACACTCATCGCCTCCGCGCATCGCGCCGCCATTCGCTCCATTGAACGAGTCGTCACCGAAACCGTCACCCCGCACGACCCTCTATACGCTGCCGAGGGCATCGAAAAAATGCTCCGCATCGGCGGCGTTCTGGCGCTTACCGGCGCCGGGGTCAGCACCGAATCCGGCATTCCCGACTACCGCGGACCCTCCGGATCGCTCCTAGACCACCGGCCCATGACCTACCAAGAATTCCGTTACGACGATGCCGCCCGCCAACGCTACTGGGCTCGGTCTTATGTCGGGTGGAGGCGCATGCGCCGCGCATCCCCGAATCGAGCCCACTATGCGCTCGCCGAACTTGAGCATGCGGGTGCGGTGAACGGCCTGATTACCCAAAATGTTGACGGTCTGCACGTGAGTGCCGGAAGCAAGAACGTGCTGGCGCTGCACGGCGATTTATCCTCAATTCTGTGCCTGGACTGCGGAACGCGCGAGTCGCGTGAGAGCCTGGATATCCGCCTGGATGCAGCAAATCCGGGGTATCTAGAACGTCTCGAAAGTACCGAATTGCAGGTTAATCCTGACGGCGATGTTGAGCTCGATAACGACTATATTCGCAGCTTCCAGATGGTGGGGTGTACGGTTTGCGGCTCGACGAAACTCAAACCGGATGTTGTCTATTTTGGTGAATCCGTGCCCGCCGACCGGAAGGCTCGCCAGCAGCAGATGCTCGCAGATTCTTCGGGTGTACTGGTGGTGGGTTCCTCGGTCGCGGTTATGAGCAGCTACAAGATTGTGCTTGATGCCCTGCGTGCGGATAAACCCGTGGGGGTTATGAATGGCGGTCCCGGACGTGCGGATGCGCGCGTCACCTATCTGTGGCGCACGGGCGTGGGGGAAGCACTGGAAGAAATGCTGGATCGCCTCGATATCTAATCTGCTAATCTTCGGATTCTAATAAAAAGACTCTCTTTATTTGAATGAAGAGGGATTTCCAATGCTTTATTCAAATAAAGAGCCTTTTTATGATGGAGGGATAGGGGTTCGCCGAAGGGTGCAACATTGCAATAGCAGCTTAGGGGTGGTTGTAAGAAACTGTCCATATAGCATTACAAAACTCCAAAGTTAAACATGATATTTAATGTTACGCGTAGAAATCTAATGTGCGAATATCAAAATTCTTACCGTTATTATTTTCATTTTTAAAACTCTAAAATTCCACATTATATTGACCCAGAAATAGTCATTAAGGAGTAACATATAAAGCATGAGAACTAAAAAAATTGCTACTTTCGGTGCCGTTGCAGCTCTGAGCTGCGGATTGGTAGGCGGTTTTACTACCATTCCGGCAGCCTTTGCAGATCAGTCGGTCCCGCAGTCCGTATCTACCCCGACCAATGCAGGTCATTCCTACAGCGACGGTGCTGTTATCTCTTTCCCCAGCGAATGGAAAGAAGGTCAGCCGCTGAACTTCCAGGGTTCCGGTTTCAAGACTACAGACGGTAAGTCTGGCTCTGTTCTGGCTATTAAGGTCAATGGTGGCGGTGCTCCGACTAAGGTTGAGGCAGACGAAAACGGTAACGTTGCTGGCTCTATCGCATGGCGTGATGACCTCAAGGTTGGCGATGAGGTTGAGATCAACGTGCTTACCGGTTCGCTCAAAGAGGGCGACGTGAAACGCGGCGGTACGGCTGCAATTGTCAAGGTCGTTGCGACAGGCGACAACAACCAGCAGGCAGACGACCAGAGTTCTTCCTCTCTGCCCGGCGGTGGTAATGATAATACCGACCAGGGTGACAAGAAAGAAGGCGGTAAGGGCGGTCAGGGCGCCACCGGTGACGTGCAGAATAAGACCGAAGAGCAAGGTACCCAGGCCGAGACTGCCAAGCAGGCATCCGACTCTGACGGTTCCAACAAGACCGAGACTGCTAACCAGAGTGCAGATGTGAACACCCCCGCCGCAGCTACTAATGCTGAGGCAGCTAACGGTGCTCACCAGTTTGCTACCTGTGATGAGGCTCGTGCAGCAGGCAAGCAGGATATCCAGCGCAGCGACGCTGCATATGCCGAGCACCTCGACAGCGACCATGATGGCGTGGCTTGCGAAAGCAACGGCGGCAATGGCGAGCATGGTACCGCATCCAACGGTAACGGCGGTGCAGGTTACGTCTCGGATAACAACGGCGGCTCCAATAACGCTTCTTCGAACAGCAACGGCAAGCTGGCTAACACCGGTGCAAACGGTGCTCTGACCGTAGCAGGTCTGGGTATGGTTGCTCTGGGCGTGGGCGGTGCAACCGTAGCTGCTCTGCGTAAGCGCAAGCGTGCCTAAAGATTAGATGATCAAGTCCTCGGGGCGGCTCTAGAAGCTGCCGGAGGCTACATAGAATCCCTCGTTCCTCATGATTGAGGAGCGGGGGATCTTGCTGTTTAAACCTCAAAATCTAGGAAGAGAGTTTCCACAAAAAGCTGCCAATAGTCGCCCTCCGTAGCAAGACCCCGCACGGCAGTAATAACGATCGAAAAGCGTACCAATCAGGATTTGCATAGGAGACTGATCTAAGTCAGAATGTGAATTTTGCGCATTCTCAAAGTCCTTAGAGATATGCCATAAGACCCGTATATGCAAATTCTGCATTTTTATGAGCATGCCACCACATTTTGACAGTACTGAGTCTCGTTCTTTATCCTTTATTCCCTGCAATCTCGGGGAACTTTTAGATATGCACGAAATACATAACTACAAGTTAAGAAAGACACAGGAAGAACACAGGAACGGGCGCGAACCTAGAAATACAAGAACATAACGGCACATAAAACGGAATGGAGAGTCCAATGGATATTTTGATGATGGGACTGGCAGATCTAGTAGCAATTGGTATACTCTGCACCCTGTACATGATTCGTCATAAGACCCGTGAACTCATGATTTCATACGCGGTTATCAACGCCGGTGTTTTCACCGTAACGGTTGCTTTGGCACATGCCGGAAGCACCGCAGGCGCTATGGGTCTAGGACTCTTCGGTGTTCTCTCCATTATCCGCCTGCGGTCTACCTCCCTAAGCCAGCGTGAGGTCGGGTACTACTTCGTATCTCTCGCCCTAGGTCTGATCTCCGGTGTGCGACTTGACCCGCCATATATCGCCTTCATCCTCATGGTGGTTCTGGTCGGAATCATTGCGGTACTGGATTCATCGATCTTTGAGGCGAAAAACCAGCCGCGCACTCAAACAGTCACGGTGGATCGCGCTATCAGCGACGAAGGAACCCTGAAAGCCTATTTGGAATCGCGCCTCGGGTACGAGGTCGTCTCCGCTAAGATCCTGGAGCTTGACCTGCTCAACGACACCACACAGGTGACCATCACCTACAAAGAGCTTCCCCAACTCCAAGAACACCTTAACGCGAACTACGAATACTACGCTTCCTAGGCTTCATCTCGCGGATATCGCCTAAAACTACACCTAAAAACTCACAAGTTGAAAGGACCTATCATGAGTCCCCAAACACCTCAGCCGTACACCCCGTTTCAGGGTGGTGACGCACAGACTTTGGAATCTACGCACACTCCTGCGGTAGATAATACTCCGTCTTCTCACCGAAGCGGGTACAGAGAGGAAAGTACCATGTCTATCGTGCCAACCTATTGGCAGAGCATCAGCCTCGATGAACTCAACGAAAAAGCCGCTATGCAGACCCGTGTGGACCGCAAATACATTGTGGACGCAGATTATGCGGCATCTATCCTAGCTGAACTTCCCGCAGACGAGGCGGCTGTCCTAGAAATCGACGGTCAGCGTGAATTCGCCTATGACTCTGTATACTTCGACACCCCTGACCTGGTGAGCTATAAGGCTTCCGCCATCGGCAGTCGTAACCGGTTCAAGGTACGTACTCGCAGCTATCTGGATTCTGACCTGAGCTTCTTGGAAGTCAAGACTGAAGGGGCTCGTGAATTTACGGTCAAGGAACGTATTCCGTACTCTATCGAAAACCGTGACATGCTCACCGCAGAAGGCAAGGAATATGTAGCTACCGCACTTGAGCAGCTGACGGATGCGTCTGTAGATGACCTGGAGCCGGTTATCCGCACCGGGTACCGTCGTACGACTGTATATTTGCCCCAGTCCGAGCAGAATCCGGTGGATTCTCGCCTCACGATTGATACTTCGCTCACTTGGACTCCGCTTTCAGAAAGCGCGCTCATGTACACCGCAGACGGTGGTGGTGAAGGGCCAACCAAGTATCAGGTCGGTACCGAATATACTGCACCCGGTACGGTGATTATCGAAACGAAATCCGGCAGTGCACCTTCGGTCGCTGATAAGTATCTGTGGCGCGCTGGCATCCGACCCGTCAAAATTTCTAAGTTTGCTACGGGTATGGCCGCGTTGAATCCTCAGCTACCGGCGAACAAGTGGAAGCGCACGATTCAACATTGGATGCAGCTTGAACCTGCCGCTTAGAACTAGACCCTGAGCGGGTAACGTCTTAGAATGCGGCACAAGAATAGGGTGGGGTGTTCCAGAGGCTCACCGTGTTAGGGCATTCTGGAAACCCCACCCTCTCGCGTAGGATGGTTGAGGCAATCTTTACCGATACACTTAATCCCTACAGACGAGGAACTCCGTTCGAGATGTTCAAAAACCGGTTTACATCTGTTCTTACATGCGCCTTTGCAGCATCGCTGGCACTTGCCGGATGCGCGATTAGCGGGAACCCTGATAACTCCAAAACCACTGTGACCGCACAGGAACAAGGGAAGGAACTTAAATCTGGCGTATACACCTCGAACACCAAAAATGGTGAAAAGATTAATGCGCAAACTCACTTTATGCAAGAAGACTTGACCTGGAACCAGGATGCTGTTCTTCCGCTCAATCTGGCAGATCCCACCGCAACCGATGGGGTCAGCGAACAAAACGGCACGATTACGATTACGAAGGGGGGAACCTACCGTATGTCTGGCGACTATACGGGGCAAGTGAAGGTTCAAGTCCCCACAACAGATAAGGTTCAGCTCATTCTTGATGGCGTTACCATCACAAACGACACCGGATCTGCTATCAACGTTGCCTCTGCCGATGAAGCCGTCATCTACACGTCTCGGGGCAGCACCAATAACCTCAGCGACGGTCCCGAGTACGCGGTCCACGGTAAAAAAGAGGCAGACTCTACGATCTATTCAACCGCTAACCTAACCCTTGCGGGCGATGGAACGCTGAACGTCGCCGGTAAATTTGACGAGACGGTGCACACCACCAAAGGACTGGTTGTTGCCGGCGGTGCCCTCAACGTTAATTCTTCGAAGACCGGGCTTTAAAGGCAAAAACTACGTGGATATTCAGGGCGGGACCCTGCGTATTGAAGCCGCAAAAGACGCGGTTAAAGCCACCAACACCGAAAAACAAGGCCTTGGATGGGCGCGCGTGGCTGGCGGTGACACTGTTCTTCGTGCTGGTGACGACGGCATCAAGGCGCTGCGCACCCTTGAGATTCTGGACGGGAAGCTCACCATCGAAGGGTCTGAAGAAGGGCTTGAAGGGCAATACGTCAATATTCATGGCGGCGATACGCTCATCAACAGCAGTAATGATGGCGTGAATGCATCACCAAGCGATCAGCTGCCCAACGATCAAGAGTATGAGGATCAGAAGGAAGACAGCGACCAGCCGGATGCCAGCCCTAGTGTCGCCCTAGGTGGTGCCCGCGATACCACAGAGGTTATTGATACCGTGATCAACATGACCGGTGGAAATGTAACCCTCAACGTGGGTGCCGACGGCATGGACTCTAACGGACACGAGTTCTACACAGGAGGCGAGTTGCTAATCAACGGTCCTCAAGACGATGCCAATGACCCTATTGATCCAAATGGTGACATTACTGTAAGTAACGACGCCAGGATTTCATTTGGCGGCGGTGGTGTAGAGCTTTTCAAGCGCCCGATCGACGACTCCGCAAATGGGTATCTGCGAATTGCAGATAACGATACTTTCCCACAAGGGCAGTCTGTTCAGGCAGTAGATTCTGACGGACAAGTCGTTGCAAACTACCGGGTGATTACTCCGGGTGTTAAACAAGTATTTTTCTCGAATCCCTCTATCGTGAAGGGTCAAGAATATACTCTTTACCTAGCACCCACGCTGGTGGATCCGAAGACCACCACCCTTGCACCTGGTGCCGTTGAACGTGGAACTTTCACGGCATCAACCCCTGATCTGTAAAACATAACGAGAGGAGAAAATCCTATTCCAACTTTTAGCCTGCGCAGGATAAAACCATCACACAAAACTCCGGCGCGGGTGGCGGTGCACGCCACAAATATGCATCAGAAAATCCAATTTCTATCACACGACACATACATCAGGAGCCTGCAGGAGCCCGTTAATTTGATGCGGCTGGTACCCGTTACCCCGTAGAATTCGGATGTAAACCCTGAAAAATACTCACAAACTGCTCAAACAGTGTAGATAGAAAGTGATTCTTTCCCCATGAATAAAAAAATACTGACTTCGGCAACCTCGGTAACTTTGCTCGCGGCACTTGCGCTCACCGGATGCTCAACTACAAGCAACGCCCTCGCCTCTGGCACGACGGCGGCGGATAGCTCAGTCGGTACGACTGCGACAACATCCTCGGCAACCGCCACCGATACTGCCACCAGTAACTCGTCATTCTCGACCAACGTAAAGAGCGGCGAAAAACTCGACGTCGATACTCACTATTCGGAACAGGATCTTAGCTGGGACGCTTCCTCCGAAACCGCGATTGACCTGTCAAACCCCACCGCAACGGACGGCGTTACCGTTGAAGATGACACCTTGACCATCACGAAGGCTGGCACGTACAAACTCTCCGGCGAATACCAAGGGCAGATCAAGGTTGAAACCGCTGACAGCGACGCGGTTCGGCTCGTTTTCGATAACGCAAACATCACGAATTCCAGCGGTGCCGCGCTGAACGTGGTAAACGCTGACGAGGTTATTCTTTACAGCGCATCCGGCACCACCAATACGATAAGCGACGGCGCAGACTATACCGCTACCGGGGAAAATGATCCGGATGCCGTGGTCTATTCCAAGGCCGACCTGACGATCGCGGGTGAAGGCACCCTGAAGGTGAACGGCAACCACGAAGACGGCATTCACACGAGTGACGGCCTTGTGATTGCCAGCGGCACTCTTGAGGTCAATGCGGCGAACACCGGCATCAAGGGCAAGGATTATGTGGATATCCTAGGCGGCACTATTAACGTGACCGCGCAGCAGGACGGCATCAAATCCACTAACGATACCGACGAGGGGAAGGGCTGGACCCGCCTGAGCAACGGTACCGTGACCGTGAATGCGGGCGATGACGGTTTCAAAGCCTCTCGGGTCGTCGAAATTTCCGGGGGCTCCCTGACGGTTGAACAGTCCGATGAAGGCATTGAGGCACAGTACATCAATGTCTCTGGCGGCGATGTAAACGTCACGAGCGCGGATGACGGCATGAATGCCTCGCTGAAGACAAGCGATTCTGAAAGCACGGATTCATCCGTGAACACCTCTGATACTGCCAATCAGCAGCAGAACAACCAGCAGCAGGGCAGCATTCCGGGCGGACAGCAGAGCGGAACCTCCAATCAACAACAGCAGGGGATGGGACAGCCTCCTGCGATGTCTGGAACCTCGCAGGACGGCACGTCGCAGAATGGAACCACAGGTACCGGTCAGCAGCAGAACAACACCCAGAACCAAGGCAACCAGAACATGGGTCAGCCTCCGCAGGGTGGTATGCCCGGTGGTGGCGGCGGAACCTTTGAGGTTATCGATGCTGCAATCAACGTGAGCGGCGGTCACGTTACCGTCAATGCTGAGGGCGATGGCATTGATTCGAACGGTGTCACAACTCTTTCTGGAGGAACGCTGATAGTGAACGGTCCCAGCCAAGGCGGTAACGCTGCGCTGGATACCAACGGCGACTTGCTCCTCAACGGTGCCACGGTTCTCAGCGGCAGCACGGCAGATATGTTCGAGGCTCCCTCCACCAACTCGACGAGCGGCTACCTGAAACTGACCAATAGTTCCGGATTTGAGCAAGGATCCACGGTTCAAGTAGCGGATTCATCTGGTAAGGTGGTGGCTAACTATAAAGTCACCAAGTCGAATGTGCAGTTGGTTCTCGTCTCTAGCTCATCGATCGTCAAGGGTCAGAGTTACACGGTGTACACTACAACATCGGCTGTGGACTCCAACGCAGCGTCGTTGGCATCCGGTGCGACCGAGCTAGGTAGCTTTACAGCCAGCTAGTGCGGGTTGTTCCCAGGGACTTGGGGATAAAATCTTTGAGTCTCGGGCTTGTAGAGATGGGTTGCTACGCGCGGCTCTTATAGAAGGCTCCTACAAAGGTTTGGGCTCCACATCAGCGTATAATGCGCGAGGTGGAGCCCAAACCTTATGCATAATTCGCCGGAGTTCAGGCGAAGAAACTGAAGATTCGATAGATTTTCTGAGCATGAATCTGTCAATCAACAAGACATTGAGGGGTAAAACGAGGTACCCTAGAACATAGGAAAGACTAGAGAGCGATCCGTGGGTTATGCGCGCCTTGGGTGTGGTGGCTGCGGACATGAGGAAAGAGGGGGTCACGCCATGGGGCGCGGCCGTCAGAAGGCTAAGGCAACACGGCAGGCTCGGGAGATGAAGTACTTCAGCCCCGAGACCGACTACAGTGCACTTGAGCGCGAGCTCAACGCTAAGAACACTAAATCCTCCGAATCATCTTCTCGTCGCTATGATGATGAGGATGATTACTCGGCATACGCGGAGAAATATGCCAAATATGATGATGAGGTGTAGCGGCAGAGCCTAGCGTTACGCTCATACGCGAACCGGCTTAAGCACCCTGCAGGGTGACTTGGGCCGGTTTTTTTGTATACTCTGCGGGCGTGCTTGAGCGGTCTACGGGTTTTCATGTTGGCTTGTTTGCGCATCTGCTGATGCTGGCGTGGCATCCTGCAGTGTGGATACGATAGTGTCACCTACGAAAATGTACAATACCCGAATAAGACCTGTGCCCACCCGGATATTCCTGCCAATGAAATCGCGGCCGCGGGAATTGTCCTCGGTTACCGCAGTGATGACAAGGTGAATTCGCATCGCAGCCCCCGCTCCGGCGGTCGTGGGGATTTTAACGATCACATAAGGAGAGAATGATGGGAACTAAAGATGATATTGTGCGCATAGCCACCGACTATATCCAAAGGAACGGCGTCAGCGGTTTCAGTTACGCAGATATAGCGCGCAAAATGAACATCAAAAAACCCAGCATTCACTACTATTTCCCTGTGAAATCCGATCTCGTGCGTGCAGCCTTCGAAAAATACAGCACAGACTTTTTTGAGACGCTACGCCAGGGCGTGGATGCGGCACACACCCTCCGCGAAGAACTCGAAGTCTATATGAGGCCCTACCGTGCGAACCTGGAACAGGGCTATAAACTCTGCCTCTGCTCAATGCTGGCGCTGGAATCCCTAAAGCAGAGCGCACCCGATCACGATGCTGAAGAGAGCAAGAAGACGGCGAAACGGGGAACGCATATCAATGCCACGTTCGTGCCCCTGCGCGCCCAGGCTGAAAACCGTGAGCCTGCCGAGATTAACACCGCAGATTTTCAGACTAAGAATATTCACTGGCTCGCCGAGCGTTTTGAGCACGCCGGGTACGACCCCGAGCACGCGCAGACAGAGGCGGAGTCCTTATTTTGCACGGTGCAGGGCGCGCAGCTGATAGCACGCTCCGCACAGAGCCTTGATCTTTTCGACTCCGTCACAAAGCGGCACCTCGATAACCTCACCGGTGCGTAAGCGCGTATCACGTAGAGGCGGCAGGCTTATTTTGCGGTTATTTAAGTCGCCCGATGCGCAATAACTCGCGAACTAGAAATCGGACTAAAACGGTCTGGCATCTAATGCATCAAGCTGTGTGAATTATATGCGAATGGTGAGACAACCCACGGAAATGAATACTCATACATAGCTAAAACATAGCTTCTTCATGTTTTAAAACGAGAAATGCCACGCATTCTAGAATCATGAAGAACGAAAATACTACCGCAACACTGCCAGTCGAACAGGTCGAAGAGACTTCTGAAACATCCCAGAAAGCCAATAAAAAGAAAGTAACTAGGCGCGTTCTCTTGGGAGGCGGCCTCGGCACTCTTGCCGTCGCAGGTGTTGGTGCTGGCTGGGCATATAATCGTTATCTTGCCGAGCATACGCAGATTGACGATACCGTAGCCTATGAAAAATCACAACAAGCAAAGAATAATAATTCGTCATCTGACGGTGCCTCAAGCCCCAGCGAACTCACCAACGTTAAGATCACCTCTGATGGTCTGAGCGCCAACGAAGGCTCTATCACCATTACCAAATCCACCGAAGGAAGCGGCAACAATGCGGTCGTTTCCTTCGCCGCCGAGATCAAACTCAACGCCATGACCCTGCTGCGCGGAGCCTTCGCCAACAACAAATTCGGGCAAAACATTATCGATACGCCCTCCAATATCGCCGCGCAACATAAGGTATCTGGGCGATTAACGGCGACTACTACGGGTTCCGTGACACCGGCATCGTTATTCGCAACGGTGTGGCATACCGCGATTCCGGCGCCCGTGAAGGGCTCGCGTTCTACCAAGACGGCTCCGTCAAACTCTATGACGAAACCGGCACGAACGCGCAGCAGCTCCTCAACGAAGGTGTCTGGAATACGCTTTCCTTCGGGCCGGCACTCGTGCGGGACTCAGAGGTTGTCAGCGGCATCGATCAGGTTGAGGTCGATACCAACTTCGGCAACCACTCCATTCAAGGCAACCAGCCGCGTACCGGTGTGGGCGTGCTCGGGCAGAACCACCTCGTATTTATCGTGGTCGATGGGCGTTCCGACGGGTATTCGCGCGGAGTCACCATGCCCGAATTTGCCTATATGTTCAAGGAACTCGGATGCATAAGCGCCTATAACCTAGACGGCGGCGGATCCTCGGTGATGGTCTTCAATAACCAGCTAGTCAATAAACCGATGGGCGGCACCAAAGAACGCGGAACCAGCGATATTCTGTACATCGCCGGGAGCGCATCATGATAATCCTGATACCCGCCTATAAACCGGATGAATCTCTCGTGCGGCTGGCACAGCAGATCATAGAATTGGATGCGCACGCCGAAATCCTGGTGGTCGATGACGGCTCGGGAAGCACCTACGTGCCGATCTTTACCGAGTTGGCGATTCGGGGCGTCACGATTATTACCCACCCTGTAAACCGCGGAAAAGGCGCGGCCCTGCGCACCGGGCTGGCGTGGGCACGGACGCATCGGTCCGATCAAATTGTGGTAACGGCGGATGCTGACGGACAGCATTTACCCCGCGATATTCTGCGAGTGGGCGCTAAAACCGAACGAATGGCGAGCATCGGTACGCGTGCGCTCGTGCTGGGGGTACGCACCCTGCCGGATACTCGCGCCGAGTTCACCGAACCCACCGTTCCTCTGCGTTCCCGGTTGGGTAATGCGCTTACCGTCGGGTTCTTCACGCTGGCGACGGGCACTCCGCATTGCCGACACTCAGACGGGGCTTCGCGGGTTTACCACGCAGATGATTGATTGGGCTCTCAGCCTGCGCGGCGATAAATACGAATACGAGTTTTCAATGCTGCTTCGTGCTAGCCGAGCCGGGGTGGAGCTTATCGAGCTGCCCATCGTGAAAGTATATGAGCCGGGGAACCCGAGCAGTCATTTCCGCCCGATCCGCGATTCCGCACGAATCTACGCGCCGCTGTTGGGATTCTTAGTATCCTCCTGCACCGGGTTTATCGTGGATGCGCTCGCCCTCTTTGCCCTCGTAGGCGCGGGTTTTGCTCTGCTCCCGGCGATTGTGCTGGCGCGCATTATCTCGGCGCTGACGAATTTTAGTATTAACCGTATGCTCATGAACGACGGTGCCGATCGCCCCTCTCGGGCGGTATCCCTGGGGCGCTATGCAATTTTAGCGGTGGGGATTTTGCTTGCAAATGCTGCGCTGATGGAGGTTCTCACCGCTCTCGGGGTCATGCTTATCGTGGCGAAGATCCTGACCGAGCTGACCTTGATTCCCCTCAGCTTCGCGGCACAGCGTCGGTGGGTTTTCCTGCCGGCACCGCCTCCGCAGACTACGGAGCAAAACGAGCGCTCACGCGAGCTTGCCACGCATTCTTTGTAGAACATCCTGCGGCATAGGTCTCTCCTATAAAAGGCTCATTATTCAAATAATGAGCCTTTTATAGGGAGGGGGAACATAGATTACTTAGTCAGAAGCCGGGGCCATTTCCGAAAGTTTAGGCAGTGTGCGAAGACTTCTTTGTGAGAGCATCAGGATCAAAGCCAAAACCATAAACGATCCGTAAAAGAGAACCGTTCTGGAAATCCCCCACTGCACATACATGATGCCAGCAAGCAATGCCGCCACAGGAGCTAGAAGCATATTCGGGATGCCCTGCGCCGAATGTACACGTCCTATCATGTCTACCGGAGTCGAAGCATTGATATACGCGACGATACTGGAATTGAAGGCAGGAAGCGGCACTCCCGAAATAAGCATCAGCGCACAGGTTATCCAAAAATAGTCGTGGGTGAACGCCGCTGTCATGTAGCATATGACCATCATCCCGACCGCCAGCACACCCAATGTTCCTAAGGCTAAACGCTCCGTCATCCACCCGACTGTTAGGGACCCTAAGAGCACTCCGGCACCAAAAACACAGGCAAAAATACCGATACTGTAGGCCGCAATACCCTGTTCCGCGTAATAATAGATGAAGACGAGTGGCAGTCCTGTTGCGGCAAAGTTCGCGCAGCAGGCTACAGATGCGATCGCTACAAGAACACGGTTCTTCACAACATACATGAGCCCTTGGGCGAGGTCGGCAAAAAATCCGGTAGATTGTGTATCGATGACAGTATCGGACACCGTAGTTTCACTGCCTGCCTGCCGGTGCTTACGCTCGGCATGCACAACAGTAGATGAACTAGGTGCTGCCAGAAAAGCTGTGAAATTGACAAACGCGTGCACGCAAGCGGTCAGAATCAAAGAAGTGGAGGCGAGTAGACCCGCTAACGGGCTGCCAATTAGGTTCGCGGCAGATTCTCGTGCTTCTCCTAATCCAGAGGCGTACCCGAGCTGTTTGGTAGGCACCACCCGTGCGATAATAGCCTGCTCGCTGGGGTAATCGAACGATGATGCCAGTGCCATCACGCACAGGATGCCTATCAGAATTGGAACAGAACCGACGTTTGCGAGAACACACAGGGTTAGGACTATCCAGGTGATGCACTGCCCCATGCATGAAAGCGTAAGAGTGTATGTGGGCTTATATCTGTCGACAATAACTCCAGTCAGGAAGCTCGCCAGTATGCGTGTTACACCTGTAGCAAAGAGGGCAAGACTCGCGTTTTCGGGGGAGCCGGTGAGGAACAGCATGATTAGGGGAACACTTATATAAGACATAGCGTCTGACAGCTGGTTCGCACCTATCGCGAATACTGTGCGTCTCAAAGGGATATTTGCCCGCAAAAGGCTGTGTTTACTCATGGGGTTCTCCAGATATTCAAGGTTGTGAGGCTACTATGCCTCATAGCAGCGCAGCACCGCATCATGCCTCATAGCCGCTACATATTGTGCAGAGCAGACAGGCGCGATGCGGTTATTGCCCTCATCAATTACTCAAATAAAAACCCCGTGTGTTGAGCATGGATGAGATTTGTATGATGTCCTATATCATAGACATGCATCACACATAAAGTAAAAATTTTTATGTAGACTTAAAAATTGCACATATTTTCTCTATTTCACTTCTTACTAAAAAGGCTCTTGATGTATATCAAGAGCCTTTTTATGTGTTATCCGTCAGGGGCTTTTAGTAGCGGTAGCCTACGTTATAGTAGCCGTAGCCGCGGTAGCTGTTACCCCAACCGTAGGGGTACGATGCCCACCACGGATGCCCTGAACGGTACATCCACGAGGTGTTGTGCCAGCTTCCACGGTGTCCGCGGTGGTATCCCCAACCGCCCCAAGAACCGTATCCGTAATCCCAGCGATTCCATGCACCGTATCCCGACCAGGGATCGTACCAGGGGCTGGGGGAGTAGTAGCCTTGACCCGGGTAATCGTACCAGTACCACCATGAAGGAGGCGCTGGCTTATAAGACTCCGAAGGTGCGGGCGCGGGCTTCTTGGTTTCCACGGGAGCCGGGCTCGGCTTAGGAGTCTCAACCGGTGCGGGCTTGGTAGGCTTCGGCGAAGGTTTGGGCTTGATCGGCAGAACCGGCAGCTGTTCCTCATACGGAGGCAGCGTGGGCAGCGGCTTCGACGGAGGGGGCGCAATCGGGCGTACAGGCTTGCTCGGCGCAGGCGTTGGGGTAGGTGTGGGCGCAGGCTCAGGCTTAGAAGGTTCGGACGGAGCAGGCTGAGTCGGTGCAGGGCTCGGCCGTTTCTCCGATTCTACGAGCTCATCGACCTTATCCATCGCCTTAGCCGCATCTATAATGCCGGCGCCGCAATAGTCACGATCGCAGGTGATCGGGTTAGCGGTGGATTTCAGAATATCCAGAGCCTTCTCGTAGCTCAGGTTCGGGTATTTTGACCGCATGATGGCAATCGTGCCCGCAACGTGAGGAGCCGCCATCGAGGTACCCTCATATTCGGCGTAATCTTCCTTCTCGGGAACAGTCTTGCCTTTATTCACCAGCGAAAGAACGCCCACACCCGACTGCCTAAAATCGCCGCCGGGGGCGCTGACGGCAACGGTCGAGCCGTAGTTAGAGTAGCGTGCGCGTGAATTTTCAGGGGGTGCTTGCGCCCACGTTAATAACGCCGTCACAGCTGCCGGGAATTTGAGCCGAAGCATTCTGATTTGAGTTTCCGGCGGAGGTTACAATGATGCTGCCGCGCTTGTTCACGGACTCGATGGCACGGTTGTAGGTGCGCGAGCATTTCCCGGCACCGCCCAAAGACATGTTGATAACCTGCGCGGGGTGCTGGTTCGCGGGCACGCCCCTCACGGATCCACCAGATGCCCAGATCAGCCCATCGATAATGTCTGAATCGTAGCCGCCGCAGGCACCCAGGACGCGCACCGGCACGATCTTGGCCTTCGGGGCTACCCCGGCAATACCGATGTTGTTGTTGCCGACGGCCGCTATAGTCCCCGCAACATGGGTGCCGTGCCAGGTTGAATTGGTGGCTTTTGCCCCAGAACCGCACTGCCCTTCAGTGGTCCAGTCGCCTTCATCCTGCGGGTTGTTATCGCGTCCGTTGCCATCGCGTGCAGCGGAGGCATCCGACACGAAATCGTAGCCGGGCAGCACATTCTCATCCAGGTCTGAATGCTTGGTAACGCCGGTATCGATCACGGCAACGGTCACCTGGTGATCCCCTGCGTGCTTCAGCGCATAATCGGCTTTGATAGTGGTGAAACCCCACAGGCGTGACATCTTAGGATCGTTGAAATCGACCTTGTCCGAGCCGGGGAGGCTACCGGTGGGCTGGCGTTTGAGATCCGGCTCAACCGAGTCTACCTGCGGGTTCTCGGCGAGCGTCTGCATATACTGTTTTGCCTGCTGCGCATTCAGAGGCTTTGACAGAGAGACCACCGAATCATTCTGCGCGGTATCACGCACATAGGTGGTTTTAATGCCAAGGAGCTCGTCAAGCGAGTTTACGCTCTTCTCGATGCCCTGGTAGAGTTCGGGAACAAACTCGGAGTATTCGCCAGATTCCAGTCCCGCGATATCGAGGTCATTCTTGGCTTGGTCGGCATAGTTGATGATAAAGCGGTCATAGCCCTGTTCCTGCTGCTGCACCGAGGTTGCAGTCAGAATATCCTCAGTCTGTGAGGATGCAGGAATTCCGGTCTTCGTTGATACCGGTGATGCGGGTGCGGCGTGAGCGGACGGTGCGCAGAGCCCCACCATCAGGGATGCGATACCCGCTACGCTCAGCGCCGCCATGCGGGTCCGCTTCACCGTAGGGTGTTCGATGAGTGACATGAAATGTCCTATGTTCAGTTATGTGTGAGTGAATATATGTGATGGCGAATTTGTGATTGAACTCGTCATCAAAAAATAGAATATAGGGCGTTTTGAAAAAGTGCATCTTGAAAGTATTTCAACTCAAAATATTTTTATATATTTCGCACTAAAAATATATTTACCCATAAAGTTTTACTATTAAAATATTGCGGAAACCCTTGATTTTACAGGGAAAAACTAGGGTCTAATTTGTTCTTCTAGAGAAATAACAGTGCATTTAATATATGTCACATAAACTGATTTATGAGATTTAAGGTCTTGAAATACTTTAAAGTTTTCCACAAGTGCAAGATGATAGGTAGCCAAGTATTGAGTAAAGATTTAAAGCCTGCGCAAAATTAGCACTATTGCCTAATAAGATCGCCGCAACAGCACACAAAACGCGAGCAGATGATTTCTCTCGTCAAAAATCATCCGCTCGCGTTTTATAGATATAGGGCAGGGTGCTACAGCGTAAAACCCTGTCAGGGCGCAGGCTAGAGCGCGTAACTGCCGTAAAGCCGCACTGCGCCTCCATCAACGCCCTTGGCACCCTGCACATAGTCAGGGTTATTCAACTCGGGGTCGCCAGCCTTCACTACATCCCCCATAATCCAAGACGAAATACCGCGCTCATTCAGGCGACTCACCGCAGCATCCGCCACCGCAGGATCAACAATCGCAATCATGCCCACACCCAAGTTCAGGGTGCGCTCCAAGTCGGCGAGCGGAACCTGACCGAGCGAACCGATAAGCGAGAAAATCGCCGGAATCTGCCAGGTTGAACGATCCACACGGCCCTCCAAACCCTGAGGCAAAACACGCGCCAGATTAGCGGCGAGACCGCCTCCGGTCACATGCGAGAACCCGCGAATACCGTGACCGGTCTGCCCATCAGTACCATTGACCGGGAACGCTGCCGCCAAATCCAGACAATCCGCCGCATACACGCGAGTAGGCTCTAAAAGCTCCTCGCCCAAAGTACGGCCGAGCTCGTCCACCTGACGATCCAAGCCCCAGCCCGCCACATCGATCACCTTGCGTACCAGCGAGTACCCGTTCGAGTGAATACCCGACGATGCCATACCGATCAGCACATCGCCCTCGCGCACGCGATCTGGGCCGAGCAGTTCATCGGCCTCTACCAGACCGGTTGCGGCACCGGCAACATCGTACTCATGTTCAGCCAGAAGACCCGGATGCTCCGCCGTCTCGCCGCCCACCAGCGCGGTACCGGCAACCTTGCAAGCCCCGGCAATACCCCGCACAATATCAGCAATACGCTCGGGAACAACCTTGCCCGTAGCAATATAGTCGGTCATGAAAAGGGGTTTCGCACCGCACACCACAATATCGTCCACGACCATACCCACTAGATCGTAGCCAATCGTGTCATGAACATCGAGCGCCTGCGCGATAGCCACCTTCGTGCCCACACCATCCGTAGAAGTCGCCAAATAGGGCTTGCGATATGAGGACAACGCCGAGAGGTCATACAGCCCGGCAAAACCGCCCACACCGCCGATTACCGAAGCGTTGTGAGTCGCCTTCACCGCATCCTTCATCAGCTCGACGGCGCGGTCGCCCGCCTCAACATCAACGCCAGCGCTTGCATAGGTTACAGAGGTGCTGTTTTCGCTCATGGGTTTATTAGTCCTTCGGGGTTATAGGGCGTGAATTAACGTGTGCGGGAACCAAGTCTTCCTCGGTCAAAAGCGCTTCAAGATCGGCGTCGGGACCGGGGTTGCACATGCCCGGTGCCGGTTGTTGAGCTTCCTGAACAGACTCGACGGATGCGGATGCCCCAGAGTCAGTCTGCGCCTGAACCACCGGAAGCGCTGCGGTATCGAACTTGTTCTCCAAGGTATCGGTACCCGTGCGGGTTTCAATGGAGACAGCCTCCGCATGCTCGGGCTTGCTTGGTACCGGGCGCTCAACGGTCACCTCCGCCGCCTTGCCGGCGAGCGGACCGCCCTTGCCTTCTTCGGCATCGAAGAGCGATTTGCCGCGGCGCTCCTCCGAGGGGAGCTCAATCGGGTATTTGCCGGTGAAGCAGGCCGTGCACATGTTTTTCGCGGGCTGCTCGGTTGCCGCCATCATGCCGTCTTCCGATATAAACCGAGCGAATCGGCACCGAGAGAAGCGCAAATTTCGTCCACCGAAAGACCGTTCGCGATCAGCTCTGCGCGTGAGGCGAAGTCGATACCGTAGAAACAGGGCCATTTCACGGGTGGGGAAGAAATACGCACGTGAACCTCTTTCGCCCCAGCCTCACGAAGCATGCGTACTAGGGCCCGCTGAGTATTGCCGCGCACGATCGAATCGTCAATGACAATCAGGCGCTTGCCCGCAACCACGGATTTAAGCGGGTTTAGCTTCAGCCGAATACCCAACTGGCGAATAGTCTGCGAAGGCTGAATGAAGGTACGCCCCACATAGGCATTCTTGACCAGGCCGTTACCGTAGGGAATGCCGGACTGCTCGGCGTAGCCGATGGCCGCAGGGACGCCGGATTCTGGCGTGGGCATCACCAAATCTGCTTCGACCTGGTGTTCACGGGCGAGCTGGCGACCCATCTCCACGCGGGATTCGTAGACAGAGCGCCCCGCAATCGTAGTATCCGGGCGAGCCAGATAGACGTACTCGAAGACGCATCCGGCGGGTTTTGCCTCAGCAAAACGGTGTGAACGCAAGCCATTTTCGTCGATCGTAATAAGTTCGCCGGGTTCAACCTCACGCACAAAAGATGCACCCACAATATCGAGTGCCGCAGTCTCGGAGGCAACCACCCAGCCCCGCTCCAAACGCCCCAGCACCAGCGGGCGAACGCCCTGCGGGTCACGCGCCGCGTAGAGAGTCTGCTCGTCCATGAACGTGAGGCAGAATGCGCCTCGCAGGGTGGGCAGCAGATCGAGAACGGCTTCTTCTAGAGAATCAAAATCGTGCTCGGCTAAAAGCGCGGTTACCAGTGCGGTATCGGTCGTATTGCCCTGCGCCAGCTCACCAAACGCCGGGGGCTTTCCGCCGTTCTTCTGAAGCAGCTTATCGTAAAGATCAGCCGAGTTCGTCAGGTTGCCGTTATGCGCCAAGCAAAGCGTACCGTGCGGTGTGGTACCCAGAGTCGGCTGAGCGTTCGCCCAATGGGAGGCGCCGGTCGTGGAGTAGCGCGCATGCCCGATAGCGTGTTCGCCCGGCATAGAGCTGAGCGTGGCCTCATCAAAAACCTGAGACACCAGCCCCATGTCTTTATACACGTGGATGCGCTTGCCGTTGCTCGTTGCGATACCGGCGGATTCCTGCCCGCGATGCTGCAGTGCATACAGGCCGTAGTAGGTTAGTTTTGCCACGTCCTCACCGGGAGCCCAGACACCAAATACGCCGCAGGCGTCCTTGGGTCCGTGGTCTATCGGATCGAGATCGTGAGTGAGTTTTCCGTCAGGACGAATCAATTCACATCTTTTCGACGTTGGGACTGCGGGAAAGTCTTGTCTGCGCGCGGGTGTGTGAGCCGCCGGGCAGCTGTACCCTCGGGGGAGTACACAGACATTTCTAGTCTACCCTCTTTCACGCCACTCTGTGGTGTACGCTACGAAATTTAACGCCCGCAGGGGTGATGAATATGTCACGTGTGGCTGCGCCAAGCGTTTTAGGATGCGCCGCTCGCTTCTATTCATCCTCTTCTTGAGATTCTGGCTCAACCCGCGCCGTTACGGACTTTTTTTGAGGGAGCGGCGGTCAAGCCACTAGGGCCACGAGGGCGCCCAACGCCACACCGACGGCGCCGTAAATGACCGCGATAACACCGAACACCGATGTTTCAGAATATGACGGATCGCCTGGGCCCACGATCACCGAAATAAACGCCGCAATAAGCCCGATGACGAGCCCCAGCATCATGAAAGCTACCACCGACGGGGCACGGCGAACCCGCACCTGTGAGTACTCGATTTCGGTTTCAGGGGATGTATCAGCTTCGGGCGTGGGAGAATCCGGCTCCGAAGAATCAGAGTGGGAATTAGAAGGTGTGTGTGCGCTACTCATGTCTTCAAGTCTATCTTTTGGGGTGCATCATGCCTAATGATTCTTGGCGAAAGCGGGAGGATGGAAAAGCGCAGTTGAAGGAGTGTTACCTGCCAGAGAGTGGACGATCATCCTGAGCTGCGTGTTAGGGAGCGGTCGTTAAAAGTCGTGCTTCATGTTCAAGGGCCGATATTGCAAGTTGAGCGATTCGCTTGAGCTCATCAGAAGTTGCGCCGTCTCGTGCCTGTTGGCTCATGCCTTGTAAGGTTGCGGCGGTAAATCGTGCCATATCTTCTGAAACATCATCGCGCGAAGACATCAGACGAATATTGTCGTTCCTCATGCTGGCAAGCCTTTGTGCAACATGTTCATGGGCAGAGGTGACCGAAACCGCCGCGCTAATGACAAGACACCCGCCAGGGTATTGCTTTGAGGGGTAATGCTCTGCGGCTTCCAAAAGAATGCGCCTGAGCATAGCCAGTCCGTCTTTTTCTTCAGCCATAGCGGAGGACATGAAAGAGCCATGAGTGGAGTTGTAATGATCTACTACAGAGAAAAACAGATCTTCTTTAGACCCATATGCTTTATATAAGCTCGGGGCTTTGATTCCCATGGCGCGGGTCAGCTCTGCCATGGAAGCCCCTTCATATCCATGCGCCCAGAACACTATCATTGCTGCTTCAAGGGCATCTTCTAAGTGAAACTTTCGCCCCTGACCGGGTTTGCCGCTCATTGGTGTACCTCCTGTCTACTATTCTAGTGACGTCTGTGCGGCTCCTTCGGGCAATGCGGCTGGGATTCAGCTGGTAAGGGATGTTCTAGGTATGAGATATGCCTCAGTTTGCGACTATTCTTGTAATGAGCGTTAAATGAATGAAAGTATAGTGTGTATGAATAACATCAACCCTCAGAAAATCGCAGTTGTAACAGGTGCCAGCCGCGGGATCGGTCGAGCGATTGCTATCCGCCTTGCACAAGATGGTTTTGTCGTTGGAGTTCATTACGGCTCGCACAGTGCCGCCGCTGCTCAAACGGTTTCCGCTATAGAGGAGCAGGGTGGAAAAGCATACGCGTTCAGCTCAGATCTGGCGGTGCCCGATATAGGAACCCAATTTTGGGAAGCGCACGATACCGCAGCCCTAGAAGCCGGTATTGACCCTGCGAGCATTGCAGTTCTGGTGAATAACGCCGGTATTACCTTACGCGGAACGATTGAAAACTTTAGCCAAGACGATTTTCTGCTTCAGCAGACCATCAACGTTAACGCTCCCTACTTCATTGTTCGAGAGGCATTACCCCGTATGGGTGAGGGTGGAAGGATTATCAACATTTCGTCCGGCGTAACGCGTATAGCTTTCCCAGAAATTATTGGGTACGCCCTCACGAAAGGTGCTATTGATGCCTTCACGCTTACTCTCGCGCAGCACTAGGCTCACGGGGCATTACGGTGAATGCGGTGGCACCTGGTGTTGTGGATACTGACATCAACGCCGACTGGCTGCGAGGTAATCAAGAAGCTATTGACGGCGTAACAGCAGATGTCGCTCTAGGTCGTCTTGGGCAGCCCGAAGATATTGCGAAAGTGGTTAGCTTTCTGGCTTCAGAAGACGGGGGATGGGTGACCGGTCAGGTTATTGACGCTACCGGCGGCACGCATCTCTAATATGTGTTGACTCATGATTCTTGACGACAGCGGGAGGATGGAAAACGTGGCTGAAGGAATGTTGTCTGCTCTAGGGCGTGCGCGATAAGACTTGAGGTGCCGTTGTCAGGTAGCTCGGCGCCTAGAACAACGGGAAGTAGCGGGATAGGTTGCTGCGTTCGCCGCTAGCGGTCAGCAGTCCGGATGCGCTCGCATCGTCCCAGATCAGGGCACCGGCAGCCAGCGCACACCAGATGAACCCGCTCGTTTCGACTACGCTCGGCGGAGTGCCGCGGGTATGGCGAGGCCCGGCAATACATTGGGTAACCCCGTAGGGCGGAACCCGAACCTCCACGCTGTTGCCGGGGGTGAGCGTGGCGAGCTCTTCAAGGGCGTACCGCACTGCGGTAGCGCGCACGCCACGCGGCAGACGAGCGAACGCTTGTTCTATGTCGGTTCGATTTTCCTGATCGGCAAGCGGTTTTTCTCCGGAAAGCACAGTATCAAAAACCTGTCTGACCTGTGCAAAGGCGGCCGCGCCGTCAGCCTCCGAAACTCGACGGCGCACACTCACGCGTTCTCACCCACCAGCGGTTCCAAATCCGCGCCAGGAACCCACCCTCCAACCTCGCGGGGCGCATTATCCTGCACACCGCCAATCACGGGGCGAGTCACCTGCGGAAGAAGCTGCTGCACCTGCTCGGAAGGCAGATGCCCCGTAGCTTCCAGAGCCCACAGCGCTACCGGGTAGGCGGCACGGGTTGCACCGTCGGAAATCTTCACAACCACGGACGCGCCAGAACGCAGACCCACACACAATACCCCGGCGGCGCCGCTCTTGACGACCGCATCCAGTTGCTCACTCAGTACCGTATCGGGCATGCCGGGAGCCTGGATCAGCTCGGGGTAGTCGACCATCGCAGTCGCTACGGTCGAGGCGCGCGCATCCGCATCCATATTGCGAATCGCTGTGCCGAGCGTCGAATAGGCACGCGCCAGACCCAGAGCTGAGACCGCTGCGACGGGGGCACCGCATCCGTCAATGCCCGATGTGCCCACAGGCTCGCCCGTAAAACTCGCGATCTCCTCAGCAATCATGCGCTGCAGCGGATGCTCGGGGTCGCAGTAATCTTTCATCGTCCACTGGCGCGAATCCGGGTCTACAACCGAGCGGTCCAGCTGCGCGGCACACGCCCACAGAAACCCGGCATGCTTACCCGAACATGGATGCGCAAGCGGAGTCTTCGCCAAATCCGCGCGTATCATCTGTTCGTGCGCGTGTGCATCAGCGGGGTAGGCGGTGGGGCAGAGCAGGGCGGTCGCATCAACACCGGCGCCCTGAAGCACGTCTTGAACCGCGCGCATCTGCTCGAACGTTCCCTGATGCGACCCGCACGCGATCGCTACCTGCGCGCCACGCAGCGGCGCCCCCGACTTGAGCGTGCCGATAGCCTGCAGGGGCTTGAGCGCCGAGCGGGCAAAGAATGGCTGGCTCATGTCTCCGAGGGCAAGATCGGTGGTGCCTTCGGGGGAGAGCACCACCACAATACCGTGGTGGGTCGTCTCGATCAGATCGTTACGAGTCTGAAATACGAGTTCGGCGTCTGTGAGGGAAAGCTGAGGAGAAGTCATATACCCACAATAATAGTGCTAAAAATAGAAATTCTAGCGGATAAAATCACATGAGTGCGGTGATGGCTGCCGTACCGCCAAAAATAATGCCGGGCGCATTCGCAATCACGATGGGCCAGTCTTTCTTCTCGCGCCACAAACCGTATGCTACCCACAGCGTGCAGTTAATGCCTGCAACGAGTGGCTGGATCCAGTCGCCCTTATGGCCGTTGATATTGCCGATAATTTGCGGAAAGTAGAAGACGTACATGAGCACCGCGGTTACGGATGCTACGCGCGCCAGGATCGGGAATAATCTGGCGTGAATATCGGATTCGCTGTGCGTATCTTGGGTGGGGGTCTGAGTGCTGGAAATTTGTGCGCTCATGAGGGTCCTTTCGTCTGTGTAGTATGCCCTGCGATGCGCCCAGCCAGTAGCAGACCGTATTCACAAGACAATTTAGCCTACTCCCGTTCCCTGAAATAACGCAAAATACACGGCGTTTGTGAGCTGCCTGAAAGGACGCTCCCAGTACACTGGTAGAACAGTAGAACGCGGCGGAGGCACTATGTCCGAAGACCCTGCAGCCCTTGGGGATAACCCTCACTCTCAACGATCCGTCACCGTGGGTAAATATCCCAAATATACTTGCCGGCAAGGTTTCGGCTTCTGATCACCGGTATCGCTCTGATACCTGTGGTCATGGTTGCGTGGCTGAACCCTGGGCGGTATGACCTCATCATGATCGCCTTGCTGATTACCGCTATCACAGCTTCGCTAGCGAATGCATACCAACGATTACTTGTCATTCATGAAGGCTTTATTCTGCTGTACATGCCACTGTTTCGGCGGCGTATTGCTTGGGGCGAGGTTACAGAAATTCAAGTACTCCCCGAATACGATGTGGTGCATGAAACCGTAGGCATCGGGCTGCGTTTAGCGCCCGGTACCGGTTTGATATTTGGTAATCTGCGGTGCGGACCAGCACTGAAAATCCAGGCACGCGTTAAAGGCCGCGAGAAAACCTATATTTTCATTTTCCCTCCCGCAGAGCAGAAAGCATATGAGGCGTTTGTGGGTGAGGTTCGCTACCGCACCTCTTGGGGCAGCTGACCTACGAACGCGGGGAGAACCACAAAACGTGGAAAACAGCTGAACGGTTCAAAACACTATTCGGCGGGCACAACGTTACACGGTAAACGTTATGGGGGCAGAGGGCACTAGATAAAGCAGCCGTGAGGTGTTACAAACCCACCCCGGGTAGCATTCGACACGGTACCCTTATGTACATGAAGGTTTTGGTACTGGGCCCCGGCGGCCGCGAACACGCAATTATCCGTGCGCTTGCGCGCGATCCACAGGTAACCGAAGTTCACAGCGCACCCGGCAACGCGGGCATCGCTCAGGACGTTCCGGTACACGCCATCGATGCCAATAACCCCGAGCAGGCTGTTACGCTCGCCCGCGAGCTCGCCGCAGACCTGGTGGTTATTGGCCCTGAGGCACCTCTAGTCGCCGGTGTTTCCGACGCCTTGCGCGAGGCGGGCTTCGCGGTCTTCGGGCCCTCTGCGGCTGCGGCACAGCTTGAGGGCTCCAAGGCATTCGCCAAGCAGGTGATGGAAGAAGCAAACGTACCGACCGCCCGCGCCTTCGTCGCCACGACCGAGGCCGAAGCGGCGCAAGCCCTTGATGAATTCGGCGCCCCCTATGTGGTGAAAGACGACGGGCTCGCCGCGGGTAAGGGCGTGGTTGTCACCGAGAACCGGGACGCTGCCTTAGAGCATGCGAACGCCTGCTTTGCCGCTGGCGGTTCCGTGGTGATCGAAGAATTCTTGGACGGTCCCGAAGTATCGCTCTTCGTCATCAGCGACGGAAAGAACGTGCTCCCGCTGTCTCCGGCGCAGGATTTCAAGCGCATCTTTGACAACGATGAAGGCCCAAACACCGGCGGGATGGGCGCCTACACCCCACTTGACTGGCTGCCCGAAGGATTTGTGGACGAAGTGATCGAAAAGATCGCCCGCCCCACCATCACGCGCATGGCAGAACGCGGCACCCCGTTCGTAGGTGTACTCTTCTGCGGGCTCGCCGTTACCAGCCGCGGCGTGCGCGTCATCGAATTCAACGCTCGCTTCGGCGACCCCGAAACCCAGGCGGTGCTGGCACGCCTGCGCACCCCGCTCGGGCAGCTGCTCCTTGCGGCATCCCGCGGCGAGATCGCCGAAGGCACCCACCTGGAATGGGACCCCCGCACTGCCGTGGACGTGGTCATGGCGGCAGAAAACTACCCGGGAACCCCGCGTAAGGGCGATGCGATTGCGGGGCTTGAGAGCGCATCCGCTATGCCTGATGTGCATGTGGTGCATGCCGGAACTGCCGTCGCGGGCGAAGAGATTGTGACGGCGGGCGGCCGCGTGCTCGCCGTCGTCGCGCTTGGTGATACCCTTGCCCAGGCACGCGATGCCGCCTACGAAGGGGTACGAGCCATCACCTGGGAAGGCGCACAATACCGCACCGATATTGCCCTCAAAGCGGTGCAGGGGGCGATTACCGTGCCCGAACTCCGCAACTAACCGCTATATTCCCGCGAGCAGGTCGTTTTTTTTGGCCGAGCCGGTGGGATTTTCTTACCGGCTCGACCAAAAAACGACCTGCTCGCGGTGTATCCCAGGCGGGCGCCAAGTAACAGAACTTAACAGCCAACCCCGAGAACACGGCGTTACGGCCGCATGCGGATTCACATATCGCGGGATGCGGGCATTGTCCGGTAAGGTAAAGAATAGATAAACACGCCGCGCACATTCGCCCCACAGGAGAAATCACCATGAATTCCCGCAACAACCCACCCATGATTCCGGGGTGGACGCACGTCTACTCAGGTAAAGTACGCGACCTTTACGTTCCCGAAGAAAGCCGCTATGACGCCGCCGGGCTAACCGTCAGCGACGATGCTGAAATCCGTGCAGGCTCCGTCATGGTTGTCGCCTCTGACCGCATTAGTGCCTTCGATAAAATTCTTCCCACCGAAATCCCCGATAAGGGTAAAATCCTCACCCAAATGTCGCTGTGGTGGTTTCAACAGCTTTCGCATATCCCAAACCACGTGATTTCAACCGATGTGCCCGAATCAGTCGCAGGGCGAGCCATGATATGCAAATCGCTCAATATGTTTCCGGTCGAGTGCATTGTGCGCGGCTATCTGACGGGTTCAGGGCTTGCAAGTTACCGTGACACCGGAAGCATAGCAGGCATCGAACTCCCTGCGGGGCTTGTGGACGGGTCACGCCTCGAAACCCCAATTTTTACCCCAACCGGCAAAGCCGAAGTAGGCCAGCACGATGAACCGGTAACCCGCGAAGAACTCTACGCCGAAGTAGGGCACGCAATCGGTAACCGCCTAGAAGAACTCTCACTCGAACTCTACAGCACCGCCGAAAAAATCGCCCGCGAGCAGGGCATTATCTTGGCAGACACCAAAGTCGAATTCGGAACCGACTCTTACCGCGGCGAAATCACCCTTGGCGACGAATTGCTCACCCCCGACTCCTCACGATTCTGGGATGCGAATGAGTACGAACCCGGAAAGTCCCAACCGAGCTTTGATAAACAGTTTGTGCGCGACTGGCTGCGCTCGCCGGAATCGGGCTGGGACGGTTCGGATAACGTGCCTCATCTGCCTGAGGATGTGGTTGAGAAGACCCGCGCCCGCTATGTTGAAGCGTATGAGAAACTGACCGGAACGAAGTTCTAGATAGACTAAATGCGCGAGCAGATAATATTTTGACGAGCAGATAATGGGTTGATATCTGCTCGTCAAAATATTATCTACTCGCGGAAATTTTCTACGTCAGATGCTCCTCGTGCAGCACTACCTGATGCGGCAGCGCATCCGCATCCATCACCTGAGCCTGCCGTTCCCGCTGCTGATCGCGGGCGCGGTCTGAGAGCGAATAGAACCATTTGATGTGCTCGCACACCCGCTCATAGGCGGCGTCCTCGTCACGGGTGGAGATCGCCTCGTAAATGCCCCGGTGCTGGTCTTGAAGCGTTTGCTTGACGGAATCCCAATCGCGCAGCAGCGGCACCGCCTCCTGCACGTAGCTGATAGTCGCCATGTGCAGTGAATCGATCACGGTATCGAGCACAATGTTTCCGCCCAGCTTTGAAAGCTCGTAGTGAAAGCGGGTATCGCAGAAATGGAAATGCTCGTTCGAGACCTGCGGAAGATCCATCTCACGCAGATGCTCGCGGGCGTTCTCCAGCGCCAGATCGCGTTCGGGGGAGTCGGGGGCGTTTGCGGCGGCACGTGCAGCCGGTCCTTCCAAAAGTAAACGTGTAGAGACCACATCTTTGACCGGCAGGTTGCGGGTTGCGATGTGCATGCGCAGTGCCCAGCTGAGGGTGTCGGAGGGCTCCGAGATGACGATAGCGCCCGATTTCGGTCCCGATCCGCTACTGGAGCGAATCAGCCCCAGCGCGTTGAGAATACGCAGGGCCTCGCGTACCGAGGGCCGAGAAATTCCGTGTTTTTCGGCCAGTGCACGTTCGGAAGGCAGCTTATCACCGACACGCAGCTCGCCCAGGCGCAGCCGCCGCTCGAAGGTTTCAAGAATGATGCTGTAGCTGCGTTCCTGTATGCGGGATGTCGAGTCTGTCAGGTGAGTCATGAGGTGTTCCCATCCTAATAAGTCTCAAGATGCGGGTGAGAATAACCCGTCGTGTGTGCGTTTGAGGCGGCTCAGGTGGGGTGGGAGAGTGCCTGAGCCTATGAGGAATGGTGAGAGAAACGCGCGGGGCGGCGTACCGTGAAGTACACCGCCCCATCGTGGTTTATGCGTTTGTATGTGCAGCGTACCGGTTAGGGAATCAGGAACGAGAGCACATTGGTCTGCAGGAAGACCAGAACACAGACCACCACGAGCATGGCGAACGACCAGGGAACCACGGCCTTGAGAATGTCGGATTCCTTACCTTCCATATCCACGGAGGTTGCCGCGATAGCCAAGGACTGCGGGGAGATCATCTTACCGACCACGCCACCGGTGGTGTTAGCAGCCAGCAGCAGTTCGGGGGTTGCCCCAGAAATACCGGCCTGGTGCAGGTTCTCGGCGGCAGAGACCTGCAGCTTCGAGAACAGCGCGTTGGCGCTGGTATCCGAACCGGTCACTGCGGTACCGATCCAGCCCAGCGCGGGTGCCAGGATAGCGTATACGGTACCGAGTCCTGCCAGGAAGGTACCCATGGCAACGGTCTGACCAGAGAAGTTCATGACGTATGCCAGTGCCAGCACTGACGCAATGGTCAGAATCGACCAACGCATACGGTAGACGACCGAACCGAATTCGGTGAACAGTGCGGGGAACTTGAACCCGTAGCGACCCTTCTCGTTGAAGAGGAAGTAGATAACACCCACGATCAGACCCGAAATAATCAGCAGGGTACCGGGGTTCGAGAGCCAGGTGAAGGAGTAAACAGCATCTTTAACTTTTGTGCCGTCTTTGGTGACCAAGCGGGAGCTAAGCGCGGGAATATCGATTTTGATAGCCACGGTTTTCAGCCATGCCTTCAACTCTGCACTGAGGTTCACGAGACCGAAGATAACAACCACGATCAGGTAGGGTAGAAGAGCCATCCACACACGCACGGCGGGCAGCGCTTCTTTCTCTTCGACCTGTGAAGGCAGGCCGTAACGCTCACGCACGCCTTCTACGCCGCGCGGTTTCCAGAAGCGCAGGAAGAGCACTGCGGCACCCATCGAGACGATACATGCCACCACGTCGGTGAGGTTGTATGCGGGGGTTGCTGCGGTGATCCACTGTGCAATACCGAAGGAAATGCCAATGACGAAGGCGGGGAGCCATGCATCTTTAACACCCTTCATACCGTCGAGGATGAAGAGCAGAATGACGGGCACGAACATTGCCAGGAACGGTGCCTGGTGACCGACGATAGTTGCAATAACGTGCGGGTCTTTGCCGCCAACATCGCCTGCAGTCACAATCGGGACGGCGACGGCGCCGAAGGCCACAGGAGCGGTGTTAGCAAGAAGCACAGTAATAGCTGCTTTGAGCGGCTTCACACCGAGGGCAAGAATCATGGTCGCGGTAATTGCCACGGGAGCACCGAACCCTGCGAGGGCTTCAAGCAGACCACCGAAGCAGAAGGCAATCAGAATCGCCTGGATGCGCAAATCGCCGCCGCCCAGACGGTCGAAGGTGCGGCGCAAGTCTTCAAAGCGTCCGGCAAGCACGGTGACCTGGTAGAACCAGATAGCGCCGAGGATCACCCAGCAGATGACCAAACCGTAGATAGCGCCGCGTACCGCGCTGAGTCCTGCTAAGTCGAAGGGCATCGTAAAGCCGAGGCTTGCCACTAGGATAGATGCGGCAAGTGCTACCAGTGCCGACCAGTGCGCGCGTGCCTTGACGACGAGTAGCATGATGAAGAAGGTCAGCAGCGGTATGGTTGCCACGAGCGCGCTTAGCCCAAGGCTTCCCCCGACTGCGTTGGGTTCAGCGAAGAATGTATTCACTGGAACTCCTTTGGTTCGGTTCGACGTGGATGTGGTCAGACCAATCAAAACTCCACGAGTTCGTGGCGCTTATGGCGCCGCTTGGGATGTGGTCTGACCATTAGCTTCATGTGAAGCCTACCCGAAGGATGCTTTGAGATACAACTTATAGAGTGCAGGTGTGTTTTCCGCACGATGGCGGGGGATAGGGATGATATTTGCGTTCTGGGCATCAAAAATGGGTTGTTCCAACTTCTGGCATTAAATTTCAGCTCTGCGCATAGAGATTTTGCGCACTGTATTTTTTCGAGATGTTCCTGGGTTGTGCCACCCGATATTGCAAGGGATTGCATAGGTAAGATATGCATATTTGCGGGAAATTATGCAGAGAAGTCGGATAGTTCCGCATCAGTTCGCGGTTGCTGCATATACACCCGCCGGAATGTCTGTTTAAGGTATCTCGAAACATTGGGGTTGCTATGACCTAAAGTATGCTTTACTACCTGAAACTAAGGGAGTCCTTAAAACTCAATTTGGTGAGAAAAATGTTCGTTATTTCAATTAAAGGAATGCTCCGAACCTGGTGTTAAATGAAGATCAACGAAGAAAGTCTACGAATACGTTTCTACACCGATATGACCGGTCCCCGTAAACACCGGCGGGTTCCTGAGAGAACCTGGTCAGTCATGATCCTGGCGCGTTGAAAACCCGCGTTACGTAAATTCGGCACAGGAATTTGCGTCCCGGAGCGCATACCGCATCCCACATTAGCGGTTCTGTAGAGACTCGAAACCAGAAAGGACGGATAACATGCGTATTGCGCTTTTCTCCACGTGCATTGTTGATGGCATGTATCCCCGCGTAGCGCGCGCGACCGTCGAGATTCTAGAACGCTTGGGGCATGAGGTTGTTTACCCTCCCGGGCAGACCTGCTGTTCCCAAATGCATGTCAATTCCGGGTACTTTGATGATGCCTACCCCGTCGTAAAAAACCACGTCGAGTCTTTTGAGGCGTGGGACTGGGATGTTGCCGTGGCACCCTCAGGTTCCTGCGTGGCGTCCCTGGGGCACCAGCAGCCCATGATCGCTCGTCATCAGGGCGACGAAGATCTTGCCGTGCGGGCAGAACAGATTGCCGCACGCACCTTTGAACTTTCCCAGCTTCTCATTGACGTTCTGGGTATCACCAACGCTGCCGAGCAGCTTGGTTCTTACTTCCCCGAGCACGTGACCTACCACAGCTCATGCCACGGTATGCGCCTGCTGCACCTTGGCTCTCGTCAGTCAGATCTTGTGCGCACCGTTGAGGGTATTAAGTACACCGAAATTGAGGGCCTCGACCAGTGCTGCGGCTTCGGCGGAACCTTCTCGTTCAAGAACGCCGATGTTTCCGGTGCGATGGTTGAAGACAAAGCAACCAACGTTGAGAAGACCGGCGCATCCGTATGCACCGGCGGTGACTGCTCCTGCCTGATGAATATCGGCGGTGCACTCTCTCACGCCGCGGATCCTCTGTTAAGACCGTCCATTTTGCCGAAATCCTCGCCTCCACCAAGGAGAATCCGCTGAAGATTGACGGCAACGTAGAACTCGCCTTCGCATAGAAAGTAGGTTGATGATGACTTCCACCGCAATCCCCCTGGGTATGCCGAAGGTCGTGCACTACGGTGAAGGCAATATCTTTGAGAACGAACCGTTCCCCGAATACGCCAAGCGTGAGCTGAAGAATGACCAGCTGCGTAATAACCTGCGTTTCGTGACCCACGCTATTCGCAATAAGCGTGCCCGCGTCACCAGTGAGCTGCCCGACTGGCAGGAGCTGCGCAACACCGGCGAAATGGTGAAGAACTATGTGCTCTTCAACCTGCCCCAAATGCTGGAACAGTTCGAGCGTAACTTTACCGCGCGCGGCGGTCATGTGCACTGGGCGCGCGATGCTCACGAGGCAAACCAGATCGCCCTCGATCTGATTCGCGAACAGGGTGTGGACGAGATCATCAAGATCAAGTCCATGGCAACCGCCGAAACCGGTCTGAACGAGTTCTTGGAAGAGAACGGCATTAACGCCATTGAGACCGACCTTGCGGAAGAAATTGTGCAGCTCGGCGAAGATCGCCCCTCGCACATTCTGGTTCCGGCAATTCACCGTAACCGCCGCGAAATCCGCGATATCTTCCTAAGAAGATTGAAGGCATTAACCCGGATATTACCGATGAACCCGCTGAGCTTGCGGAGGCTTCGCGTAACCGTCTGCGCGAGAAGTTCCTCTCGACTAAGGTCGCCGTTTCGGGCGTGAACTTCGGTATCGCTGAGACCGGCACTATGACCATCGTGGAATCCGAAGGCAATGGTCGTATGTGTCTGACTCTGCCCGATACTCTCATCTCGTTCATGGGTATCGAGAAGCTGCTGCCCACCTTCCAGGACTACGAGGCGTTCCTGCAGCTTTTGCCGCGTTCCTCCACAGGTGAGCGCATGAACCCTTACACCTCCATGTGGACGGGCGTAACCCCTGGTGACGGCCCGCAGAACCTGCACGTGATCCTTATCGATAATGGTCGTACCGCTGTGCTGGCCGATGAACTGGGTCGCCAGGCTCTGCGCTGCATCCGCTGTTCTGCCTGCATGAACGTGTGCCCCGTGTACGAGCGCGCCGGTGGTCACGCCTACGGTTCCACCTACCCAGGCCCGATTGGTGCAATTCTTTCGCCCCAGCTTTCCGGTATTGAAGCGGCGCACAATAACTCGCTGCCATACGCATCTTCGCTATGCGGTGCCTGCTACGAAGTGTGCCCCGTGAAGATCAACTTCCCCGAGGTGCTGGTACATCTGCGCGGTAAGGATGTTGAGGCGAAGCACGCGAAGAAACACGCGCCCACCCAGATGGACGCCATGATGTACGGCGCTAAGAAGCTGTTCTCCTCGGGCAAGATGATGGCGGTCGCCGAACGCGGTCTGCCGATGTCCCGTCTGATTAGCGGCAAGAAACATAAGATTACGAAGGTGCCCGGAATTGTCGGCGGTTGGACGGACTACCGCGATATTCCTGAGCCTCCCAAAGAATCGTTCCGCAACTGGTGGAAGAAGGAAAAATCTGGCGCACCCGCTCGCGACAGCGCCGAGCGCGTGGATATTGCCGCTCTCATTGAAGCGAATAAGGGTAAGGTTGCAGAAGCCGCAGCGAACGCACAGGCTGCGGCCGAAGCTCAGGCGGCTCGTGAAGGTAAGGAGAACGCATAATGTCCTCTGCGAAGGAAGATATCCTCACGCGTATTCGTGAGTCCCTGTCGGATGCCCCCGAGGCACCAACCCCCGTGCGTAACTACCGCCGCGTGAGCGAGCTGAACCGCGAGCAGACTATTGAGATGCTGGTGGATCGTCTGATCGACTATAAGGCGAACGTCTTTAACGCGACCGAGTCGAATATCGCTGAGGTTATTGCCGAGCGTCTGGGAGAGAACTCGCGCTATGTGGTTCCCACCGGGCTGAACCCCGAATGGCTGCCTGAGGATACCGCAACCCGTGTGCATGTCACCGATTCGGGGAGCACTCTCGAACCCGGCGCGCTTTCGGTGCATGAACTTGACGCCGTGGATGCGGTGGTCACCTCCTCGACCGTATCGTGCGCTGAGACCGGCACCATTTTCTTGAACTCCACCCCACAGGAAGGTCGCCGTGCGATTTCCCTGGTACCCGACCACCACGTATGTGTGGTGCCGGAATCTACAGTTGTGGAGCTGGTGCCGGAGGCGATTGAACGCATCACCTACGAGCGCCCGGTGACCATGATCTCCGGGCCGTCTGCGACCAGCGATATTGAGCTGATTCGCGTGGAGGGTGTGCACGGACCGCGCATCCTGGATGTGGTGATTCTCGAAGGCAAATAGTAGGTGCGGCAGGCGTATGCCTAGGCGGTTGAGCCTAGAGCACCGCTGACGCATTGAATAGAAGGGGATGGGGACCTAACGTGGTTCCCATCCCCTTTCATTGCGTGCGGCAGAAGTACCTCGCCGTGAGCACAGATGGTTTTTGACCGATAAAAGCTTTAGCTCTTGTATCGGCTGGTTAGGGAACGAATATTCTCTGGTTGGTAACAACACCGTAGGGCTCATCGACCCATGGGGACTCCCACGTATCTCGGCTGAAAACCTGAAGGAGCTATAATTTAGAAAGGGTTTTAACTGGTTTAAAATTTTTTTACTTATACCGAGTGATTGGTTCTATAGGATTATGAATTTTTATCATGCTTCGTGATATTTTTAGAATAGTTTCTTCTGGATATTAGAACCATCATCATTGACAAAATACCATTCATTATTTGAATAACGTAAGCCGATTGCGGACTTTTTCTGAGCTTTTTGGTCTGAAAATTCTAGAAATGGTGTAGTTGTTCCAGTGGTAGAGTTATAAACTTTGGTTTCTGGAGATATTCGTATAATACTTTTGCCATTCTCGGATCGAGGGATCATTTAGATTATTATTTGATCCCGCTGTTTCAAATTCGACGCTGCAGGGATGCTGTGGTCCTATAACCCATCCGGTTTTTTCTTCGTAGAGTTTGATAATTTCAGAATTAAGAGTGAGTCGAGCATCAGTGATTTGGCTAAGAGGTTTAAGATCTCCAGTCAGGTACGCGTAGTTAACTGCTTCTACCCAATAAGCTATAGAAGCGTAAAATCCATTGTTGCTGTATTCGTTGATGTAGTCGGGCATGAGGGGTTTAGGGACGTTTTGCGCCGGATGTTCGGTGGTTGCTGGAATGAATTTACCGTGTTTTTCGTAGGTATCAAGACGAACGGGTCCATCGTAGTCATATTTACTGCCAATATCGAAAGATTGCGTCGGCTTAGGGTATGTGGCTCTTGCTTTAGGAGCGCTTCGTGTAGTGGGCGCGCATGCGCCAAGTGCGAGCGTTCCTATGCCGAGCCCAAGAGTAAGGAAAGTACGGCGTGTGGGCAGGTGTGTGGAGTTCATGGGTGTTTGGCTCTCTGGGCATTTTGGTCAGTGTATTACTCTATTGTATAGGGTTTGGGTTGTTGCCTGGCCGATTTGCTGCGATGAAGGGGAGTATGATGGGCGGATTCTCTCGCCGATTAATGTTTACTGGTGGTTGGGGTTTTGTTGCTGGCTCAGTGTTGAGTTCATGCGCTGTTTCTAGGCCAACTCCTTCTAGAACTGAGGTTTTTTCATCTTCTCCTTCGCCTACGGAGAAGCCTTTTTGGGATGAGGAAGACCAGTCAGGCGTTACAAAGTATTGGGAGTTTCAGGCGGTTGGTAAGTTTATTCCTGGGACTCGGGAGCATCGTGCGTGGGGTGTTCCAATTCCTCGCCCGTATCAGTCAAGTAACGAATATATCGTTTCTAATGTCTGGAGTGCTTTAGGTTTTTGGGTTTCTGCTCTGAATTATTTGTTGCTCACGGGGGAAGTAGAGCCTTTGAAGGTTATTGATCCTGAGTTGAAGACGGCTCGTCCTGATATTGTGAAGCTGTATGAGGATGAGACGGGGTGGGTGATCAGTCAGCATTTATCGCCTATGGAGTCGCCGATAAAGTTAGAGTTGCTGGATCCCAAACCTGTTGAAACTCCTGAGGGGTCGAAGAATCATCTGTGGCGTGCTCGGTTGAGTATAGATACCAGTGCTTCGGTGTTTTATGCGGACACGAAGGAGAGTCGTCCTTTGGCTGATGTTCTAAGGTTACAGCCGGGTGAGGTGCAGTTGCAGATTGCGTATGTGGAGGGTAAGTGGAGGTCTGAGACTGCTTATGATGTTGTTTATCAGGTCTCGTGAGAGGTCTTAGAGCGGTTTCTTCTCGACATTAGAACCATCGTCATTGACGAAATACCATTCATTATTGAGATAGCGCAAACCAATCATAGCTTTCTTTTCATCGGTCTGATCTATCGCTTCTAAAAATGGTGTAATCGAACCATCGACTGAATTGTATATCTGGGCATCTGGGGATAACCGGATAATACTTTGTCGTTCTCGAATGGAAGAATCTTTCAGGCTGTCGTGTGATCCTGCTGTTTCAAACTCAACGCTGCAGATATGCTGCGGTCCAATAACCCATCCGGTTTTTTCTTCGTAGAGTTTGATAATTTTGGAGCTAACTGTTTGGTGAGCGTCGGCGACTTGGTCGAGGGGTTTAAGGTCTCCGGTGAGATAGGCGTAATTGATGGCTTCCATCCAATAAGCAATAAAGGCGTACATCCCGTCGCTACTGTATTCGTTGATGTAGTCGGGCATGAGGGGTTTAGGGACGTTTTGCGCCGGATGTTCGGTGGTTGCTGGAATGAATTTACCGTGTTTTTCATAGGTATCAAGGCGTATTACTCCGTCGTATCCATTGTTGAGCATGAAAGTTTGTGTTGGTGAGGGGTAGGAGGGGCTTGGTTTTTCTTTAGTGCGTGTTGATGGTGTGCATCCGCTGAGTGTCATGGTTGCGGCGGTGAGTCCGAGGGTGAGAATGGTTCTGCGTGTGGGCAGGTGTACAGAACTCATCGGGTCTCGCTTTCTACGCATTATGGCTAGTGTATTTACTCTACCGCATGGGGAAGTATTAGGTTTACGTGGTAGGTAGCTATATAGCTCTATATTGCGAGCAGGGTAAGGGAGGCAAGGGAAGCAGAGGTAGTCGAAGAAGCCTGCTGCATTGCATACCCCGTATGCAATGCCACCGCACCACCCGGGCAGCATGAGAACAGCACGGAGGTGGATACGGCAGGCGTGCAGAGGCAAAGTCAGTCACCCCGCCCGCAGCACGAGCACAGCGAAGCCCCCCCGCCGCGCATC
>BNJT01000096.1_pt1 | contig 125896 bp, 120 predicted proteins | sample 8540491 | NCBI WGS metagenome assembly BNJT01 (sample SAMD00202455, study PRJDB9452) | human saliva metagenome | host: Homo sapiens | reverse complement strand
TTCTAAAAAGCTTAACATCAATCGTGAAAGTAAATGATTTCGTACTCTATTTTGGTTCAAAAGATGATGACCTGCCCGTGATGAATACCGCATACAGAGAAGCAAAGAAGAAATTCTCGAATCTACCCAAATATTGGCAACATACAGCTAAGTCCAGATAAAAAGAAATTATCAATTTTCGTGGTAGGAGAAGTTCTAAAATACACTCATTTTCATGGATTTGTCACCCAAGAAATGAAAAATTCTTGAGAGAGTCAGAAATCTTTCACAGATTTCTACCCTCTATCTGCACTAATATCATAGAAAAATCATGCAGAGGCATGGCCACGAGAACTTTCACTGCACAAAGGCGGAGGACATCATCTCCCACCATCGTAGGAACCGTGCTGTTTTACCATCAGAAACAGGTCTTTTTATGAAAAATTCCTAAACTGCACCTCACAAGAGCCTGCCTCTCAAAATAGATGCAAAAGTAATCCAGACATTTCACACTAACCGTGTGCTATTTTAGGCTTTGATGAAAAATAATTTTCTAATAAAAATGATAATTTTCGTTACAATCAATTCTTTTGGCATCATATTTTGTAGTTTAAATTTATTTTTAGTCAAAATTTATGATGTATTTGTTATTGCTTTAGCTTCATTGAGCATAATTTCGTGTAATATGACAACTTACGCACTGCACACTTAAAAGCAGTGATAAAGACTCTATCCTCAATACCGCTAATGAATTTGTATGCACATGGTCTAACGCCGGTCGCACTATATGACAGACTTCCTAACCTAGTGGGTGGCGGACTGATGATGCATCGAAGTGGGTTTTTAAACTCGCTTTATGCCAACTATTATGTACAAAACTACAAGATTGGCGGGACACTCAGCCCAAAATTTCTGCAGGTACTTTCCTTTAATGGCCAAGAAGAGAAGAAGTCACACATGGCAGCAATATGCTACTATCAAAGATGCTGCGGACTACAATCTAGACCAAACCAGCACAGAATCTGCTATCAATATCGCTTTCCAGGATTTTCTTCAAATAATCATCCCTAATTTCCCGACAAAGAAAGAGCAGAAGGATGCTAACAAAATAGATATGAACTTACCCAAAGGCTAGAAACTCAAATACTATGAACAAGCTCGTGAAGATACTTCAGAATGGCTGACTGGCAGAGCGGCTGTCACTGCATTTGAAAAATCTGCTGGAAGACTCATCCAAAGCACAAAACTAAGACAGCTTTTGAGCATATCATGAAATCCAACATGAGCTAGGAATGCACTCTATCTACGATTTGAAAAAGATCGTTTTAGAAAGTGCCATCGCTTTTTCAAAGGATGTAGAAAGAGATTACCCTGATACTAATTCCTCAAAAAGAAGCTGCTTCTATGAGGAAAAGCTATTAAAAGAATTGGATAGACAATCTAAAAAGTAATCGAGAGAAACGAAAAAGAAAAGGCTGAATTCTAGGAAAACAAGAGAGGAAGAACTGAAAAGAGAGAGAAAAGGAAGAAGAGGAAAAATAAAGTTTTTGAATTTATATTTTTATTTACTAAATTTGCGGAAATAATTTTTGTAAAGATGAGAAACATTAAAGATATCAAAGCTGAAGTTAATACCATTACTTACGACAAAGACAAAATAGAAGAAAAAGTAGGAAGTATCTCATGAAGCTATTGTAATCTATGGGAAAAAGAGCAGAGCAAATCAACTCTGAAATAAGAAACGAGCTCAGCATAATAAGCTTGATGAATTTGCATGTGCGTGACACTTTTTTAGAAGAAGTTTGTAATAGAGAACAGATAGAAATCTCTAAATACTACGAAAAATTACCAAAACCTACATCTATTGCTATCAAAGAAATGGTTGGATGGTGAGATTTATTTCAGAAAAACCGATAAATAATCTTTTTATTTTTATATTTATTTTATCAAAAAGTTGTAACTCGTGTGAGTTACAACTTTTTGTTTTATATTTACTTAATTTTTATTCCAAATTTTAAAAATTACATGGATTTACTCAGGATACTAATTGCAATCACGCGGGCGGTATCGCAGCCTATAAAATCAATACTCTCGTAAGGATTTCATCGTAAAAACGGAGCAGAGGTGTAGGTTCTCCTAACGCCGTCCGCAAAAGAATTCTGTGAGCCTCTTCACCCTATCCACCTTATCTAAAAAGAAAGGTGTTCAGCGAGTTTTCCTCACAAGATGGAAAAATGGAACAGCCATGTAGATTTTGGCCTTATGGACGGATGTGATGCTGGTAGCTCCATGCACTGCAAACACATTGGCAAAGATGGTGAATGGCATATCTGTGACAATCTAGTGATGGCCACCTATCTTTCAGCAAAAATGTCCCGTATTCATAGCTCCCTGCGATGGATCTGGATATGTACATCTACCCTTCTACTGAGCGAAATCTAAAAACTTGCCGAGGAATATGGAAATATCATCATTCCCGCAGAAGAAGGCGAATCATGAGCGGGCTGGTAGGCAAAGGGCGAAATGGCAGAAACCGAAAACTATTTATAAAAACTATTTTGATTTCTTTAATTCTAATCATCTTTAGCTGGAAAAACAGTTCTTGTGACAGCAGGCCCGACTTACGAAGCCATTGACTCTGTAGTGGTTTATCGGAAATCATTCCTCTGGAAAATGGGATTTGCCATCGCAGAAGAAAGCCGAAAAAGAGGAGCAAAGGTTATTCTAATTTTCAGGGCCGACTGCACTAAAGCACAGACAAAAATATATCATTAGAAAAAGTAAACTCTGCAAAAAGAAATGTACAACGCTGTATTTCAGTATTTTGACAATACAGATATTGCAATAATGAGTGCCGCAGTGGCAGACTATGCCCAAAAAGAAGTTGCCCAAGAAAAATAAAGAAAAATGATGATGATGAAATGACCATCACACTAGTCAAAAACCCTGATATTCTGAAAACTATGGGCGAGAAAAGAAAAACCAATTTTGCTGGTTTCGCTTTGGAAACTCAGAACGAAGAAGAAAACGCAAAGGAAAACTAGTGCGAAAAACCTAGGATATGATAGTCCCTCAAACTCACTGAAAGACAGTGGTGCAGGATTTAAAACGATACCAATAAAATCAAAATCATCACACCTTCGAGCAGAAAGATTTTGCTCTAAAAATCCAAAGAAGATGTCGCAAAAGATATTTTTGGATTTTGTAGAAGAGTATTACATACATACTTAAAAAGGTATGTATTTATAGATTGTTGTTTATAAAATACTATCTCGCTCTATTAGCCTCCCATAGATAAAATTATCCAGCTCTTTTGTAAGTTTGGAAACCGCACAGCAAAAAGTCCCAAATCATCCAAAATCCCAATAAAAGGGGATGAAATCTGGAATAAAAACTCAAGGAGAAAGCATGTAGATAAATATAAGCTACTAGGATAATAACTGATGATTTATTCATCTTATACTCTCCTCTAAATGAAGATTTTATCATTCTAAAAATATCAGGAATTTTAGTACTTCTGTTTTTATAAACTTGATAAGCCATCTTAATCATTTTTATAAATATTTTTGATAATAAAAGCAGCAAAACTCTCTGCCAAAAATTATAATTTATCTATAAAACTATGAACCGCCTGACTCATTCCAGTGGCTGCCCCTTCATCTTTTTGAGTATCTGCCCTTCTTTCCCAAGGATGAAAGTCGTAGGAGAAAACATCTATACTAAACTTCTCACTAAGCGGTTCTTTCCAGCAGATAAAGCAGGCGTAGAGTAGCCATTTTTCCTTGATAAAATCCCTCACTTTCTGCCCCTCATCCTGCATGGCAATGAGGACAAATTTATTTTTACCTTTTTGGCCCTCGTAAAGGCTCTGATAGTAGGAAATTCAGCTCTGACTAAGGAGGGCACCAACTTCCCAAAAAGTTGAGAAAAACAGGTTTCTTAAAATCGGACAAATTGGCATCTGGGACATTTATTCCCTTTTAATTCTACATTACTATTCTGATTCTGAGAGCGTTCCTATACTCTGCGACTCCTCCAAAGAAGGCTTCATCAAGAAAAGTCTTTGGATAGACTCCACGAACACTGCACAAAGAAAAATGCCAATATAAATGCGCCAACAGGATGTTACTCCATTGTTTTTAAAAAGTTTTCATGATAATTTCTAATAATTTTTCTAATTCTTCCCGTGTAGTCATATTTTATCCAATCGATATTTTGAGTTTTCAAGCCATGTAAGCTCGTCTTTTGGCGTATCTTCGGGAATTTTTCTTTATTTCTGAAATCGCAACCAGCTCCCACTCACCTGAAAAATATTTGAATAATCCCTGTGTAACTCTACTGTCTGTAGGGCTGTTTTGTCTTTTATAAGGAATAAGATTTTTCGCTCTTCCAAAAAGCCCGTATTCTGCACCATCAAATCCACTCTTCTGGTTAATTCTGTCATAGATAATCTCTCTGTCCGCAGAAATCCCAATTCTGACAACATCAAAATCTCTTTAACCAAAGGTTTTTCTAATGTTTTCCGTGTATGTTTTTCCCTGCTCGCCAGATAATATCCAAAGCCCTCATCAGTCTGCGCGGATTTTCCTTTATCAACTATCTGATAATAAACACTATCCGATTCTTTCAAAAGCTTTTGCAAGGCTTCTATTCCACCCTCGCTGAAGAGCTGTTCTAATCGTTTCTGATTCTCTGGGCTTTGATTCGCAAGATTGTTCAATCCCTCTGCGACAGCTCTTTCATACATTCCTGAACCGCCCACCAGCACTACATTGTCATACTTTTGGGAAGAGCTGTTCTAGTTTTTCCAGGCATCTTTTTCATACTGCCCGATGGAATATTCATCCTACCACACTGAGGTTTCCTATGAAATGATGTTTCACTTGGCTTAGTTCATCTCTGTCGGCGCAGCCATGCCGATGGGCATTTCCGCAAAAACTGGCGCGCATCACGAGATACAATCCCCGGTTCCAAAATATTTCGCCACCGCGATTGCTAGTTTCGTTTTACACTAATTCCTGTAGGCCCTACCACAGAAAAAGTCTTTTCTTCATTTAATTTTTAAAAATAGGCCTCAAAAGATATGGATTTTACTTTTTATAAATACTAAATTTAACAACTTTAATGTTTTCAAAATTTAATTAGAAATACTTTTATTAAATAAGACTTTGACTTTTGTTTCACTTACTTTATAGTTTGTTTCTTGCATAATATGGCGTTTTATTTTAACTTTGCACAAACCAAACGAATGTCTAAAAACAATACTAAATACATCTCTTCGTGACAGGAGGTGTAACATCATCATTAGGAAAAGGAATAGTTTCTGCCTCCCTCGGCATGTTACTGAAAGCCAGAGGATTTAAAAGTTACCATACAGAAATTAGACCCTTATATCAACATCGACCTGTGGGACACTGAACCCATATGAACACGGCGAATGCTATGTGACAGAAGACGGCGCAGAAACAGACCTTGACTTGGGACACTATGAGAGATTTCTGGATACCAATACCAGCCAAAATAATAATGTAAACCACGTGAAGAATCTACCAAAACCGTAATCGAAAAAAGAACGAAAAGGTGACTTCTTAGGAAAAACCGTGCAGGTAATTCCGCACATTACTAATGAGATAAAGAGAAGAATAAAAATTCTTTCTAATGAAGGCTATGATATCATCATCACTGAAATAGGTGGAACGGTGGGAGACATAGAGTCTTTACCTCATATGGAGTCTGTTCGCCAGTTGAAATGGGAGCTGGAGAGAAAAACTCCCATGGTGATTCACCTCTACTTTGCTGCCTTACTTTGGCTTCAAGCGGTGAATTAAAACAAAACCTTCTCAGCACTCTGTAAAAAGCATTGATGGAAAGTGGCGTTCAGGCAGATGTTTTTAGTGTGCAGAACCGAACATACCATTACCAAAGACATCAAGTCTAAACTTGCTCAGTCTCTGCAATGTAGCTACAGAAAATGTAGTGGAGTGTAAAGATGTAGATACTATATACCGCGTTCCTATAGAACTGCATCAGCAGAATTTTGACCAAGTGGTTCTAAAGGATTGGGACTTCCTCACGACAAAGAACCTAATCTAAAAACTGGCAAAAATTTCCTTATATATAAAAACCCTAAAACCGTAGAAATAGGGCTTGTTGGTAAATATGTTTCTTTACAAGATTCTTACAAATCCATAGCAGGAGGCTTTCTATCCACGCAGGAGCATCAGAGGAAATAGATGGAAGCTAAAATGGATCTCACAGCAGGGATGACCTAGAAAACGGAAATGCAGAAGATTATCTAAAAGATTTAGATGGTATTCTATCGCACCCGTTTGGCGACAGAGGAATAGAAGGGAAAACAACTGCTGCTAACAATACGCCAGAAAACAAAAATTCCGCTATTAGAATTTGTCTCGGAATGCAGATTGTCACGATAGAATTTTGTGAGGAAAATGTATTAGGATTTGAAAAGGCGAATAGTATGGAGTTTGATGACAACTCACCTCACCTGCTACTTTCAGCCTAATGGAGGAGCAAAAGATGTAATAAACAAAGGCGGAACTATGCGTCTGGGTGCTTGGAAATGCGAACTAAAACCAAATACCGAAAAATCGCCGAAATCTACAATGCAGAACTGATTTCGGAAAAGACATCGCCACAGATAAAGAGTTTAACAATGACTACATAGAAGATTACGAGAAAAAGGACTTTATCCCTTCTGGTTTCAACCTGAAAACCCCACCTCGTGACGTAGTGGAGCTGAAGACCATCCTTTCTATGTGAGGTGTGCAGTACCACCCAGAGTACAAAAAGCACGGTAGCATCTCCTCACCCTTTTGTTCATTGCTTTTATAAAAGCATCCGCAAAAATAAAAATAATTTTATTTCAAAATATCCCTTTAGCTTGTGAGTTGAAGGGTTGTATTACTTTATTCCCAATAAAAATCACAACTTATTTTAATGAAACAAATCTTTTTCACTAATTTTTGTTTATCTTTGCTTTGGCAATAATTTTTAAACTATGCAGAATAGTAACAGAGGATTTGAAAGTAGCGACGATTATCAATATGGTTGTCTTTTGCTGGATTTATTTTAGGGTATCGTTTTTCTTCCAGATTTCAACAAAGATGACAAGCAAAAACAGGCTGAAAAACAAGCAAAAACTGAGCAAGAGAAAAATTACAAAAGCTATTGCTTCTCACGGTGGAGAAAAATCCGTTCTCAAAAATGATGAGCTTATTTCTGGAAATTTCTAACCTTGAGGGCAGATTTCTTCAGTAAGAATGAACCAGATACAACTCTTATGACAAAACAGACAAAAATAAACTCTGTATTTATTCAATAATGAGAACTCAAACTACGGATTTACTTTTTAAAGACAAAGCTAGTAAATTAGTAAGTACCAAAGACTTAACCTTTACTCCAACAGTAAAATGGCATGTAATAACTCTACATGCACAGCTGAGTCTGCTACAATTCGAGCTTAATCTATACTTTACATACAAAGTTTGATTTCCAAGTAAAACAGAAGGTCTTTTCTAAGTAACATAATGACAATGAAACTTTACAGTTTATCTGCTTTTGGCTGCTAGAAAAGGAGGACACAGCAGCAGGGCTACATTTTAGGTTTGTTTATTCATTTGACAACTATTCCAGCATGATTATGATGGAAGCGGTGAAATGAACGAAACTGAAGAAACATTAGACCTGATAGGGTGTGAAAAGCCGCTTTCATCGGCTGTTTCGAGGCTAAAAATGGACTTAGCAGTCTCACGGGGAAGCCAAGAACCAGTGGACAAAGGCGATTATCTAAAAACTTTCAACTATAAAGCTGAAGTAAATCTCTCTGGAAATAAGGAGTTTTAATGAAAGCTTCTCTTGGTATTTCATGCCGTTAGATTTGGATTTACTTGAAAGCTATGATAAAAACTTTGATAGAGAATCTTCGCTTGGCTGGTCATTCATCAGAAACTATCAATGTTTGGGTCTTTTATCCCTATTGTAAGTTATTCAAAACTATTTAGGTCTTACGGCTGGTTGAGCTATTTTAGTTCTGACTATCATGGTTAAACTCATCCTCTCGCCTATCATGTTCAAACAGCACAAACTAAAGTGCGATGATGAGGAGTAATCCGACCTGAAGTAGATGCTGTAAACGAAAAATACAGATGCAGACCCGCTGACAGCCATGGAAGTTTTGGCGGTGTATAGGAATGCGAGTCAATCAGCCTCGCGTGGGATGTATCCCAGCCCTATGCAGGTTCCTTACGCTATGCGCTATTCTGATTTCTTCCCGAATTATATTGATTTCTGAGGCAAGAGCGTCTGGTTCGTAGAGGATTTATCTTCATATGATGATATCATCAGATTCCATCTAACTCTTGAATAGACCATATTTGAGTATTTTTGCGGTGGGCTTGTACGGTGGTTATTTTTAATCTACACTATCGACCTCTGGAAACATGCAGGCACCAAGACAAGAAGGAATGCCGAGACATGAGACCTCTGATGTACATTTTCCTGTTACTATTCATGTTCTTCCTAAACCTGCTGCATCTGGGCTTTCGTATTATTTTTGTATCAAATGTCTAGAACATCGTGATTGTACTCTGTCATCAAAACACTTTATCATCGATGAAAAGAAAATCTCACGCTCAGATTCTAGGAAAACAAAGCTTAAACCATGCAGAAGGGCGTTTCCAAAAGAAAATGCGTGAGCTGATGGAACAAAGCACAAGAACAGCAGAAAGAGCAACAAAAACAACAGAAAAACAACAAAAATAATTTTAATTATTTATAAAACAGCCTTCTAACATTACTCTAGAAAATGTTGTTTTTCTTTTGAATTATGAGTAATCATCATCGGTGGAGGCGCTTCTGGACTTTTTACCGCTGCAAATATTGATACCAAACATACGATGTCACTATTTTAGAACAAAATTCTGATGTCCTGCAAAAAGTAAAAATCCCAGGCGGCGGAGATGTAATGTTTCCCACTCTGTTTTGACCGAGAGAACTCGGCAATTCTACCCCTCGTGGAAACAAAGAACTCCTCAGCGTGTTTACGAAATTCCAGCTCGGGATACCATGAATTGTATGGAAAGAACACGGAGTAGCCCTCAAAATGAGAGATGACAACCGTATTTTCCTGAAAGCAACTCACATCGCAAAGCACTCATAGACTGCCTTGTCAATGAATGCAGAAAGAAAAATGTAATAATACTTACCAAACAGACCGTTACCGAGATTCTGCCACAGGAAAACGGATAAATCCATACCACAGACCAAAAATTATTCCCAAGTGGATTATGTGGTATTCAGCACAGCGAAGTTCGCCAAAAAGCATTTAAAAATACTGGAAAAACTCGCATCAGATTATCACGCCCGTTCCGTCTTTATTCATTTAACATTAGAAAATGAAATACTGAAAGAGACCTCATGGGAACGAGCTTTTCAGTATGTAGATATTGAAATCCCAAACTAAATTTAGAAGAGTCTGGTCTCTCTCACATCACTCACTGGGGACTCGAGCGCGGCCCCTGGCAATCCTAAAACTATCGGCATGGGGAGCGAGAGAACTGCAGGCACCTAAAATACCAGTTTGAAATCATCGTTAATTTCATCGGAACGGTTTTCAGAAGATGCTTTCGGGAAATATTTAAAAATTTCAGAAAATGAGACCGAAAAATCCATCGGTCAGGCTAAAATTTTTGATATTACCAATCGTTTTGGCAAAGAATTTTATTCGTTTCTGGAATCGATACAGCCACACAATTAGCCAATATCAACAACAAAGAAATGCGAAAATCATAGAAAATCGTGCAGCTACTGAATGGATATGACGAGGAAAAAGCACTTTCAGAGGAATTTGTCACGGCGGGCGGTGTGGATCTGAAGGAGATGGATTTAAAACCATGAAAAGCAAAACTGCCCAATTTCTATATCTCTGGTGAGGTTCTCAACATCGATGCGGTTACTCGAGTTTCAATTTCCAAGCATGCTGGAGCGAAGGCTGGCTGATTGCTCAGGACTTAAACGCTGTGAACTAAGTTTTTGTTTTGATTTCGAAAGAACAAAAATCAGCACCATGTTTAATATTATCAAATAAAAATCCGATTCTCAGCTGGTTAATATTTTTCTATAAATTCTATAAAACCACACCACTGAACTTAACAACAAAAACTATGTTAATAATAGACAAAATCTTATTAACATAGTTTTTATTGAATATTGAACCCATAAACATTAATATTCACTAAAAATAATACCAGCGGATAACATATAAAAGGAGAAAAACTCAAAATCCTCTATCTTGTTCGTTTCAGTTAAAATAAACCTGCTTCATAGAAGTTAACACTATACCCTGATTATCCAGAATAAGCTCTGGTTTTGAGAGCGCTTTGGCATTTCTTCCAAAGTGTGTCAATACAAGAGTGTCTGATTGGGCTTCTGCATATTCTGCACCGAAATAGCTGTTTCAGCTTGACGACTTCTGATTTCTTCTCCACGCCAGAACACATCTTTACGGTAGGAAGAAAAATCAAAAAGTTGAGTGAAATTAAGCCTCTCAATTTTATTATATTGTTCATCTTTATGGATTAAAAACTTTTCTTTAAAGGTTTTGCACCTTATCTTTTCTGGATAAAAATAATATCGGAAAGTGGGAGTTTCCAGTCTATGTTCAGCTCTGCATCATTCCAAATGATACCACCTTCGGATTCTTTTGATTATAGAAATTATCACATTTATAAGTAAAAAACCACGTGATCGGGCTCAGCACCGAAAATCCATGAGCAAAACTCTCGGAAATGTAGAACTGCAGTCTGTTTTCGGCGCTAAGCCCCACGCCGAACCACGCCCTAAAAAGTAGGCGAATCTTCACGCAAATCTACCGCAACATCCCAGACTCTTCCCTCCAAACGAGACACCAATTTCTGCCTGAGCCATATCTCCTGTAAATGCAGTCCGCGAAGAACCTGTAAGAAGACTTGGAAACATTATCCTGAACAAAAATGTCCGTTCATCCCTGTCAGTTGCTGGAATTTTTTGTTCATTAAATTTCTCATAAAATACTCATCATCTTCAAAAACAGTAGGCTCTATGATGTAGCAGTTTTAAGTGGCGTTGATTTTAATTTCATAACATGTTCTCAATTACATTTTTATTCTCCAAATCTTCAGCTGTCAAATTAGATCGGAAAGGCAGACAAAGTCCACTATTAAATAAATTTTCAGCTACATTCTCCATAATACGGGTGCATCAGCAAAGACAGGTTGTAAAATGCATCGGCTTCCATAGTGGGCGGCTTTCATTTTTCTCTTGTAGTTTTCAGACGAAGTTGCTCTCGTCAAAACCCTTTTCTGCATCATCGATTGAAATGGCAGAAAAGCCAATGATTAGAGAAAAATCTGAATTTGGCTCGGTAAATAGCTCTATTCCGTCCTATATTCTTAAATACTTTGATAGAAACTCGTGATTTTACGGCGCTGAGAAATCCTTTAAACCAAAACTTCCATCTGCCCACGCCCTATTCCAGCCGAGATATTGCTCATTCTATAGTTGTAGCCTATCTGTGAATGCTGATAATGAGGCGCATTGTCTCTCGCCTGAGTGGATAGAAAACAGCTTTTTCCTTGTGCTCCTGCGTTTTACATACTAGTGCTCCTCCTCCAGAAGTGGTTATTATTTTGTTTTCCATTAAAACTTAAAAAGATATTTCTCCAAAAGTTCCACCGCACTTTTCTCCCTTTGTATGAACTTCGAGAGCCTCTGCTGCATCTTCTACCACTGGGTTCATATCGGTTGGCAACTTCTATGATTTCATCCATTTTTGCAGGCATTCCATACAGATGCACCACTATAACAGCTTTTGGTTTTTCCCTTTAGCTATTCTATTCTTTAATAGCTGTTTCCAAAGCCACAGGACACATATTCCATGTTTCTGGCTCTGAATCCACAAAAACAGGCGTAGCTCCTATGATAAACAATAGGATTAGCCGATGCCGCAAATGTAAAACTTTGTGCATAACCTCATCTCCTGCCTTTATTCCTAAAATAACAAGCGCTAAATGCAAAAGCCGCCGTTCCTGCTGAAACCGCCCAACTTTTCACATTTTTGAGAAAGGTATCGTTCTAAATCAGTTCAAAATTATTCATTCGGCCCCAAAGAGCCACCCAGTTTTGATCAAAATGCTTCATTGATGTATTTTTAATTCGTTTCCTACCCATATGCGGAGAGAAAAGCCATATTTTTGTACTCATTTTTATTCTTTTATGATTCTTACCTGAATATTATATTTTACTCCATCCAGAACGAGCAGCTTCATCAGAGTTATTGGTAGTCAATGCTCTAAGTTTGTTAATTAAATCTACTGCTTTTTATTTCTTCTGAGTAAGGAAATTTCACGAATATTTTCCAAATCTGTATGTTCTGTTCCTCTTCTGTCTGTTTAATTCTATTAGGCGCTAAAGAAACTAACTGAGGAGACAGCTTCCTAAATACTTCATATTCTAAATCCAACACTCTCTTATACAGACTATTTGCTGTATCTTCTGGAAGGATGGTTACCTCTCTTTGGTGGATAATATCTCCTTCATCTAGTTTTTCTGACATAAAATGTAGAGTTTGTCCATATTTTGTCCCTTCATAAATAGCCCAAGAAGGCGTATGCCAGCCCTTATTATATGGTAAAATAAGCTGGATGTAAATTTAGAAAACCTACTTTTAGGAAAATTTATCAATTCTTTACTGATAATAAATGGATAATGTATCCCAAAAATATAATCTACTTCAAAATTTTTGATTTTTCTATGAAATCTTTGATTTCAAATCTTTATTAGTAAATATACGACTAGAATCTAACTGAGAAACCTCAATAAGTTTATCTGTATGTGTAGCATTTTTCGCTTTCACTTACCAATAAAAACTAGGCCGATAATCTAGGCTGATGCTCAGTAGTTCTAATATTTTTGACTGAGATTTCTCTATCTCCTGCAAATCCATATTTCATAGATTAAAAATTTTAAAAAAGTTTTTAGGAAAAAGCGTATATGGTCATCAAATGCCTGAAAAATGAAGGTTTCTTCTATATCTTTTATTTTATCATTTATCAAACTGAATAAACCACTTCTCTAGATGAAATATATAATTGATAACTTCTTGCAATTCTTTTCTGATAAATCATCTATAAGAAGTTGATTTAGAGAATCGTATATTATTTTTATTAGCATTATAGATATGACAAGCATTATAGTAAGTAGGCTTATTTTTATACATCTGATGAGGCTCTATTACTTCTTGTCATATTATGATATATAAATTTTAGTTTTATTCTCTTGTCCATTATTTATTCTGTGTTATTTCCTTTAAACTCATTTGATGTAGCCTGTCACTGCCATTTCGTTGATTCCTTCTGATTTTACCACCTTTAATACAGTCATTATCAATATTTTAATATCTAATAAAAACTCACATTATCGACATACCAAACATCATATTCAAAATTTCTTTTTCCCAGCTTGTGCTATTACGCCCATTGACCTGAGCCCATCTGCTGATGCCGGGCTTGACCTCATTTCTTCGGCGCTGAAAAATCATTATAAAGTTCCAAATACTTCGGTAAAAGCGGTCTTGGCCCGACAAGAGACATATCTCCCTGATGAGCATTCAGCAGTTGTGGAATTTCATCCAAAGAGTCTTACGGACAAAAACTGCCTATCTTGGTGAGTCTGTCTGCATCTGGCAGGAGATTTCCGTTTTCGTCCTTTGTCAGTCATGGTTTTTAAATTTGATGATTTTAAAAATCTTCATTCTTTCCTCGGACGAAGCTGAAAAAGAACGGTTTCCCCATCATTTGCAAAAATAAACCTATCGTAACCATCACAAAAACAGGACTTAAAAATAAAAATCCTACACAAGTGCAAAGCACAAAAAATCTATGACAGGTTTAATAAAAATTTTTATACATATCAAAAACTGACTTTAAAACACTTTGTAACAAACCTTCATACTCCTCAAAAGAGCGTTCCAAACCACAGACTGCTCATATCTATTTTCTATCATTCTGCGACTGTTTTCTTTCAATTTAATATATAAATTTTTGTCTCTTGCCAGTTAGCATTTTTCTTTTAATTTTTCTACATTTTTAGGTGGAATGATTAGGCCATTTTTCCTTCTACAATGATTTCATTACAGCCATTGATATCAGAAACTATGCTCGGCAGTCCCATAGCTCCTGCCTGCATGACCACATTGGGAAATCCTCACGATAACTTGGAAAAAGCCAATGCATCAGAAATAGCAAAAATGGACGAACATCCGCTACGAAAAACCCGCAGAAATGATACCTTTTATTTTGATTTATTTCAGCCAAAGTTTCTGGATGCAAAGGGTCTAAATCACTCTCCAAACCTCCTACAAAAGAAGTTTTATGCTTGTTAATTCATTATTTTCTGCTGTCTTAAGCTCGGAAAATGCTTTTATCAGTTCGTTTATTCCTTTGTCACTGACAATCCTCCCCGACAAACACAAATACAAAAATCATCAGGCTGAATGTTCAATTTCTCTCTAAGCGCAACCCTTTCTAATTCAGTTACTTGGTCTGGACTAAAAATGTAGTATTTATCCCATTAGAAGAGCCATTGCGATGATTTTTCAGCTTATTGCTTTGTATAAAATTATTTTGCAAAAATAAAATCATACAAGCCTTTGGAATTAGGATAAACCCTTGTAGCAGAGCTGTATGTGAGCTTTTTCCACAAAGTTTAAAATTTTTCTTTTTAATTCCCGTAGCCTCCATCAAAAGGCAGCCTGCCACAGTATGCAGACGATGCGGCACTCCTGCCAATCGTGCTGCCAGCATCCCTATAATTCCTGCTTTTGGGCGTATGGGTGTGGACTATCTGTGGTTTTCTTTTTCTCAAAAATTCCACATTTCCCAAAGCGATTTCAAGTCCTGAAAAGGCGTTATTTTACGGGACATATTGATGGCTTCATCACAATCCCTTCATTTTCATGAACTTCCCTTAGCTCCTCTCCTTCAGAAGAAACTCCTTTCACATCAAATCCATTAGAAGCCATAAAACCGCAACTGCCCTTTTTAAAAGCACTTTTAAAAGAGATCGGCACGGTGGTTATACGAATGAGTTTTTCAAAATATTTTATTTCTATTTGGTTTGCTAAATATGTGTATACCACTTTTTGGAAACAGTAAAAGTCCAGATTTTTAAAGGAATTGTCCTCCACAGAATTCAAGTGGTTGAGAACAATTTTCTTAATATTCTGAATATCAAATATATCCTGCTCTTCTAGGGAATTTATCATCTATATAGCTCAAAAAGCTCACTTCTCATCCCTTGTCTAAGCCAGTCTCCAACGGGAACTCCAAAGCCTTTTTAGACTTTTTCCAAAAACTGCTCTGGAAACTCGTTTTCAAAAAGCTTTTTCAGAATCATTTTCTTGTTATTTCCTTTCAGCAGATACTCATCTGGAAGGCTCAGAGTATAATTCAAATCTCTCTGGTCAAAAACGGAGCCCTGCATTCCACGTAGATGCCAACATACTCGTTCTATCCACTTTTACAATCATATCCCTTCTAGGCTTATCAACTTATCTACATTCCTGAAATCCGTGAGATTTTTAGGGTGTGGTACTTTTGCTGATAATACGCCAAAGGGTTTTGACTCTGTCTTTTTCATTGAGATAAATGGACATTTCCTTGTCCGTGAAACCCTAATTTTATAATGTTATAAAAAGGAATCATCATAATCTATTGAGTTTAAAGCCTTTCTAACTTTAAATTTCAGTCGCGTTCGTCTCCTTTTGGTTTGGTCAAAAGCGTTTGCTACTTTCAGCACGCTTTGATGTGAGAATCTGGGTACCAGACTTGTATATTTTTGGTTAATCCTCCGATTAAATATTTATTATACCTCCAAAAACCTCATCGCCTCCATCTCCTGTAGAGCAACTTTCACATAATCAGCTGTTTTTAGAAAGCAACTATATAACTCGGAGAGCTGATGAATCCGCAAAAGGGCTCATCAAAAATTCAGCAAAATCTCATCTAAATGAGAGGTCAAATCCTTCTCGGAAATCACGAATTCATGGTGGTTACTACCAATAAGATTCGCCACAAGCCTTGATTTATCTGTTTCATCAAAAGATTTTTATCAAAACCGATGGAAAAAGTATCTATTTTACTATCGGATTGCTTTTGATAGACAAAGACTTATAATAGAAGAATCCACTCCTCCCGAGCAGGGAAAAGCCCCCAGCGAAACATCCGAAACACTGCGAGGCTTACGCTTTCTTCAACTAATTTTTCTTACATTTTTCTTTAGCTTCATCAAAACTAATTTGCTGTTTTTCAATCTTTTTCCGAATGGATTTCATGAATTTTTAAGCGCATTAGTATTTACAGTCATATTCCATGAAACTATTGGACTCTAACACTGATTCCCTTATATATAGTAAAAAGGCGCAGGGATATAGGTCAGCTGAAAATAGAGATTCAGCCCCGTGATTATCAATTTCTGGTTTTTATCCAAAACGGAAATAATGGATTTCAGCTCTGATGCCCAGATTAGGCCTTTTCAGAATGCTGGTAATGTAGCGGTTTGTCACCGAAAAATCTCGAGCGATGAAAATTTTTGCCCAAAATTTTTATCATAAATAGAAAAAGCAAACACGCCGTCAAGCATCTTAAAAGCCTCTAAACCAAAAACATTCATAGAGTTTCAGCACCACTCTCCGCAGGAGAGAAGTATGAAAAACAAAACCTTTCTGAAGGAGTGTTTTTCAGTTCTTCGGAATTGTAAATCCGACCATTAAAAACAATGACTTTACTTTTATCTTCGGTAAAAATCGGTTTGTTTTCCTGTGGATAAATCAACGATGGAAAGCCTTCTCGCAGGAAAGCTATCGTTTTTGTCTTCAAATGTTCCACGAAAAACCATCTTCATCAGGCCCACGATGAATGATTTTTGGTTCATTTTTCCTATAATGTTCTGAACATCTGTGTTTTCTGCATTTTTATACACCAGCCCATTGATACCGCACATAATCTATATATTGTTTTTAATAGTTCTACATATTTTTGCCCCAAACTTGGTATGAATAGCTCTCTTCGAGCTCTTTTCTTCCTGCTTGTCCCATTTTGGCGAAGTTCAAAAATTCTCTAGCAAAATGGATAATTTCTCATACCATTCGTCCTCGCTCTCCCGCTGTGAAACCTACATCACTTTGGTCACAATGTCCCTATTCGCGGGCAGTGGAGATGCCACCACGGGAATACCGCTCGCCATGTATTGGATAAGTTTGAAACCACATTTTCCCATTTCCCAATAGCTGTTTTTCCAGGGCATGATGCCTATGGTACTCTCAGCTAAGTCTTTATTTTTCTGTTTGAGCGTTCCAATCCTCAAATTTAGTTTTAATTCTTTTATCCAGCTCTACTTTTCCGCCGATAACTTTTAGGGTAAAATCATATTTTTCGGAAAGCCTTCCAAGGGCTTTATCCACCAATTTAAAAAATGTTTCGTCGTAGAGGAGAACCCATCCAGACTATTTCTTTGGCATCGTTTTCTTTTGAAGCCCACAAAGAGGATATTTATCTAAATCTATTACCGTTGGAAGAAAAATCAATTTCCTTGAAATTCAGAAATATACCAACGATTTCCCACGGTGACAAATTTGACTAATTTCATCAGCTCTGGAATTTTGTTCTGTAAGCTCGTTCCTGCGTAATTTGCAGAAATATTATCATCAAAATCAAGGCTGAAAGTTTATTTTCTTTAAATAGAACAATTCAAAACCTAGTGGGAGTTTTGGGAAAAAGCTCGTATTCTCATGACCACATGGTCGTATTTCTGAACATGAGATAAAAACTCTCTTTATCATCACACCAAAGCGCACCATGTTTTTCATCAGAATATTACCATGCAGGGTATCTGAAATAGAAATCATTAAACAACGGCGAATAGGAAGCCTCACGCCCTCTTTCTCAAACCATTTTTGTAGTTATAAGAACGATAGCGAGAGTTGGCGCCTTCTACTGGTGTATTTGGTCAGAAATAGAATTTTCATAGAATGATTTTTCTGCAGTACAATATAAAATTAAGAAAAATGGGAATATCATAATCTTTGTCTCATCGAAATCCCAAAATTAGCAAGTGTATAAGCCAAAGGAAGCGTACATGCCAATATGATTCCTATATAACTCCACAAGATATAATTTGTCTTAATTTTATCACAAACCTTTGATTATGATGAAAAAGATATACAACCAAACTAAATTTTTCCAACGCCGAGACTAAAAACATTGGGTCTCGAGCCTCAAAAATAAAAAGGTCTAAAACATGTAGCTAAACCATTTTACAATCAAATTACTATCTTTCATATCTACTCCCGCTCCTCCTTCTAAATTAGCATTCATAGAATTTTTGTAGTTTTCCTTCTATATCACTGATATTGGTAACCGCTATTTCCTTTAAAAAGAAAGGAATAAGGAACAACAAAGCCCCAAAACAAGCCCCCGCAAAAAGCAAATTTGGTCTGCATTTTTATCTTATTGTTAGTAAAAAACATAACTAATACCTCCTCCTAGTAATACAAAAATAAGGACATGCAACCTAATAAACCCTACCAATAACAATGGTAAAATGTAATGGATCTTGGGTTTATCAAAATATATATTGTAACACAGACAGCACATAGCATAGAACATGAGAGAGTCTTTTCCGAGAGAAACAGTCCAAAAATGAACACCTATAAGTAATAAGAAAAATACCAACCACTGTAGTCTTTATGAGTAATATTAATAATGATTTTAAATAATTTCAAGCATCCCAAATAAGAAATGAAGAAAAATAAAAACATCCCAAAAATGACAACTGAAACTACTGAACCAACATAGTAATTCAGAAGACAATAAAAAGAGGTTCCATTAGAAAGATAGGACAATCCCAATCTAGTTATATGTGGATTCCCAATAGTAATATTTAGCATCTACAGAATCATATCCACAAAACTATATGAAATAAATGTCACATGCATAAGTCCCATCAAAAGGGATCTATTTTTCGACATTAATGTAAATAGAAAATTGTCTCAATATAAATAAAGACATAAATAAGTGTTAATACTAAATCTAGTAAGTTAGTCTGACTATATAATTCACTATGTATAGATGGCGTTTTCATATTTTGTAATCTCAAAATCAAGAAAACCAGCATCTGTATAGGAACACTACAAACCATATATCTCTACATCCCTAAAAGGAATCATCAGTACAATTCCTATACCACTGCTAATCATAGATTTGACCAATATATTTACTTCGTTTTTCTTTAAATACCCCAATGTAACCATATTCACAAAAAGCAGCCAATACAGAAACTATGAGGTGAAAAACATGCACTATATCCAAATCCGTTTCGCCACTCCCAAATCAGCATATAAACACAGAGAGCAACAGATATCCCACTCCATAGAGCACCGAAAATCCATTTGTATTTATCCAAAACCGCTATCAGCCCTTCCCTGCTTTCTACTAATCAAATACAGTGGCTACAAAAAATGACAGACGAAACCAAACTCTGAAACCAGCTCTAGAATTTGGATAAAAATAATCTGCAGTATCATGATCCCATAATTCCATACTAATAAAACAGCTCCGAGCGCGAAATGATGATTTGATCTACCATTTTAAATAAACTAAAATTCAAAATCTGCTGAATTCTCCCAAAACTAAACAGGAACTTCTAGTTTCATCAGTTCTATATTCTCAGTTTTTCTTCTTTTCATGGATGAAAACCCACGAAAACGCAAAAACCTCAGAAAATACAAACTACATATAGCGCTATCATCTTCCATAGCTGTATTCAAGAAAAGCGAACTGACAGAAAGAACTCCAGAGGATAAGTCACTATATTCGCAAAGAGTGCATAGTTATGTGTTTCATCACATTCATCTGGACAATAGCCACCACCTATAAACATCAAATACTATTGTACAGAAAATAACTAACATAGGTATAATCATACATTACAGCATAAACACCTGCACACGGAATAGATAATAGAATTCCTAATGTATTCCAGTGGGTCATACACACTATTGGTATCTCTATCATCTTTGCAAAACCAAACTATCCGGTCCATATTTGGAAATGGTAATTCCTATTATTTGAAACTGAATAAAAAGCAATATCTTGACTGACAGCTCATTAGATATATAATCAAATTTACCTGAAGACAGCAGCACAAATCCCAATGAAGTAAAGCAATCCCGACCCTAATAATTTGACTATTACGAGAATATTGTTTTATACTTATCTATTATTGTTGTCGCATGCCGATACATGGTTGTCATTTGCTACCTTCTGCTTCTACTGATGATATGCTTTTATTTTTATTTTAAACCTGTCAAACCAAGTTTTTCCTTCAGTATAATAGCCATAGCCATACTTGTTTCTATACCCAATTGCTCTTCTCCACATCATTAGAACGAATCCAACATTTTTGATTTTTCCTTCTCTGATGTTCTTATTTTGCAAAAGTCTATCAATGCTTTTCTGAATATTCAGAACGCATGATATGAATCGTAGCATCAGCCAGATTAGCCAACAATGTATCTGTAACAAGCATCAATGGTGCTGTGTCTATGACAATATAGTCGTATTTCTTTTTCAGCTCACTTAGTAGAAGTTCGTATCTTCCATTGGTTAGAAGGTCAGCTGGGTTTGGTGGAATACTTCCTGAATAAATCACATCTAAATATGAATCAGAAGCGTATTTATGTATGATACTTTCTATATTAGTTTCATCATTATATGGAACTCTGTAAGCCCTGCTACGCCTTTTTGCTTGCCTTATTATTATACCTTTTGAAGCTGCGGATTTCTAATATCTGAACCTATCAAAAATGACTCTCTTTCTAGGTGTGGACAATGTCTGAGCTAAATTAACGAAAGTAAAGGTTTTCCCTTCTCCATTTTACTGTAGAGTCACAAAAACCACCTTTCCTTCATCTTTTTAGGAAGAATAAAAGTTCATATTGGTAACCAATAATCGGAAGGCTTCCGCAATCAAAGACGAATCGTTCGTTCCACCAGTTCAGACTGACCTTTTTCTACTTTCAGCAACTCCCGCTAAAAGCAGGTGTAGAAGAAAGTCTCCACATCTTGTTTGTCTTTATCTTGATGTTCAAAAGTTCTTTTATGTAAATAAAAGCAAACGGAATATCAAACCTAAAAAGCAGCGCTCCCATCAATATTATAGACTTTTTAGGAGACACTGGCACATCAGAAGAATACGCCTCATCTATCACCCTTGCTTTATCACTGTGATAGCTAATGAAAATAGCTGATTCTTCTCTTTTTGTAATAATAATAAATACAACTGTTTCTTTTAATCTGCTGTTGTCTTTCTATATTTCTAAATAATTTCTCTATATTCGGCAGTTTAGAAATTTTCCATTTGCTCAGTTTTGCTCCATTTGCAGCTCCGAACTTGCTATTTTTAGATTGGTTTTTGGTCTTTTGCAAACTCTGCATAATGGAACCTTTCCAGTTCATTAAGTTGCTGAGATACATTAACCACTGCTGGGTGATTTTCCGTAGCTGATGCTAGCAATCTGTCTCTTTCTAAAACTAAACGATTATAGATTCTATCCCTGCAGAAGCCGTAGGATCTGTAAGTCCTACTATGAAGGTAATACCTGATATGCACCCTTAATGTTGAGATGACCCTGTACTTCATCCGCCATCTGCGCTTCGGCATCTATATCAAGCTGTTCGTTTCTACGGACTGGGCGCTGAGTTTCCAAATTAAGTTTGGCTACTCCCTATGTCTGTCAGCTGGTTTTTCCTTAAATCTTTCCTTCTCATTTTTCAACACTTTGCAACTCACTAGATATCACCTCAGCCGCCCCTTCGATGAACTTCATCGTTTTCTTTTGACTGAGAGTTTTTATCACTGATTGCATCTTGATTGTAGGCCACTACCAGATTGTTTATAATGTCTTTGGCTTTATCGACATTAGGATAGTTCATGGACAGCCCCACTATCGTCGCATCCTTGTTAAGCAGCCTACATTCAGAGCATTTTTGCAACTGAGCTACACGCGCTTCTTTTGATAAAATAGAAGGGACAATTCTCCCAAAGCACCTGCTTTTACGGAATCAAATTCCTTATTTTTAGTAATGATGATATTGGCATATGGAAGGCTTATCAACTTGTTAAATCTTCACTGTAATTTCATTATCAACTCACTTTGGAAGACAATGTAATCTTATCGCCATTTATCTCTATTTTCACATTCTCCTGAGAAATACTGCATTCTTCTTTTCATTAACTACATTTACAAAAATGGAGCCGTATCCCCATAAAAGCTCTTTACTCTTAAGATTGTCGCTGGAATAAATTGCCACTTGCAGATTTTTGCTTTCACAACAGCATTCATTAGTGGATTTAAAAAATTTCTATCTCATTGTCTATACTATTAGAACTCATTCCTCCCAGCTTTGATAAATCCATAAGCAAATCTGCTTCTGTGCTGGAACTTGATGTATTTTGGCTTCTTTTACCAATACAGAAGATTGCACCTGATAAACATAGGTTTTCTGTCCTAAGGTATAACAATGCCAATACTAAAAGCAAGGAATGCAGAGACTACAAAACCATTTCAACTCTGTGTATATAGGCTATCAGTTCTAAAAACATCTGCATGATGCTTGTCTGTATTTGGGATATTTTGATGAATTTTATTATTCATTTTTGATGTTTTATTTTTATAATAATGCAATACCAGAAATTGTCACAATGATAGACGCCACCGATATGTAAATCGTAGTCTGAGGACCAAAAGAAGCAGAATTTTTCTTGGCATTATTAGGAGTTACATAGACCACATCGTTTTGTTTCAAGTGGTAATAAGGAGAATTGATAAAATTAGCATCTGTAAGGTTGATATGAGCCTGTGTTCTTACTCCATCCTGCTCTCTTACTACTAAAATATTATCTCTTTTCCCATAAATAGTCAAATCCCTGCAAGCAGACTCCAAAGCGAGGTAGTTTTTCCCATCTGGAATAAGATATTCCCTGGTTTGTTACTTCCCCAAGCACCGTTACACGATAATTAGCATAACGAACACTTACTGTGGGGTCTATGATATATTTTTCTCAATTTCTTGGTCAGTTCATCTTTCAAAGCCTCCACTGTTTTTTCGGTAGTGCTTATTCTCCCAAAAGCGGAAATTCTATAAATCCATCTGAATAAACGGTATAAGTAACGCACCTGATACAGAGGTCTGTCCAGATGCTGGAAGGTTAGTATTAGGCTGGGAATAATTAACTTGTGATTTATTGATATCAGTCGCTACACACCTTGGTTTGAATGGCGCTGTGATGCTCATATCCTTTGCAGTCACATATATCAAAAGCTGATCGTTGGGTTGTATAGTGGATTGCACATTTTTCTGAGATGCTCTTTTGCTATCTGCTCTATATTCTGCATATAGGCCTAATCTTCTTTTTGATTTTACAAGGGTCAAAGCCAAAAGTGCTGTTATTATTAAAAATATTTTTATTTTTCATCATTGCTCATTTATAATTATTGCAAATATATCCTCAGAATTAGGGCTAATCTAACTGCTGGTAAACAGAATTGTTACTCTTAAATTCTTTCACTATTTCCTTCAAAAGTTCTAACCACTTCTATCTTATTACTCTCTTTGGCAAGATCATTATATTTTTCTGGGGTCAATGTGTTTATTTTCAAATTCCATGGTTTCATCCTTGAAATCATTATTTTCTCGTGATGTGTCGGCAGTGTTTTCGTTCCATCACTGAGCAGTTCTTCATAAAGTTTTCCCACGGACGAAAGCCCTGTATATACTATTTTAATGTCTATATTTGGCTCAAAACCAGACAATCTTATCATTCTTTCCGCCAAGTCCACTATTTTCACAGGCTCTCCCATATCGAAACAAAAATCTCTCCTCCACGCCCATCGTTCAGCCTGAAGAACCAGTTCACACGCCTCTGGAATAGTCATAAAATACCTCACAATATCTGGATGGGTAATCGTAATCAGCCCGCCTTTTTCTATCTGTGAAATATGGAATGACCGAACCATTAGACCCCAAAACATTCCCAAAACGGGTGGTCACAAACTTAGTCGTATTCACGGTTGATTTTGAAGCGCTTGAACGAACAATTCGGCTGCTCTCTTGGAGCTCCCATTACATTGGTAGGATTTACCGCCTTGTCCGTAGAGACCATCACAAAGGTATCTACTTTGTATTTACTTGCAGAAGAGCCAAGTTTTACTTCGTGAATATTCACCAAAACTCCCTCATGTGGATTTTCCTCTACCAATGGAACATGCTTATAGGCAGCAGCATGATAGACCACAGAAAAGTATATTCTTCAAATACGCTTTCGAGGCCTATTGATATTAGAAATATCCGCTAAAACAAATTTAAAATTAACATTGGAAAACTTTCCTTTAATTCTAATTCTATGGCATATAGCGGTGTTTCTGCTTGGTCTAAAACAACCACCAAAAGCAGGGTCTGACATTTGCTCTACCTTACGATTTCACTTCCGATAGAGCCTGCGCCTCCCGTTATCAGAACATTTTTTGTTATAATGTCTGCTTTTGACTTCCTCATTTTCTATACTGATAGGCTTTCTATTGAGCAAGTCTTCTATCGAATATTTTGTATTTTGAAATAGTCTCCTCCTTCTTTTTATCTCCCTCTAAAACAGGCGCTTTATACATCTGGATACCTTTTTCCAGAAGAAATTCACCCATTCCTGCATCGCTTCCTTGGTCAGCCCGTTTCAGTTGATAAGAACGCCGTCTATATCAAGTGTTTTCTGATATTCCTCTATATCATGTTTAGTATAGATTTTTCTATTTAGCAAACTCGCTTGTTTAGAATCTGTTCTCTCTGTAATAAAACCTACCAAATGATACAGAACAGAAGGGTTGTCACTATTATTTTTGCCAAAAGAAACGAAAACCTCGTCTATCCCTAAAACCAAAAATTTCTCTTCTTTTGGAAATTCTTTCTATATTCTCTTACGAGATTAAAAATTCCTTTACAAAAGACGATACATAAATAGTAATACAAAACTCCCGCATAAACAAGCAATGACCAAGTCTTGAACAGCTTGTAATCCATCCTCCAATACACCACTACATTAAGAATAACCAAAACAAATATGGTGTATACTATGGATAGGAAATATTTCTAGAAAGGTCTATAAAAGTAGAATGCCTGACAATACCTGAATAAGTACGGAAAATAATCATAAAAAGCCACATTCACTCCTACAATGAGAGAACATATAAAAATCCATTATCACAGTAAAATAGACACCTATCTGTTTTATAATTAACAATGAAAACAACAAAATACATACATCTATAAATAAAACACCCCATCTTGGAAGGTATCTCATTTCAGATATATCTATATTATTATCCCCATCATATATTTTATTAATTATTTTGGATAAAGTTTTTCATTAGTTTATTCTTTTATAAAATAGAAACTCTATTTTAAAGGCTGTTACAAGACCTCCTTATCCCCCATACCTGTAATTTTTAACGAATCTTATCAAAATCAAACCTAATAGGAAAAACACACCCATAAAGAATGCCGCAAAACGCATTCCTGCCGCTGATGGCAATCTATATCCACTTGAGCAAAACAATTCTTTATCACATCATATTTATCAATAATAAATGAAAATATGGGTGTCCCCATCATTGTAATATCTTTTTCTCCAATACATCATAAAAACTATGTAGTATTATCCATACTATTCTCTGGCAAAAGCCTACTATAAGTAGAACGGGACATCCTTTGTAACCCTCGTACAAGCAGCAAACCAGCAACGGCATAGAAGTGATACTCTACATTAGGATTGGCTTTATTAAGTGCATACGCCCATACACAGACCACTATCAAGGAAAACCGTGATACTGATTACATTTTTATTTCTATGGACAACCTTGAAAATATAACCGCACCGATAATTGCTTCTATTTGAATGATTAACAGAGTTGCTATCAGTTTTCCCTTCTTCTAGGTTTATTTCACTTTTCCCAAATAAAAGTTGCCATTAGGAAAAATCGTCTGCATTCCTACACTATAGAAAAACTTGACAGAAATACTTTAGATTCGGTGTTTTAAAAGGTTCTTTCCTATTTTATAAAAGTTCTCTGAAACTCTCTTTTTACTATTTCTATGTAGAATTTAATATTCCCTTTTACTACCTGAAACCATCCTCCATGCTCTTCGTGAGATTTAAAAATATTTTTAAAATTCAACAAAACCAAATCCTTTGGCAGCTGGTCTTTAACCTCACCAAATTTCGGTAGGTGTTTAAATGTATGTGTGAAAAACCAAACCACCAAAGCCTGATTAATAAAAACTTACCCTCGTATAAAAGCAGCGCCTGCTTACTTGTTTCCATAAAACCTGAATAAGTAGCAGACAGATAATCCACCAGCACCACAGAGCCTATATAACCATACATAGCCCTTTGCGGACAATGCATCTTGTTTATCTTTCGTAGCAATATCAGGCAAAAATGAATTATACTAAACTTCCCCAGAAACCAATCTTTTGGCAGTAACACTAAAAAGCAAACCCTAAATCACCGTTTTCATATTCACAAAAGCGCCAATCCCATACAAGATGTCACGCCGAGGTAACAGAAAAACTGTAAAAAGGTATTTCGATAATATCCGCCAAAGAAGATAAAATAGGCGTAAGGATAACCACTATAAAGAAAGATAATGTCAGAGAATATCCATAGACGCATCTGGTTCATACTGCTTCCCACGAAAATCATATTTCCTTGCAGGGCACTTTTATCCATTTTCCTGTTTCTTCTACAAACTCATTCTTCTCATAAGCCGTTGTCAGAATAGAATAATAAATAGGAAAAATGGTAGATTGTAATCACTAAGAGAATAAACCGAGTTTGCCCAGTCATACACCACGCCCATGCACGCATTTATTTTGAGGATTTATTTTATCTGTTTCATTATTTTTATCATTTAAGAATCAGGTCCTTTTGGATTTAATTCTTAGGTAATGGGCAAATTGTGAAATTTTAGAGAAAATAATACACTGCCGCCTGAACTCTCGCCAAAACTTCACGCATATGATTTCGGTGAAAAACTCTCATTTTTGTCACATCTCGCTGCATCAAATCGACGCATTCATCCATGATTTTCTCGCAAAAACAAAGCTCTGGGGTTGTGATACCCCTGAAAGCACGATAATCACATTAAGACTCCATTAAAATATTTTTACACCGAAGAATGCTCTCCCGCGTACTAAATCCTTCAAAATCTTCCGTTATCACATTTTCTGGAACACCCTCCTTAACCAACTAAATAACTCTTCATCGCTTGCTCTGAGTTCGTTATAATATGGACTTTTCCTCTCCGCTTACGATGATATGTTTCCCATGGTGATACAGAGTCGCCACCCTGTCATTCTAGAGATGAAACTAAGGAGTTTGCCTTTTCCAGATTTCATCTTTGGAAGTTCCAAAACCCGGGCACATGTCCAGGAGGCACCTTGCTCACTTGGCTGAATGTTCTTCCATTGGTCAAATGAAAAACCCATACATTCGCCCAGAACATGAGAGCAACGCCGCAGTTTCTATCATAACAATGAGATATTTTCAAAAGTATTGCCTAACCTCCTCAATGTATGGCGTTTTTAACTTTTATTTAATTTTGTGTGTTTGGCAGCTACTTCTATTTAACTTTGCTAGCTATAAATTTAGCCCAAGAAGTCTGAGGCAAATTTAATCAATTCTTTTCTGATCTATGGAATAAGAATACTAAAAATTGATGGATTTTGGATGGAATTTAGTACAAATAATAATTTTACCAAAATTTTTCAGATAGATCACTCCCGCTACATTAACAGTTTAGCTTTAGTAAGCTGCAACAAAAAAGAAACAAACATCCAAACAGAAGAAACCCAAACCAATAGAAACTCTGAAAACAAGAACCGCAAAACTCCACACTCAAAATGAGCAAGAGCAATTCTGAGGGTTTTGCGCCTAAGAAAATGACACTCTCTATTACCAACTTTTTTCATCACTTGGTGCAGACCTTGTGGATAAATGCCTCATTTCCAGGAAAATGACAGAATTCAAAAACGAAAAAGTGAAATTCACCTTCATAAATTTAGACGAGCCACAGAACTGGACTAAAGTTGCTGATTTTGCGCGGAAAAATCTGGATTAGGAATAATAATTTTATTCAATTTGGAACCTTTCCCAAGATTTTTCAACTAAAAAACTTTGAAACATGGAGGTGATGCTATTCCTTTTACCCTGATTACAAAGAAAAACGAGAAGAAATAATGGGATCTTTTTCCATCAAAGAAGCTCTCACAGAAAATCAATTCTTTGGGGGAAATAACATTAAAAATCCTAATGAACAATGGTCTCAAAAGTAAAATTACCTTGAGACCATTTCATTTTCAGTTTCCTTTCAGAATGTTTAGAAATTTTTCGATTCTTTCGTTGTATTAATACGCGTATTGGTTTCTCTGGTCCTCAATCTTAATACTGGGTTTCTGACCTGAGTTTTCTGATTTTTGGAGCCAAAAGATTTTTCATCAAGAAATTATAAGCCCTAAGAGCGAATAGAACACTAGCCGTTCTCTGACGGAATTTCTATTCCTACAAAGCGGATTCCTGCTGCAGAATACTTTAAAATCCATTAGCTGGACCTTCTGTATTGGGCATTTCTTCCGCGGCGAGTTTGTCCCGTTGCCTTCACCATTTTAACATCAAAAGATTTTATCATTCCTGAATTTCTCCAACATAGCCTAATCAGTATTTCGCCATCTGTGGGAATTATTATTCTGCTGATTTTTCTATTTCGTTTTTCTAAAAATTTTAAGTTCTTCCTACATCATTATTTTTGGATTTTTGGTGTCACACGCTTTGGCTGGAGCTGTTATCAGCATTTTACAATTTTATGCCGAAAACGAATCCTAAGCACATTCTATGGTCTTTCGGCAGGAATAATCAGGTTGATTTTCACAAAACTTGGTGTGGCTACGCCTTGTTTCATTAGGTCTAATCATCCTTTCAAAGCCATAAAACCACTGATAGGAATGAGCTGGAGGACTACGCCAAGACTTTCGGGCAATCTCGCAGCTGAAATACCTATCATCATCTTTCATCTCTATCAGCCTCTGTTACAGCGTTTTTAGGACACATTCTGATGTCGACAGTTGTTCCGCATTTTTGTAGAATGGTGGAATCCTGCCCAGCTATAGCATCCAGTGGATTCTCAACATCCTCATCGGTGCCCTAATAATGGAACTTTTCTCCATTGTCGAAATTTGGCAAATGCCTCTCAATATCCAGCCAGTTCACTATTCAGATTCACAGCAATTTTCCTAATGATGATGAAAAACGATAAATTTAAATCAGCAATAAAAAAATATTTTATTTTTAAACTTTAATTCTAAACCGATAGAAACTCATCAGTTATAATGTAAACGGCATTCGTGCTGCCTTTGGAAAGATTTTTATCTTGGCTAAAATCAGCAAACCTGATATTTTGTGCATCCAAGAAAGCAAAGCCCAGCCCAATGAATTGACCAAATCAGTTTCACGCAGAGCTTGGTTACCAAAGTTGCGGTATTCAGCGGAAAGAAAGGTTATAGCGGCCAAGGAATCGTCACCAAACACGGGCAAACATATAGAATGGATGTGGAATAGAACATATAGATGCCGAAGGGAGAATCATCAGAGCTGATTTGAGGACTTTTCCGTGATTTCGGTTTATGTACCATCTGCCAGAATATTGACCGATTGGATTTAAAGAAATGCAGTTTTGCTATGATTTCCTGATTACGTCAAAGTATTAAAAAGAAAATCCCAAATCTCATCATTTCGCGATTTTGTGTGTCGTGGAGCGATGACATCCGACCACATCCGACACCAACACTTCTGGTTTCCCTCTATCAGACGCGGGCCGGCTCAGTAAGTTCATCGATAGATGCGGACTGATGAGCAGTTTCCGATACTTTAACCAAGAGCCAAACCAATACTCATGGTGAACTCGAGCGAACGCCAGAAACCAAATAACAAAAGGCTGGAGATTGGATTATAATTTCGCCAGCAATCGATAGGCTCAACTAAAGAGGCTGTTATCCTAAAAAGCCATACCTCTGACCTGCCACTGTGATGGTGGAATTTTAATCAAAATATTACTATCTTTGTTGTGCTATTAGGTTTAAAATAGCTCTTTAAAATATTTACTCATCTATGGTGTTTTCTTTTTGAATTTAACGTTATCCGCATCTCCTTTGGTATATTAACTATTTTAGGATGTTATTTGGGATGGACAATAGCAAAAATATTTATAATAAAGTATTATTCAATCTTCTTAAAATTAATAAAAAGGGTATCTTTACTATAATTCAGGTTTAAAAGTAGGAACACTTTTGAATGTTGCTCATTATAGTTGTTGTGTTTCATTGTAGGAGTTTACACCGTAATTTATCCATAAAATCTTTTTCATTCCTATCACTGCTCTGCTATTTAGGACTAAATGTTAATGGTTGTGACAAAGATGATAATGACTCAAATTTCTCCAGAAAGTGTTGAAACAATTCCTTTTAGCCATACAAACTATATTAACGAGAGAGAGGAAGATATCTTAAAACTTTTGTCAAAACCAAATCCTCTTCGGTGAGAGCATATATCTTTTGCCAAAATAGACTTTACGTCTTCATTGGTGTCGCTGGAGGACAGCTCTGGAAAACTACTGTAGTTTCTAAAATTTTAAGCCTTGACCCTGAGAAAGTTAGTGTTCTTTTCAGAGACGACTAATATCATGGATAATTCCCATCTTTCGCTTTCAGGAAAGGGAAAGTCTGAACTATGACCACCCTAAAATCTAGTGGATCACGATTTATAGTAAACATGTTTCGCGCTTGAAAAGCAAAGCATAGAACAGCCCATTTATTCGTTCGTGAAGCGCATACCAGGCATGTGAAATTTACACCGCGAGTCCTCGCGGTGTATTGATTGTAGCGAATTTTTAGTTTTAACGAGCAAAGAACTTTTGACGAAGAGTGTGATTTGAAAGTGTCCATGCTGATGACGTGACAGAAAGTACGGTCCGCCGTATCCGCAGACACCCAAGAGAGAGGCAGGATTTCGGAAGAGGTTTCACACCGTTACCAAACTCATCTTTGAAGCGATCCGCACGGTGAAATCATAGAACCATCCGAAATCTAACGCGGATGTCATTATTTCCAAACGCCGACCCAGCTACCGCTGGCGATAGATTTCCTTTCCCGATATCGTAGTGAGAAACTCGCTGAAAACGCCTAATAATGAATCAAACTGAAAATAACCGGACCATGACCAAGATCAAAGAGCGAACTTGTGAGATATTTTTGAACAGATATATTTTTCACGGTGCGGTGTTTGTTTTTGGATGACTTTCATTGACGATACGCGCGGCTGGCGTCAGAAACCCAAACCAAGAAACTGGCCACGATCACGAGGAGCAACTTCTGCTTTCTACAAAGGAGAGAGTTTGACGAGGCTTTGCTACAAAAGACTCGTGACAGAATACAGGACGAAAAAGAGAAATATGCCCGCGAAAACTACTTGTATGAAAAAGGAAAACGAAGAAATTTTCATCCTCGTGGTGGATAGTATACACTGGACCATCCAAAGCCTCAAAACAAATAATGCATGCGTCAGAAAATAACGGCTCCAGAAGTACATTTTATCGGTGAAGTCTGAACTCTGACCTTGCCAAACACTTCTGAAAAATCGCCTTTTCCAGAGGTTTCCATGGAAATTGCCCAACAGATAAAGGAAAACAAATCGCCGCAAAAGAAATTTCCTTTCTATTAAAGGAAAAATATAATCTTTCCGCCGCATCTAATTTAGAGCAGGCTTCCTCGGAAAATACTGCAAAGAAAAAGCCAAAAACCTCAGCGGAAGGGCTTTTTCAGACCTTACCTGCGGTCAGATCGATGCCTATTTTCTCTCGCAAATTTCAGTGAAGTTACGCTTTTAGAGCAAAACGAAGATTTCTTGGAAATCGTGCAACACAAGCTGGAAAACTCTCTCGGCAGAGAAGCAAATTTTATCAATGAAAGAAAATTTAGAGCGAGGTTTTTAGAGATTAACGAAAAGGAGAAAACAATTTGATTTAATCTATTTAGACCCAGCAAGAAGGGACAAAGACCACCGAAAAAGTTTTATACTTTCGACCTTTCACCGAATATTTTGGAAATTCAGGATAAACTTTTGTCGATTTCTATCAATGATAAAACTCTCGCCGCTTATTGATTTGAAACACCTTCAAACCACCGTAAAATCCATTGATGAGATAGAAATCATCGCTGTAAAAACGACAGTAAAAGTTGTCTCACTCATCCCAAACACTGAAAAACAAACTGAAAATCACCACCAAAACCTCAGCTCAGACAGACGAATTTCAGTTTTCGCCAGAGGAAGAATCCGCTGTAATGCCTGAGTTTTCCAGACATTTTAGAATATCTCTACATTCAAACAATGCTGTTCTAAAATCAGGACTTTTTAACCTAATTTCTAAAAATTTGGACTAAAAACTACATCCGAACACACATCTTTACACTTCGGACAAAGCCGTAGATTTCTGCGGAAGGTTTTTAAAGTAAAGGAAATCAGCGCCAAAGAGATAGGCGATGTGTTTAACATTATTTCTAAAACCATCCTCTCGCCAGAGCAGATAAAAACCAAATACAAACTGAAAAACGGCGCGAACATTACCTTATTTTCACGACCCAGTCTGCAAAAAGGAAAAGTGATTTTACAAACTTTATAAAAATCCTGCTTATGTTTAATCATTCAAATTGTTTTAACTTTTGGTATTCATTTATAAATTTAACCATGAGTACTACTTTATCTTACATTCAAGAAAATAAGCAGCGATTTTTGAGACGAGTTAATCGATTTTGCTGAAAACTAGCTCCATCGAGTGCTGACCCAGCCTACAACCGATGTGCTGCAATGTGCTGATGCCGTAGCAAAACACCTATGCTGGTGCAGACAATGTAGAAATCTGCAGAAAACAAAGGGATATCCTGTGGTTTTCGGAGAGAAAATTTTAGATAAAAATCTGCCGACTGTTTTGGTTTTATGGGCATTATGATGTGCACTGCTGACCCTATTGAGCTTTTGGGAAAAGCGGGCCCTTTCAGACCGTGGTGAGCAGAAAATCCACCCAGAAGGAGCTGTTTTCGCAAGAGGAGCTGCTGACAAAGGACAGTTTTCATGCATTTAAAGGCTTTTGAAGCCATGATGAAAACCAATTCACTGCCTTGTAATGTGAAATTCATCATCAGAGGAGAGGAAGAAGTAGGTTCAGCAAGTTTAGCTGATTTCTTGAATCCAATAAAGAAAAACTGCTTGTGATGCTTTTTTAGTTTCAGACACAGTCTTTATTCTATGGATCAACCGACGGTTACACTGAGCTTCGCGGCAAGCTATGTAGAAGTGAAATCGGAAAGGGCCAAACAGAGACTTGCACTCAGGACTTTATGGAGGTGCTGTTCCTAACCCTATCAATATTTTATCAAAAATGATTGGCAGTTTGATTGACGAAAAGGAGTAATCACTGTAGAAGGATTTTGATGATAATGTAAATATAGTTTCGCCAGAGGAAAGAGCCGAAATGAACAAGCTGAAAAGATGACCCAGAAGCTTTCAAAAAGAAATCGATCTGAAAAGGTGTAGAAGGCGAAAAGGCTATACAACATTCGAAAGAACCTCTATCCGCCCTACTCTGGATGTAAACGGAATCTGGGAGGCTACGAGGAAGGGCAAGCAGTAATCCCTTCTAAAAGCCTTTGCAAAAATCTCTATGGTTGGCAAACTCCGGAAAATCACGGAAAAATTCACTAAACATTTTGATCGCTCCAGACAGCGTGAGTAACTGTTACGCCACACCACGGAGGTATGCCTTATGTTCCTGAAAGCAACACGAAAGAGTTCTTGGCAGCGAAAAAGCTCATGGAGCGAGGCTTTCGGAGAAGTTCTTCCATTCCGCAGCGGTGGAAGTATCCCTATCACAGCTCTTTCTCGAGCAGATTCTAGGGGTAAAATCGGTTCTAATGGATTCGGATTACACCGACGCCATCCACTCACCTAACGAACATTTTGGGCTTTATAATTTCTACAAAGGAATGAAAAGCATCCCGCTTTTCTTTGAATATTATACAAGGGATAAATTTTCCATATTATAAAAAGTAAAGGCGCTTTTAAAGTTTTTTGGGACTTTTATATTTTGAACCTCTAAAAAGTAAAATATGTGGTGTAAAGTAAAGAAAGTTTTGATACTTTCTTAAAAATATTTTTCCGAGCCTTACACTTTGGATTCTGTCCAGCCTATGCGCGAACTATTTCCAAGAGCCTCGAGAAACGAACCAACTTTGAAGTGTTTTTGGCTTGATCTGAAAAACAACGAAGAAATAAAGAACAATTTCCGAGATTATTTATTTATACTTTTCTCGAGATAAATCCTTTGCAGCTCTTACGGATGCTAATATTTTTATCCGAAAACGCCTTCTTTTCCAGAGCTAAAGAAAAGAATTTCATACAAATTCCTTCCTCTCTCAGAGGACGAAAATACCGTTTCGTACATTATTTCAGGTTTTATTTAATCCTAAATCTGATCTGAGACTACATAAAAACATCAACCCAGAGGACGGAAGCGGGTTTTTCAAACTGATGGAAATAGAAAAATCAGCACTCTTCCGAAAGTAGAACTGCTTATTTCCGCCAACATACTGCGCGCTGAGAAAGTGTAGAAACGCACTAGAAGCAGGAATCGCAAAAATGGTTCCTGAGTACAAGAACTTTGATAACCCATTTGTAGCCCTTCAGAGCGAATTGGATTCTCTCATCGGTCGTTTCAAAAAGATATAAAATCTACAGATAAACTCTAAAGATGTTGATTATAAGCAAATTAAATTTACCTTCAGCAGTGTTTAGATTTCGTGGACAAGGCTTTTAAAAACGCCTCTAAATTCAGGATTTTCTAGTAAAAATCAACCAGTCCCTGCTCAAAATCCGCCAGCAGTTAAGAAGAATTCAGGATATTATTCCTATCCTAGTGGTTGATAATGAGGAAGATATTTTAATCAACTCTAAAAATCTAGTTTCCAATACATTAAAATACAATTCACACCGAAACAATGTCCGTGAACTCATCGATGACAGCACGAGGCTCATCTCTCACCTCATCACCTCCCACACGGCAGAAACAGGGACTCACTACATCGCTTCACCTCATCGAGAAGAATATCTGAAAATGTTCTGGAAAAGCGAGCGGCGGCGGGATTATTGTAGGTTTTCTATGTATTTTAAAATGATGATGAGCTACAGCCACGGAAGTGAATTTTTCCACGCGGTGCTGTATTCACTAAACTACGCTTTTGGGTTTATCATCATCTACTCTGCTTGGATTTACTTTGGCTACGAAACAACCAGCGATGACCGCTGCCACGATGGCAAAAGTCCTCTCTGATGAAAGCAGTTCTGATAAAAACTACAAAGGAATTTGCTAACCTCGTTTGCCAAACTTTCGCGAACACAGTTCATCGCTTTCGTGGGGAATGTCCTTTGGTCTTTCCCTGTGGCGCTGGCTATATCTACGGAATGGACTGGTTTTAGAGAAAACTTCGCTGTTGCAAAGCGCGGATAAACTTCTGAAAAGACCTGAACCCTATCGAGATCCAAAGGCGATTCTTCACGCTTGTATCGCTGGGTTTTTCTTGTTTATTTCTGGGATTATTTCTGGAAACATCAGCAACAGCTCTATTTTCAAACCAAGTTCCTGAAAGAATATCCCAGCCTCTTTCCTAAACCAAGTCATCGGAGCAAAAATTCCAAGAAACTCTCCGATTTCTACACAAAAACACTCGGGCTGGAATTATTTCCAATTTTTGGTTTGGGATTTTTCCTTGGGGTTATCAGCGCCTCTGGGAGTTTTTCCTTGGTTTGGATTTGGATATCCGCCACATCACCTTTTCTCGGCAGGAATTTTTGCGCTGGCTCTTTATGGAAAAGGCTTTGATATTGATACTTACACTTTTGCGATTTCATTGGTTACCATTTTTCCTGATTGGAGCTTTCAACTTTATCGTAAGTTTCGGGCTGTCCATGTTATTGGCTTTCCGTTCTGAGAGAAAAGTGAATTTCGGAGAATTAACTATCATTTACAAAACCATTTTAAAATATTTTATCAAAAACCCTCTGCGGTTCTTCATTCCACTGGAAATCAGAACCTGGATGGAGCTTCAAAGATTTGATTCAAGACAACAAAACTCATCATTAAACAAAACTGCCCTTTTGGGGAGTCATTTTAATATTTTTATTCATTTTATTTGTATATTTACACACATTTATAACAAAAAATTTATCATTTATGAAAAATATTACATCCATTATGTTGCTTTTCTTCTTTGGGGAGCAGGAACTATTTCAACAATGAATGCACAAGACAAAACATTAAAAAGTAACGCCAGATTTAAAGGGAAATCCTTTCCCTTACGAAAAAGTCCGTTGCAATATCAGGCACCGCAGTTTGATAAAATAAAGACAGAGCATTTCAAACCCTGCCTTCTGAATACGGATTGAAAAGTCCACGAGGCTGAGATAGAAAAATCGCTAATAATAAGAAACAGCCAACTTTTTGAAAACACGGTTCTAGCATTAGAAAAAGCGGAGAAGTTCTCAAAAGAGCTCAGACTATTTTCTTCAACCTTATGGGCTCTATGTCCAACCCAGAGATGCAAAAATCCAAAAGGAATTTGCGCCTATTTTCTCTGCACATACTGATAAAATTCACCTCAATTCTATATTATACGAAAGAATCAAAAAGTTCTCGTTGCCAATTTAGATGCGGAAAGCTGCCGTTTGGTGGAATATTACAGACAAGTATTTGAGCTTTTCTGGGCCAATCTTTCTGAAGCAAAAGAAAGAAGAGCTAAAGTCCATCAACTCCAATTAGCAGGGCTTTCTACAGAGTTTTTCAGCTAAACTTTTGGAAGCTAGAAAAACAACGGACTTCTTGTAGAAAATGTAAAAGAACCGGACGGACTGACAGCTGACCAAATAAAAGCTGCCGCTGATGCTGCCAAAAGCATCGGGAAAGATGGGAAATACCTCATCGTACTGCACAACACTACACGCAACATCCGCTTCTGCCAAGCCTTCACAACCGTGCTACGAGAGAAAAACTCTTCAAAGCTTCATGGACGAGAGCAGAGAAAACGATTCTGCTGACACGCGAAGCATCATTGATGGCTGCACTTAACCTGAAAAGCACAGCTTTTAGGGTAAGAAATCACTTTTGCTGAGTGGAAACTCCAAGACCAAATGGCAAAAACACCTGAAGCAGTTCAGAAAAATCCTTGCTGATTTAGGAAGACCAGCCGTAGAAAAAGCCAAAGAGAGGCCAAAGAAATCAAAAACTCATTGATGAGCAAAAAGGTGGCTTTAAGCTGGAACCATGGGACTGGGCATACTACGCAGAGCGAAGTGCGCAAGGCTAAATATGACCTAGATGAAAACGAAATCAAGCCTTATTTTGAGGTGAAAAACTGTTTTTTGGAGAAAGGGATTTTCTTCGCGGCTGAAAAATTCTATGGAATCACGGCTAAAAGAAGAACCGATCTCGCCTATATATCACCCAGATGTATTGGTTTATGAAATCTTTGACAAGGATGGTAAATCTATGGCGCTTTACTATGTGGATTTCTTCTCCAGAGACAGCAAAAGAGGCGGCGCATGGATGAACAGCTTTGTAAAAACAATCCAAACTATATCGGGCAAAACCTGTAATCGTCAATGTGCATGAACAACCCAAAACCTGCCGATGGAAAAACCAGCACTTGTCAGCTTTCAGAGAGCTTCTACGATGTTCCACGAGTTTGGGCATACCCTGCAGGATTGTTTGCTAATCAGCAGTACGCTACCCTTTCGGGAACGAGCGTAGTAAGGGACTTTGTAGAATTCCTTCTCAAATCAATGAGTTCTTTGCCCTAGAGCCTGAAATCTTGAAAAACTACGCTATCCACTACCAAACGAAAGAACCTATCCCACGTGCATTGGTAGAAAAGATGAAAAAGCAGCTACTTTTTAACAACAGGATTTGCTTCTGGAAATCCTTGCCTCAGCAGCAGTGGATATGGCATGGCACAGCATCACCGATGAAAACCAGCTGAAACCTGCCACAGAGTTTGAAACAGAAGCCCTGAAAAATATGGTCTATACCTGCCACAGGTGCCACCTAGATACCACTCTCCTTACTTTGCGCATATCTGGGGCGGAGGCTACGCTTCCGGCTACTATGCCTACACATGGAGTGATATGCTGACTTCTGATGCTTGGGACTGGATTACTCAGCACGGCAGAGATGACCAGAGCCAATGGCGACCATTTCCGTAAATACATCCTTTCTGTAGGGAACACGCTCCCTTATGACAAGGCTTATTTTAATTTCGCGGGAAGAAAACCAAGCCTGAAAGCATTGCTAAAAGATAAAGGTTTCACGAAATAATTTATGATTAATGAAAAGTCCTTTCTGATATCAGAAAGGACTTTTTAATAATGATTAGTACTGCCCAGCATTGGGACAAATTTATACGCTCCGAATTCTTCTTTTTCTATGTGATTTTCAGAGACTTTTTGTGAATTTTGTCAGAATCTGCTCTTCTAACTTTCCGAGCGGAATAATCATAAATCCACGCACTTTTAATTGTCTCAAAAGCTCCAAAGGCAATTCCTCTGCGCCACGGGTAACCAAGATTTTTATCAAACGGAGCGAACTCAGGAAGTCCTGCAAACCCATCGCCAAAACCTGATATACGAGGCTGATGATGAATTTTTAGCTAAAATTTTTGTAGAAAAATCGTACAAATCTTTTGCCGTCTATGGTATACACCTCAGCTTTCATATTTACCAAAACAGCCGTCTGATAGCCGCTTCCGTTCCTATTTCTAGAATTTTTCACCGGTTTTACTTGGAGTAATTCCGTCTGTTTTTGCGACTGTGGAAGGATGGGAAATAGTCTGATTGGCAGCGATAGGAAAAAGCTCTGTCTTCATAGGCAAAATCTACAAAAACACTTTCTAAAAAGAGATGACGAGGCACAGAATTCATAGAGCTCCAAGGTTCTCGTGTCTTGAATTTTCTATCGAGATCCCGGAAGATATTCCACCATCAGTTTCCTTTTCCCTCTATGTATCAAAAGCTGTCTTTCATTCACTTATAATTATTAAAAAGTTTTTGTTGATATCCAAAAAGTAAAATTACAATATAATAAAAATTTCATGAAAGAAAATTTTAAAACTTGATTTTAAAAGTAAAAACAATGTTTATCAATTATCCTTTATTTCTCAAAAATGAAAATCTGCAAAACAGGAAAATGGTCAGAATAGCCTATTTCCCGATTCACGAAATAATCTCACGGCTTTCAAGATTTTGAAGAAAAACATAATCTATTCTTATAGGGAATTTATAATCGTGAAAAACTCGTTGCACTTCCATTTCACTCTACGAAAGCATCTGTGAGGCTTTCAGAAATTTGATAATATTCATAAGAACTGGGCATAGCATTAAAATCTCCTCCTAAAATAACGGATATGGAGACTCCGCGAGTGAGTTTTTAATCTCCTGAATTTGGTTTTTGATGAATTTTAACAGGAAGAAATTTTCTCAGCAAAGCACCAAATTTATTCTCATTTTTCAGCGAGTTCATAGGTTGGCTTTATCATGTCTTTGGTCAGCTGAAATGGCTCCAAATACACCGTAATGAAGCGGATAACTTTGTCCCTCACTGCTATATCTGCACAGGGTGCATGCCCTATACTGCTAGTAGAAACATGTTTTTGGCTAAGAATAGGAAATTTAGAATAAAATACTGACTATTTCCGAATTTGCACGATGTTTAAAATTAGAAAGTTCATATCTTTTACTCTCTCCCAGCCGCTTTCCTGCAATACCAGAACATCCACCTGCTGCTGATTTAGGAATTCTGTTTTCTCTGGCTCTATGGTTTTGGTATTGTAGGGTCATCGCTTTTCACATCTGCGTTTTTCACTTGATGAAGAAGTAGGTTCAACCACCTTTGCATAGGAGAAATCAAGAAAATAGAACCAATTAAAAGACAAAGCCCTATTTCGCTTGCTTATCAACCAAAACAAGTAAAAAACAGCATGCACAATCAGCAAAATAGGAAAAATAAGCGACAACAAATTGAGAAACGCGAATTTACTCGAGGAATATAGGCATTAAGACTTGCTCAAAAGAAGAAGCAAGACCAATGAATGCCCTATAAATAAAGCTTCCTAAAAAGCAACATTTTACCTGATGTTTCGGTTCGCTTTCCAGTTTCTAATCATAAGCCAGCCACCAAAAGCACCACCAATATGAGCAAAGTGCGCCACATTATCCCATTCAAACTGTCTTATCCCAAGATAAGCCGAAATAAGTATAACTATAGGCAGCAGATATTTAGCTTTTATAGGATATGGGATGAACATCAGACTTATCTTCGCATCAGGAAACAATGTCCCAAAACCTGCCACTGCCCCAAAAACAGCCCCAGAAGCGCCCTTCGAGCATTGAAAAGATAATCCAAGAACGAATGTGCCTCACTTAGATTCTATCAAAGACTTTTCTCAACGAAAAGGTTTCCCTACATTTAGATAAATTTCCCGAACATCTACTCCTGCTGTAACAAAGCCTCGAGTCAAGTCATAAACTTGGTAATAATTCCAAAATTAAATAAAATAAATGACCTCAGCGATAAAAATAAAGGGTGTAAAATGTCTTCTCCCCAGCGCCTGCTCCAAAATACCCCAAAACTCCATAAAGTAAGCATATTAAAAAGCAAATGCATCAGTGCCGTGCATAAACATATGGGTAAATATCTGCCACGAATGAAACAGCGGCGATAGTAGGCATATACGCCGCCAGCTGGTATCTTAGGTCAGGGTGTAATAACTCGTAACGGCATCATGAGAAGAACATTTATGATTATGATATTTCTAGTAACTGGTATTGTGTTCATTTTGTCTATTTTCTGGTTGTTTTTATTAAAATTTATTTTCAGCTCCTCCAAAGGCAGCTCAGATAACATCTTCGCCCATCTGGAAGATACTACGAAAAACCTATCTGTATATATTCCTTGATAAGTTCTTCTACATCAGTTTTATATAGGAAATTATAACTAAAACCTCGTCTGCCTTTATCCATTCTCCTCATAGTGATTCATAAAATCCTCCTCCGTTTTGTAGTCTAATATTTCAAAAATCCGTTCCAAAAATTCCATTACTTTGGTTTCATTCAGCCCTAACTGGAATAGCGCTGATTTTCAAAACATTATCCCTATCTAAAACAATATCAAACTCCCAGTTCTCGGGAGGTATTTTTGATGGAAGAGTATTTTATTTTTCCATCTCATTGAGGTGGTATTCCAGTGAAAAAGAAGCGTCTGTCCTGCTTTTTCTTTGGGAACTTGTTTCTTTGTATCCGCTAAAAACCAAAGCATAAATACGCTCCATATTCAGCATCAAAAGTCTTGTCTCCACGGTTTATAAAGCCAATATCCATTAGGGCAGCCTCATCAGTTCTTCATCAAAATCATCATCCTCAAAAAGTGTATTGAGTTTAGAGGGGTTCCGCCATGATATTGCCTTGGTAGATTTCTCTAAATTAACCACTTTCACATCTGTATCAGACTGAAAAGGATTATAATTTCTATCTACTTTAATATCAGTGAACTGCGATGAAGAATTCGTTTTAGGTTTTATTCCTGCAAAATATCTTTCTGTGGGTCTCGGTCAAAAATCCAACGAGGGGCGCGATGTTATAAATCCCCAAAGAACGCTTAACCGTGGAACAGAATCAAAGCATAAATAAGGTGCTCATCCTCGAATTTTACTTCCGTTTTTGTGGGTGGATATTGACATCTATCTGGGTCAAGCTCCAGATATAGGAAAAATGTCGGAATATAAGCCGGTGCCAACAGTCCTCAAGCCTCCTGAACAGCTCCGATTAAAATAAGCACTTCTGAAAAACCTTCCATTTACAAAAGAAAAACTGCTCGCCTCTGGTTTTCTGCGCCTTCTGGTTTTGCGACAAATCCGTCCAATTTCACCCAGCCAAATCTTCCTTCCAGCGAACCAGCAGCGGCTGGAGTTTTCGCCAAAAATATCTATGATTCTTTGGGACAAATTCACTTTTTCTGAGCTTAAAATCTCTTCATCATTATGATAAAGCGAAAATTCTATCTGCTCATGCGCCAAAGCCACACAGATGAAAATTCATCTATAATATGCCGAAATTCTACATTGTCCTTTTTCAAAAATTTTCTTCTTGCAGGAACATTGTAGAACAGTTTTTCACTAAAAATTAGAGCCTTCAGCAGTCTGAATAGGCTCTGAAATTGTAACTCTCCCCTTCTATATAGATATTTGTCCCTAATTCCGCATTTTGTCGTCCTCAATTCCACCCGTCTCCACCCTGTCTATGGATGCTAGAGCCCTCCCTCTCGTCCCTTGCTCGATATTTTAAAAATATCCTCTGTAGTACGGATTTTAGAAGTCGCATGCCTTTCAGAGGCCATTAGCACTACAGTTTCGGACATTCCTATGCCGTCATCTACTGATTATCAGATTTTTCCAGCGTCCCTTATGATAAGTTCCACCTACCAGCCTTCGCATCTATGGCATTTTCCAGCAATTCTTTGACCACGGAAGACAGGTCTCTGCACCCACTTCTCCCGCCACCAATCTGGTTGGCAGCATAGTCTGGCAAAAGCTGAATAATATCGACATTTTAGAAGGTTTCACTTTATTTGTATTTTATCTTTTCTGATGTTTCTTTCTTTGTTTTTCCACTCTAATTTATAGTAAATACCCACACCCAAAAACCTGCTTCATTTGGATTTTCTATACTTGGTCGTGATGTAGACCAAATCAATATTGAATGTAGTGGTTATGAATTTATTAAATTTCAAGCTCAATGTCCCCCGTGGTATGCGATATCCACTCTTTCAGGTGAGAGTGTAGCTGCTGAATAAATTCAGCTGATTGGTAAAATAAAATATCCTATAAATCTTCCAACGATGAATCACATTAAGCATTGCTCCCATTTCGCTTCTTATGCTCTGCCCATCATATTCAAGACCATATTTCCTCTGAAGATGCTTATCCAGCACGAAAAAGTTAATTTAGCGATGATAGGTCTGAGTATCACTTGGAAATTCTCCTTCGGATTATACAAAACCCCAAGACCGACATTCAAAATACCCGAGGCGCCATAAATCGCGAAATTCTGTCCTCAATTTCACTTTTCTTCCCCGAAGAATACATAGTATCCCGGCGAAAACTGAGACAAGAGCCGAAACACAGAGAAAGGTAATATTGGCTCACAAATCATAGCCACTAGTCAGAGGAAACATTGAGGTAATCTTCCGTTTTTCCTGAGTCTCTCTTTTCTGTCAGAAACATTCCATAGCCCATCTTGGCATGAGTATCCCAAAATACTTTCATTTTGTAAATCAACGAAATAATCTATCCTACATTAACTAAACACCGATGTTATCCCCTCACGTGTTTCCAATTGGAATAAGAAGACTGATTGAAAATCAAGATTATTCTGTCCATAAAAAGAACCAAGACCTCTCACGATAAGTGTTCATGAGTAGATACGGTGTCAGGAAGCTCCTGCTTATCCTCCTGATTTCTAGGATAATGGTATCCTTCTTTTATATTCAGTTTTACCAATTTTGGGAGTATTCAAACTGTCAATTAACCGCCGTAGAATCCCATTTTTCTGATTGATGGAATCTATCTTTATTTCAATGGATCTGAGCAAATCCTATCACTGAAATGCTGAATAACAGGAAAAGAGTATCACCATAGTTGCAAAAGTATAAGTTTTTATGGTAAGACAAAAAATTTATTACAAAATTATATCTTTTTCTCCGAAAAATATTATATTCGCAACTAAATTTTTACAGAAAACGATAAGAAAATGGCTAAATTCAACGAATATAAGAACCTGATTTGATAAATGTTGCCGAAAACATAGCAGCATTTTGGCATAATAATAATACTTTCCTCAGTGTGGTAGAAATCGCAGAGGACACCCAGAATTCGTATTCTACGAAGGGCCGCGCTACTAATGGTCTGCGGTATTCACCATGTGATGGCAAGGACCATCAAAGGATATTTTCTGTCGTTTTCAAACTCAAATGCAGCGGGTTTTTCGTAAAGCAGGCTGGGACACTCGCTGGGCTTCCTGTGGAACTGGGCGTGGAGAAAGAACTTGGAATTACCAAAGAAGACATCGGTATATCTGTGGAAGAATATTACAACAGCCAAGGCGTCGTAAGGTGGTGATGCGCCACAGACATTTGGAATGACCTTACACCATCGGTTTATTGCAGATTTGCAATCCAGCATCACCTACGAACCAGTAATATGGAGTCTGTTTGCGTGCTTCGCAAACAGCTTTACAACAAAAATTTACTTTACAAAGAAGGCTACACCATCCAGCCGTATTCTCCAGTGCAGGGCATGGGTCTCTTCGCACGAGCTCAATCAGCTGCGTGGAGACTTACCGAGATGAGTAGGCGATACAAACTATCGTGAGCTCAGTTTAAAGTAAAAACTCAGCCCTGCGCTTCAGTCTAAAATCTCAATACTGAAAATGCAAGCATCCTTGCTTCCAGACCACATCACGCCATGGACACTGCCTTCTAACACGGCGCTGACTGTGGAATGCGGAGATTGGACTATGTTTTGGACTAAAAACTCAAACCAATAACACTTTGCGAGCCTATCAATATTATCCCTTGCTAAAGCATTGGTAAATAAACACTGGGAATAAATATTTTGGAAACTTCTGATGAAAGCCGAATTTTCTTTCAGTTTCCGGGAAACAACTCACTGCATAACGACAGCAAAGAGAAGAAAATCCCATATACGAGAATCTTAGCCGAATTCAAAGGTTCTGATTTAGTGGAAACACCTACGAACAGCTCGTTCCGTGGTTCCTTCCAGACAGAGAAAACCCTGAAAAAGCATTCCGTGTAATCTGCAGGAATTTGCTTAACTACCGAGGACGGAACGTGAATCGTGCAGCCAGCGCCCTACTTTCGGTTGCCGGATGATGCCCGTCAGCGAAAGAAGCTGGTGCTCGGTGATGCGTCAGAAAGATGAAAGCGTGACCAACCTTGTACCATTAGTGGATTTACAAGGTGTCATCAAAGGAGAAAATGTTCCTGAACTTTTCGCGGAAAATACGATTAAAAGACGAATACTGGCGCTAACGGCACCGCTCCTGAAAAATCTTGGGATGCGTGGAACTCTGCCATCCTTTTAAAACTGAAAATAAAGCTTTTTAAGGTAGAAAAATACAGCCACTCCTACCCTCATTGCTGGAGAACAGACAAAGCATGCAATATTGCCACTACCGCTGGATTAACCTGGTCGTGAAAATGACAGAGGTGAAAGCGTCGTTTGGTGAGCTAAAGACAAAGGCATCAACTGGAAGCCGAAAGCTACTGGTGAAGGGCGTTTTGCGAGCTGGCTGAAAAAGTAAATGACTGGAATTTATCCTGTTCCAGAATACTGGAATTCTGCTTCCTATCTGGAGAACAGAGGATTTGGAAAGAGGAAAAATCATTGGTTCTGTAGAGGAACTAATCAACGAGATAGAAAATCCATGGCCGCTGGACCACGTCCGGATCCGTTCAAAGGCTTTGAAATCGGTAATATGCTCTAATGAAAACTATGCTAAAATAGGACCTTCCACAAGAACATCGTGGATGAGATTGTTTTAGTTTCTGGACAGCGGAAAACCGATGAAGAGAGAGAAAGCGACCTGATAGATGTTTGGTTTTGACTCTGGTGCGATGCACTTACGCTCAGCTGCACTATCCTTTTGAGAATAAGGAGCTTATCGACCAAAACACAGGCAAACACCCTGCGATTTCATAGCAGAGGGAGATAGACCAAACGCGTGGCTGGTCTTCTACATCGCTTCGTGCGACGTAGCTTAGCCAGTTTTTGACTCTGTAGCTTATAAGAATGTGTGGTTTCAAATGGATGTTTTAGATAAAAACGGACATGTCCAAAAAGATCCGAGCAATGCCGTAGACCATTTGAAAACTTTGGCGAAATGTGGGCCCCAGATGCTACGCGCTGGCATGCCGATTTCTAGTGCCAATCCGTCGGAAAACCTGGAAATTTGACATTGAAGGATCGATGAAGTTCGTAGAAAATTCTTTGGAACGCTTTTATAATACTTACTCTTTCTTCGCGCTTTATGCCAATGTAGACGCTTTAAATACGGAAGAAGCAAGGAAGTGCAGAACCGACCAGAGATTGGACCGATGGATTTTGTCTGAAATTAAATATCTTAATCAAGGAAGTAAAAGGCTTTGGCTATGAAGCACTACAGACCTACCACGAAAGTGGCAAGAGCCATCAATACTTTCGTGAAAGATAACTTGTCTAGCTGGTATGTGAGACTCCGCCGCCGCCGTTTCTGGAAGAGGCGACTACACGGAGGGACAAAATCTCTCTGCTTATCAGACGCTTTACGCCCATCTCTGGACACTGTGGCAAAACTTTCTGCACCGATAGCGCCGTTCTTCGCCGGGCGCTGTATCAGATACCTAAATGCCGTAACGAGGAAAAGACAAGGCAGAGTGCACTTGTCGAGACTTCCCGTAGCGGATGAAAGCAACAGATACAGATTTGGTGAGAGAAAACTCATCTGGCGCAGTCTATCACTTCGATGGTGATCTCGTTAAGAAAGAAAGAAAACATCAAGGTTCGCCAGCCACTACAAAAGTGATGATTCCTGCTCTGGATAAGAAAACTGAAAGCCAAATTTTAGCTGTAGCGGATTTAATCAAACAAGAAGCAATGTGAAAGAACGCAGCTCATCAATACTGAAGAGGCTTCTACACTGATTGTGAAAACAAATCAAACCCAACTTTAAGGTGCTGGGGGCAAAACTAGGCAGGAGACTTATGAGAAAGCTGTGGGAGCAGATCTCTGCAATGAGTTCTGGAGCAGATAGCAACCCATGAAAAAGAAGGAAAAATGCTGCATCGCAGGGCAATGCAAATCACCATCGATGATGTGAAATCTTGACCAAAGATATCCCAGGATGGACAGTAAACCAACGAGGGCAGAACATACCGTGGCTTTAGGACCCTTGCTAACTGAGTGAACTCATGAGACCAGAAGGTGTGGCAAGAGAATTTGTGTACCGTGTTCAAAACCTTAGAAAGATAAAGATTTTGACCTGATGGATGAATTTGCTACACAATTGGGGGAGAATAACTCGTTTAAGTCAGAAATCAATGCTAATAATTCTTCCACATTTCTGCAGAAGTATTGGCAAATAATATAGAGTTTGTGAATTCACTTCCTCAAGCAGATGAAATAGGAAATCAACGATGTGTATTTCAAAAATAAATAGATAAACATCAGAGTATATTTAACACAACTACGACTAATTGATAACAAAGTGGAAGAAAGAACAAGGTACAGCGATGCTGATTTGCGGAGCGCATGGCTATAATCCAGCCAAGAGAAAATAGAGAAGGCAAGAGAAAGATTTAGCTCGTTAAGAGAAAGTTTCATCAGCCAAGACCAAAACAATGGAACAGATGATACTTCGCCTACATTCAAAAGCTCTCTTGAAGAAGGAGCTGAAAGGCGACTCAGCAAAAGAACAAATGCGATACCTGGCAGGCAGGCAGGATCATCCGTGACCTAAAACGTGCGCTTATCCGTATAGAAAACACAAACCCATGGAATCTGTCGTGCATACAGCGGAAACTGATAGACAAAGAGCGACTGAAAGCCGATTCCACACGCTACACACTGAGCAGAGAGCGAAAAACATGCAGCGGTCAAATAATATCACCACTATGCAGGGGCTCAAAGATATCTTAGCTCTCTACTTAATGGTAAACCAAATGAACAATTGTCATTACATTTATGAGTCTATTTTTGTCTTGTGCACATTTGGACCTTGAAAAGTGATCTTCAAGCTATAAAGAAATTTCAAACAGGTGCAAAATGAAATGGAAGAGGAAGATATAGCCACGACTTTACCATGTGCTTTTACCGAAGAAATGATGACGTTTAAGCTTTTGGAAACATTGACTTTCAAAACACTAACAAAGAAGAAGAGATTCCAGCTATCTAAAGGTGAAAATATTGTTCAATCAATGCTTCCGAACAAAAGACATCAAGAGTATAATTAAAATAGAGGAAGAAAGAGATTGGTAATAAAATGTCTTTAGTTATTTAAAACAATACAACACTACAAAACATGTACTACCTACTCCTCATGATGAAGGAAGGGTAACGGGTATTCTGCCCACCTATGTGGAATGTAGAAGGAAAACCACAATATTTCTCTCACTAATATTACCATAGAGTCAATGAATACCCTGGATGGACACGAGGAGTATTCCCCGCGTGTAAGTTCTACATTTTACTTGCACTGACAATAATGTTCTTACAAAGTTTTGAAAGATTTTTAAACAGACAGCTGTTGAAGACGCCTTTTTACACATTCACCATAAAAACTAATCAAACATGATTTTACAATTTAAAAATGGTACAAAAACATTTAGTCTCATGATTATATTCATCACAGCGCTGGAGCGCTCACGAGACCGATTTATCCAAACTTTACATCAAAACTCATTTTCATTTGGGTGAAAAGTATTCCTGTTTGCAGGCTGGACTGGTTTCGGCTCACTTTCGTAGAAAAACCCAGGAATGGCGTATGGAATGCAGTTTGGTGGAATTTTTCGAAAATACCTGCTTATTTCTACTTCGTATTTTATTGATTTTAGGAATGATATTATTTCAAAAATGGATAAAAGAAGGCGCGAGCAACTATCTGCTTGTCCCGATGAGTTTTATTTTTGCTGGGGCGATAGGCAACCTTATTGACGGGCTTTTTCTACGGAATGACTTTTTGACAGTGGAAGTGTTTTCATAGAAGATATTGGAAGCTGGGTAGGTTATGACGGCGTTTCTGGCTTGGAGAAGGATATTCTGGCTTCATGAGAGGCTGCGTGGTGGATATGCTTCATTTTCCGCTGTTTAGCTTCACCTGTTCCAGAAGGTGTTCCTTCAGTGGGAGTGACAGCATGTGGAATTTTTCCGATATATATTTAATGTTGCAGACTCAGCACCATTACAGTCGGAGGCGTGCTTTTTGTTCATTTTCAGAAAAAGAGCCTTTCCTAATGGAGAGTTTTAATATTTAAATTATACTTAATGAAATTATTTAAGAAAAATTGTCCTTTGGGGACTGGGAGGCTTGTTGCTGGGAATTTTGGTCTGTTTTTGGAGTAATTTTGAAAGCTAGAGCAACCCAAGATTTTGTAACGGATGACATTGGAAAACTGCCTAGTCGACGTGCTGCTGGGAACTTCTAAAACACTGCCAAGCGGGTATAAAAAGTACTATTTCTATTACAGAATAGATGCCGCAGAAAAGCTCTACAAATCAGGAAATAGAATACATCATCGTCAGTGGAGACAACAGCCGAAAAGGACTACAACGAACCCGAAGACATGAAAAACGAACTGATAAACAGAGTATTCCTTGCGGATAAAATTTATGAAGATTTTGCGGGTTTTAGGACTTTTGGATTCGGTGGTTAGCAAGGAGATTTTTGGGCAAAACAGCTACATCATTATTTCTCAGAAATTTCACAACGAAAGAGCAGTTTATTTGGCTCAAAATGGAATTGAGGCTTTTGGGTTTAATGCAAAAGATGTAAAAAATATGCTGGAATCAAAAACCAAGATTAGAGAATATCTTGCAGAACCAGTTTTCGTGGATTTTCTCATTGAAAAAGAACCAAAAATTTGGTGGAGATAGAAATAAAGTAAAATTTGATTAAGAAATAAAAATTGATTTATGCAGAGTGAGTGGCTACAGCGAACCGAACTTTTGGTAAAAGAAGAAGGAATAGAAAGACTGCAAAGTGCTAATATCTTGATAGTTGGACCTCGGCGGCGTAGGGTCTTTCGCAGCAGAATTTTGGTGCGCGTTCTGAATCGGGAATTTGACCATTGCAGATGGAGATACTGTGGATATCACCTAACTATTAATGAGGCAGTTACCCGCTCTAAACCTCTACCATTGGCAAAAATAAAACCGATGTCGTAGCCAAAAGAATTCGGATATCAATCCTGAAATTAATTTAAAAGGAAATCAATGAGTTTCTAGAACCAGAGCGAATGAGGAGATTTTGACCCAAGAGAAATTTGACTATGTTCTGGATTGCATCGACAGCCTCCAGCCCTAAACTGGCTCTCATCATCACTTGTAAAAGAAAGAAAATCGCTGGAAAGTGCAATGGGCGCAGGTGAAAAACTGGACCCAAGCAAAAGTACTGGTAAGGGATATCAGCAAAAGCCAACAACTGTTTTTGGCGAAACAAATCAGACTCAAAAAGAACAAATACACAGGATCGCTGCGTATTTTCCACCGAAAATTCAAGATGAAAACAGCCTAAAATGACCGATGGCAGAATTATAAAAAGTCATTCATACGGCACTATCAGCTATATGCCCGCTATTTTCGGGCCGCATGCGTGTTTGCCGAAGTTATCAGATTTCTTCTAAAAAGAACAAAATGAAGCCTAACGGATTTCCAAAGAAGAGAAAACTACAAGACCGATATTTCTCACTTTGAGCAGGAAAATGGTTTTCTGTATAAAGAGCTGGCTATCATTTCCTGCTACAAAAGGGAAGATTTGTCAATTCAAAAAGTTGGTGTTTCTGTTTCTAAAAAGTTTTTCAAAAAGCGGTGGACAGAAATAGAGTAAAACGCCTTCTGCGAGAAACTTACTGTCTCAACAAACCTTATTTATAAAACTTTTTGGAGAAAATTCTCAAATATGATATTCTACCGCTCAGCAAAATTTACAAAAATATGGCTGAAATAGAAAGCCTATTTCTAAAGCTGTGTGAGGAAAAACTCTCTTCCATATTATTTTAAATATTCAAAAATGGTATACTTTTGCAAAAATATTGTATCTATTTAATAATGCTTTTATAATTAGTTTTTAACTTAATATGTTATGATATGGAAAACACATTATGCTAGCCACTACAAGTTTAGCTTTTTGGCTCAAGCAGGAAAAGGGAGGTAAACACGAGTAACCCAGAGGCTACTCTAGATATAAGACCCAGCGCAGCAAATGCAGCAACAACTGCAACTACAAACGAAGGGGTTTTGATTCCAAGAGTAGTAGAGACAGACTAAAGCATTGCTACTGCTAATTTGAAAGAATCTACTTTAGTATATGTAGATAACATCTCGGAACTACAAATGCTGTTACTCTAATGTCACATCTAAGGTTTCTATTACTATAGTACTACCGACAGCAAGTGGGTAAAAATAGCTGAAGGTGCTCCACAAGAACAAGACCTTAGATTAGTGGGTAATAACAACCACATTACACAAGATGCAGGGAGGTGGTAATGGTACTGATGGTGGCGCTGGAAGCAACATTTCGCCATTGGTAGAAGATCATGTTCTCTGTGACTACCGGTGTTGATAATGTGCTACAGGAGGAAATTCTATATTCTAATGAAGCTGAAGTCTCAAACCTAGCATTAGGAAATAGTTCTTTGATATTCTAACACCTCTGTGAAAGAAATATAGGTTTTGGTAGTTATGCTCTTTATGCTAATAAAGGTAGGAGCAGACAATATTGCTATCGGAGCCACTGCTCTAAGAAATGGTAATCAAACTAGTAGCAACAGGACTGCCATTGATTCAATGCTCTTATGGAAGGAGGACTCGCATAGCAATAGGAAATAGTGCTCTTAGAGGAAATACTACAGGAAATAATAATATTGTTATGGGGAAATGATGCCTTAGAAATAGTACCACGAAATGACAATATTGCTTTTTAGGAAATAGTGCACTCTTATCGAAATACAACTCGGTGCTAGCAACTTTTGGATTTGGTACGAAATGCCTTAAGATCCAATACCACGATGAAATAATAACATTGCTATGGGAGCTAGTGCTTTACTTAATAACACTACTGTGATTGGACAATGTTGCTGTAGGTGCTGGTGCCTTATTTCAATAATACTGTAGGTACCAACAACATTGGTTTGGGTACAAATGCACTTAGAACCAATACTACTGGTAGAGATAATGTCGCTCTAGGGATCTACAGCCCTTTTGCTAATACAACGGGGTAAATAACATTGCTATTGGAACTAATGGACTTAGATTTAATACAACTCGTAGCAACAACATCGGTTTTTGGTACTAATACTCTTCGTCTAAATACTATGGGGACAGAAACATCGCTATTGGTGATGGAACTCTATCTGGAAACACTATAGGTCTTACAATGTTGGTCTAGGTATTTCTACCTTAACTCTAATACTGTAGGGAGTAGCTAACATCGGACTTGGGGTAAATACTCTATCTAAAAACATCAATGGTAACTCTAATATATGGTATAGGTAATAGTGCTTTGTTTGAAAATGTTTCAGGTAATTACAATATTGCTATAGGACACCATCCATTATGCTAAAGCTACTACTGCAGGACATAACACATTGCGATAGGATATGGTGCTTTAGAAGAAAAATGTTTCTGGAAGTTATAATATTGCTGCTGGGAACTTATGCATTAGCTAAGAACACTACAGGGACAGCATAACAACGCTCAAGGTCTAAATGCTTTTGGTAAATAATGTTACAGTGGAGTAATAACACTGCTATTGGTAACGGAGCAGGAGAATGGGTAAAAGGACATAATAATGTGCATTTAGGAAGTTCTACTCTTCCACAAGTGCTAACATCAGCAGAACTAGACAATGTAGTAGGTAATAGGAAATGGAATCACTGCTGTCTGAACTTACAGCAAGCTCTGGACAAGATAATACTATCATCTTAGGATATAAAAAGGACATAACAGAAGTCCTAATATAGGGGTGGGAAACATACAAACCTGATGCTAAACTACATATAGAGGCTAATGGACCTACTGCTATCAAGATAGTAGATACTAATCTAAGCAGCAGGAAAAGTACTTACCATGATGCTAATGGTGTGGGAACTTGGAAAGTCCCAGCTATTGCCATGGCACAAGGTCATCTAGGAAATCCTGGAAGGTCTATCCGTCCTAATACAGCTAATTATCTTTACACAGGTTCTTATATCGATGTTCCTGCTAATACTAAATATCTAGTAACAAGTGCCTTAATGGCTAGTGTATGGTAAGCGAAGTACTTGTGATTTTTGGTTAAGATCTCATGTTTACTACTAGTCCCACAAGTCAAACACCACATGGAGCAAATAGTGAACTTTTAATAAGTGGACGATTGCACAGGGGCCTATCTGCTATACTCCAAGGATCCGTAATCTTGGACAATAGTGGTAATCCTAACATTAGAACTTATTACTATATGGCAGGATCTGTAACCACATATGGTTGTGCAGCGAGTGATGAATTGTATAACTTTGGAGGAACTACTTGTGCAGAGGGTGCTATATGGTATGCCTATTCAATAACTATAATTTACAATTATATGATGAATTGCAGAGTCAAAGACTCTGGCAATTTTTCACTACTATATTCATTACTATTTTTACTACGAAACCTTAAACTTTGTCCTCCATGAAACCAAAGTGGATTTTTAAAGAAAAACCAAAACGAAACATTCTACATCAGCTAAAATCTAAACTAAACTGTGAAGATTTAGAAGCTCTAATTCTTGCTCTGAGAAATCTGATCTGATTTAGAAAAATCAAGATAGATTAAAAGAAGAAGACATTCATGACCCTTTCTTGATGAAAAACATGGACAAAGCCGTGGAACGGAGAGGCCACTGCTGTGGAAAACGGTGAGAAAAATCCCAAATCTATAGCGACTATGATGTAGATGGCACCACTTCGGTCTTTGGGCTGATGTATCGGTATTTAGCGGAGATTATGATGAAAAATATCTTTGATTTCTACATTCCAGACCGCTACACAGAGGGGATATGGAATATCTTTCAAGGGATAGATTTTTGCTAAAGAAAATGGGATTTCGCTTTGTCATTGCTTGGACTGCGGTATCAAGTCTATCAAAGAAATCGATTACGCTAGTTCGCTCGATAGATTTTTATCATCTGCGACCACCATCTCCCAAGTGATGAAACTCAAAGGCAACAGCCGTTTTAGACCCAAAACAAAAAGACTGTCTCTATCCATACAAGGAACTGAGCGGCTGCGGAGTTGGGTTCAAACTCTGTCAAGCCCTGAATTCCACGTTTATAAAATTCCATCCGATTTATGAACAGACCGATTTATCACACATCAGCATCGCTTCGGATATTGTCCCTATCACAGGGCGAAAATAGAACTTTGGCAATTAGGACTAAAAACCCACAATACACATGGGATTAAAATATTTAATCCCTGAAGAACGCTCGAAAAAACTTTACGATTTCTAATATCGTCTTTGAAATTGGGCTAAAAATAAACGCCGCTGGCAGAATTTCTCACGGACATGCAGTGAAACTTATGATTTCAATGATGAAACGAAGCCCATCGTGAATGAAATCTGTGAGCTGAACAGCCAGCGGAGAAATGGACAACCAGACCACTACCGAAGCCATACAGCAAATAACTGATACAGAGAAAGATAAAAATCCTCTATTATCGTTTATGATCCGAATCGAACAAGGCATCGTGGGCATCACCGCTTCACGAATTACAGAATTATACTACAAACCTACCATCGTTTTTACAGATGGTAGTGAGGGAGAAATGGTAGCCCTGCCCGCTCTGTGTCGGACTTTGACCTTTATAAAGCCTTGGATGCAGCCATCTTTTAGAAAAATTTGGAGGACATCAGGTCGCGGCTGGACTTACTTTTAAAGAAAGAAAAATTTTAATGAGTTTAAAACTTTATTTGAAAAAGTGGTGTCGAGCATCGAAAGAACACCAGAAAACACCGATAATAGAGATAGATTGTGAAATAAAACTCAATCAGCTCAACGAAAAGTTTTCGATTTTCATCAATTAGCTCCATTGGGCCACAAAATATGCGACATGCTTTTGCTTCTAAAAATATTTCAAACCCTAAATTTGTCAAGTTAATCAGCAAAGACAAAAAGCCACCTAAAATTCTATCTGCCTCAGAAAATGGGAATATAGAATGCACTAGTTTTGGGCTTGGTAGTTGCTATCAAGATTTACAAAAGAAAAATTTTTGATATGGTCCATCGAAGAAAACCACACGGAAAAGGCGAGACCCGCCACATACTACATCAAAGATATTCAGTTTAACTCCTACATTTCCCGCATGAAAAGAGCCTTTTGTTTTTGGGTCTTTTAATCCCATTCATATCGGACACTTGATTTTAGCAAATTATATCGTGAACATACTGATTTAGATGAGCTTGGTTCGTTGTAAGTCCGCAGAATCTTTGAAATCAGCTCTACCCACGACCACGACCATAGGATATGGTAGAAATGGCGATACTATCTCTAAAATGCGCGTTTCGGATATAGAATTTTCTATGCCGAAACCTTCCTACACCATAGATTCTCTCACCTATCTTCGTGAAAGATACCCTGAATATACTTTTGCCCTAATCATGGGCGAGGACAATTTGTCAGTCTTTCCAAATGGAAAAACTACGAAACTTTTGATATCACCAAATCATCGTTTATCCGCGTGTTTTAACACAAGACACTGACAAAGAAACGATTACACGAGAATATCTGCAAAATAAATGCGCCAATAATAGAACTTTTCGCACCGAAATCAGAAAAATGATTAGAGAGAGAATGTCCGCCCTATGCTTCCAGCCCGAAGTTTTGAACATATAGACGCAAAGGGATTTTATCAAAATTCTGATTTCTAATAGTATTTCTCAATCATAAAAATCGCATTTATAGACAAAATAGATAACATCTAATTCTTTTTGATGATATATTTCTGATTGTTTTGTATCTTTGTCAATTAGTTTTATATATAAATCAATGATAAAAAGTTTCTGATATTGCAAAAGAAAAAGCAGTACAACTAATGAAGGAAGACGCTACGACCCTGAGAAACAGACTACATCCGTGTAGGAGGAAAAGTGGCGGCTGCTCTGGGCTGAAATATGTTCTGGAAATCGATAAAGAAAGACCAGAAACGATCAAGTTTTCAGAGGACAACGGCATTAAAATCATCGTGGATATCTTTCTTATACCTCGTGGGTACCACTCTAGAATTTTTCAGTGGACTGAACGGAAAGGGATTTGTCTTCAATAATCCAAACGCTAAGAGAACCTGCGGCTGCGGAGAGTCTTTTTCTTTATAAATTATTTCTCATTAGTTGATTTTAACCCAAATTTTAATAAAGTTTGGAAAAAGAAATTTTGTGTCAAATTAAATAATATTTTAAATCGAAAAGAATAATTATGTCAAAATATACAGAAGATGACCTTAGGGGTTGATTTAGAAACAAGAATACGAATACGGATTTTATACGGATATAGAGTACGAGGAGTTTCTACGGACTGAACGAAGATATTGTTCGTGAAAATTTCTAAAACGAAAAACGAGCCAGAATGGATGACGGAATGGCGTCTGGAAGCTTTCCGCATATGGCAGACTATGGAAGAGCCTGACTGCGCAAATATAAAGTATGAAAAACCTGATTTTCGAGCTATAAAATACTATGCTGCACCAAAGAAAAAGCCAGAATTAGAAAGCCTAGACCAAGTAGACCCAGAATTACTAAAAACCTTTTGAAAAACTTGGGATTTCGCTGGAAGAGCAAAAGACTGACTGGCGTGGCAGTGGATGTAGTGATGGACCCTGCATCTGTGGCGACTACTTTCCAAGAAACTTTGGCTGAGAAAGGGAATTATCTTCTGCCCTAGTTTCCGAGGCGATACAAAACACCCTGATTTGGTTAAAAATACCTCGGAACGGTGGTAAAACAAAATGATAATTTCACGCAGCGCTCAACTCTGCTGCTGTTTTCGGATGGTTCATTCTGCTACATTCCAAAAGGCGTGAGAGTGTCCTATGGAACTTTCTACCTATTTCAGAATCAATCAGGGAGGAAGCGGACAGTTTGAGAAGAACCCTGCCTATCGCCGATGAAGGTGTATGTCGTCTTATTTAGAAGGATGTACAGCGCCCTCAAAGAGATGAAAAACCAGCTGCACGCAGCTGTAGTAGAATTGATAGCTTTAGGACCATGCAGAAATCAAATATTCCACGGTGCAAAACCTGTATCCAGGGCGATGAAGAAAAAGGAGGTGTTTAACTTCGTGACAAGAGAGGACTTGCCAGACGGAGCAAAAATCTCTGGACAGGTAGAGACAGGCTCTGCAGTTACTTGGAAATACCTTCTTGCGTTCTAAAAGGGACAATTCTGTGAGCGAGTTCTACTCCATCGCAGTTCCAATAAATTCCAATATGCAGATCAGGAACGAAAATGATTCATATCGGTAAAAATACCAAATCTACTATCATTTCTAAAGGAATTTCGGCTGGGAAATCTAATAACTCTTACAGAGGATTGGTAAAAAGTTCTCCCAACAGCCAAAGGAGCGAGACTTCTCCCATGCAGGATTCCCTATTGATGGGCAACGAGTGTGGGGCGCATACTTTCCTCTACATCGAGATTAAAGACCTTCTGCACAGCTGGAACACGAGGCCACGACTTCTAAAAATTGAGAAGACCAAATCTTCTGTACTGCAACCAGAGAGGTATAGACACCGAAAAAGCTATCGCGCTGATTGTGAATGGTTTTTCAGTAAAGAGGTCTCTGAACAAACTACCGATGGAATTTTGCCATAGAAGCTACAAAAATTATTGGAAATCAGTTTTCAGAGGGAAGGTAGGATAAACATACTGCTGGTTATTTTTCATCACATGTACAAGATTTTTCTTTCGGTAGTTAAAGCTAAAATGAGCTTAAAACAGACATTCTCTGAAAACTGGAACTAAAAACGTAGTATTTTTGGGAGCCTACCTCCACTCTGCCGTACTTTAATCCCGATCATTTTTATGTAGCTGATGGTCGGTTCCATGTATGCCTCTATGATTGCACAAGCTCTCCTTCTACGGGTAAAGAAGTAGCGCAATGTGTTGATACATGCAACACTGCAGCTGTATGTATTTCAGCGCAGATGGGCAATATATTCTCGCTATTACTGATAATAAAATATTCAACTCAGCAGGAGAGACTTCTGGCAGTAGTCAAAAACACTGAAAAAGGCATACCTAAGTTTTCTGATTATGTAGCCTCAATGACTCACAAGACACCCTATACTAATGAATTTCAACAAGTATAACTGTTACTGCCTACAACTATGTAGAAGAGAGTACAAGGAAAAAGAGAATCAAAGGAGAAGGCTACGCCTTGATAACACGAGAAAACCAGATACTACATCTCATAGCTTTTCACCAAAATGGGGTAATACAGTGCTGAGTGATACTACGAACAAACAAAATAGAACTTTTTAAAACAGACAGCTTATTCCGTTTGCTGAGATAGTAAGGGCAATTGGTATTTCCATTTGGGGTAGTATTCCGCCAAGGAGTAATACCACAGATTAAGCCTTTGTACATCATACGAGTACTCAAAACAGATGGTTCTCAAAAGGACTATCCTCTGGGGCCCTTTTAAAAACCTATACAACTTTTCGGAGGATGATCAATCACTCTTTTAAGCAATGACCACAACCATGGCAGTTCTCTTTGCAAGAAGAAAGAATAACAGATACAACTGTAATTTCAGGAGGCGAGAAACTCATTCATTTCTGAAAAACAGCAGTTTTTACTATGTAGAAGCTGATAGATTATAAAAAGTTGGTAGGAAGAAGAGTTTTAGCGTTGTAATTTTTATTTTAAATGACAGAAACATTAGTAAAACACATCAAAATCTATTCCATCTAGCACCCAAAGACTGCAAGGGTTTTTTGAGGAACAATTATTGAAGTTGAAAAGCGATTGAGGTTGTTTCTCAGGTATTCCGAGAGTATTACTTACAATTAGGTAGCATGGAAAGCGTAAACCAAACTCATTTAACAGTTTGGTTACGCCTGAACAGATTGTATTTTGATGGTGATTTTCTTGTTTCTATGAAGAAAATCATGGCGTGGTGATGTGGGTTATCCGCAAAGAAGGTTTAAATAACCTAACCCTCCCATTTGGGGTAATTACGGCCCGAAACTGACCCTAATTGATACAAGAAACCCAAACACTTCCGACTTTTGGTTTCACTGCCATTTATAGCGGTATGATGGGAGGTTTGCTTTACAACGCCAATGCAATGGGAGGTTGGGGTATTGAAAACTTTTGAAGTACCTGAGCAAGCTGTTGCCCATATAGAAAACAATATACTGAGCTTACCCTCAGCTGGAAAGGGCAACGCACCTTTACTGATGCCGATTTTGGAAATAGTCATTAACTCCTGCTCATACATCGAGACACAAACCGAGCCACAGCTATTTTTATAGGCAGCACCAACAAGAGTTATTTGATACTTTTAGACGATATGGAAAACTTTGGCTGGCAATGGAATTACACTCCCTACGATGATGATGGGTGATGATGAATTTCATAGTCTCAGAAGCTGAATTGAACGAATTAAAAAGCCAAAGGCTTTGCGACATTAAGTTAGATATTTCTTGCATTATAAAAAGGCTATCTATTTAAATTATCAATATGACAGAAACAGTAGAAAAACATATTACTCCATCGATTGGAGAAAAAGGTGATTTTGAAGTAGAGCATCTTCTAAAAATCCTCAGAAAACTCCGAGCAAAGAATACATTGCTCCTTTGCAAGAAATGGTGGTGCAGTACGATTGGCAACCGATGAATGACGAGCTGATTATACCCTTTTGCTGCATGGGTAGAGGCGATTTGTATTTATCTGGAAGAAGGCACACAAGGACTTATAAAGGCTATTCATAAGCCAAAAGAGTTCTTTCTTATTGTCTTTGGTGTATTAGAAGAACTTCTCATTGATGAAGCGCTGCCCGCCTTTTTAGAAATTGCTGAAACTTTTTCTGCTGGAATTACTGATGAACAGGAGTTTTTGTACAAAAATATGTTTAGTCCACTTTGTGAACATCACACCAGCTCAAAGGTGAGAAAAATGAGCAAAGACCTTCACGATGCTTTGTGTACCTGCTTTTAAAAGCAAATCATCAGCCTTTGCACAAACAAAAAGAACGAAACGATAATGTGTAGTGCTGCCGTGCTTTCAGGCGTTTGGTGACAATAGCGATATAGAATATCTTAAAAAGTCTGACTTTTATGGAGGACTACTATAAAAACACAGGAAAACCATCGCTAAAAGAATAGAGAAGAAATATGTTAATTAGTAAATTGTTCCTATGATTCCTACCACTAGATTTTTATCCACTCTATCAAAGTCAGCTCAAGCTCAATTAAGTATGTGTTGAGCGAACCTTTAGTAAAGGATAAACCAAAGATAACTGAACAAACAACTGTTTTTTTCTGTTTCTGGTATAAAAAATATTATAATTTAACTATATCCCTTACATTTAACTAAACCAATAAAACAAGAGTTCTATATTTACAGTGTTATTTGTAGCTTTACGGCATATTTTATAACTCTAACTATTTTTATAATGAAATTATCAATCCTATTATCTTTGATTTACATTGGAGCCTTTGCCCAAGAAAAAACTATGGCACTACACTCGTGAGTATTGATCAGGAACACAAGGAACACTCTTGTCTCCTAAGAAGCAGAACAACGCTCCATTAGCTATACTTATTGCAGGGTCAGGTCCCACCGACCGCGATGGAAATCACATCTAAAGAATAATTTTTAAAATATCTCGCTGAAGGGTTAGCAGAAAAGAAATATCTGTTTTCGTTATGACAAGCGTAATATTGCCTCAAATGAATAAAGGTACTGTACAAGAGGATAAGCTCACCTTTGAAGATGGAGTAAATGATGCTCTCTTAGTAGTAAACTATTTTCAAAAAAGTATAAAAATATCATAATTATAGGACACTCTGAGGAGCTCTAATGGGAATTCTTGCTGCTCAGAAAACACCTGTCTCTAAATTTAATTTCTTTCAGGGGCGGGAAGCAATAGTGCTACACTCATTGAAGAACAAATAAAGAAGAATGCTCCTCAACTCAAAGAGGAAGCGCAAAAGTCCTCAATCTGTTAAAAAGGAGAACAAGTAGATAATATTTCTCCTTATTTAGCTCCCTGTATTTAGGAAGAGGTACAACCTTACCTTATCTCTTGGTTTAAATATGATCCCACTAAAGAGATAACAAAGATAAAAATTCCGGGTTTTTATTATACAAGGAACTAATGATTTACATGGGTAGAAAGAAAAGAAGCTCATCTCTCAAAAGAAGCACAACCCTAAGGCGCAACTCCTCTTTGTGGAAGGAATGAACCATATATAAAAAGAGGTAAAAACAATAGAAGAAAAATCAGCAATCTTATCTAACCAGATATACCTACTTCACCTAAACTTATAGAAGCTCATTGCTCAGTTTATCAAAAACTAACATATCAAATGAATACACTAAGAAAAGACCTTCACGAGGCTTTTTGTGCCTGTTTTTAAAGCAAATCATCAGCTTTGCACAAACAAAAACAACGAAGCGCTAATGTGCAATGCTGCTGTGTGCTTTCAGGCGTTTGGTGACAAGAACGATATAGAATATCTTAAAAAGTCTGACTTTTACGGAGGACTACTATAAAAATACGGGAAAAACCATCGCTAAAAGAATAGAGAAGAAATATGCTAATTAGTAAATTACGCAATGAAAACCATAGAAGCAACATACAAGGATTTATTTGATACAAAAGAGGACTACCATCGCTATATAAAGCGGTTGGAGCAGAAAAATAAGCACTTTTGCTACTTCGTATATGAGCACGCTAAGTGGCGTAAGCTCTTTATCTCATAGTTGCTCACAAAGATCCTTATCAAACAATGTGAAATTTATGATTTCTTTGGGTTTTGTAAACGAAATTGCTTGGCATAAAATAGCAGATGATAGCACTTTGTATATTCATGAAGATTATATCTCAGAGGCTATTACCACTGCTGAACACCCTACCTATTATCGTGAAATAGAATATATAGAGTTCAAAGCACGCTGGAAAGGAGCGTATATTGGCGAATTACTACCCAAAACTACGAAAACCCAAGACCTCAACGCTATTGAAGAACTGCTCGATAGTTTAGGAAAATTCCAAATTATAAAAACTGATGAAAGTCTGAAATAATGGGATATCAATAATTTGCTAATTAACCAATTATTTTTACTTTTAATTAAACTTAAAATCAAATGAATACACTAAGAAAAGTACTACGCCCTGATTTTGCTACAGCAGAAAAAGCTGTACCCACTCTGTACTAAAACGCTTGAAGAGTATGAAGCCTTTTTGGGAGGCTCAAAGTGAAGACACTCCTGAGGAAGTATTTGACAAAGAATACAGGCAATGGAGCAATACCTCAGTAAACTCACGGTAAAGACCTTTCCGATACTTGGCTATGGGAATGGTGGGAGTGTAATGGTATTGAGGCTTTTGCCTTTGATTTGGCAATGCCTGACCCTCGTAAAGCACAACGACCTCACTCGTGAAGATATCGCTGCTTTTTGTAGCGTATCATCATAGACTCTGTGAATTTGAGTGCGAAAACGACTTTCAGGAGGAGTTTATGATGGATATGTTCTATGCACATCAGTACTTTTATAGTTTTTAGCACTGAACTGTCCGTCATTCTCGACCCTACTGTGTTCAACTACCACGAGTATAAAATGGTAAGCATCTCCAACCTACTGTGGAGGAGGTAATGAAGAAGATATGAAATAAAAATTACTAAAAACCAATATGTTTAAAGACTTAGAACAACAATATAACTTCGCTCTACCCAAAGCTTTACTCACCAGCTCTATGCCGACCAAATGCTCTGACATAGGAGAATACTCTTCCTTTGGAGTAAAGAAGCATATCCACGCCTAAAAACCGCCCACCGCTATTTTTTTGTGCAGTGGTGAGTTTGAGCCTGATACCACCTGCCAACATTGCCGAAACTATTGAAGAACCCAATGGTGAGGACAGCTGGTCTAGTATCAATCCTGATTATCTTTTTATTCCGTTTGGACAGACAAGCGTGAGGAGATTATTATTGTTTCTTCTATGATAAAAATAATCTTAAACCAGAACCGCCCATTGCTCACTGCACCACGATTCGGATGAGGCAGAAATATTGGCTAACACCCTAGAAGACTTCTTTTTATGAAAATGCTCAGCTCCGTGAATGATATATATGAGGGTTCTTTGTGCGCAGTGAAGGTGATTTTTCAGGAAAAATATTACCAACCTTCTCCGCTCTCACCTGCCCTATGTTAACAAAAAGAACAGCACGAAATATTAGAAGAGGTTTACAGCCGAAAACTCACTGATTTCATGCGTGTTTTTCCAAATTCTACCCAAAGCTACCAAGGCTTATTGTCTGATGAGGAATTTGAGCAATTAGTTCAGCTGCACATTTCCACAGATGGCGAAAGACCTTTGTGTACATGGTTGAAAAATGAGCAGAAAGCACTCCACGATACATCGATGGAACGCTCTAGTGTGCGGGTAAGCCCTCATCCCTGCCAAAACGATAAAGTATATGACGCCCTCAAAGCGCTGAATTGGCGACAAAACAAAGCTGCTACTGACCGATTGGAGTACAGCAAGAAAAATGCAATTGTACTACAGTGACCAATATGACGTTCCGTGGAAGAGTATATTTTAGAGCTTTTCAAAGAGCGTATCGAAGAGCTTTAAAAATTCTAATGTGACTGTAACTTTTGAAGAAGAAAACAATGAGTAAAACAAGAAAAGATTTCAGCGATCTCTCTCTCGTAAACTCCCTCACTACTACCGATGGTAGTGAGTACACGAATTGGTAAGAAAAATAGTGAAGAAGTATGGTGAGAAAAGCGTGTAAGGAGACCTTGCTTACACTGATACAAGCTGTAAAGAAAGCGAGGTGAGTCATGCTCGCGACTTTGTGATAGCACGCATCTCGGAACTTGTGAATGAAGATGATGCTGAAATAGCACCCTCTATGAAATGAGAGCTCCAAAGGTTGGCTTATTGGGCTTTTAAGGTCTGCTGAGCAGAAGGAGAAAAGTGTTATGCTTTTTGGTAGATTACTTGCAAAAACAGGAGGATAGTAGAGAATAAGGCAATGCTAACATTGCCTTTTAGCCGAACACAGCGGGCAGGCTTTTTAATAACGACCTGCCTAACGACCTGCTTGACTGGCAAACCCTGCTCATGGAAAAATACTTGAATGGCAGGCGCAAGGTTATCCGAGAAAGCAACACACAAAACAAGTTTCATTTTGCTAGCAAAAATCCGCAGACAGACTTAGAAAAAGCAATGGCTAAAATAGACAGATTTTAGTAAAAGAGAGAGATTTTGCATGTAAAATCATATCAATACAACCGCGCTATTTTGGAAGTACTCGAAAAGCAAGTTATTGAGAAGATTAAAGAACGCTGGGAGCTGCCTGCTGTTTACCCTCACTTCTTAGAATGCTTTTCACCTGCTGACGATGCTTTCCTCAAAGACATCAATCTATATGGAGTTCATACTTTAATAAAGCATCAATGTGGTTATGCTTTCAGTAGCCCTGATGATGAGCTTTTTGCCCGATTGAAAAGCCCATTGGCTCTGTAATCGCCGATAAAGATGCCGACCCCTATATACTCGACCTTTCCAAAAAGTGACGGCAATGATGCTCCCATCTACAAAGCTCCCCATGGTGCAGGTCAGTGAAATGGCATAGTATCAAGTAGCTCAGAATTTTTGGAAAAACTGTAAAAATTGGGTACTTTTCCAACAGATAATAAGAGAATATTAGTAGATAAAATAAGAAAAATATCAATAATAATTTAATAATAAATAAATTTCATTAACAATGCTTAGAATCAATAACTCACACGCCCGTATAGAAGACGGAGCCGAAATTTTGAAAGGAATCAATTTAGAGATAAAACCTGGTGAGGTTCATGCCATTATGGGACCCAACGAGCTGGTAAATCAACACTTTCTTCCGTAATTGCAGGAAGAGAAGACTATGAAGTTACGGAGGGAGAAACCCTTCTCGAGGGAGAAGACATAGGCGAAGATGCGCCAGAGGAAAGAGCTCAGAAAGGTATTTTCATCGTCGTTCCAATATCCTGTGGAAATACCTGCGTGTATCGGTGACCAACTCATCAAGGCAGCTATCAATGAAACTAGAAAAGCTAACGGATTAGGAAGAAATGCCAGCAAAAAGAAATGATGGCGCTTATCCACGAAAAATCAGAGCTTTTGGGAATTAAAAAGTGATTTTCTCGTTCGCTGAACGAAGGCTTCTCGGGTGGAGAGAAAAAGAAACGAAATCTTCCAAATGCTGATGCTGAACCCTAAACTCGCTATCTTGGATGAAACAGACTCTGGGCTTGACATCGATGCTTTGAGAATCGTTTCCGAAGGTGTGAACCATTTCAAAACCAAGGAAATGCAGTGCTCTAATCACGCACTACCAAAGACTGCTAAACCACATTCAGCCTGATTTTCGCACATGTTTTGGCGGATGGAAAAATCATAAAAACTGGAGGCAAAGGAACTGGCTTTGGAATTAGAAGAAAAAGGATACGATCTGGCTGGTAAAATAATTGAGATTAAACTCAAATTTCAAACTCAAAAATTTCAAATCAAATTCAAAATTTATGTTATTTAATCAAATAGAACAACTAAAATCCACACTTTCCAGCGAGAGAGCCGAGGCACTCAGCCAGTTTTTGGCGACAGGTTTTCCCACTAAAAAGATGAGGAATACAAATATACTGACTCGTCTGAAGCCGTGTGAACAAGCAATATTCTCTGACGCCGAAGCAGGAATTTCACATTACAAAAGAGCAGCTAGACCAGCTATATCTGGGAGAAGAGCACTTTGATTTCATTGTCTTTCGTCAATGGAAAATTCCAAAAGCTCTATCCAAATCTCCGTAGAAAACGCAGAATTTTTGACTTTAAATAATGCTTTTTCTTCCAATAAAGATTTGATCGAAAAATATTTTAACCAAATAAAGCCTAAAAACACAGCATTCACAGCCTTAAATGATGCTTTGTACAGCGATGGATTTTTCCTTTTTGTCCCTAAAAATACTGTGATAGAAAAGCCTATTCACCTTTTCTACATCTCTGAAAATCAAGATGAAAAATGTATTTTATACAACGAGAAATCTCCTCATCGTAGAAGAAGGCGCAAAGGTGGAAGTGAGTGAGAGCCATCATAACTTTGATGAGACCTATACTTTTACCAACTCGGTTAGCAGAAATTTTCGTGGGCAAAAATGCAAAAAGCCGACTGGCACAAACTCCAAAACGACAGCCAGACTACTTATCTGGTAGACAGCACTTTCGCGAAACAAGAGCGAGACAGCCTAGGACAGTGAATACTTTCGCTTTTGGAGGTAAATTAGTTCGAAACAATCTCGATTTCATTCACATCAGAGAAAAATATCAATTCCTTCATGAATGGTGGTATACCATCATCGGAAATGAACAGCTGGTAGACCACCACACAGCCGTGCATCACAACGAGCCAAACTGTGAGTCTTACCAAAACCACAAAGGGTGTTTTCAAGGACAAGGCGCATGGCGTATTCAACGGAAAAAGTATTCGTAAATAAAATAGCACAAAAGACCGAACGCCTACCAGCAGAATAACAACATCCTGCTGAGCGAGGGAGCAACCATAGACACCAAGCCGCAACTGGAAATCTTTGCAGATGATGTGAAATGTTCACACGGATGTACTCGTAGGACAGCTCAATGATGAGGCGCTGTTCTACCTAAGAGCCAGAGGAATTTGCAAGAAAGAGGCGCAGGCACTACTGCTGTATGCTTTTCGCGAATGATGCTATGGAAAAACATAGACATAGAGCCTCTAAAACTAGAAAAGTTGCAAAGCTTTTTAGGGTTGAGAAACTGGAGGTTAATATAGATTTATAATTTATTCATTTTGTTTTTAATGCAATGGAGAATTTCTTTAGAGTTCTCCCATATTGCTCTGTAACTTTTTCATAAAAATATTCTTATTTATTCTTTTATAAATTTTTATGTTTTTCTTAATGGATAAATCAAGATTTTACACAAAAGAAAACCATCTTTAGCATTTAGTCTTCAGTTTTAAATAAATACTCAATGAAAACCCTTGATGATTACCTTGAAAAACACTATATCCATCGTAGTAACTGGCTTCGTGCCGCAGTATAGGTGCTAATGACGGCATACTATCCACAGCGAGCCTTTGCCACAGGAGTTGCCGCAGCGAGTTCTGCGCCGAGTCTGTGATTTTCAGCAACTGCGGCAGGAATTATCGCAGGAGCTTTGTCTATGGCGGCAGGAGAATATGTTTCGGTAAGTTCGCAGACGGATATAGAACACGCGGACATCGAGAGAGGGAAAGACAAGAGCTGAAAAGACACGCCCGAAGAAGAACTACAAATGCTTGCACATATCTACGAACTAGCGAGGGCTTAAAACCAGAAACTGCGATGCAGGTGGCAAAGGAACTAACTGAGCATGATGCTTTGGCGGCGCATGTACGAGATGAATTGGGCATCACCGAAATCAGTCAGGCTAAACCTTTCAGGCGGCTTCTGCATCTGGCGGTGGCGTTTCTCTGGCGGCATGCTGCCCTGCTGGTGGTCTCATCGCCCGTTTCATCATTTAGAGTACTATCTCTACGGCTCTGCTATCCTTTTCCTTGCACCTTTGGGCGGAATTGCTGCCACAGGAGGTTCTGAACCCACTGAAAGCCATTCTCCGTATTACTTTCTGGGGAACTATCGCCATGGGAGTAAGTGATTTGGCGGGAAGTTTCTTCGGTGTTAGGATTTAAATTCGATTTTTAATAATTATTCTGTTTTTCTCTCGTGAGGTGGAAACTCAAACTGAAGTTGAATATATTTTCGGCTGGTTTTTGTTTTTCCCAAACATTCAGGTTGGACACAGAAAGACCCAATAATCTCGCCGAATTTTTAGGTTTTCTGAAACAAAAGCCCTGCCGATACGGAAAAGTATATTTTCGTCCGAAACAAATTTTGCTAAAGTTTTGCTCCGTGTCTGCGTAGTAAAAATCGCTGTATTTTATCTTCAGTAATGGTTCTCCTGAGAGATTTCTGTTTTTGAGCTCTTTGTTCCAGCTCTTTGGAAAGTGTTTCCAAAAGGTGTCAGCAGGTATGTCTGGTGCTGTTCATCATGCTCAAAAAGTCCGCTCCAATCCTATGGATTTAGCAATTCGGACAGGATTCACGGAACTTCTGTAGATTCCTCTGGCAATTTCATAGTAATAAAGCCCGCTGTTTCCAAAATGGTTTTTGCAGAAACGGCAGTGATTTTTCCCTCAAATCTTTTTCCTATAAAAATACCGAGAGCATACATTTTTCGGCAGTTACTTTGCCGATTCCGTAGAATTTTTCTGATGTCAAGACTGTCCAAAAACGGAATGATTTTTATTGGGTTTTATAGTAGTCTGCCCGTTAGGGTTTCTTATAATCGCTGGCTATTTTGGCGATGAATTTATTGACCGACACACCCTGCCGAGGCGGTCAATCCTGCTTTTTCAAAATCCGAATTTCCTTGGCGATGTTCGTAGCGGAGGGATTATTTTTTCTTGTTAAAAGTCACATCCAGATACGCCCTCATCGAGGGAAAGCGGCTCTACCAAATCGGTGTATTCATAGAAGATTTCGCGGATTTGCAGAGAAATTTCTTTATACCGCTCAAAAACGAGGCGAAACAAAGATAAGGTCTGGGCAGAGTTTCCTTGCCTCTGCGCCGCTCATCGCACTACGAATGCCATATTTTTCTCGCCTCGTAGCTTGCTGCTGCTACCACGCCTCTATTCCCTGCACCGCCCACAGCTATGGGTTTTTCCTCTAAGTTCTGGACAGTCCAGCTGCTCTACGGAAGTAAAGAAAGCATCCATATCGATATGGATTATCTTATTTTCAGAGGTGTCCATTGTTTTAGAGAAAATTCTATTTATTCCGTGTAAAGATAGTTTTTTTCCTCAATATTTTACTGCAAAAACCGTTATGAATTTTACTCAGCTTCAGTTAGAAAGTAATGATATTTTTCAGATATTTAGGTGGAGATATTTTATTATCTTTGTGAAACAGAAGAAAGATGGCAGCACAGAAAAAGAATTTTTATTAGAAGACTGGCAAGAAATAAAACCTTATAACAAAAACCGCTAAATCCGACCTTTATTTTTAGGAATAAGCAATGAAATCAATGATAAAATATACGAAAAAGAGTTTCCATATTCCTTTGCAGAATTTCATAAGAGAAGAAGGGATTTCTTTGTTTTTGTATGTTTTTGACTTCTTATTTAGAAGACATCATTTCTGGGTCTGAAGTATGGAATTCTTTTCATCAAAAACATAAAGAGCTTTTTACGGAAAACCGCTACCATTCTACGAAACTGACAAAACTATGTAGAAGGCGAGGTTAATATCCAAGATGTAAAAATTTTTGGTTTGGTATTTCATCAATGCTGTGAACAAAAATATCCTGCTCAATCCTCACGATCCTTTTTATACAAAGCATTTCTGAAGGGCTGGTGGGTATCTTGGAAACCGAGTACGAATACGCTCCAGAAAAACGATTTACTGAGAGAAACTTACCAAATAGAGCCTACCCAAGACTACTACGAAGTAAGAAGACTTCAATAATATCCTAACTAAAACTTATCTATTCTTCCCAGATACAGGCTTCGCTCTCACTGAGACAAGAGGCGGAAATCATGGAAGCAGGGCGAAGAGTAGAAGCTACTCTGGATGACAACCGAGACAGATTCATCCACGAGGCTCTGCACCTCTCCTTTGCGCTTTCTGCGAAGGAATGGGCTGTTCTGATTTTGGGTAAAAACATCCCGTAGCGAAAGATTTAGAAAAATGTCTCCGAGAGTTCAGGGAAGTTTCCCTTTTTCCTTGGCGAAGATGAAAAACACCTTAAAAATAAAACACATCGCTACTGATAAGAAATTCAAACTCTGAAATCTTCTTTCCCTAAACACAAAGATTTAAAGGAAAAAGCATCATCTTCATGGGCATCGTAGAATGGCATAAAGAGTGGTGGTTCTCAGGAGTTTCCATCATGAGCGACTACAATGAGGAGTTCATAGAAAAAGAAAAACAAAACATCCACTCTAAAGAATCCTTTAGTTTCATGGAGGACCAAGCTCTTATCCGTGAAAACCTAAAAAGAACACCACGAAGCATTCCTTATCTATAACAAGGGCGTTCCTATCGTATTCTTAAAAAGAAGAGGTGGACGACTTTATGAACGGATATTTTGATTTCTTCACAGAAACTGCTGGTCTATCCGCAGAGGAAAAAGAAAAAAAGCCGTAAAAATACAAACCAAAAAGCAGACAAAGAAGAAGAAAAACCAGACACTGTGATGGTAGTTTTCCATAATATCAATTCTGGTTTTGAGGTTTATTCTAATATAGAAAACGCTTTTTGTATTAAACAAAAAATAAATTCTTGGATAAAGACAGAATCGACCAAGATTTCTACCATCTTCTTTGATGAATTTCTACTCCAAAGAAATTCTGGACTACAGTATAGAAGTGAGTGAGATTTCTTTCTTCAAGAAAAACAATTACACAAAAGAAGAACTGGACTTTTTCACTCGTTTCTTTTTAAAACAAGGAAATTACCACACTACAGGCGAGATTAACCGTTATAAAAATGCCTAATGTTTAGACTATTGTTCTTAGCTTTTCAAGCGTTTTTTGCCATTGGGCAGAATATTAAAAGCATTCAGCTATTTAATCCACAGACCAATGACGAAAACGCCCGTCATAAGGTTCGAGAGCAGCTTGTCCTTCGTTTTGATGACTTGGACAACGGTAGCCAGATTTATCGTTACACGATAAAAACATCTTGACAGAAATTGGCAAGATGACGGCCTATTTTTCACCGAATTTGCGACTGGAAAAACTGAGCGGATTGATTGATAATTTTAAATATTCTTCAACACCCAGCCAAGCGTACACACACTACTCTCTGACCTTTCCTGTCATGACATTCAACCTAAAATATCGGGAAATTTTGAACTTATAGTTTATAAAGATTCGCCGAAAAACCGATTTTTACAAAGAGATTTTTCGGTAGCAGAAAACGGAGCTGGAATTGGTCTGAATGTGAGCCGATACACCGCAGCGAAAAACTCCAAACCTCAACCAAAGAGTAGAAGTCAAAGCCACCCTTACCGACCCAGAAACCAGCCGAAATATCAATTCTATCAGCCTAAATATTATCCAAAATAATAATTTTAATGATGGAATTTTTAACCTGAAACCTTCCTCTGTCCTCTTTGGAAATCAGCTGATGTTTCAGCAGTTAAGTCTTGTTTTTCAAGGGAATAACGAGTTTTCACTTTGATAATAAAAACGATAAACGCCTCCTCCGACATGGTGGCAGGAACGGAAAACATCGATGGCGTGAACTATACCTACCTCTTCCCTACTTGGACTTCGCCGCTCAGCTACCAGCATCAGCCAGATGTCAATGGCGCTTTCATTTCCGTAGTAATACATGCGGGACAAGAAAGAAATGCCGACTACGAGGGCGACTACTCTTGGGTGGTGCTCTGGACAGTCATCCTTTAGAAGGGAAAGACATCTATGTTTTAGGGCAGTTTAATGACTATCAGGCTAATGAAGAGAGCAAAATGCACTACGACCCGAAAAAGCCAAAAATATTTCGCTAAAAATATTCCTAAAACAGGGTTTTTACAACTATATCCTGTAAACAAAAGACCGAAATGGAAAACTAAATTTTGGTGAAATCAATGGGAATTTCTGGCAGACACAGAACCAATATCAGGCTTTTCTTGTATTACACTCCTTTTGAGAAAAATTACGATGGCTTATTGGTTATGGAGAAATCAGATAGAACAGTCTATTCTCAAAAATTGAAATAATATTTTTCCAGCTTTTCAGGACATCATCCGTTTTGTTCTGTGTTTTTCTTTCAGATTTTTCATTGCTGAATAAAGAAACTCCCAGCCCAAAACGCTCCAGCGGATAGCCCATAGCATTCAGAACTGTAACGCCCTCATCCAGAGATGAGGTATTTCTCTCCGAAATTCTTGGCGATATCTTATCAGGAAAAATGTATCATGAATAGATTTCGGCGGAGGTCAGGATGGCGTTCCAGCGTTTCAGAAACCATATTTCGCATCGTGAGATGATCCGAAGAAACCACTATCATGGTGTTTTTCTGTATCCGCTTTTTAATTTCATTGATAAATTCCGAAATCAAATAATCACTTACATGAAGGGCATTCAGGGTAACATTCTGCCCATTTTTATATCTTCTTAAAAATCTGGCGGAACAAAACCTCGGACTATATGAGTGTTTATCGTAGAAATCATAATACTAAACGGCTGATTTTTAGACTTTTAATTCCTTATATTTTTTCTTTAGCAAACTTCAAGGGTTTTGTCATCATTCAGCCCCCAGCGAGAGAGATTTCTCGGCGTTTTATACTTTTCATCAATATTTTCAAGTGAAAACATCTGAAAACCATGGCTTTCCAAAAATTTGCATCATTCCCCGCAAAGGCTTTGGGAGAGCCTTGTATGCAAAATATTTTTGTAGCCGTCCTCGGCAAGTATATTCCCTACGCCCTTTATTTTAGGGAGAAAACTCGGAAGCTGGTCGAGGTCATTATTCTCACGCCCCACCGCATATAGAGGCACTCCGCACTGAGAACTCGCTATTCCTGCGATAGTCCAGCCTGTTCCCCAGACCTGATGAACATTAGAAAAAGGAAAGTGATTCTTTTCTCCAGCTGAGCCAAATTAGGCGCAAGGTCAGGGAAAATTTCTTGATTGAGGTATATTCGCTCAAAAGCCTCTGCATAAATCCAAACCAGATTATACTTCGTTTCGTTTTTACGGGCTGTTTTGGAGGCTGGTAATTATCTTTAAACAAAAATTTCGGGTCTTCATCTACCACTTGGTATAAGTTTGGAAATATCATAACTTTAAAGATTAAACAGCACAAAAACCAGCATCAAAAACACTGGAATTTTAGTTTTTGATGGTTTTTGTTTCTTTTTGATGATAAAGTACGCTGATCGAATAAAGCCACCAACAATGGATGTCTATGATAAGTTTATAAAAATCCCTATTCCTGCCCTTTAATGCCTGCTTTTCAGGTGAAATGGAATACTTTTCGTTAAAGCCAGTTCCTGTCAGATTAAAACGGAAAAGATAGTACAATATGCCCTGAACTCCTGCAATGAGCTAAAAATAAAAGCAAGCTTTCCGCTTTACCAACAAAAGAAAAACACACAAAAGAAAAACAGTATATAGCTAATATTGAGCTGTAGCATGAGGATGATCTCAGTGTAGTCTCATTCTCTATAATGGACAAAATCTGAAAATACAAAAATATATATAAAAACCCTATAAAACGATGTAAATCAGTTTTTATATCTAATTTCTTGAAAAACATGCTACCGAAATGGTGAACATTATCAAGAAAATGCAGGAATAAATCAGAAAAGTAGGCGTATCCTGTCCCAATTTCATTTCAAGGTTTGATATCCCACATCACATTCCACACAAACACTCACATTTAGAGAGTGTTTAGTCTCAGCTGAGGTATCTCCATGAAGTCATCACAGAGCGGAAGAACTCATCACTGATGCTCTCCACTTCGTTACCAAGAACCAATGCATATTTTTGGCTCTCATAAAATCAAACTTGTAATCATTTGGCTTTCCAGTAGTTTGTTCCAATCTCCTACCACTTTATACCCTTCTGATTTTATACTTTGTAGCCTCGCACCTGGACTCAAAATAAGCTCAATCCACGCTTTTCCGTAGCTCCCTAGCGCAGCCTTATGGATTTCTCTATGCGGCGGCTGTGGGAGTGATTCCACAGAGTAAGATCTACCAAAAAAGCATCTGCTGCACGAAATACCGCCCCTACATTATGCATACTGCGCACATTATCAAGGACTACTACCAGCAGAATTTTTAGAACTTTGTTTTCGATGTTTCTACATCTATCCTCTAGCTCTTCTAATTTAAGTTTCTGAAACCAAAATAATTATAGGATTCACTGAAAATACGAATTACATTCTTCTCTATATTCTCTGAGCTATCAGCTCCATAGGAAGGGCTCATTTTCATCATTGTTAAACGGCTCCTCTATCTCCTCTGCCAGCACCTCCATACTCATCAGCACATAGAAAACGAAAACAGAAGAAATACCATAAGATACCCTATACTCTATAGAATAGGCGATAGGAAGAGTAATCACACTAAATAACAATAAATTTCTTTGTAAAAGATGAATAAGAATAAGGAATCAGCGTGTTTTTGATTCTTTTCGCAACCGCCACAGACTTCAAAACCCTCTGGCATGATAGTCCAGCATCAGCATCTGCTCTCTGATATTTTACCTTCTTTATATAATTTCTGAATTTCTCCGTATCCTCCAAATCAGCGCATTAGGCGGATGTGGAAGCTGTTCTACTTCTGTATGATGCTGGTCTCTATGCCAGTTCCATTTTAGTGGATGGACAAATGCCTACTGAGCAAGTGAGGACAAAATATATATTTCTGAGTCTCTATTTTCGGTGTCTGCCGTGTCCAGCATGGTATGGAGTTTAATGGCAAAATTTCGGGGAGTCATTTACCATTCTTCCCAGAAGTTTTCGCCCTTCCCAATCAGCGGTCATAGGCGGTGGCTAGTCCTGAAAACCCAAAAGCATCGATAAGACCAAAACCCAGCAGCGCGTGTGATAAGGGGAAATATTTTTAATCGAAGAATCCTTGTCTATTTTAAAATATTCTATCTCCAAAAAGCCACTATTGCCGCATATACAGCCATAGCAATCATCCCTGACTTTAAAGGTTTTTAGTGAGTCTGACTTAGTATACTAGCAGTATGGATATCCATTGTTATTATCATATACCCGCATATAATATCTAGCCCTAAAAGTTTAAATTTGCACAAAAATAATACTTTGTAACAAAATTTTATTGAAATCTTCTTTAATTTTGTTCCCTTTAAACCCTAATTTCACTTTTATGGCAAAAACGACACAAAAAGAAACTCCGCTGATGGCTCAGTACAACGCATCAAAGCTAAACATCCAGATGCTGTCCCACCTCTTCGTGTGGGGATTTTTACGAAACTCATTTGGGCAAGATGCTAAAGTGAACTTCCAGATTTTGGGGCATTGTTCTCACAAAGAGAAATAACGGCGGTTCCCATACTGAGCTGGCTGGTTTCCTCACCATTCTCTCACCCTACCTTCCCAAAACTAGTTCGTGCTGGACTGCGTGTCGCAATCTATGACCAGCTGAAGAAGACCCAAAGATGATCAGGGCATTGTAAAGAGAGGCGTTACAGAGCTTGTTACGCTGTGGAGTTACTTTTGAATGAACAGATTCTACTACTAAAGAGAATCAAATTTTCTGCTGTCTATCCATCATGAAAAGAAAAATACGGCATGGCTCTGGTGGATATTTCCACAGGAGAGTTCCTTGTTTCGGGAAGGAGATTGACAAGCTGATGCACACTCATCCATACCTTCAGCCCTAGTGAGTCTATCTATCAGCGAAAACCGAACTTCCAAACAGAATAAAAGACAAAACTCTTTTCGCTCTGGAGGACTGGGGCATATCAGTATCCTTTGCTTATGAGAAACTTACCAATCATTTCAAACAAAATCACTGAAAGGCTACGGAATAGAGGAGTTTCCATTAGCCATCACGGCGCTTTGGTGCTATTTTTCCCTATTTAGTGAGGAGGACACTCATCATACTCTCATTCAGCACATTACAAAAATACAAAAACATTCCGCAGGATGATTATCTGATGATGGATGGCTTTTACGCTTTAGAAATTTGAAATCATTCATTCCAACCACCATGAGGGGCAAAAAGCTCTGACATCATAGACCGCACGACCACGCCTATGGGAGGGGCGGCTGCTGAAAGGAGAATGATTCTTCCACATGAAACTATAAACGAAATCAACCGAAGACTCCTCTCAATAGAGCTAACAGAAGAAAACTTAAAATACAACATATGAGCTTTCAAAAACTATTTCTGACCTAGAGACTCAATTATGGGAAAAACTTGCCAGTAGAGAGAATTTCGCCAAAAGAGCTCGGAAACCTTCGAAATAGTTTGACAAGCATTGAAAAATAAAAGAACTGTTTGCTGCCTTATCCAGATGTTTTGGCTTGATTACTCCTCTACACAGCCATAAGGGAGCTGATTGATTATCTCCAAAAGCCATCTAAACGAGGAGCTTCCCTGTAAGTATAAACAAAGGAAATGTAATCAAAGAAGGCGTTTCCGAAGAATTGGATAGACTGAGAAACCTCCTCACAGCGGAAAAATCCTATTTGATGATAAAATGCACAGTGCGAGAGCGAAAAGAACGAATTTCAAGTTTAAAAATAGATTTCAACAATGTTTTTCTGGACATTATATGAAGTCCGAAACACACATAAAGACAAAGTTCCGAAAACTGATAAGAAAACAGACTCTGGTCACTGCAGAGCGGTACATCACAGAGGAATTGAAAGAATACGAATCACAGATCTGGGAGCTGAGGATTGCCTCAGCTGGAACATTTGCTCTACATAGAAGAGCAGGTTCTCGCATATGGACACCATTCAGAAAACAATTCTAAAATCATTGCAGAAATAGACTGCGCAGTAGTGGACTTTCAGAACTGCGATAAAGCAGAAAACTACACCAAACCGATTATAAATGAGGATTTTACAATAAACATCCAAGAAGGAAGACATCCTGTGATAGAAAAATCCCTGCCTCTGGGTGAAAAATACATTCAAATGATATTTTCCTGGACCGAGACACTAGCAGATTGGTGATGGTTACTGGCGTCCCAACATGTCTGGTAAATCAGCAGTTCTGAGACAAACCGCCATCATCTGTCTTTTTGGCGCAGATAGGAAGTTTTGTCCCTGCAAAACACGCCGAAATAGGAGTTTTGATAGGATATTTACCCTGTGTGGAGCATCAGACAACATTTTCGGCTGGAGAATCCACTTTCATGGTGGAAATGAATGAATCACCAAAACCATTCTGAACAACATCACAGAGCGAAGCCTCATTCTACTCGGATGAAATCAGGGCGAGAACTTCCCACTTATGACGGGATTTCTATCGCTTGGGCTATTGCAGAATACCTCCACCAGCACCCTACACAGCCAAAAACGCTTTTGCGACCCACTATCACGAGCCTCAATGAAATGCAGAATGAGTTTTAGATCGAATTAAAAACTACCGTCATCGCCACAAGAGAACAAAATAATGTAATTTTTCCTCAAGAAAAACTAGTAGCAGGAGGCAGGAACACAGCTTTGGTATCTATGTAGCCAAACCCGCTGGGATGCCTACGAAAGTAGTCAATAGGGCAAAAGAAATTCTAAAAACCCTAGAAAACAGGCGAAGCCAAGACCAAAATACAGAGAGCATAAAACGAGTGACCGAGGAAAATCTTCAGCTTTCTTTCAGCTGGATGACCCTGCTCTAGAGAGCATAAGAGAAGAACTTACCCAAATAGAACATCAATACTCTGACACCGATAGAAGCCCTGATGAAACTCAATAAAATCAAAAATATGATTGGGAAATAAAAATCCCAACTTTAGTGTATTTTTACAAGAAGATTTTTAAATAAAAACAAAATATAACTATGAGCGACCACTTACAGCATGAATGCGGCATTGCGATGCTTCGTCTGTTAAAAACCTTTAGAATACGCTATAAAGAGAAGTACGGAACTCCTTTTTTATGGTATCATAATGTATCTAATGCTGGAAAAACAGCATAACTGCGGGCAGGATGGCGCAGGACTAGCGAGCGTAAAATTTGGATATGCACCTGCGGGAGAGATACCATCAGCCGTATCCGTTCATCGCCAATCAGCCGATCGTGATATTTAATCAAATCAATACCAGAATCAGCGAAATTCTAAAAGAAAATCCAGAAATAAAAGATGACCCAAAGCCCAGAAACACCTGCTTCCGTACATCGGAAATATATTTTTAGGGCATGTCCGCTATGGGACTTTGGACGGTATAGAAAGCGTTCATCCTTTTCTCGACAAAACAACTGGATTTACCGCAACCTCATCGTGGCTGGGAATTTTTAATATGACCAATTCCAAAGAACACTTTTCCAAAACTGGTGGGAGAACTCGGTCAGCACGAGCAGACCGATACGGTGACTATCATGGAGAATAGGGCATTTTCCTAGACACCGTAGTTGAAAACCTATACCACATAAAAGCCGAAAGCTACTCCAGATGCTCGGCAGAAATCCCAAACCAGCTGGATGTAGCTAAAACTCCTCATCTGCATATATATGGGATGGAGGCTATGCTATGTCAGGAATCATAGGACATCGCGACGCCTTTGTCATCAGAGATCCTGCGGGTATCTGCCCAGCGTGGTATTACTATAAAGATGATGAAATCGTAGTTGTGGCTTCCGAAAGGCCAGTTATCCAGACTGCATTTAATCTTGATTTTGAGCAAATTACAGAGCTAAACCCTGGTTCTGCTATCATCATCAAGAAAAATGGGAATGTTTCAGAAGAAATCTCCCCTGCCCTGCCCTACAAGGCATGTTCTTTTGAGAGAATTTATTTTCTCACGAGGCAGCGACAAGGAAATTTTATCAAGAAAGACTAGAGCTTTACTCTTCCCAAAAAATTCTAAATTCCGTGGATGAAGACCTCCGAAAATACGGTTTTCGCCTACATCCCGAACACTGCGGAAACCTCTTTATGGACTAATAGAAGAGGCTGATGCCCATCTGAACGAATACAAGAAAAACACAAATCCTAAAGTTAGGGAAACAACATTTCAGAGGAGAAATTGGAAGAGATTTTATCCTTCACTCCTACAAACCGAAAAAGTAGCTATCAGATGCTAAACTCCGTACTTTTCATCACGGAAGACAGCAGCCGAAATGATTTTGGTGTGCCCATGTTTATGCCAGCATTACCATACGGCTCTGTCCGAAAAACATTGACAATCTGGTCTGTTATAGATGACAGTATCGTAAGAGGAACTACACTGAGAAACAGCATTTTTACGAATTCTAAATCGTTTGAATCCGAGTAATCGTTCTATCCTCTGCGCCACAAATCCCGCACCCTGACTGCTATGGTATAGACATGGCTCATTTGGAGATTTGGTGGCTCGAGGCGGCGTTGGAACTGCACAAAGAAAGAGGTTCCGACCATATCATAAAAGGAAGTTTATGAAAATGTAAATCTCAAGTGGATTTAGAAGATTCAAGTCATTAACTATGTCAAAAGGAAATCTATACGCCTTTTTCTTGAGGAAGAAATTTAGCAAAAATAACTGAACTTTTTAGTTCCTGAGGAAAATGAACTGCCCTCGGCAAATCATCTTCCAAGCGTAGAAAATCTCGCACAAAGCCTGCCCGAAAAACCTCGGTGACTGGTATTTCATGTGTGACTACCCTACTGCTGGCGAAACAGAGTGGTGAATAGAGTCTATATCAATTTCTTTGAGGTAATAAAGAAAGAGCATACTAACGCATTTTTGGATTTATCTATCTCCCCATAGAATATCTAAAAAGGCATCGGCCCTGAACGCTCCAAACTGATTAAAAATGTTTTGGGAATTTCACCGTGGAGGATTTTCTATTTCTTCCTCTTCGGTATTTGGATAAAAGTAAAAGTCTACCGAGTGCAGATTTAAAGGAAGAAAATGTAGAAATCCAGCTGAAAGGAAGGATTTATGATTTAAAAGAAATCACCTACGGAAAAGGACAAAAGACTTTCCGCGAAGTTCCGTGATGAGACAGGCGCATTAGATTTGGTTTGGTTTCAATACACCCAATGGCTGAAAAGACCAAATTCCGCTCAATAAAGAGCTCTACATCTTCGGAAGGGTCAGCCTCTTCGGACAGCAGTCTATGGCGCATCCAGAGATAGAAACTCGAAGAAAAACTGAGAGAAAGAACTCAGACTTCGCCCTATCTATCCGAGCAGTGAGAAAATCACAAAACGAGGGCTCAATCAAAAATTTTTCCAAGGCATCCAAGCGCATATTCTTGGGCATGTCACAGACTTGTGCAGAAAATCTGCCACAAAAGCCTCCTCCAGTCGCTCAAGCTTTATGGGAAGACAGAAGCCTTTCATTATCTATTTTCCCAAAGACACTTCGGCATTTGAACGACGTGCGGACAGACGGCTGAAAATTGAGGAAGCTTTCTTTTTCCAGCTCGGCTATGCTTTGAAAAACAATACAATAAGATTTCGGCGGTGGAAATCCCTTCCCCTTTTGGTAGGCGACTAATGATTTTTATCAACAGAATGCCTTTTGAGCTAGCACATGCCCAAAAAGAGTTTAAAAGAAAATCCGAAACGACATGAGGCTCTATACAAATGAACCGACCTTCTGCAGGGAGATGTAGGCTCAGGGAAAACCATGCGGTGGCACTGCTTTCGATGCTGATAGCGATGACAACGGCTTCCAAAAGCAGTGATGGTCCTACGGAAATCTCTTATGCCAGCAGCATTTTCAACACGCCTTCTGAGGCGCTTTTTCGGAACGGGCGTAAACATCAGACTTTAACAGGTTCTACCAAAACTGCTGAACGAAAAATCATTCACTGGAACCGGAAAATGGAACTCTTCCATTTTGGTCGGCACCATGCCGCACTCGGAAGACAAGGTTAAATTCAAAAACCTCGGTCTTGCTATCATCGATGAACAGCACCGTTCTCGGAGCGGAACAGAAGGGCAAAAACTTTGATGAAAATAAAATCCCGCCGCATATTCTATCTGCACTGCTACGCCTATTCCAAGAACGCTGGCGATGAGTTTTTACTCGGATCTGGATGTTTTCAGCGATAGATGAACTCCCGATGGGAAGAAAATCCATCATCACAGCTCATCGGCGAGAGGACAGAAACTCCATTTCGTTTTGCAAAGATGAAATCGATAAGGGCGAGCATGTGTTTATTTCGTCTATCCTTTGATAGAGGAAAGTGAGGCTTTGGATTATGAAAACTTGATGGGTGGTTTTGAACGGGGTTTCCGAGGCGTTCCTTATCCAGACTATGCCGTTACTATGCTTCACGGAAAGATGAACCGCAGGAAAAAGATGAGGCGATGCAGTATTTTCGCTTCTGGAAAGGCAACATCATGGTTGCTACTACGGTGATAGAAGTCGGCGTGAATGTTCCCAACGCTCTGTGATGATTATAGAAAGTAGCCGATGCGTGCGCCTTCCCAGCTTCACCAATTGAGAGGAAGAGGAAGAGGCGCTGACAGAGTACTGCATTCTGATGACTCGACAAATGTCCTCCGACAGTGAACCCGAATAAAGATCATGTGCGAAACCAACGATGGTTTCTAAAATTTCCGAAGTGGATATGGAAACTCCGCCAGGTATCTATCCTCGGCACCCAGCAGAGCGGTGTGGTGGATTTCAAGCGGCTGGACTTAGCCTCCAAGACGGGCACATCATCAAGGCAGCAAAGGACGCTGTAGAGGCACTCCTCCGCGTAGACCCTGCTGCTCCAACAGAACAGCACCAAGCCCTGAAAAACTACATAAAGATAAAAACAATACAAAGGCAAAAACAAACAGGAAGAATCACTGATGGAATATTAGATTTAAAAATGATATCAGAAACTATGGCAACGCAGTGGATAGGAATACCCCTGCCCTTTCTGGAATTTTCTATGGGCTGGCGTATGGGCGCAGGCGAAGATTATAAAATGCGACTTTTTGGGATTGGTACAAAACACTCTCACCTGAGCAGCAACGAGAGTACCAAACACTTTTCCCTTATCCTTGCTTCCTGGCATTATAACAATAATCGGGCAGGAATGATGTTTGGAAACAGGTTGAAACTCACTGGACAATGAAGAGGACTAATATGGCTATGAGGTGTTTCGCACTTGGCAAACCCAAAAGCGCTATATAAATACCCGACTTCCTTTATCAATTCACCAAAGAAACTGAGAGATGAAATCTTTCTTTTGGAAACCCAATGCCAATGCCGTAAGATATGAGTCTTGTTTAGGGCAGCGGCAGCCTTTCCTGCCTCTATGTCGATGGTAGATAAAGCATTCCTGCAAGCCGAGACAACATATGATGGCTGAAAAAGCGCAGAACGTTCGGCGCGATGAAGAAGTGAGGGAAGAAACCAATGAAATCATTTCCTGACCCTAAACTGATGAAAGCCTTGAAGGAGAGTACGCAATTTCAATCCTCAGCTGTCGGATAAAAGCCAACAGCACAGCGATCGTGCTGAATGGCACTACTACAAGTTCAACGTTCAGAATAAAGAGGAAATGATGGACTTTTTGCTCTCGACAGGCGATAAAAATAATGGTGAGTAGCAAACTCAGTCCGCTCTGATATCACTTATTTGGGGGATAGGCTTTGGCAAAGACAAATGAAAAAGCACATAACATCGCTTCGTGGCGTGGTCAAAACCTTTTAGCTTTGACACTGATGCAAAAGAGGGTTTGAGATTAGAAGAGGCATATCAGAATGATATGCATATCTTGTAAAATAATCAAAAGAATCTCGCTATTTTAAAATATTACTTTTACTCAAAATTATTAATTAAAACGATGAAGAATTGGCTTGCCACTTGAGGCGACTACTAAATTCAATTTCAAAGATGCACGACTCCTTACCCGAAAGGTCAATGAAAGCTCTAGAGAAAGATCTTTTTGAATTTAGCGTACTGCAAATTTGGCGACCTTTCTCAGAGAATGGTGGTAGGGAGTTTCTAAAGATATGGACTATCTTTTAAAGAAGAAAGATTTCGAAGCGAAACAGATACGCTTTCTCTTGGATGAATCCTCCTACCACCAAAGCTGAAGTGGTTGGGCTCATGGCAGGAGCGAGCAGAAATCTCTCGATCGTGACAGGAAAGAAGTGGGAGATTCTGCAACCTCTGACTATCTATCAAATGTGACCCTTTAGCTGCTCAATGGATACTGTACTTTAATGAAAGTGAGTCATCATAGACGAGATATGTCTACTGAGAGCATTGCAAATGACCTCCTCATACTTCGGGGCAGGGAGAAGTTTCTCAATGAAAATTAATACCTAATGAACACAGACAACATCATTCAAAGAAATCCTATCGAGAGTAGCAGCTACCTTTGACCGATTAAGGCCTCCTAAAAAGCCCTGGCTAGAGAGTCGAACTTTCAGGAAGGAATTACCGATTATCTATCAAACAATTAAAGGATAAATAATAGAGTTTTATACCAGTGATCGCCAGAATGACCATACATCGGAGGCCTGCATCACCATTGCTAGGATTTCGCGAAATTCCTCAGGAGACAGTGGAAAACACCATCCTTCCCACTTTTGAGAACAATTTCACCCAAATGTTCTCTTAAATCCTGACGTGATCATCGTTTTGACATGCTGTAAATCTCTAGCCTTTGTAGTGTTTTAGTTTCTAGCTTCAGCTAGGACGCCACATTCACTGCACTTAGAACACCCAGAACGCAAAAGCCGAACTCAAAGAGTCGATTAGATGCCTCATGCGCAAAAGCTCATCTATGACGAAACGGCAAAATGGAAAGAGAAAGAAACTCATAGTTTCTGCGGCAAACTCTTTGATTTTGAACCAATCAGCAGATAGCGAAGACAAAGGTGATTGAAATCTTAGAAAAAGGCTTTCGCTCATAGACCCCAAAATGGAGACAATGGAAGAATATCGGTTTGGAGTTTGCACTACCATACCAATGAGTGGGAGAAGCTGTCTTTAATGCTTTACTATTATAATATTAAAGGGAGAAGATTGGTCAAAAGAATATACGCTCAAAAAGATTTGGAAGCATGTGAGACCGAAGCTAAACTAAATCTATTTTAGACAACAAGCCCTTTGGAACGATTAAACACCAGAATCAAACAGATACAGCTGGGATGTAAGGTTTTGCTTGTGAGGATTTGGAGCGTGCAGCCAAGGAATGGCTCTGGGCGGCACTAGGTATCTCAAAAAGGCACGTGAGACCTGGTCTTTGACAAATATCATCATTCTACTAAGCAAGGATAGCGATATAGAATGTGATGCCATCGTGATGTGTATTAGCCATAACTAATCAATGTAAAAATTTCAAGCAAAGAGTGGCTGTCATGGCTTATGATAAAGCTGCGAGTTTCATCATCGCTCTTTTGAAAACTGACTTCCCAAGTAGCACAATTAAACTCAGTTCCAAAAGCACCTAAGCAGTTTTTGGACATCAGAGGCATTACAAATCATCTACTCTCACTCGTTTCTTTGCTATAAGCGCTCCAATACGAAGAATTGCACTCTAAAGCTCGTAACTTATGCTGGAGGCGGCCTATGGAAAAGAATTTCAGTGAAAGTATAACAGCGATGCAGAAGAAGGCGAAAAGAGCTGTATAATTGCAACGTTGCGTATGTCTCTTTGGTTTGGGTTTGATAAGTGAAGAATATTTTTCCTGCACTAGTAAGCGGCAAGATGTTTGAGCTTTTTGGATGATGAGCACTCCAGATGGTACAAATACTTTACATGCGCCCTAATTGACTCCGCCGGCTATGGAGGGAATGAACATTCCTTACCGCTTATCTGTCAAAGGGATTACCTCTGCTCGAGTGCTTGATATGGCATTCAAGAATCGCTTCAAAGAAATAGAAAATCCAGAGAAAACGAGCTTTTAATCCATTTTTCAAAGAAAAAGAAGCATTTTTGCTTCTGTAGAGTGAAAGACCTCACAACTTTTATAAATTCTACGAAGAACAGATTTTGATCACGCACTATCTATGGCAAGCAATGGAAGAGATAGGTAAATATAAGGTATGAACAAATCACTTGAGAGCATTACTCCATGAAGAATTTCTAAAAGCTGATGGAACGCCCAAAACCTACAAGAATCCACCTTTTGTGCAGAATACATAATAGCACCAGAAGCGCGGATATGATATTTCACTCATGGACGTGAAAATCAAATAGGATTTGGATTGTAGCCTTTTCTAGAAACAGAATCGCTCTCACAATCGGATACAGAGATTTATATTTTAAACTATTTTAGATAAAAGGAAATTTTATATCTGATTTAACCACTTTTTATAAGCTTCTCTCAGTAAGCTTGTGCTTATGCGCCTCGTGAGGGCTTAGCGTACTCATATCGTCATATCTCGAAGGAAACAGCCTTACTTACACTTAGGAAGCGCTGTTTCTATATGGAAAGTTGTTGTTTTACTCTATCAAAGGTTGCTGGCGTAAAAGTTGGATGCTCCCCGTAGGCGAATAAAAGTCTCCAAATCTGTCCAGGAAAGCCCTTTGTAGTTTTTGTTTTTCCTCAAAAGTCCTTTTGAGCACTCTGATACAGTATTCAACTCGGTCAAGTGTTGTACATGCTTAGCTCCCTACCCTGCATCTTGTAACATAATTATTTGTGCGGTGGCTTTTTGGCTAGTCGCCATAAAAATGTTGTAATTGGTTTTGGAGAAGTAGGAGTTTTGCGTTTCCAAAAGCCGCCACTAGGAAACAGGTTTGCCACCCCAGCTGTGAAGTGCACTGCAGCAATGGGATTTACAAAGCACATCCCTAAAAAGCGCTGGCTCATCAGAACCATAGGCATGCAAGGCTCTCTGGTCTCGTGAGGATCTACTCATCCCTCAGTGACAGAGATGATTCCTGAACTTTTGAATTAATTTCTCTAGCCAAGTCGATACATCGCTGGGCGTTGCTGAAGCCAAGTCTCTGTTTGTTTGGTTTTGAATAAGTTCTAATAAAGTGAAGTCTCTATAGCGTATTTCTATATTTTGCTTTGTGGCTTCAAAGAGTCGTGCTAAGGTATAGCGGCTTTCCATATTAAAAATAGCTGACCGAACCAAGTAACACATCGTTAGCGATTCTTGAAAGCAGTATATTGTAATTTGCCATTGTATTGATTTTTAATTTTTAAGTTCAGAAAACTTTCCTGACAAGTGTTGTCCAACTGGCTTTTACCAAAAGCTGGACAAAAGTTCCCGTAGATATGGTGTCTCATTAGCTAGAGGATGTTCGTTCTCTCTGTAACTAGTTTTATTATGCTTAATTTAGTAGTAGTAGGAATACTACTTAGGATTATAGATAAAACTTTCAGCTACAAATATAAGGATTAATTTTACGCTCAAGTCACAATGACAAAGAGGGATATTTTTATTCTAATTCATGAAAATTGCAAAATGAACTTGAATTGTCTTTTATTTAGAGACAAAACTCACTTATAAAATAGAAGATGATTTTGTTCACAAACATTTGCAAACCTAAGATTATAGGAGTTGTCGCTGAAGGAAATTCTGTAAGTCGCCACATCTCTTTTAGAAATTATAGATTTTACTGCAATTCCATTTACTTTTGCTATATTTTGTGTGGCGGGATGCTGAATCTGCTTCTGTGGGAAAATATTATGAAAAAAATTTTCAAGACTGAAAAAGGCTTGTCACTGATATTTCTATTCTTCTATTTTATTCTATATTATTATCTTCATTATCACATACCCCTTTATATTTGAGAAATATTAAGTTGATAATTTGTAAAATATTTCCAAAATGAAGAACGATGAGAATATCCGTGAGATGAATGAGATTTTAATGAGAGCAGAAAATATTCTCTCACCAAAGCATAGAAGAAGTACTAGAAAGAATGGAAGACTGTCCAGCTAGACTATGATAGGCTCATGTGACATACTACGATGAGCAATGGTGCAAGACTATTTGATAGTAATGGATGGCAAGATCCCTGATGAGGTGGCTCCTCAGTGGGTGCTGCTACTCCAAGATGCGATTTTTGATGTCATAGGCACCAATTCACCTGCTGATGAATTCAAACCCTCCTAAAAACAATCAACAAAGATAAAGAATGGAAAGAGTAGGTTTTATGAAAATATAAATTCTTAACACTTAAAAAATTCAAATATTTTGTTTTAATATTTTTTTTTATAATCCCACAATTGAAGTTAGTGTAAAAAATACAAATTTTATAGATATGAAAAGAAAAATATTTTACTAGGGCCTATTGTCTTTGCTTTTTCAGCAAATGCGCAGTCATTATTAGTGTTCAAGACCAAGCAAGTTCTGCATAAAAGAAGATGCTCTTATCTATAGTGGTGAGAGTTGAAACTGTTGAAAATGGTGTATAGATAATTTTGGTAATGAATGATTGCAGGTGGTGGTTTTAAACTGTTACTGCACTAAATACTAACAAAACAAATGGTGGGAACTTATCCTTCGTTTTGGTCAAATGCTACAACAAATGGTAAAGTATCATTGTTAATGGTGGGACTGTTATTAAATTATGGACAACTTATATTTTGACAATCAAACTTCACAAGCCCAAGTTGTGGATTGTGAGATACAAAAGAATATAAGGATAATTTTCATGAAAGCTTACCAACAATGGCGATTCCTTTCTATAAGAAACTTTCGCTAGTTTATCTCTCAGAAACTAAAATGCAAATTTATGGGAAAGATGGAACAGAACAGGATTTTAGTATGTGGAATAATCATAAAGTGGAAGATTCTGATAATTAATCCATCTGACAACATTTACTGATATTAAATTATTGATATGCTGTGGCAGTAATGGAGCCACATGTTACTATGCCATAGGTTCTAGGATTTTTCAATGCTTACGTGGAGAACACCTAATTTTATCTACAAAATGTTTATACTATAAAAGGGGTACTCTTTTGCAGAAAATATAGCCGTGATTAACTGGGGCTGAGATAGATTTTGATTTTGCAGGTGGTAAAAACACACAAACCATTATAAAGAGTAACAGGACCCTATTTGGGGAGATCATTGGGAACATGCTAGTAGTCCATGGTCTGTAACTGTTGGTAAAACATCTACCAATTTGGGAATCCATATTTAACGAATATTAACCTTAAAATATCTATAGGAGCACCTGATGGGGAGTTCGTGTTGAGCCTAGCATTTCTCTGTGGAAAGCAACTGGAGCAGAGACTGGTGGTGTATATGTGTCTTATAATAATAATGGGTTACAGGAGATGTTAAATAAGCACGTGAGACTTATGGGAACTTTTGAAAATAAAATTGTTCAGTCTCTAGTGTTAGGTTTTAGATTTTGGTCAATTAAGAAAGTTCGCATATGAGGCAAAACACAAGTAATACATCTACATGGCTAACGGTGGGGTTACAGACAATCTAAAACCTCAAATAAAGAATTTTCCTTCTAAAATTGTCTGAATTGAGTACAACTCTACAAGGCAAAATAGCTAATGCTAGATTATCCACCCCTTCTGTACAATTAGGAGAATTGCATTAGATGCTGATGAAGTAGAGTTAGGAAGAACATATTATGTAGTGTATGCTGAGGGTCTGGGCAACTAACCAAGTTTTCCCGGTGATCATATTAGTAAAACGATTATTGGTAATTGAAGAGTCGCCCAAAAAGGAGGAAGATGAAGATTTAACTAATCATATTGGTTGTATATCAATGAGGCTAATGAAAAATGATTTTTAAAGGAAAGAAGTTCATGAGAATATATAGTTTGATGTTAAATCTTTTAGCTTTTGAAATATTAGAAAATGCAGAAGATACTGGTTGATGGACAAGAAAGATTATCATCTGGTGAAAGTTTTCATATTTTTGATGGAAAAAACATGCATTGAGTTAGAAATAACAAAAAATTCTGTATCATCAGATGCTGATTTCGGTCTATACTATGGTAAACCAGCAGAGTTGTTGGGTTTCAAAAAAACACTAATATGACTATCCAAAACCATCTGCTACTATTTGTAGTATATGATGAAAGTATAGCAGCTCATAAGATATTATCTTGATCCTGAATGGAAAGAAAGCTACAGTTCAAGTTTGATCTTTCTGGTGATTGTAATCTTCACAAGCCAATATAGATGCTACTAAAGGAGAGCTCAGGAGTGAACTTACCAAATGCTGTAAGAGGGACTTATGTAGTAACTGCAGTATCTGAAACTGGTAAGCAAGTTCTCAAAAGTTATAAAATAAATAAAATTATATAAAAAAATGAAGAATTTGAGTAAGTTCATTTGAATAATGTAAAAGATATTTTTTCTAATATCATTCCTTTATTATCAAGAGGTCTTATGGACAAGAAGGAGGGAGGAGCTATACTCACCACCAACAGCACCCATGGGAGAATTAACCCGTGTAACGGCAAAGGCCTATAGATATGTATGAAGCAGCATCTTACTACCATAGCTGTACTATGGTTATTGGTATATACCACTATTCAAAAACAGGCATATATAAATAAAGTACTATAAAACTCCTAGAAATTTAGGGTTTCTGACTTTTTAATATGAAAAAAGAATAATATTACTAGCCTTTTTGGGTATATGAAGTTTTATCCGTTCAATTTGTAAAGTAAATATAGAGGCTGCTGATTCATTCAAATAAAAACAGCAAATTGTTTCTATCTTAGAAGGTGCAAAATACATTCTTTGAAAGAAGTTAATAAGAAAACGGAAATGGATAATAGATGTTCCTAAAATTATAAGGAATGATGAGAGTCTATTTCCAGAAATGGAAAACTGTAAATTTAATTCAGAAAATAAAGATGTAGTTATAAAACTTACCACAAATGGTAGTGTAATTTCAAAATAGATTTTCTGGATGAGTCTAACCAAAAAGATGTCCTCACATGATGCAAATCTAAAGAAAGAAAAGTCAGGTGCTCCTCAGACATTTGAAATGAAGAAATATAATGTATAACAGCATCTTTGACAAAGCTTTGGAGAGTGAAAATTCATTTTAGAGAATAGTACATAGCGGACAAACAATCATCCTTTATTCAATATTATCTGATAATAGTAGATTTACAGTGGTCAAGAGGATCCGAAACATCGTTACGAAGAGCACATATGTTTTAGTGAATTCTACCCAACGCTGAAACCCCAGTGAAAAAATATTTCAACCTAGCTTCTAGTCTGAAACTATGAAGCAAATGGTCAGCTAAAACCACGTGTGTCATTAAAACACTTCCATCAGCAGACACAGATTAGCCTGTTCATATCGAATGTTTCTAATACAAAGCAAAAGCTCATGGAGTGAATGCTGATAAAAGTAGTATTGTTCTGGTCTTCACTTGTCTTTGCTTATTGTTTTGAAAGAGCTTCCTATTATTTTGAAAATTATCAAAAATTAAAGAAAAAAAAAAAATATTGAAGTTATTGCATTTGCTTTGGATCAGATCAAAAATCGGTATAAAAGAAACAATAGGCTTCCTTGCCATGGATAAATGACACTGAGTCGAAAAGGATGCAGAGGTGCCACAGAAATCCCATACGTGCGCGCTACGCCGATGATATTTGTCTTAGACAAAAAATGGTAAAATAACAGAGAAACCAACTAATTTTTCTGTGCATTTTTATCAACATTAGAATAAATGACTCAGTGGTAAGGAAAATATTTCGTATTTTGCACCAATTAAAAATGGCGAGAGGTGTAGCTCTCAGGTGGTTAGAGTGCTGGATTCATAACTCAAAGGTCACGGGTTCAAGTCCTGTCTTCCCGCTACAACAACATCTGTAATTCAATAAATATAGGATGAAGATTAAATAGGACTTTACAAAATTGTAAAGTCCTATTTCATAAAAATAAATGTATAGAGTATCTCAACTCACTTAAAAATAATGCAAGGTTTTCCCACTAAAAATAAAGACAGAGCTTCCCCATTTACCCTGTGAAAATAATGCAAGGTTTTCCTACCTGCAAAAATAAGACAGAGCTCTCCCCATTTACTGTAGAAAAATAACGCAAGGTTTTCTCCCACCTGCAAAAAAATAAGACAGAGCTCTATTTACCGTAAAAATAACAGCAAGGTTTTCCTACCTGTGAAAAATAAATGCAGGGTTAATTTTGTTAATGATTATGATTATCAGATTTCTAATATATTCAATAAAAAAAAACCTTTTATACTTATATATATGAGCATATATAGCTGTGTGAATATATTAAGAGTATATGGAGAGGAATAAAAAAATTCTTTTCTGTAATTCCTTTACAAACCCAGCTAGAGCTAAAATCTATTTTACAGAAAAATAGACATTGAAAATCAATGTTTTATTCAGGCTCTAATAAAAATTCCTCACTAAAAAAATATCTGAGAGCTACCTGAAGAGAGGTGAAGATGGGTTCTTGTATATACAACTTTCAGTTGATACACAAGACGACCCTGCTCTTTTGAGAAAAGATTAGGAAAAATTTCCTGGAACCATATTTTTCTTTTCAAAGGATTTTAAATTTATCTGATTTGAGATGAAGAGATTTTTTGCCTTTTTTTCAGCAGATGGTATAAAATAGTTCAAAATAGTTCTAAAATAGTTCAACCTCCCCAAATCCCATAAAATTGCTGAAATCTCTACAAAAAGACAAACCAAAAATGCAGAAAGAAACATAATTTTTAGGATAGAAAATTCAAAAAGAAGAATGGAAAAGATTCTGCAAAGAAAGGGATAATATTAATAAACTTCATCATCAATTTGTGAAGGCAGGGCTTGGATAATGAGCGAAAAAAGCATTAGAGTTCATTGAAAACAAAGTCTATTCACAGTGAGAATATCAATCAACAGGCAAAGTTCATTACCCTCAAAAAATTTATGACAAAGGAGCAGATGCTTCAGTTTGAATGATTTGATAAAAAGAAGTGATAAAAATTGAAAACAAGAGCAAAATCTGATTTTTTAAGAAATCTACCATTTCCTATAGCAAACGATAGTAAAGATTTAAGTTCAGCGAGAAAAGGATTTTCTCATGGAGTGAAGACAATGACAAGAAAAAGGAAAGTGGAGCTGGGGAACTCAAGTTGATGCAAAACTCTTCCAGATGGAATTGATGAAAAAGCAAACAGAAGAAGTGATGAAATTATTTCAGCTATTTCCAAAAGTGATAAGGTAAAAGCCTCAATTTCATGCTACTATTTCTACCAAGTTTCCAAAATCATTCCAAAAGAAGAGCTGACAGAGATTGAAAACATTTATGAAAGAAATGGATATGAAAATCAACCTTATATCATTGTTTTTCATAACGACGGAGAATAATCATATTCATTTAGTTTACAAGAGTCGATAAAACGATGAAAGAAAAATGGATGATAGTTTGAAAAAACTAAAATCTCAAAGAGCTTTTACAAAAAAAGTTTTAGCTGAGTTACAAGGAGAAAATGGATAAAGATTTAGACAAACTTTTAAAATACAAATACAGTACGGCAAAATAGTTGGAACTTTATCGAAAGAAGTGGATTTAAATTATCAAAATGGAGAAAATGATACTGACTTTTGATATTTTGAAAAATGGAGTAAAACAGAAAACTATTTTTGATGATAATCAGATTAGTTTTAATTTCCCAAATCAGATTCCAAAAGAGCAAAGGTCAAACTCAGCTTTTAGTCGTCATCAAATACAAAGAAGTTTACTCAACGGCAACAAAGGTTTTTAAGGGTAATAGATAACTGAGAAGCAGAGGAATAGAAGATGACCAGACTAAGCGAAAGTGCTACTCCTAAAAATAGAGTTTGAAAGCGAACTGCAACTTTACAAGATGAGAGAGAAGTTTGGGATTGATATTGTTTTACCATCACAAGATGGACAACAGCCTTTGGATATTCTTTTGATAGACCATAAAACACACAGAGTATCTTTCAAAGGAAGTGAAATAATGAAGATGAGATGAAATTTTTGATTTCATAAAGGAAAAATTAGATAAAACGAATTTGCGAGCAAATTAAAGATTGTTATAATGTTTTAATGCTCAATATAAAAAGAGTTATTGAATTACTTTCATCATCACCTCACGATGAGGGCAAGGGAGATTAAGAATTTATATGATTTCTGAGAATAAACACTCGAAAGAAATACCAGAGGAGTACAGTCCGAGAAGAAAACTTTCCAAGTGATAAGACACTCTAAAGCTAAACACAGACGTTTCCATATTTGAAGGAGAAGATCAGTGACATTATATCACTCATAAACAATATCATCATATACGACAGGTGGAAAGTCTGTCGGACAAACTCCGCATCAAAAATTTTATAAACCCACGAGACCGAACAGTGTTTCTACTAAAAGCAGCTCAAGATGATAAATTGTATCTAAAGTGATAGATGAATTCTTGTTTGAAGAAGGAAAAGTTCAGGGAAAGGTCTTTGACCCTGCAAGAAAGAAGAAAGAAAACGAAAACGACGCGAAGATAAGATGATAATAACTTTTGGACACACAAAAGTGAGGGTGCAGGAAAAACTACTCTTGCTGTAGCCTTTGCAAATTATCTCTGCTCTACCAAAGACAAGAAAATACATATGTTTTGATTTTGATTTTTCGAGAGTCGTTTATCATATCGTCGGAGGAAGATGAAGCATTGGATGTATCACATGTGTTGAAAGTACATCTCAATCGGTGAGGAATGATAAACCAATAGATTTTGGGTAGCTATCACGATTGAAGAAAGAAAGTGAGGAACTATCTGTTTGACCTTGCAGGAACACTTGATGATAAACTATAGCCTCTGCGATGATGTGAGTGATTACGTGTAATTCCTTTGAGATATTCGGATGTTTCTATAAAATCTACAGTATTATGTGAACTTTTATCAATGATAGAGACTGGAGTACAGATGGCATGTCATCCGTTCCAAATATGATAGGGATATAGTGATCTCGATCGAGAAGGAATGGATGAGGGAGATTTCAAAGTATGGAAAGATTTTAGAAAAACCTTGTGTATCGAAACTGCTTACAAAATATCAATACAAGAAAAACTTACTTATGAGCAGAGACATTCTGTAAAACCAAGTTTTGATGAAGCTAATAAATTATATCAATGCCATAATATAAAACTGCCATTTTCTATTCATCATGGAAAGAAAATATAACGACATCAATATAGATAATTTTATAAAAAGATTGGGAGCAAGAAAAAGCAACAGACAAGAGTGAATGCATCACAGATAATGAGCTCATATTGAGCTGTGAAATTTTCAATATATTTAATATAGATGAATGGAAATTCTTATTGATTTGGGAAATGAGGTATGCACTTTAGCAAAAGAGAGTTTAGGAGATTGATGGCACAAGTAGAGGAACTTAAAAATAAAAAGAAGACTAATGAAATTTTATACCTATCATTTTAGGATTGTATTTCCAGATAGTGTGGAATGGTTATTTATGATTTATTCTTTAAAAAGAAAAGAGTTGAAAGAGGCAGAAAACAGCGAACAGAACTATTCTATTTCTGATTTCAGAAATGGGCAGAACAAGGAAACCAGGTTGTAAGGAATAGAAGATGCAGAGAAATATATGACACCCAAATCCTATGAGAAATCCAAGAACCTTTTCTAGCAACTGATGAAAAATCAAGAAGACAGTAAAACTAAAAACAAATGCTAAAGATGAAAATAAATTAGAGAGGGAAGAGATGGGAAATCAGAAAACAAGACAGAATCAGAAGACACAAACTGAAAAATAAAAATCCATCAATTGCTGATAAACCCATATCTAATTTAAAATAAAAGATATACTAAACCAGCATTAATACAAAAGTAAAAATAGTTGCCAATTATGATGGAGAGCTTTATCACATCTAATTTTACAAATCCGAAACCAAATACATTTTTAACATTTTAAATTTTCTCAAATTATGACTTGAAAATTCCAAAGATTGAAGGCTCAAAATTACTGAACTCAAAAGAAAAGTGAAGAGAGAGAGTTTTTAATCTTAGCATTACTGCTACTTCTACAACTCCTGCTTTTGCACAAGCGTGGTGGTGGGCAGGTGCTTACCACAGCTGGTAATGAGATTAAAGCAATCGACACCTCTAAAAACTTTTTATTCAGTTTGTTGGTGGTATCGTTGGGCTTATTGAGGTCTTAGAATCTACACAATGATGGTGAACGTGGAGACCAAGATGTGAATAAAAGAAACTCTGGTTGGGTGGAGCTTGTTTTGTAACTATCGTGCCTACATTCGTGGGTCTTTTCTTCGGATTGAGCAAATGGCTTACTTATACAAGGGCTGAAAACACTTGTTTTATTCGATTAAAAGGGATAAATACATTTACTATGCTATGGGCTGTGTAGCCTAAGGTCTGGTTTTTATCAGGAGTTTTCAGGCTCTTTTTATGGGATTGGGTGTGCTTTAGGTCTGGTATTGAGGGTTAGGATTTTTGGGGCAATGTTTAAAAAGTACAAGACTCAAAGGGCTCTTACAATAAAACTAAAAACAATAATGAACTGCATATTTTTCCCAAAAGATTTAACATAAAGAAATTCAAAATCTAAAAATAAAAATGAAAAATAAAATTTTTGATATTCCTTTCATAGGTTATGATTTCAGGGTATGAACATACTGGAATTTTGATGTTTTAATCGGTAAAATACACGGAAATCCCGTTATTGGGATTAAGATCAAAGAATGCGGTAGAACAATATTCTGCTGACCCTAATTCTATACTGATTTTCATACACTACTCAATCAAGTAATTTCTATTATTGGCAGAAAACCATATTATTCAAAAATTAGATATTTTTAGAAACAAAGATACTCTGCGAGAAAAATCCACTCAATTTCTACAACAAAAAGTACTCTGAACATTTTGAGGGAAGAATTTATAAAACGATTGATACCCTGCTTTTATTTACTGATGTTGTAGACAACTCAAAGACAAACTACAATTTTTCAGATAAAAGATATAAAGAATTACGAGACAAAATGCCAAAAAGTGCATATGTTTCTCTCAATTCCATTGGTGAACCACAATTTTTATTTGAAAAGACTTCGGGAATATTTATATTGAGGGGTTTTATCACTGAATTTATCCGACATTCTACCTTGATAACATTAAATCTACCATACAATTTAAGATTTGGAAACAGATATGGAAAAGGTTATTAGTTTTGTAGATGTGAAAAATATTGAACTTCCGAGCGATAGAGCCCTATTCTATTTTTAGGTGGAAAATGGTACAGCATCGGAAACAGCCGTTGATAATTTTTCTTTTATCAATGAATTGAAAGACTACCATATGGTTATCTATAATCAAATTATTTCTATTCCAGAACAAGCACCTAAACAAAGAGAACTGACAAGAAAAAGAAAAACATGAGGGTGTAGCAAAATCTGCACCTTCAAAATATGATAAGTGGCAGAAGAAATAGAAACTCTCTGCTTCACAATATTACGTAGATGGACAGCTGATTGCAGATGCTCATTTTTCCACTGTTTTGAGCTGCACTGGACAGCCATGTGAAGAAATGGAGGGAACCCAGTCTTGATGGATAGAAAGTAAATTATTTACCAAAGGAATTATTATCGTTTCAAAAATGCTGAAAACCAACTCGGAATTGTTTAGGTGCAGTGACACCGTAATGCAGTCGATGCTGCGCATGATTTATTTACCACTCACAAGTGAAGCTCGCTTTTGTAGAGAGTCTACAAGGGTAAGAATCCAATATTTATTTGAGAGATTTACCGACAGACAAGGTGTTCCTCCTAGAGTAGACTTTATCTGATTTGCACCTATGAAAACTCGGAAGAACGAATTAATCAGAGCTGTACTGTCTCTCGGATCCTCAGTGTCTGTCAAATCATTCTGATGAACACATCGTTGGAGCAGCATTTACCTGCCAATTACGATGGATTGTGCATTGTAGACAGAGATTCCTATTCTGGAACTTGCAGCTATGAGTTGTAAAACAGGTCAACATACCGAAGAAAACTCATCACCATGAATCCTTTTTCGTGATGAACTGAAAAGTTGAATTTAATATCGAGAAAGCTAGTCAGAACTGACCAATCTAGATTTTTATGATTTCGGCAGTGATGCTACACATGAGCAAAGAGCAAAATCTGTCTTTAGACAATACTCTGATGTCTTTGTACTATCATCAATTTTTAATAGAGGCAGAGCATGCATGAACAGTATCTTGATGAAGAGCTTTTACTCCATTTGGACATAATATTAGCAGAGAGGATATTCTTAGAGGATTTTGAAGAAGAACTCGGGAAAGCAATAAAACCCCTATTATGAGATATTAGGTTTCTGCTCTGATGCTCCCACCGATGTGAGATTAAAAGAAAAGGATAGACACTAATCAACTTTTACCAATTCCGATAAAATATAAATAATCCTGATTATAACAAGGAGACGTTTCATGGTGTATGAAGCTTACGAAACTTTGACAGATGAAGAAAGGTAAGAAAGTGGAATATAACGACAAAAATTAGCTATTATAACTCCACAAGAAGTTCTGCAATCCTAAAACCACAGAGGAAATGGAATGAGGCACTTTAGATTTGCTTTTGATAAAAGAACAAAAGAGTTAGCATGCAAAAATTAGAAGTTTCTTGGAATTGTCTTTCAATAGTTTCTCATGACTACTGCGATAGATTTTTGCCTATCTCATTTGAAAAATATGCCAACATTTACAGAAAAAGAAATCAACTTGAGGACTTTTCTTTGTCTCTGAGACTGGTGAAAGCGAAGATACGGAACAACACTCAACTGCAGTGCAGCATGCACCCGTCGATGAGCCACAAGTCATTGTCTTTGAGATTGATAATGTCAAAGACAACTACTTCCTATTTCCCATTGCTTACACTTAATCATTATGATACTTTTATCCAAAATCAGATTGAGAAACGATATAGAAGAAAAGCTTGATTGTAGAAGAGGCAATATGGAAAGCGAATCAGTGCCTCTAAATCAATGGGAGGATACATTCTTATCTATATCAAAACTAGCAAGCGTAAGTTCTGTGGGAAACTCAACATTGGTAGTAACTCAAGAACTCAATGATATTATTATTGGTAACGCAGGCGCAAGGATTCTATTATTTCTAATCTGCGGGATACTTTCATTCATGGTTTCGACCAATCCAAAAATTCGAAAGATAATTTTGAGCACCAATTGCTGATATTCTTTCAAGCAAATCAAGTGGAACAGAAATACAGTAAATTTGGACAATCAATAAATCCTTACACCAAATGTGGTAGCTTGATTTGAAGAATTTTGATCTGAAAACGAGAGGAAGAGGGCGGGTTCATGCATGCAGTTTCTTTCGGAGCAACATCTCACTCTATAGCCTTACTGAGAAAACCTGAAAAATCAGCTGCAGACTATTATGCAAAAGTAGCTGGAAATTATGATTTGGCATTAGAACGCATCGTTGTTGATTTAAAGAAAAGAGGCCTCGGATAAATTTAGTCCTCGATCAATCTATGCAGCCAATTGATGAAAAAGTTTTAAAATATTACAATCACACTAAGCGACACAAAGGAGAAAAATCCAAATTAAAATTATCCAAGAAAAGTAGCCTCAAAATCAACAGAAGAATTGAAGAAACAGCATTTTGGACAGGAAACAATTAGGAATTAGAAAAGAGAAAACTTTTGAGAACCTTGTAACAGTAGCATAAGTAAATATGAAAAATAATATTTGAGTTTAGTGTTTTTGGGAGGGGTTTCATTGCAGCTCAAACACTCTATGTAGATGATGCACTGCTGGCTGCCCTAGTATTGCTGATATCAGTCAATCTAGAGACAAACAAACGTGAAACCATGCATCAAACAAAATAAACCCGCAAAGAGCTGCAGCTTTTGGTTGAACCTCAAATGGTAGTAGTCACATAAGATTCATCTTAAAGGACTGAGGAAGCTCAGTGTGAACTCTCCAAAACGGATTACAAGTCAAAGAAAATTTAAGAAGACCTCAAAGATTGTGAAGTATGTATTCACAGATTGGAAAAATTTCAGGAAACAAAATCCTGAATATGCTGCTCGAGCAAAAACACGGAGATACATACAAATCAAATTTCAAAATGCCCGCACCGAGTGAGTAACTCAAACTAGGAACTAAATCTGGGCAAACTGCTGGGGATAGATATAAGCTGATTTTATGATATTTCTACAAAAGCAAAGATGTTAAAAGTCTGGCTGGCGATTCATCATCAGTCGGATTTGCAGAAAGAGCCAAAAGACTGGATTTTGGAGAGCTTATTAACCCTTCAAGGCTATTATGTCAATGGTAGATAAAGACATAGTCGAAACTATAAATGGATAGATATAAACACACTTTAAAACCGAATCATTATGAGAGAAATTTCTTCTCAGCAGTATTTCTCTGCAGGTTATTTGAGTATTAACATCATCAGGAGGAAAACCAAAACCACCTTGGAAGAAGTTAGATGTGTCTTCTTTCCCTAGATGATGAATCAAGAAATTCGCCATTCTCCGCAGGTTCAGGATGAGACGACAAGAAACGAGCAGAATATCAATTTAGGTGCAGAAGTAGTCAATAAAAACAATGGGTCAAAATTCTAAAGACAAGCAACACAGCAAAATTCAAGATCAGGTTAAATTATTGATTTTAGACATATGGCGGCCTTCTGCTGGAAATAGTAATTTCACAAGAGGTCAAAAGAAATCGAAAAGAAAAATCAACAAAGATTATCCAAGAAATCAGAACTGCACCTGTACACTTGATTGGTTGCTCTGCTGAAGCAGGTGTAGACTGTAGATGAACCTCAAAATGGTGCGTAAGACTCAATGCCAGGAATTGTTGTTTCCTGCGGAGCGTAAATTCAATCAAATGGGAGCTTGAAAGAAAATCAATAGATTTGAGGCACCTCCTGTGTAGAAGCAAGCGACTTTAACAGCCAATCTTTTACATGCTTTTGGTGATGATTATGATGCAAAAGAAAATCTGAGAGAAATAAAGCCAGTGCGCTGCAGTTATTATGTAAATGTCAGACGATTGCAGAAGAGATTATTGAGTAATATGGACTTTCTGATATGAAAAGTGACTATATCTCAGGTTTGATTTTGAAATGCACATCTGCAAGAGGCCAGACAGTAGTTGTAAAATGATAAGCTGATTGCCCAAACTACTAAAATCGTAAGCGGCGGTGAGACTTACAGCAATGCAGTTTTCTTAAGTCCTATGAGAGGTGAACACAACCTCTGATGATATAAATAAGAAAATAACATGCGCAGTTGCATACACAGGAAGTTTATATACAGATAAATTAAGTAGCACAAACCAAACGATAAAACATGAAGGGACAGCTTGAAATGACTCGCCAACATCTTGTGTGAAGGAGGAGACATAGTGGACATGCAAAACCACAGCAAAATACCCTCAATATGCTACTACTTCACAGACCATTACCATCGTATTGTGCAAGTATAAAACTGTAATGACATAGAAGTTGTACTGAGAGAGAAACATGAAGAGAAGATATAGTGATTTTACTTATAGACCCATTAAGGATAGAGAAGTTTCGGAATCATAGCAGGATATTTGACAGAGTTAGAATATTGCGCGCAACAATGAGTATGTCACTGTTGATGCTAGAGAGGGAAAAGTGATAATACCACGATATATCAAATTCCACATCTGGATGGTATGTTAATATGGATAAATCTAATGGGAAGAGTAGTACAGTGGAGAAAAAGGCATCAGTCAACATCTGTAAATGCTTAAAGTATATGAAAGCATCAAAACCACTGCCTGGCGCTGTCTCTTTTCTGCACTCAGTATAATGCTCGTAGCTAGACTAAAATGATAATGCCAGCTGTGTCTCAACACGAGCAATGTTTTTGAGAGATGGGAGATCAGGACCTTAAGGAAAATGGTTTCTTTGGGTGTTCAGACTCAACTTTGCTATGGCGCGGCAGTCCTGAATGGTCAACGAAAGAATCAAGATTACAAAATGGGCAGGATATACGCCTTTGAAACCCATGGTGTCTTGAAGCTCCAAAGATTGAAAGAAAGCTGCAGTTCAAACAAGAAGCTGGATAAAAAGCAGAGCTCAGACAGCACTTTATAAAAGAAAGCTGTGGATTTTTGTCTCATTGACCTCCAACTCGTAGATGCAGTACGTCATGGGTTTTATATTATAAAAGAATGCTGAATCCTCTGAAAATCTTTCCCTGGAACAAACACAGAATTTCAGAGAGTGGGGTTTTGACAACCAAGAAATCATATGAAACTCTGAAATTTCTAGGAGTGTTAGATAGATTACAGGAAATGATTTACTGAGACAGGGAAATACATATAACCAAGAAACAATGGATCATGCCTTAGAGGAAAAAGACTCCTCGACGTATCAAGAAAACACTGTATGGGTGGAAAATTCAAAAGCTGAACTATTCTCTAGTAATACAAAAAGGAGAACTAGTATTTAGATGGTAAAACGCTCTGATAAAATCTCAGGTAGCGAAGAAAATACATTTACAAGTAGACCTGATGTGAGATAGCACAAGGAAAATTATGAACCAATATAAAGACCAATACTAATGACGAAACAGCATATCTTATATTTTTAGTTTGGTTTTATATGATTGCGCACTACTTACCACAGTGATATTAGGGACAAACGCACGATAGAGAAGATTCCAATAAACTTGGGTACAATTTTAAAAAGGAGATGGAGCTGGAAACCATGGTAACATTCAATAGATTGATATGGGCATTAGTGCTTGAAGCAAGTAAAGCATCCTTTTTAGGGAGACTTATAGGAGGAAATAGGGAGCTACATTTTATTTATCTTATATGGATGGCAGATGCAGTCAGGGAGACTCTGAGAATGGGGGAATAACCCCAATGCTAAAACCATCTCTTTATAGGACTGATTTTTATTATACGGGATGTAAGTTTATTCTTTTGTTCAAAAGTCCACTCAGAGAAGTTTCACACCTCTGCACAAACCATGTTGGAGGAAAATAGAGAGAGGCTATCACACGGTCGTAAGACGATTTCAGCATCAACTTTGGATTTATATGGATTTAGAAGCCGAAGAAAAAGCAAAACAAAAGGAATCTGGATAATTTGAAAGTAGAAAGGTCTTCATTGATAAGAGTAACTGATAGTATTAAAGAAGGTTGACGATCACAAACTCCTGCAGGAAGAATGGTTTACAAGAACGACTTTTAAATTCCAAAAGATGGGAGCAGACCTTTTAGAAGTGCTATTATTATTTATCTGTCTCAGAGTCTGTACTTATCTTATTTTCTTTATTCATTTGAAAGAGTATTCTAATTGTTCTGACCGAGGCCATTGCATTACGCGCTCTTATTCCGTGCCGTAGAAAGTTCTCACTTAGCGCAAAGTTAGCTCTCAAAGTCATCAATATCAACCCATATACATCGTTTTACGCATTTACCGCACATCGACGAACAGCTATCACTGGGCTTCTGCTTGCACCATGGAAACAGACCGATACAGAATTAATGATAAATAGTGCAGGCATGTTGATTCTGAGACGTAGCTGCTTTTTATCACGAAATGGAATGTTGCGCATGTTACACTATTTACTGTAGAAAGCAGATCGTTGGCGTGAATACCGTGCAATCTGATGACCCTATCTACGTGCAGACAGCATTGTCGCAGCCGGCGAGCGCAGGTGTACGGGACTTAAAATGAAACAGCGTGAGGGTGAGCGGAGCGTGGCTCTTTAGTGGGGTTAGAAAAGTGGAGAAGATAAAGATAAAATAGTAAACTGCCACATCCGAAACCACATATGAGTGTACAAGCAGTATAGAACATAAAGATAAACGAGCGGTGTTTCTATTTGAAGTCATTTCAGCATCGATAGTGGCAATCGTTATTGCAGTGATTGTTTCTTTTCTCATATAAAATTGTAGAAGGATCTCCAGAAAATCTATTTTATCATCTGGATGACCGAGTTCTGATTTTGAAAAACAAACAGATGAACTGAAACCGCCCAGTGGAATACAAATCACAAGTGGAACTTTTTCTATAGCTAGTCACCCCTTGCTCCAGATGACATGAATACATATGTGCAAAATGCAGAAAATCTCTATCTCATTGATGATGCAGAAACAGAATAACAGCACCAACTTAAGGGAAAAGTAGTGATTTTATAATCAACTTGTTTCTATCAAGTTCTATGCGATTAATCGTGAAATGCAGATTCTCATCCGCCTAGATGTTGCTAATAAGAGATTTGTATCTTTTCGAAGACATAGAATCAATGAGAAGGTCTGCTAATTGTTGATCAGGAAATTAATGAAACAGAAGGTAATTCTTTGATGTAGGGATGTACCATGACCCCTAGCACAATCCACATGCGAGTTATATCACTGAAAACTGGAATGGTATAGAGACAATTCTGAAGCATCGCGAATCAATACGATGGATGAAGCCAAGCGAAAGAGAGAATAGGACAGCCTTGACGCCCTAATGACCAAAACCGACGCTATATGATTTACTTTATAGACTTGGTTTCTATCTGGAATCTCATGGTCAGAGAAATTTATTTTTCCACCAAAGGTCACTTTTAGTATTCTGTTTTTACACCCAGTGATAAAGAAAAAGAAAATCATCCAGTAGTTAATGATTGGAAAAAGTAATGAAAGAACTTCTCATTCCTTTCTGAAAAGAAAATGAAAAGCCTTACAAAAATGACAGTATGAGGAATAGAGTATTTATACACGAACATAAAAACTGAAAATGAACCTTAAAATGCTTAAATTTAAATAAAAGCCAAATACATTATTCCACTTATTACCTTCCTTGGTTTTATTTGAGCTTATCATAGAAAGTCTTAATGGGCAGAGTGAAGAAGCGTTGAACCACAGCAGGAGCTTAACCTCATTAGGGAAAGTCAGATAAAAGTATTTTAACCAAAACGATGCTTATGATGAGTTTTAACAACGAGCAGAAGTTTGATGGATTAGGAGACTGAAGAGGACAGTCTATTGAACTACCTGATAATCTGAATTATAAAACAAAAAGATACACTGATTCCTGAAGATGTAAGAGAAGAAGTTATACAGATTTCAAGTTAAACTTTTACTATGAGCCGGGAGAGGACATGAGGGTGGCAAGAGATGAAAGAGATTCTGTGCTGTCTAAAGTGGACACACCGTATGCTGAACGAGGAGCATGGTACAGGAAATACAACCTCGGCTCGGCTTCAAATAATTATTCTTCCCCAACAAAAAAGAAGAAGATGACCAGAAGATCTGCTATGATGTTGTTTGAGGATCTACTAGGAAAGTCCCAAAGACCCAGAGTATCGCAGGTGGCAACGAAAAAATTAAAGTATGACAAAGCCGTACGAGGCCGAACAGCACACGGCGGTCCCAAAAATGGACTGAACAAAAGTTTCAACTTATTACTAAAGAAAGAAAGTAATTTGTGAAAAGCCGCAATTGACAGAAAAAATCCAAAGGGTTACCTGGTAGTAGAATCTGTGTTCTCCTGACTACTGGAAGAGCATCTATGTAGGAAACATAAAAACAGTTAAAGGGACTCAGATTTATGCAAGTGGTGATATCAGTGATCTTCTATGCAGAGAGTTTAACTTGCAATGATTCTGCCCTTAAGAACAAAACCCGCCCATCACCTCTGTTTATGATGTAGATGGAATGAAAGACCTGTCCCGAAAGTACTTTAGAGGCGCGATGAGAGAACTCTGGACAAAATTGAAAAGTAGGAATATCGCTGACACGCCAACCAAGGGTTTTTCACAAGCTTTTATCCAAAAGCTTCTCTTCCAGCATCACAAACAAGAAGCAAACCTTATCAGAAAGAACAAGGCAAAATCTAAAATATAACTCTGAGATCATTTAATTAACGAAAAATTTGAAAATATAAAGACACCGTTAGTATTGCGCCAATTTTATTTGGGTGTGTTTTTTCTGCTTCCTTCTTTTGCTCAAACTGAAAAAGAAAGAAACAAACAGTTCGTGACCTTCCTGAACTTATATTAAGGGACTGAAGGAGTAAATACATGATTTATATCCTGAACCCATTCAGTTTGTAGATTTATTCAATTGATGAACTTATAGGAGATTTACCTTCTGAAATATCGCAAGAATAAGATTAATAATAAACAGTGAACAAGATTCTGTAAAAGTTAGATAAAACAGAAATGAAATAGTTTTTATAGTGTGAGAACAGATAGGATTATTACTATTGGTGGGCAAGTCTTCATGGCTCAGTATGTTTTCGTTTTAGAAAACCCTTGGTATTTGAATTTTAAACCAATATCCAACCAGCCAGAAGATATGTGCAACCTTTGAGTTTCCCAAATGAGTTTTCTCAAACCTTGAATTAAGAAATTTTCATTAGATATTATTCCAGCGAGATATCAAAAGACCTTTGAGAAAAGTGCACTGCAAAACTTACCATTGAGCTAATAATGCCTATGTGATGGGAGATTACATATTCCCGATGTTAATTTAAAATAAATCCATCTTACCTGCGATGTGAAGGAATTAAATTTTCACTGATGATAAAAAGGTTATAAAGCCACTCAATAACCAAAAATATAGAAATGAAACCAATTTATCAATTCTATCATAATAAAGTCTTAGTGAATTTTAGAAATATTTATGTTTTAAGAAATTTATCAATTCTAATAGTAAAGTTAAGGAAAATAAAGACCATTGGAAGAGCAATTATCAGGAAGAAATCCATTGAAATGGTCACAGCAAAATATCTAGATATCAAATGCTGATACTTTAATTCTTTGACAATTCATTGAAAATTAAAATCAATTGAAATGCAAGAACAATAAAAGTACTAAATAAAATCTATGGATTTATCCAGAAAATGGTCTGCGTTGGTGTAGTTGTAATGGATTGCCTAACGCTATTTTTTCAAGATGCAAAGATTTTGTGCTTTCTGATTTATTGCGAAATTTGGGAAATGGGAATATTCTTCCATCAATGCAAAATTTCTACTATTATCCCTATTATACCTGCTGCTTAGGAACAAAGCCAAAAGAAAAGAGACCCAAATGTTACCAAAGATTATTTTGCCATCAATCTTGGGATTGATGATTATCGTTCATTAGCTTTGTTAAGGAAGCCGTATTTGGCATTGCTGTACCAAATCCTTATCAAGCAGGATACGTATCACTCCCTACAGCTAAGACACCTAAATGGAGCTTCTGATACCAAAATATAACAAAATAAAAGACTGTTGAATGTGTGAGGAGGAATCTTGCCCAAAACCATAGAACCAGAAACTCCCCACTTGTAAATATTCCATATTTATTCCGACACAACTGAAAGACCAATAAAGCATGGATAAATATCAATCCTTTTCGTGGGACTATGTGCTAGACACTGGTCTTGGTAAGCTATCTGGTATCATTAATCCGCTATCATTCGGCATGATGAGTAAGGGTTTTGTCTCTCTGCATCTGATTCTAAATTTCTGACTCGCCGCCTAAATTGCTTATTATCAATATCTCTTTAAAAAAAACAAAAGACAAAGATTATAAACACGACTTTTCAGTTACTGGAATTTGAATGATGTAGAAAATCCAAAAGGGTAAATCCTTTTAAAGAATTGAGTGATTTTCCAGACTTTGGTAGTTTCCAAGAAATGGCTGAATCAATGGTTTCGCATTGAAGCAAAAAGTGAGGTTCAAGTGGTGGCGGTGGTTCAGAGCAGTTCTTGGCCCAACTGGCAATCAATCTCCTCCTTATCCTCAGATGACATTTGCAACTTATGAAAATGGCGCGTTTTTCAACACTTCCACACCCTCTGTCTTTTATGTAGTAGAAGCTGCGAAGAAATTTTTACTACTATTTCAAAATACGAGGAATTGAGACTAATACACGTGCCTTAAATCTGCTTATGATAATAAAGCCTTTGACCAGCCTGAAGGACAGGTCGGAACACTCAAAATATTTCTGGCTTAAGGTTGTAAGAGTTTTCGGTATTTTCTGAGATGAAATTCAGTTGAAGATTTCTGGGATAAAGAAAACCCTTCAAAGCCATCATTTTGGCATCTGACCCAGCCATGCAGGACATTAATTCAGCTCTTTCGTACTCTCTGTTTTAAAATAGAACATTAAAACTTAATAACTCACAGGAAATTACCCAAGTGGCGCTGATTGCAGATGAGTTTTCCAACCATTTACATTCACACAAATTGATACTCGTGTTATTGCCACTGCACGAAGTAACAAAGCTGCCGTTGTTCTTGGTCTGCAAGAAATTCCCACAGCTTCGGCTAGATTCTATAAAAAGAAGTAGTGTCGATAATTTCTTCTTCTGCAATTGTGGGAATAATCTCCTCTGGGTTCAGCTCGTGATACACTTTGTACCGGCTTGAAAAATGTTTGACGAAATAAAACAGAAAACTTACCTACTCAATCCATTTTCTAATCAGAGAACTACTTCACTTCTATCAATGAAATGGATAATGCGATTCCTCGCTGGGACGGTAGCACCTGCACAGGTAAGCGAGAAATGTAGGTGTAGGAATGATAGCAGGAAGTGAAGAAAAGAATTCTGAAGAATAAGCAACCATCATCAGCAATAGGTGGGAAAATCAATTTAGATATGCAAAGCCATTAAAGAAGAGGAAGAAAACTCATGTAAAATGCTTTACTTATTATTCTTTCATTGATAAACCGGAAAAGACCGAAGAAGAAACACTAATGGCAAACTACCGTAAGACCATCAAAGAGGTAGAACTTGTATCAAAAGAAATATGAATCCTTAGCCTATATTCTTGATTTGCTATGCTTTTATTTCGAAAAATCCCTCCGACTATAACCCAGTTAGAGGATTTTTATAAAAGTTTTATGGCAGATTTTTGGAACCGATGGCACAAAATGAGTCTAAAATAGTTCAAAATAGTCTGCAGATAGTTCAACCCTCCCATAAATCACTCTGGTCATCAGATGAGTATGTAGTCACTTTTGTAGAAAAGATAGAAATGAATTACTTTATTAGATTATTCTCTCTCTTAACAACCGCTGCTTTTGGAGCAGCTTTAACACACCTCCACTTTATACCTATCACAAGAAAGGAAAATAAAGGAGTAAATGAATCTTTCGCTGCGAACTACAAAACAGAAACAATACACAAGTTACAAAAACCAAAGAGACTTTTTCACAACAAAAGCAGACCTAAAAAGAATTGGACTCTCTAAAAGCTCTAATTATTGATTTAGGCAAAAGAGAAATGATAAAAACTTAATTTCCAGAGTAGAAGACTCTTTAATTCAAAATTTTCAAAACAAAATTGCAGAGAACCTCGAAACAAACCATAAGAACATTATACACTATGTATTTCCGAGAAGGCAATTTAAGAAAATAGCAATGCCTTTGGATAAAATGCTGATTACTTCGCTGGTGTTCGTTATCATCCAATCTTTTGGAGGACAGAAAATGCACAACGGAATGAGACTTGGGAGTCAGGTGTATGAAATGTATACACTGTCTTAGATGGCGTGGTTTGTGAAAGCTGGTTGATAAAAATGGAGGCGGAAATTACATAAAAGCGAGACATTCCAACCGATTTGAAAACCTCTTATTTCACACTTTCACAAATATATTGACAGAATGAGGAAGTAGTCAAAGCAGGGTATATTATTAGGAAAAAGTGGAAATTCAGGAAACTCTCATCGACCGCATCTACATTTTGCAGTAAAAGAATATGAAATTTATCAATCCTACTCAATGGTGAATGATACAATAAAAAGCAACGATTTCAATCTCAGCATATTATGAATTATCATAACCTACCAACAGATGATTTAAAAGAATTTGGAGTTATTGGAGCTGGATAACGCTTTTTCTAAAAGCTTTCAAATGATGATGTTCAGAGAAATAAAAGGAGGAGAAAAGCCTCAGTATTGATAATGGAAAAGGACGGGGTTGTATCGTCAGTTAAAAGATGAAAAATACACGCCTTGAAGTCAATATTTTTCAAAGAGATAGAGCTTATCTCCGGATGTCGTAATGAAGCCGAAAGGCATTTCTTGTTCACTAATGAAAAAGGAAAATAGTGCCAATGATGTTTTAGGGATTTGAGGCATTCTTTGTGATGTCGAAAAACTAAAATCAGGTGGAAATTCTGGGGTTGGTAAAAACAGTGAGAACTTTGCTGCAGATTATTGCAGAAAGAAAAATATAGAGGAAACCAACCGATACAAAATGAGTTGCAAAACTTAAAGATTTTCTGCTGGATGAGATGGACACTTTCCCAGAAATTGCTATAAGCAATGAAATAAAATATCGTGTGTCTAAAACGAGTTAATCACAATTGATGATGCTACACCAAACCGAGAACAAGCTCAAAAAGCAGAGAAATCAGATATTCAAAGTTGAGTAAATGACCTGCCAGCGGTATCAAGATGCAAACCAAGAGAGAGAGGAACACTTGGGAACAAGAGCGAAAAGAGGATTCTAGAAGGTAATGTTAGCTAATAAACACAATTCACACACAACAAAAATATGGAACAAACTACGAGACCACAAAACGAAAAATGTTTTTGCAGAAGTAAAAGAGTATTTGATAGATAAGGTTAATGGAAAATTAATAATGAATTTGATTTATTAGAAAAATTACATCTTAGCAATCACAATAATATAGTTGAACATCTATGAAAGGATATTTTGACAATGATATATCCGAAATAGAGGATTTTAAAAATAGAAAAACATAGTAGGGCTTACTAATGAGCAGTCCAAGAAAAATTCAAAATCTGAAAGGAGAAATTAATGGAGAACAAACAGCTGATAATTCCGAAACTATTAGACAGATGTAAGAGCGGATATTGAAAACTATGAAACTCACTGCACAATCGTGAAAAGGGGAATACCTGAAACTATTTTGAAAGCTAAATTTGAGGATATACTCATATCAAAATTGGCGATAACAGATTTCATTGATAGAAAAAGTAGAAGATTGGGGTTGAAAAATGATTTTGAAAAACTAAAGTCTTTACAAATTGATAATATTTTTTGAGAAGAATATAAATCTTGATGAGCTTTAAAGAGAATCTGGTAAATAGAATAAAAAGCCAAAATCCTGAGGTTAAGGAAACTCAACAAGAGAATGTACAGAATTTTTATAGGAAAAATGGTTTTTCTGACCATGGAAAAACTCAAACTGAACCTGATAAAGAAAAGACTTCAAGAATATAAAAATTTGACACCAGAGGAAAAAGAGAATATGGTTAAAGAGATGGGGTCTGAGAGGCGATAAATCTTATAGAGGAAGTAGGAGAAAAACAATTTCTCAAGAGGGGATAAAAAGACACAGAACACTTTTGAAAAGAATTATCAATGAAGCTGAAAGAGAACAGACAACGAAACAGAGTTCTTCGCAGAATGAAAAACATCGAAATAGAGCAGAAATTATCACTAAAAGATAAATATATCACACCTCTTACCAAAAGAACAGTAAAGACTTTGTAAAAAGAGATGGAAAAATTCCTCTCCAGAAGCTTTTTACATGGATGGAGAAAGAAGTTTTACTGAAAAAGAAAAGAAGTTTATGCAAAATCTATGATGAGAAACAAGGAATAAAAAGCCCTCAAATCTTTTTGAGTGAGTCGAAAAGAACAGACAACGAAACAAAGCCCTTCGCAGAATGAGAGAGATATATACAATGATAAACAAAAACAGGAAGAAAAAAATAAAATCTCCAATAGAATCAGCCCAGTTAGATTATCTCAAAACCAATTAAAATATCTTGGTTTTTGGGGAAAAGTAATAAACTACATCAAGATTTAGAAAAAGGAATAAATTCCAATGAAAACCTTTAAGATTCAGACTCAATCAGATAGAGCAATACAGGAAATGAAGTAAATTTTACTTTAAATTTTAATAAATCCGAGAAAGGTGTGGGAGTGTTTTAAATTCATTTAATGCAACTTTAAAAATGAAATTGGAGAAGAAAAACTCACAATTTTGGCGTAAATCATTTTACAGCAAAGAGGCAGTTAATCTGCTTTGAAGGACGCTCTGTAAAGACTGAGTTCAAGGAAAATGAACCAGTTTTTGTAAAGCTCAATTTTGCAGAAGATGAATATGGTAATTTTAAATTCTGACATATAATCAACGAAAGCTTACGGAGTAGATACAGCTAAAATTGTAGAAAAATCAGGGCTGATTTTTGATAAACCTGAACACAAAGATAACACAGTCAAGTCCCTTTTGAAAAAAAGGAAATATTGTAAAAAGTGAAATTTAACTTGGACAATAAAATCACAGAAGGAAATGCCGTGCTGAACTCACTCAATATAAAACCCTTAATCTTTTACGATAAAGAAATGAACAGCTCAACACCAATAAACCTATTCAAGGATTAGATACTCAGCAACAAGAAAAAGAATAATATAAGACAACAAAACATTTCAAGAAGTTTATAATCCCAAAGGCTACCAAAAAGTAGCCTTTTTATTAAATAACATCGTTATGAAAAATATCATTTTAACTTTTTATCACTCACTTTGCTAAATTCTTGTAATAAAGAAATCAAATCTCAAAAAGGATCAATAGATGTAATTTCTAATATCTATGTAGATGCTTTCTAAAATTTGGATACTACTCAAAGTTTTCTCTATTTCAAGACTTAATTATTCTAATGATACGATTATCGAATTAGTTCCAGACCCCTAACAATTTGTTATTACCAAAGAGATAAATTTTATAAAAAGATACCGTATTTTTATTCATTAGGAGAACCAGCGAAAAATAAAAACAATTTCGGAAGTGGTAACTCGCCCAAAAGCTACGCTCAGTGTATTCTATGAAAGATATAGGAGCTGTTTTTACCAAAGACAAAAATTCCTAATTATGAACATCGAAGAACACTCAAAGACACTATATTATTTAAGAAAAATACAAACGATTTGAAATCAATTCGCCTAAGAATTTCAATCGATATTATGTCTATGAAACCGATACTATTTTTGCCTTTATTCTCTTTATCGCCATGCAGAGATAGATTATAAAGGCAGAATAGAGCGTATAGACACTTACAACAAGGAACAAGATATTTTTGTTACACTTCAATTACTGCCAAGAAAAACTGGGATGAAGAAGCAAAAAGATATTTTAAAAAATTCAATGATTTTATTAACAAAAATCTAAAAATAATCCCAATGAACCAGCGAAAAATCTTACTTATGGATGAAATTAATAAAATCACTGAAATTGTCAGTGTTTTAGATTATTTCCAATATTTAGAAAAAGCAGGGAAAAGTCCAGTTTGACAGAAAGTCAGGACATGATTACTATTTTAGAACTGATGAGAATAAATTTTCAGTGAATGAAAATGGGTATTATGATTTCAAAAACAGGGCAAGGTGGAAAAATCATAAAAGCTGTGATGAATTTTTAAAATAAATCTTATGTGAAACGATGGATTTCTTAAAAGATTTTTCTAATGTATATATTTCAGAAGATTTTGCAGAAAGAAAAAGATTGAAAGATACCCAAGCTAATGAAAAAGTAATATTTCGTTACCAAAATAACTCCACCAAACAATGATAAGCTTATTGAATATTTTAATAATAGAGGTATTGATAAGGATATTTTGGAGAAACACACAAAAACAGATTCATTATAAGGTAGAAGATAAAAGCTACTTTTGGTCTTGGAATAGAGAATCAATCAAACGAGCATGAAACTGCGTAACCCAATGATGAAATCTAAACTGGGTAAAAATGATTTAGCCATTGTCAATAGAAAGAATGGGAAAAATGTTGTGGTTTTTGAGGAATGACCGATATGCTTTCTTTTTCACTGCAACTGCTGGAGAAGCTTAACAACAGAGAGAATAAATCTAATCGTAGTTCTAAATTCAGTGAGTGTAATGTAGATAAATTCATAGAAGAATTTAAGGACTACAAAGGAAAATCACTTTACTTTTAGATGGAGACAAAGCAGGGACAGATGCCTCTACAACAATATTAAGCTCAATGCCAAATCATAATATAGAAGATTTGAGATGGAAATATAGTATTGGGATTACAGTGAACAGGAATCAAAGACTTAAATGATTATTTACAAAATAGAGAGGAAATACAATCAAAAAGCGTAATTTAGTAGAAAATAAATTTATAAAAATGAAACAAATCAAGAACAATCCATGCTGGAATATCCGATTCTGAGCCAGTGGAACGAGGAAAAACTGAATCAGACAATAGAAACATTGACAAAACAAGCCAATCTGGAGCATAGAAACACCGACAGAGAGCCAGAAACTTTGGACAGCTACAATGTTGGAAAATGGATTTTAGTCATCAGAATCAGAGCATTTGGGAAGAGGAAGACAACAGCCAAAATGATAGCCACCGAGATACACAACCGCAGAGTGATAGAATTGAAGAAATTATACAACGAGGGGAACATAGCGGAATTGGACAAAAATCTGGACAAGCAAAAACAGAGGAGGACAGCCCAGCAATCAAGAGAATGGCGTGGAGATGTCAATGGACTTGGAAGACCTGCCATATTAGACTTTGTTCAAAAACTTAAAAAGGTCAAAAATATCCAATGAACAAATTACTGAATTAGTAAATAATCTTACCGAAGTAGCCGAAGATAAAACTATTTCTCTAAAACAAGATATTGAAATTACAGGAGGACATCAAAGACCTCGTTTCTGCTTATAAAAGTGGTGGACATGCAAGGGGGCGAGGTATTTTTAGATGAATATTATACCGATGAAAAATTGGTAAATGCTGTTAGAAATCTTATTAAAGATAATTTTAATGGACAAAAAGAAATCAGTGTCTTAGAACCAAGTGTCGGCACAGAAATTTTCCTCAGCAGTTAAAGATTTAGATGTAAAACAAACATCAATTCTTTTGAAATCAATGAAACTACTGCAAAAATCACAAAAATTCTTAATCCAAATATTGAGGTAAACCTCCGTTCATTTGAAACCGAATTTATAACAGAAAAACGGACAAAAAGATTTTTCTCCTAACTATGATTTAGTTATCGGAAACCCTCCTTATGGTCAGCATCGTGGACTTTACAAGGTCTGGGCGAAGAACCCTAAAATTGCTCGTTATGAAGATTATTTTATCAAAACGCTCTCTTGATGTTCTTAAAGAAGGCGGAAACTCTTGCTATGGTTGTACTAAAGTTCGTGGCTTAACAGACAAAAATGAGCTTCAAAAATGCAGAATTAAAAGAAGCTTACCGTTTGCCCAATGGAGTTTTCAAAGCTACTGATATAGGAACGGATATTATCATTTTAACCAAAAATTCTAATGCAGAAAAAGAGATATTTCCAATTATTTTATTGAAAATCCAACTAAAATTTTTAGGCGATTTAGACCAAAAACTAACCGTTTCGGCAAAATAGAAGACTATGTGAAAGGTAATTTAGATGATGCTTTACATCTGCTTCAACGCCATGCTGACCAGCGAGACAAAACACCTCAAAAACTGAAGAAACACAATTAAGCTTTATGGGATACAGAACCTATTGTAGAGGAAATCGTAGAGCAAAATGCTGGAAAAAGAACGAGCAACAAAAACAGAAAGAAAATCAGACTAAAGAATTACAGCAAAATATTGAACAGACCTTTAATTAAATTGCACATATCAAATTCAAAAAGTCCTGTCATTGTTAATGAAATTGAAAAATACAATGAAATTTATCGTGAAACAGAAAATGCACCACAAAACTTTGATAATGAGAGAATAAAAAGATATTTCTGATAGTTAGAGTGATTGAATAAAAATATAAAAATCAGAGGAACAGGAATATAAAATTCAATCCATACCAGAGATTAAGAAAGGAGTATTAAAATATCAATTTAACAAACAAGATGAAATAGTAGACACAGGTCTGCAAAACAGTCCAAATCTTACTAAAAATGAATTGATGCATTTCAAAAACACCAAATATGATGGGGAAATCCAAACCACTGAAAGCCGACTTGAAAAATACGCTAATCTTTATAAAGGCTCAAAAATTCATGATTTCTACTATGCAGAAGGCGATATTTATGAAAAATTAGAACAGTTAGAAAACGAAAAACTGAACCTCTCAATCTCAATATGAGAAACAGAAAGCTCTTTTTAGAAAAAGTTTTGCCTTCTAAAAACTCATTAGAAGAAATTATTATTTCGCCAAATCATGAATTGTACATAATTTTTGTTAGGTAAAGAAGAGAGAGAGGTCACAGCAAACAGGGCTGGAACTATGGAACAATAAACCCAAGACCTATTTATACCACTGAAAACAGATGGTAGATATTACTTTGGCAATGAAATTCAAAGAATTTATCCGAAATCTTCCTGATGAAGCCTTTGGTAATTTCTTCATCATGGGAAGTGCGTGGGTTCGTAGATAATGAACAGTTACGTGAAGTGATAAAGACCGAAATGCTCTTATCCGTGAGAGGCGGAAGGAAAACAGCTAATGACCTATTTAGTAAATTCTCAAAAAGAGGAACTATCTGATGCTGAAAAAGAAAAATTTGTCAATGAATTTAACCGAAAATACAACAATATCCATATTCCTGATTACAAGGAATTTCCTTTTGTTTTCACAAATTCATAAGAATTTTCAAAGGCAAACTGCTGGAACTTACCGAAGTTCAAAAAGCAGGTATAGAAGACTCACAACTAAGGGGTGGGACTTTTGGCTCACGAAGCTAGGTTTTGGGGAAAACACCTCTGGAGTACTATCTGAGCATGAGGCAATGGAGAGAGACAACTGCCAGACGACTCTTATTGTCGTGCCAAATGACAGTATTTTAAAACAATGGGTGAAACTATTTTGAAAACTATCCTCAATGCTAAAGTTAATGTTTTAGGAATTTGGGGAAAGATTATCGATTTATCCAAATTTAATAATAAAAGATGGAGAAATTACACTTGTAACTCTAAGGAGGTTTTAATAATATTGGATTTTTCCAAAAGAAACTACCGAAAGATTAGCACGAAATTTTTCATATATTTCTCAAAAATGAGACCAAAGCTCTAAAATTTTTCGGAGCGAGATGTTCAAAAAGAACTTCAAAAACAGAGGAAATTCAAGGAAAAATGAAAAGAGGAAAAATCTATGATTGGGAAGATTTTGGATTTGACCATCTTACTTTTGATGAAGTTCATAATGCAAAATCATATTGTAGGAAAGTTAAGATAGAGGATGTGAGATTTGCTTCTGATTTTTAGAAAATCAAAACCAAGCCACTTCGCTTTTTAGGCATCAATACTCTGGATGGCTTCATCAATACATTCAAGAGCAGAATTATGGGCGAAAATGCATCTTTCTTTTCTGCAACCCCTTTCACTAATAAGCCATTAGAATATTCTGTACTGTCGTCGCTCATTGCCAATGAGAGATTAGAAAAATCAGGTATTTTAATGTCAATAATTTCTTTTGAAACCTTTATGGAGGCAGACAATGATATGGAAATTGATGCAAAAAGGCGATATAAAATACAAAAACCAATGTAAGAAGATTTGAGAATAATGCTTTTGTTTTCAGCAACTTTTGAGCGAGCTTATTGACATTAAGGAGAAGAAGATAATCCAGAACTCAAACGCCCCAATCGTATCAATAAAGAGTATAAAATTGAACAAAAATCAATTAACCGAAGATATGTATTCTAAGCTTAATCTACTTTTTAGATGAAAAGAAAGAGGCTATTTTAACACATATTCTTAATGCTCGTAAAATCGCTATTTCTCCCTATTTGTATGATGAATATGATGGCAAAGAGCCAACAACGAAAAGAATTTATTGAAAATTCCTACAAATTAAAAACTACTATGGAGCTGATTGCTCAAAATAAAAGACCAACCAGATGCAGGGGCCAAATTATCTATTCTGAATTAGGGGGTTTCAGAGTTTCCAAAACTTAAAAGAGTATTTGGTTCGAAGTGGGATATAAAGATAATGAAGTAGCGATGATTACAGGGCTGTTAGTAAAACCAACGACTAAATATTCAAGAAAAATTCAACAAAGGGGATATTAAAGTTATTATCGGTTCAGAGGCTATCCAAGAAGGAATGAATTTACTGAGGACCTCAGATATGTATTATCTCTTCCGTACAATCTCTTACTGCTTCGCCAAATTGAGGGGTAGAGCTTGAGGCAGGGAAACCAGTGGGAAAATGTAAGAATTAATTTCATGCTGACCAATGATAGTGTAGATGTTTTTATGCTTCAAAACTCCAAGCTAAACAATCTCGTTATATGGAGGCTATGAAAAAGGAGCAAATGTAATAGATGTGTCTGATGTAGATACTCAAGAACTGAAAACAGCTCTGCCTATTATGACCCAACTCAAGGGCAGAAATTGAAATTTCTATCCTTAAAAACTACGAAAACGAGAAAACTCGACATGAAGCTGATTTAGTTTGTATCAAGGAAGTTTGAAGATTATGTAAAAAGTAAAGAATATCAGCAGGTAAAAAATTTGAAATTAGATTTAGAAAAATACACTCAATGGCAAAATTCAGGTAATGGAAATTGGGAAAACCAAATAAAATGGACAAAAGAAAAATTGAGATTTCTGAACCTGCTTTTAGCTCAATTAGAAAATAAGCTTAAAGAAAAAGTGAATAAATATAAATGATTTCCAAATGAGGAAAGAGCAGACAAATATGAAAAATAGCTGAAATAAGCGACAAAATTGAAAACGAACTGCCTTATTAAGAGAAAAATGATTAATCAATATAGAGCTGAGAAAAACTCAAAAATTACAATCCGATTGATTTTGCAAAAGAAAGGGAAGCAGAGAACGGGAGAGTTTTTCAAGTTAAGACCCAAAAGAAGAAAAAGTTGCTGAAAAGAAGAAATCATGCAAGAGCCTACTAAATCAAGAACAATGCGGAGGTAGAAATTTTTAAAATTTATTTATTGTTTATCTTTATTTATTTCCTTTGGTAAAGCTGTGTTTTATGCTTTTCCCACCACAGTAGAAAACACCTGCCCACACATCTGGAACACGAGGAATGAAACTCAGTCATACATCATTATTTTATGTGAAAAATAATATAGATAGGGCTATCTGCCCATCTATATGTGGTTTTTATATTATTATGTTAGTTCTGTTTATCAGATAATTACATCTTATTTATAATAAAAACAACACTTCTGGAACATTACCAATATTACCTTTTATAGTATCTCTATACAGATTTCACTGCTCCCATTTCTCCATTTTTAGTTTTGGGATAATTCACTCCTGAAACCAAAATATTGTTTTATTATTAGGAACCGAAAATTCACATTGAAATTTATTATCAGAATTTACCCACTCATATCGCTGCTGATACACTCTTTTATTTTTCTCAATATCATATACAGAATATAGAAAATTAGCTTTTGTCTCCACAATATCTTCGCTTTTGGGGCACATAAAAAGAATAGGGAAACCTTGTCTTTATCAAGTCTTTTAAAGCATAGTATTTACTGAAATATCCAATTCAGAGTTATTAAAAACCTTATATTGATTTTGTAAATACTTTTATCGACTATTCTATATTCTATCGTCGCTACTTTTTACCATTGGTATCCACTACTTCCACCAATCTATCTTCTCATCATAGCCTGAGTCAAGAGCCTGTTACCTGCAGGAATTTCTTGACCTCTATTCTATAGGTGGAATCATTCAGCTTTTGTTTTTCTGTTTTCTTAAGTTTATCAATATCTGTCATTTTCCAAAAGAAAATCTTGCAGAATTTATAGTTATTTTTCTTCCAATTGGTCTTTTTACAAGAGATAATAATGATAAATACAATTAAGTAAGCTATATTTTTCATAATAATGATAAACAATTATTTAGAGCGGAAACATCAGATGCTTTCCTGTGCCATCTTTCTTGTTTTGAAATACGAGGAGGGATATAGTAATCCTCCAAAACACTATTGTTTATAGTGTCTATTATTGTTTCTGGTCACAACTCATCCATCATTTGAAATCATAACTGCCCAATAAATCATTATAGTATAGTAGACCCCAGCCATCCTTACGAAGGGCGCGTAGTATATGCTTATTTATTGAAAGATCAACAACTCCTTCACTCTGCGACAGCTCCATTTTCATAATATGTTTTTACATAATAACTCTCCATCTATTAATGAATAGGTTAGCATGATTTTTATTCGGATAATACTCTATTCTCTTTACTTATGATATTCCCTGTATTCAGAATATAGGATTTCGATTTTGAAATTTCTAGAATTAATTGGGTTTACCATCTTTATATTCTAATTTTTGTGGTGTAGTTATCCAAATTTTGATTTTCTCTACTATAATCTCTCTCACAAGAAACTAAAACTAAAACTTAATACTAAAATTATAATTTTTATTCATAATATACTTATTATTTAGGATTTCTAGTATTCCATACACTATCCATTTTCTTTTAACATTGGATCGATAAATTATAATTACTTTATTTTTCTAATAGAACTTTTAAACTGCATTACCGAATCAATAGTATGTTCATACCTTTTACTTGATATTTCACTTTTAAGAGGAACGGAGACACTTATCATAGTATCTTTTGTTTATTAACTACCTTTATTCCCAAACATCAACTAATGATTGTAAAATCACTACAAACTGAAAGCGCCATCACTACTTTTTAGGAGATGAAAGATCTTTCCAAAAAGCTGCAAGCCATTCAAATAAATCAGAATACTCAACTCTATCACCAAATATTGATTTTATATTATCATTAGGATTTGGGGTATTAATTCCTCCTGAAAAGTTATAAAAAGTTTGTTTTTCAGGAGAATAGGAAAAACAGTCAAATATATTATAGTTATAGCAACCCATCAAAAGTAATATCCTTCAGAATTGTTTCAGCCGCCCTATCAGGAGCGGTATATTCAGTACCATTTCTAACCCATTTTTCTATCACTAGATAATCACACATATCCTTTATCTGTTTCATATCCATAAGTATTAGGTGCATGATGTTTAACTCCTTTTACCCCAGTATTTTTCTGCGATTGTTGATTCGTAACTCTGCTATCCCAAAAATATTTCCATTTTTATCTTCTACCCAATCTTCTCCTTTCATCCCCAGGAGGGTCTAAGAACTTTCATAGGATTATTCCATACATAGCCATAGGGGTCATGTGTTTTTCTCTGCCAGCGGGTCTCATTGTATTCCATCTGTTGATGTCGGGCATGTAGAGCCTAGCACCGTAGTCATACATGCTGTTTTCTTGCAGTTCTTTTCCGTTGTATTTATAGTGGTAATTAGGGTTTCCTAAATTCACGCCGCTATAGCCTTTGATGCTTCAATCCAAAAGCATAATAATTATTTTCTTCTAATATCTCTAACGCAGCCATTATTGTTTTTAGCATAACTCAGTCTGACATTACCGAGATGGTCGGTATAGTTGTAGACATATCTTTGTTTTACAAAGTCATAATAGCTCTCTGCTGTAGGGACGAACTGCAGAGCTCCATTTTCATACTGGAATCCGTCTAGATAATCCGTTACTTTTCCAGGGAAGTCTTTTTCACTTTTACCCCGTCAGCTCTGTAGAGATAGAAAAGTCTGCTTTTCCATTCCAGAAGACGGCACTAGGCAGATTTAAGTGATTGTACCCGATGTAGGATATTCCCTTGTCCTTATGATTCATCATGTTTCCATTTTCATCATAAGGGATCACACCGCCTCCTATAGGATACCCGCTGGGATTCTGGCTGTTGTCTGACACTTTTACCAGCTGATTTCCAATGTAGGGTATAGCTCAGTTCATCTATTTTTCACTGCCTGCGGCTTGTCCATATCCCCAAAACGACTTAATGTCTTGATGTTACCATTGACATCATAAGAGAGATATTCATCATAAGAGCCCGTGTTAGGCTGCACTGCAAGAGGTTTGGAATAGAAAGACTTAGTGAGTCGGTTTAGGTCATCATATTGATAAGTATACCTTCTGAGCTCCTCATTATTGCTTCGGGTTTTCCAGTCCATTTGGGAGATGTTTCCGTTGTATTTGGGAGTATCTTTGCCATTGGAAACAGGATTTTGATATTTAAGTTCAAACCCAAATAAATCTTTTTCCTAAATTTTGTGGCTGATTTACCGAAGTGAGCCATCCTCTGATATTATAGGCGTAATCTACCTCTTGAAGCGGACTTCCTCTGAGCCGCCTACTTTTTTTCTTTTGAGAGTCTTCCCAGTTCATCATAAATATTCTCCAAATAGCAGTTCTTCATTTCTTCCGTTTATTTTATGAAAATGTTTCACTAAACGATTTTGATGATCGTAAACGAAGCGTTCTTCTATTTTTACTTCAGGGCTTTTAGGATCTCTTTTTGTGGTAGGTATGAGTTTTTGTACCACCCCAGCAAAAATCTAGCTCCATTTGTATTTGAGTATACCCTTCCAAATAATTATGATGGAGTGTACCGATGACTCTTGCCTTTTTGGTCATAGTAAGTAAAAAGTTCTGGACCAGTCGTCATTTTCTATATTTTTAAGATAAACAGCTAAGGGAAGAGATTTTGTGCTTTTTCCCTCCTACTGTAGCAGAAGCTCATTAGCGGCTGCCCTAGAATATTTTTCAGTGCAGCAGGCGCATCGGGAGGATATTCATCATAATAACTAACAGATAAAAGTTTTTTTATGTTCTTTTGGATAAGAAATCTCACCACCAATGGCAGGATTATAGTGAACTTTCATGTTGTTCTGGGTAAACCCAGCGTTGAAAGTTCTCTCTACATGATTGGAGAGGGTAAGATTAATATTTGCCTGTTCTACAGCTCTGCTCTCTCCTGTAGCTATTCCTGTATAAGCTACCCTTCCAAAACGGTCATATCGGGTAAAGAGCCATTCTTTTTGCTCTTTGTCCTGCATCTTGGCTCATAGTAAGCCTGTCTAGTTTATCATAGACCATATATTCCCAACCTTTTGCTGGAAGTTTCTTTTCTACTAGTCTTCCTTACTGTCATATCGGTATTGGGTAACATAATCTATCTGAGATCATCTTGAGTCAGATTTGCTTTTCTGCAGCTAGAGGACTGATGACAAAAGGCAAGCTGATTGTATTCATTGTAGATATAGTAGGTGTCCGCAGTTTCTGAACCATTAAACTTTCTAACGAGCACAACTCTGTCCCTGTCCGTTTTTAAACTCTATGCTGGTATTTCCGTCTTCATCTTCTGTGATGTTCTTGTAAAGAGAACTAGAACTAAAAACACCCTCTTGTGACAAGGAGGAAAGAGTGGCTCCGCTGTTCCACTGGGTCACTGTTTTTGAACTTTTTACCCTGTCAGAAACGGTGTTGGCTTCATATTCTATTCTTATAGGATGGTTTTTGCCAGTCATTTCCTTGGTGGATTTGTCCAAGAAGTCTGTTGAGTGGAGAGTTTTCAAGTATTTTCTCACTGAATATTTTTCGTTTCCATAGATAGAAGAAGCGTTGGATAGGGGAGAATCATAGATTTTTCCTGCTTGTGTTCCAGACTGGGGAATGGGCAGAAAATCTTTTGCTTGTCTTCCGAACTCATCGTATTCTATGTGTGTGACTACATCTCTTCCTTTAGGAGAGGTTTTGACCCCAATATTTTGCTTTTGGTCTTCCCAGCCCATCATAGTATGCTACAGTTTCCAGCTGCTTTTTAGAAGCATTGGTCTCTTGAGTCTCCTCTAAATATATCCCCTGCTGTGAATGTAGTTTTCTGATTTAGGTAATCTTGGCTAAATACAAAGAACAGAGGAAGCTAAAAAAGATAATGATATCCATTGTTTTTCATCGTTATTCATTTTTAAGGTTGTCTGTAATTGTATCGATATTCTTTTAATATATTTCCATGAATGTTCAATACCTGCTTCAATCGGTTTGCATCATCATATTTATAGATTTCTCTTATTCCAGAAGGAGGAGTAATGCTGGTCACCCTGATGAGAGGATTGTGGGTATAGGTAGTGATCTGGAAATTTTTAGTTCTTCTTTATTTCTAAAAATTATCCAGAGCCGTGATAAGATCTTTTTCTGATACTTCGTCTTTGTCTTCATTGGATTTAGAGATAATGTCAGAAACTAAATTTTTCACTTGATCATAAGTTGCCCCTTCTATTTTTTTGCTATAGGCAGAGTCTGGTGGTATCCCCAGATGATGACAACTGGGTGATTCCGTTAAGTTTATATTCTATGAGTTTTCTTTGTTATCATATTGGGTATAGGTAATATTTTGATTAGTTTTTGAAGGGTTTTCCAAGTCAGTAGCCTCAGAGAAGAAATAGCATAGGCAGCCCTTGAGTTTTAGTATTTGCTTCCGCTTGTGAAGTAGGATAAATAGTTTCTGTTTTAGAGATGATTTTTCCATCTTGAGTTACTGTTGTCTCTAATGGAATACCTACTATATTTTGTTAATTAAATAATTATTGCCTTTTCTCATGTGCGTATTGGTAAGAGGTTTTCCATATGCCCATCAGGATAGGTCGGTAGTATTTTTATGTTGATAGGAGTATTGATATTGGTATTATAATAGTCATTATAGTGACTGTTTCTAAAAGTTTTGCCTTTAGAAAATCTCTTACCGCCGTTTTAGGAATTTCTATTTTCCTGGATTCAATATCCTATATAATTTGCTTTATTTCATATGCATCAATATAGTTTGCCTATGCCACATAATCTTTCCTTTAATATTTTTCTCTTGGTGATGTCTCATGTCAACAGCAAAAAGCTATGTATTTTCATCCATCTGATTATTATATCCTGAAAGTTTATTTTTGAAGGGTTAAATCTATATGTAGCTAGTAATAGATTTTCAAGTGTCATTACCTTTTGTAATATGTAGCCAATTTAATCCTCCTGACCATGTATTATAGTTTTGAAAATATTAGTATAAACTTTTGTTATTGGTGCTGTGTAAAAGTATAGATGATATTCCTGCTCCATTATTCTCGATAACCTGCGAATAGGTTACTATATCTCGAAACTTGAGTAAGCGCTATGTGCAAAAGTAGAGCTCTGATAACCGTAAAAATCTAAAATAGCCATATTCAAAAATCTTATGTAAGTATGCATATACTACTGATCATAGTTTTTGATGAAATTCTTTATAAACAGTTTTAGAAAAATTGGAAGGCTGATTATCTAGAGCTTATTTGTTTATTCTTTTTCTTATTAAAAACTATTATAGTTATATTCTGTTTTATCTATTAACTGATCATTATTATAATCTTTCAATTCTTTACTCTTAGGCCTCCAATATCTATATAATTCTGTTGTATTCTGATTCTTCATATTGTATATGTCTAATAGTTATATGGAGCATACATGGTTCACTACCTGATCTTAAAAGACTGATACTGTCAGAGGATTAGATGAGGCAGAAATGTCTGCGTGATAAAAGCTTTCCATCAGACCCAAATGCTGATATCTGACTCTCCAATGATATAGTTCCAAAACACATGGTAGGTCGTATTTCACTCTATATCATCATTGTTGTTGTCATCAAGCATTCCCAAACACTAAATCTAAATTTAGGATTGAATAAATGCATTTATTAGTAGGAACACGTAAAGATAGTGTCTAATCATAAGATTACTATCCTGATATTTGACTACTCATTGTTATATCCGTTTTCTTTTTCAGTACCAATTATTGTTTTATATTGTTCAGTTTCTACTTGATTATTTTCATAGAATAATTTCTCTTGTTGCTCCTGTAGGATATTGTATACTATTAAGAGTTCCCAGCTGGATTCTGAGACAGGATTGGTATGACGATTTCACCCTTTTTCATAAATAAGTGTAGAGCCCAGATTATCTGAGAATATTTCTCATTAGGATATTTACTACTATTTGTATATCCAGAATTAATCCCATCTCCAGATAGAGAATTCAATATACCCCCAGTAGTCATCACTATAGTTCCTCTTCCGGTAAGGGGAAGCTTTCATCAGTAAGAAAAATGATACAGTTTTTATCAAGTTGATCACAAACATTTTCAATAAGTTTTAGTCTGTAATCTCTATATTTCTTTTAGGATATTCAGATATAAAATATTCATGATTTAATCTGTAATCTTTAATGATTTTTCCAAAAAGAATTTGTCACATAAATTCTCTTTAAAGCTACATTTTTACCATTAAGATCTTTTCTATATTTTTCACCATTAGCAACCCCATTCCTATATCATCTGAATATCTCGAAATAAATATTCTCATTTGGGAAAGGTAATTTTGCTTAATTAAGAGTTCTGCGTAGTGATTTCTCAGTAAGGTTCTCATCATAATCAGGGACGAGGAAGTATCATATTCAGGATCTATCTAACATTATAAAGGCAGATTCATAAGAACCTTTCCTCTTTGTATGCTTTCGTCTTTATTATAATAAAAAGTTATTTTATTTCCGATGTTGTGAATATATTATCAATTTGGTATAAATTTTGGCTAGTAATAGATTTTAAGAGTCCCCTATATGGTCAGGAATATTGTAATGCACAGCCCCTTTTAGAGGATAATAAGAATCTTATTTCCTATGTTATCAAGAATACTAAAAATTATTCTCATCAACTCTTTCTATTATGATGTCTTGATTAGGTATAGTATACCCCTTTTTCATTGTTGAGGATGAAACTTCCACTAATAGTTGGTAGAGATAATTAAAAATATCAGGAAAAAGCATCTACTCTACCTTCATAAATATTAGCAAATCTCTTCTATTCTAGGATCATTACTCCATATTCTATACTTTCTGATTAGTATATCGAAAACTTTTTCATAGTCTTTAAAGAATATAGGAGCATAATCATCACTGCACCTTATCACATGTGATTGTATTAGGGATGGACAAGCTCCATCCCAACCCAACCGAACTTGAAATTTTCATTTAGTCTAATACCTCCTGTATTATAAGAAAGTGTAATAGGTATTTTAATGCCATCCACTTCAATTGTGTAAATA